>Ga0114931_10001044_pt1 | contig 35093 bp, 27 predicted proteins | sample 2SBtaG_FD_89579 | JGI IMG/M metagenome (GOLD analysis project Ga0114931, IMG submission 89579) | Deep subsurface microbial communities from Kolumbo volcano to uncover new lineages of life (NeLLi) - 2SBTROV14_V59a metaG | ecosystem: Environmental > Aquatic > Marine > Volcanic | place: Kolumbo... | reverse complement strand
TCCAACAAAGAGATCATTTCCATCTAAGCTGAAGAGTGAATTCATGAAAGAAACAGTCGTACTTGTTCCTCCAACAAGAAGATTGGTATTTGTAGCGTATCCAAGATAGAAATTACTTGTTCATGTTTGTCCTCCTGAAAGATCAAAGTATCCAGGAGCGCCTGTTGAGGTCGCACTTGAACCAAGAACAAGGTCCGTGGTTGAAGTATTGTTACGAACAAAGTCAGATGTATTGTTGTAGGTCCAGTTAAGGTCTGTACTAAAAGCAGTAGAACAATTTATTCCATCTGCGAGACAGACGGATTGTCCAGCGACAAGGAGAGATGAACCGCTCGCACTCGTCCATGCAAGCGTCGTAGCTGTCGCGCTACCAAATTGCGCATCCCAACGTAAGGAAGATGATCCAAGTGAATAAGCGAGATCTGTGTCTGGTAATAAACTTGATGCGGATCTCCCTGTGAACGTAATCGTGTCTGAGGTCGCGTCTCCAAGCACCGTATTGCCATTCGCTGTAAAGGTACTTGTTGCTGTTAACGTACTCGCCGTGGCACCACCATAGAGAAGCAAAGAAGAGGTCGCGGAATTGCCACGATTCGTTACCGAGGTGAGCGTATCCGCCTCAGCAGTTGAGGTACAGTTCGTTCCATCGGCGAGACAGACGGATTGCCCCCCAACGGTGAGACCCAATGAATATTCGGCGCGTGTAGAAGAAACAGCATGAGCAAACGTAGAGGTTGTTGCGCCATTAATGCTTAAATACCCATCGCTAGAAATATTTCCCTGTCGATTCACCGAAAACACCGCCGCCCCTAAATCATTATATGCACGCACTAAATAATCATTTGCACTCGATGTTCCTGCAGATCGTACTTCAAGTGCGGTTCGTGTCCCGGTTGCCGCGGTATTCGATGTTTGGTTGAGGGCAAAAAGGCTATTGGCTCCAAATGCTGTGCCAGATGCATACATTCCTTGCAATTGCCTTGAATTAAATGCCTGTGGCGCAGCAGAAAGACGTTTACGTGGCGTCATTTCAGTATCAGCGCCTATGGTTACTCCCAAATAAACATTGTCTGTATCCCAATTCACAGAACCTAGAGAGTTTTGCGAACCCCCAGTCGTGCTCTCATCTCCTAATAAAACCGTAAATAGTCCATTTGATACCGAAATGTCTAAAGCGGTTGGCGTTGCCGTTGTTCCGGTAGCCGTCCAAAGCCTCGTACCCCCAGTAGGTGCGTCATAAAGTGAAAATTTTACAGAATACGTTCCATCGGCAACAGGAAATTCAGAGGAATCCATTAATCTTGCCTGATAATTGATCTGCGTATTAATGCCGCTGGCCGCGTACGAAGGAAGGGAAGAATAAACAAAACCCAATAAAGCCGATATAACAACGGCAAAACCCACGAACAAGGCAGTTCGCGGTCTCGACAATGTACTGAAAAAGCGTTCGTTATTGGACATACGTCCTAAATGATCAAAGGAATGATCATCGATATTAGTCACTTAAATGCTGGCTCAATCCGGTTTTTGAGCCCATTAACTGACTTCTTCTATTGTATGCCCTACACAAGATAGTTACTTTTTGGCTAAACCAAGCTATTTTTTTACAAAAATAAATGTACGCCTCATGTGTATACTTTGTGTATAAAGCTACTACACCCTTTGTAAATCAAAGGATAAAATGAATCTTCTCCGATATTCGCACCTCAGAAGAGTTAACCATCTGATTAAATGCTCACACATGCATTTAATCCCCCTCCTGCGTTACACATTAAGCATCTCATATTTTCAAACTACCAAAAAAATCCCCATAAATTAGGGATTTTTTGGATTATGAGATTATTTACGAGACTGTGTATAACTTGTGACTTATTTGCCATCGACCTTTTCAAGAGGGATATGCTTATCAATGACCGTAGCCTCTTTATTGCTGAGATCAATATCTTGAGAGCGGTAATCTTTAAACCCAGGTTTTTCAACGGTAAGAAAGAAGGTGCTCTTTTTTGCAAAGAACCCATACGTACCATTAGGTCCCGTTACTTGAGTCTCGAGTAATTTATTAAATTTCTTATCAAAGATTCTAATAATCACACGATTAAGAGGGAATCGGGTCTTTTTATCATAAACAATTCCCCACCCCTTTGGTCTTCTTGGCTTGGCAAGGCGTAGGAATAGCAGGTAACTTAGCACCTGAAAGATAAGAAGTCCGCCAGTTAATGGCTGAGGATCTACGATAAAAGCAAATAAACTCACTAAAGGCCCAAAGATAGCGATGCCATATTGAGCTCTTCTCAGGGCATGCCTCCATAATATCCTTTTATTTGGCCGATCTTCAATCACTGGGTCCAATGGAATGTTCACTGCTAGGATGGTTCCATCATCTTTTACTTCAATCTTTTCACCGTGATACAGATCTAATAATTCCCCATCTTCTTTTGCAGTCTTCAAAAATTCCGATGGAAATTAAATCCATTTTTTGCGACAGCAATAGTATATTTGCCTTTTTTAACTTTAAAGAAAAATCGTCCATCCCTATCAGTGACATGCGTTTGGATAATGCGTCCACTTTTTACATCGGTTAATCGCACCGCGGCTAGGTTAATCGGTTCTTTAGAGAGCGAATTGTATACCAGCCCCCACTGTTTTCTCTTTCTTCTCCCAAGCAGAAGAATTGGTTGAGTGAATAAAAACCAGAGATAATAGAGCATGGACGCAAGAGAAGCGGCATTCACAACATTTGCCACAATAGCAACGGTTGCGACAACAGCTAAAACATTAGCGGTCTTTTTTGCTGGCTCGGACTGCAGAGCTTCAAGCACGCCCCCAATGAGGGGAACAGGAACAATTTTGGTTAAAATAATATCCTCTGCAACAAGATGATCTGTGACGGTAATATTCTTTTCCTTCGTGAGATATCTTTCTTTCGAGGCTTGGATCAAATAGTCCCCATTTGGAACAACAAAAGCATAGCTCCCATCCTCATTTGTTTGCGCCGGATTTGCCTGCCCATAACCTTCGCCGCTCCACAGAAGACCCGTCTTTGCATCAAATAACGAAACCGTTGCACTTGGAATCCCCGCTGTGCCCTGAAGTGTATTTTCAAGAACGTGCCCCGCATCCATGATATCAAGCGTATTTCTCCCCGTCTGTGACGTCTGATTATCAAATGTCAAAGTATAGAGCGCTTCAACTTTTCCCGTGACAAAAGAAGGGATAAACGTCGCTGCCATGACCGACTGTCCCGGCAATGGAGTTAAAGCATAGACCGAACCACCAACCGCAACTGTTCCTGAAACTGGTGGTGTCGTAAATCCATTGGTTGGTATCTGAACTAAAAGCGTCTGCCCAGCAGCCGAGATCACAGTTCCTTGCGCGTTTGTGATAAGTGGTATTTGTCCAGCGCCCCCAAAATAGAACGCCTGTATTCTAGGCTGAATCGGTGCGGGAGGAGTTGTGATATAAGGCGGGGTCGTGGAAGTACTCGTAGTCGTACCGGGCACCGGTGGCGTCGTGCTCGTTACACCAGCCCCCCAAGCGCCTGAAGGAATTGCGGGCGATGGTGGTGTAACGGGTCCAGGAACAACCGGTGGAGGAATAGGTGGCACCGGAGGAGGCACGACCGGCGGAAGCACGCCCGCGGGAGTTGCTTCAGCAAATGCCCCACTAGCGGAATTGCCAGAGCTGTCTTGCGCAAAGTTTCCATAATAATACGTCACGCCATTTGTGAGCCCGCTATCAACAAATAGCTCACCGCTTCCCACATATACCAATCGTCCATCTGAACGGTCTGAAGGAAAATGATCTGTTCGTGCACGAATCACGACATGTGAAAAATCTAAATCCGTTGGATTGATCCAGGTTAAGGTATTCTCTTCATCCCCCGGTGTCGCGCTAAAGGCAAATACATTCCCTGGAGGCGTTACATCTCCCAAGGTCACAAAAGAGTTGTCTGCAGATGTTGTGGAAAGCCCCGATGCTTCCGCAGAAGTCACTTGAAAATGATAGATCGTACTCGCCGTTAATCCCGTCAGGTTAACCGCGTGATTTGTTACAAAGCCTCCGGAGCTAGCCGTCAGCCCATACCCCGTCGTCTCACCAAAATCCACCACACTAGAGGCAGGAATATCCGTATCCCAAAGAACCGTCGCAGAACTGTCCGTGATAGCGACAACACGGACATTGGAAATAAACGGCGCACGCGCAGGAGCTAAGGTTGTAAATGTAAAGTCTGCCGTCGTCGCCGAATTTCCAACAGCATCCGCAGAAGTAATATAAAAATGATACGTAGTGTCCGGTAAGAGACCGGAAAGCGGCGTTGTATGAGAGACGACCAATGTCGGACTAAAGAGCGTTCCCTCTTCATACGCGATGGATCCACCATAACCAACAAGTGAATCGGCACTCTCATCGGTCTGCCAAGTAATATCGGCTGTCGTCTGAGTAATATTAATCGCTTGGACATTAGAAATAACTGGTGGCGTTCCATCTACTCCTGGCCCGCCGCCTCCACCGCCACCCGGTGGCCCGCCGCCTCCACCGCCTCCACCGCCATGCCCGGTAGGTGGCGCTACCGTCGCAGAAAAAGAAACGCTATGTGTATCAAGAAGAGAAAGCGTGACTCCGCCCGCATCGCCAAAGGTCCCTGTAATATTAATATGATAAATACCATTCACGGTTGGATTGGTAATTTGATTGACGCCACCTGTGGCACCCGTACCGATGCGGATAGTCACAATATCACTGGCAGATATTTCTCCAAGCGCTGCATCTGTTGGAGCGGTAAACGTAATATCCTGTCCCGATGCACTCACTCCCCAAGTTCCAGCAGCGGCCGTTGCCGCAAGCGTTTCATCTGTTTCCAGTCCTGTGACGGGTCCATGTAATAAATCAATATCCGAAAAATCAACAGATCCAAGTGAGAAGTCTGCTTCAAAGGTAAGTTGAATTGTATCGCTAGAGGCATCGACGCCCGTAGGGGTCACAAAACGAATTTGGTGATCGGAAACAGCTCCAACTAGCTGATCACTCATCACATCCTCCACGCTCGTCAACGCGGCCGCATGCACAACAGCTCCCTGAAAACAGCTCAAGGCTAAAAGAGCGATTGTGCTCCCATGAAAAATCTTTTGTAAAAACCTATTCATATTTAAGTGCGCATACGTTTACGTACAAGAAGCGTTCCTACAACTACAGCGAAAACAAACCCCAAGAAGGACAATATCATCCATGGCCATATCCATATTTCCTTTGTGACTACTTGGGTCGTTGCATCCACCGTGATCGTTGCCTCCACAGTATATCTACCGAAACCGAAATTTCTTATTTCCTCATTTAATTCTGACATCCAAGAAGAAAGAAGTGGCTCATGACGCGTCCAACTCGCATAAAAGATGAGTTGACTCCCAGGCAAAATACGTCCACCCGTTTCATTTAAAGGATAGGACGCGACCGTATTCCCAAACATATTTTGCACGCGAAGCTTCCCTGTTGGTTGAATATGTACATTCCCAAGATTCTTAACGGTAAGAGAAAAGTTCGCTGGCAGATGTGAAACAGTTTCTACATCAGACTGTAACGTTCCTACCGAAAAGGACTTCAAAATATTTCCACGCACCGTAAGAAAGACAAGGGTTCCCGTGCGAGGCACGATACCAACAGTTCCATTCGCAAGCTCAGCTTGTTCCGCGAATAACACAGCGGCGTATTGCCCCCCGGCATCCGCATTAGTAGGAACGCGAATAACAACAGGGAGATCAAAGGCAGCTCCAGGCGCAAGCTCAAGAGCTGGTCGATCAAAATACATCCACTCAGGAAGGCCAGCTGTTTCCGTTGGCGGCAAAAATGTTTGTTGGCCAGACTCTCCTTTAGCAATGAACTTTTGGATAGTAAATGTGTAGATCTTTTTTGTATTACTCGTATTCTGAATATGAATCTTTGTATGGACAGCTTCCCCCGGACCAGCTTCTACCTCTAAAATAGGTGGAGAAACGCTAAACGCATGAACAGAAAGAGGAATAATAATAAAATACAAACCTAATGAGATGAACGTAAGGGCCTTTATTCTCGTCATGAAGTTCATACTAGAAATTTGCGGTTAACGTATAAAAAATCGTCTGCGTATAGGTCCCCGATTGCGTCGCGTCTGTAATAGCTAACTTATAAAGCGTCGCCATCTTGTCAGAGACAGCGCCTGTATTCGTGCCACTCGTCTGAATGGCTCGCTGGGTGCTTGTGACACCAAGATCGCTCCCAGTATTTAATGCCGTGACGCCAATATTTTCTGCTCCATATTCTTCAGAGCTAAGGCTCACGGCGCCATCTGTCACTGAAGTGATCACGGTCGAACTGGCATTTTGAAGCAATTGATTGGGTTGGATATAGACAGTGAATCCATTTGCTGCATCTGTTTGAATAGATGTGACGGCTAAAGCAACATTCTCTTCGGTTGAAGTAACCGAGCCAAGATTAATCGCATTTGCATCCATTAAAAAGACAAAATCGTCACCGCCAGCCGGAACCGGGCTTAAAGAAGTGGGTTCACCATCCCAATTGTCGACCGTAATGGTCGTACCAGAGATGTCTGTAATTTTACCGATAGCTACTAACTCGGCAAATCCTTGATTTTCCACAACAGATATCAAGTCCCCTACGGAAAAACCCACAGTAGATGCCACGGTTACCGTATTACCTGCATTATTAAAAGCAGTGAACGCCGTCTGTACCGCTGTATTTTGAGAACGAATCGTAACGGAGAGAATCGCTGCAAGCTCAGCGACTCTATAGCCGGCTGAAAGCGTATAGTTCGTACTTGTCCCCACACCAGAAATATCACCAACCGTATCATTTAAAGAATAGTTTGTGCTGGTTGCAAAATCAAACCCACCCGTATTCACATTATCCCAAGGAATTTGGTAATTTGTCGAAGTCATAGCATAAGCCGTCCCTGAAATAAGAAAAAGGGCGAAGGCCATAAAAAGCAACTTTTGAAACAAGTGCATATTTATACTTATTATACAGGATTTTGAACTGAAAAATAAGGGCTGGATACAAGATAATAATATATTATTCTCTATCGCACCCATCCTGGCGAACACCCCACTGTTTCACGTGAAACAATAGTGCCCCCATCCACTTTCGTAGATGAGGGCACTGAGAGAGAAGCCTTTATTCAAGGCGGGGTTGCGTACAGCTTCACACGTATCATTCCCGCAGGTGGGTACGGCGAAACCGAGTCGACTTCACTGATGTCAATCGCCGGGACAGGGGAACCATCTATGTACAGACGATGAACACCTACCATAGAGCAGTCACTGAACCCACAAGAGGGGCTCGTGCCAGTTCCAGAGAAATCCGCATAAAAACGGATAACCCCACGACGTACAAGAGGGATTCGGTCATACGTGCATCGCCACACATTTGGTGACGGAGACGTAATGGACGATCCTGAACACATATTGCGCCATGAACCGGAATCTTCGCGTGTCCAGAACGAACGAACCGGACCCCCTGAGAGCGTCCGCTCGAACTCAAAGACCAGAACGCGCGGTGGCCCAGCATCTGGCGTGCCGGAATCGATGCCGGAATCAGACACAGATGCATCCTCACCAGAATCAACTCCCGAGTCAGACCCGGAATCCATGGGGGACGCGTCTAGTTCAGCATCAGGACCTCCGTCCATAGATGCGTCAGCCAGCATGGCATCCATCTCGCCAGAGTCAAGCACACTTGAATCGGTCATACCACCGTCATTCGCGTCGACAATGGTTGCATCCAGGGAGCTAGCATCCTCCATAGTAGGTAGACGTGTACCGGTCCTATCGAGCGTACACCCCAGAAAAAAGACCGTGAAAAGAACAAACCGACAATGGGAGATTGCCCCCATAAAACCCTGCCTTTCTGACTCAAACTGTGTAAGTTCAAGACGATTCTATTTAACACTATTTTAGCTTCTTGTCAATGGCTGCACTGTTTCACGTGAAACAGTATTAACTATACAAAAGCTACAAAAATATAGAAAAAAGTACATTGTTTCACGTGAAACAATCTATAAGCATTATTAAAACTAGGGGTTTAAACTAATATTTAAAAAACCAATCAATAAGATTGATGAAAGCTTGGTGATTCTCCCTTTAAGTGTTTCACGTGAAACATATCTTGCCTTTCAAGCAAAAAAGAAGTGAATACAAAATACACATATTTCTATGTGTATTTTGTATGGTGGGCCGAGTTAATCAAGAGTTCGAACGCGCCCATGCCGCCAGCAGCGAGTCACGGTCCGACCTTGAGCAATGTAACTGGATAGCCCATCGCGACTCGAGCCCTGGCGAGCGCTCCGAGATGAGAAGAAGCGGGGCGGGCTCGAGCTCGGGTGCGAGTTTCGTGAGGGCGACAAGGCGACTTCGTCATGCCTACCCAACACTCTTACCCCATGACGGATTCCACAAAATCGACCTGGCGCGCACCATCCGCGCACTAGTTCGCTGACGCGCAAGCGGCATAGTATAGTTGGAACAAGAATATAGAAACAAGGCGTGCAAAGCACGCCTTGTAAGGTAGCGGAGAGGCCGAAGGTGGACTGCACACACAGTCCCAAACCGAGGTCTTGCCGCAATGCAAGGCACAAGATGCGACGTAACCACAAGACCCTTCGACCCCCCCTCTCCCCGGGGAAAACACAACCGCGGAGGGGAGGGACCGAACGACCAACCGCAACCGCTCTGTATGAAACCTCACAAGTTCAGGCGCGTCAAGGCCCTGCGGCGGCCGAAGCACAAGCGCGGGCGAGCACTGTCAATGGCGAGCCGTCCAGCAACGCCGAGGCGGGCTTGGGTTCGAGCGCAGATTCCGCGACGGCACCGATGACGAGAAACGAACCATCCTGACTCGCCTGTGTTCGGACTTGGTCGTGACCAACCGCAAGACTGAACTCGTGCTGAGAGAGGAACTTGGTATTCTGGCACTTCCACGGCCAAAAATGGACACCGAAATTGAGCCATTTTCGAACTACCTCGAGCCCCCCGATTCTTCGCTAACGCAAACGAAAAGCGCGCGAGTCGGATGTCGACGATCGCGCGCAAATATTCGATGGTGGACTCAGAGGGAGTCGAACCCTCGACCTCTACAATGCGAATGTAGCGCTCTAGCCAACTGAGCTATGAGCCCAAATGTTTCACGTGAAACAATACTAATGTTAAACATAACAATGTTTCACGTGAAACAATTCTAGGTAATTGCTTCACATGGTGTCCGCACGTGGAGTCGAACCACAATCTAGAGCTTAGGAGGCCCTCGTTCTATCCATTGAACTATGCGGACTTAGCGTCGTAAAATATTTTACCCTGCCCTCACATTACCCCGGTGAGGTGAGAGTAGTATATTTTTGTTTCACACATCGGTCAATGTAGAAGCCCATGTATTGACCTATAGCAAAGAATTCATTACTCTAATGTCACATTATGCCAAATACATCTTCAGCCAAAAAAGAGCTTAGAAAAACAGAGAAAAGAACAGCTGCTAATCTTCGCATAAAAACACATGTCAAATCACTTGCGAAGCAATTGAAAGCGGCGGTGCGAGACGGAAAAGCGGCTGAAGCGAAAGAACTCGGAAAGAGACTTCAACAGGCAGCGGCCAAAGCCTCGAAGCGAAATGTTCTTCATAAAAATAAAGCAGCCCGCATCACATCAAGAGCTGCAAAAATGACAAAGTAAACATAAAAAATAAAAAACACGGCTCACTCGAGCTGTGTTTTTTATTTTATGAGCAAAGAAATCTCTCCTTCTTTAGCGTAACCTTTACGCGCTAATAGATGCATGAGCTCAGCTTGAAAAAAAGCTGCGCCAGCATGTGAAAGATTTGCGCGTGATAATTTTTTTCGTACATATGGGTGCACACCATCCGCATACCCGTCGCGTATTCTCACAGCTGTCTTCATTTGAGATAGAAGGAGCGCGCTTACTTCCTTGCAGATATCTGTCTCACCGAGAAAGGCATAGCGATTTTTTTGAGCAAAAAGAATGCGATCAAGATACGTAAATACCGTTTCTGTTTTCTCATAAGACTGACTTGCTTCTCCACCGGCAGCAAATTTCATAAGCTCATTCCATGCGCGCCAGGTATCTGAGTCGTGCACCTCAGCGATTGCTTTCACCGCGGATAGGTTTTTCACGCCTAGGTGCTTCGCCTCATCTGTGAGCCAGGCGCTAAATGCCCTCCCGCGCATAATCGGATGTGAATAATTAATTATTTTCATCTCTTTCTCAAGAACCGTAAGATACTCTTTCTTTGGAGCATCATCTTCAACAGAAACAACGACAATATCTTCTGCACTTTTTGAGAGGGCCCGCACTAAAGAGGGAAGCTCCTTTTTAGATAATTCTTTGAGTAAGTTTCGGGTTCGAAAAAAGCGTTTTGAGGCGAATAAGCTCATGGTTTGAGCTTTTTCTTCTAATACCTTTAAGCCCGCCTTGCCATAAGGAATGTGTTCAATGCCACTCTGTTCAGTATGATATTTCTCACAAAAAGCATGCTCGAGCTTTTTCGCATATTGCTGAGCGCGCAAGGTATCTGGACCACTGCAAAGAATCAACATGCGAACAGCTTAGCGACTCGTCATAAAAAATGAAACCCTACAAAACCACTTTCATATCTTGCCAATTTTTTCCTTGTTTTGTTTCTACCGTAATTGGCACACCAAGATCACACACCTCCGCCATCGTCCTTTCTGCAAACTGCCCCACCTGCGCAACCTCGTCCGATGGGACTTCAAATAAAAGCTCATCATGCACCTGTAACAACATGCGTGTTTTTTTTGAAACCGTCGAGAGTTCTTTCGCAACTTGAATCATAGCAAGCTTAATAATATCTGCTTCCGTTCCTTGAATGGGCATATTGATAGCCATGCGTTCTGCTTGCGCGCGTACTTGATGCACATGCGACTGAATCTCAGGAATGGGCCGCTTACGTCCAAAGTGTGTTTCAGCATATCCATGTTTTCTCACAAACTTTTTTGTCTCTTCCAAATACGTTGCAAGGCCAGGATACGTTTCAAAGTACGCACGAATAAATTCCTTTGCCTCCGCAAAGGAGATGCTTGCTGTGCGTGATAATCCCATAGGTCCTTGGCCGAACAAAATCCCAAAGTTAATCGCCTTAGCAACTCGACGCTGTTCCTTCGTAACCTCATCAGCCTCAATCCCCCAAATAGAGGCAGCTGTTTCCGTATGAATATCTTTATGATCAATAAAGGCTTGCATCATCGCTTCATCCTGAGACAGAGCAGCAGCAATACGAAGTTCAATCTGTGAATAATCACAGGCGAGAAGCACATATCCGCGCTTAGCGACAAAAGCTTTTCGAATTTCTCTTCCCGATGCTGTACGTATTGGGATATTTTGAAGATTTGGATTTATAGAGGACAGCCGGCCTGTAGCCGTCACCGCCTGCTGATACGTCGTATGAATGCGACTCTTTTTGTCAGCAAGTCCAGGCAAAACATCTATGTATGTGGAGAGAAGCTTGGAGGTTTCACGATATTGCTCGATATATTCAATAATCTCATGCTGCCCCCGCAATTTTTCAAGCTCGGATGCCGCCGTCGAATAACCCGTTTTACCTTTCTTAATCCCATTCGTTGGCAATTGTAAGTCTTCAAAAAGGATTTCGGATAATTGACTCGGGGACGCCGGATTAAATGCTTTGCCAATCATCTTTACCATACGCGCTTCTAATCGATCACGTTCCTTTGTAAGTCTCACGGACAAGCTCTTTAAAAAAGGGATATCAATCTTAATGCCGACTGATTCCATATCAAATAGCACTGGCACAAGTGGTAGTTCAAAGTCCTCAAGAATCTTTTCAAGGCCTTCTTCTTTCAGAGCCGTTTCGAGAGCGGTGGTAGAAGCAAAAACAGCTTCTAGTTTTTGAAGTAGGGGGGCGTCTGCCGCTAATCGAATACCCGCAAACTTTTCCGCTACAAGATAGAGATCGTGATTACGCTCTCCTGCACCGATCAAATATCCGGCGAGCATGGTATCAAAATGCCAGTCACGAATTTGAAGCGATGCCGTCGCGAGAGCTTTCATAACCGACTTCGCATCATGCGTGATTTTTTCAATAGAAGCATCATCGAATACGGCTTGAAGAAGCTTGCGCACCGCCTCTGAAGAAAGGGCTGCTCCAGAAAAACAGTAGCTCCGCTTTCCGTCCGTGATACCAAGAGCATCAATCGTTTGCGTAAACAGAGTAGCCTCTTCTACTTCACCGGCGAGCACAGCTAAACGTTTGCTTTGTTTCAATTGCTCCAGCACCTCTCTTGCTCCGGCAACAGTTACAACCTGTTGCGCCCCACGTGATTTATGGGAAGCACTTGGCTGTGCTGAGCTCTGTAGATCCAGGCGTTTAATAAGTGATTTAAAATCCATGCGCTGCAGAAAAGCTCTCATCACCTCCTGATCCGTCACGCCCACAGATCCTCGCGTAGGCGTATAGGACAACGGAACTTTTGTATTTATACGTACAAGATCAAGAATCTCTTCCATGCCGTCTTCAGCAGCCAAAAGCTTACTCCTTACACCCGGCTTGATATCGGAATGAGTATCATGCGCTGCCTTAAAAATACCTTTTAAGTGTTTATACTTCTGAAGAAGTTGCGTGGCAGTTTTATCGCCAATCCCTTTAATACCGGGAATATTATCTGACGGATCTCCACGCATCGCTTTATATTCTACGAATTGATCTATGGTGAGTCCATATTGTTGCATCACCTCTTTAGCGTCATACAAAACCGTCTCTGTTACCCCACGCTTAAACGCCAATACAGACAGCCCAGGCTCAATCAACTGCAACAAATCTCTGTCACCCGTCACAATAACAACTTCCCAACCTTTCTTAATATATTTTTTTGCCATCGTGCCAAGGATATCGTCCGCTTCAAAACCGTCCAGCCAAAGAGAAGCAATTCCAAGATATTCTAAGCCTTCTTGAACGATGGGAATTTGCGCATAAAGCTCATTGGGTTTTTCTTCGCGCGTTCCCTTGTAAGCGGCGTAGGCTTCATGACGAAACGTGGGTGCCTCCGTATCCCAAGCAGCAGCAAATGCATCAGGCTTTTTTTCCTGAATCAATTTCAATGTCACATTCAGTACGCCAAAGACCGCATTCACAACAACCCCGTCAGATGTCGTAAGCGGAGGGATAGCGTGCCAGGCTCGATGGAGAAGAGAATTCGCATCTAAAAGATACAATGTGGGTTTTTTAGACATAGAAAAAGGGTAGCATGAAACCTAAACAAAACCGACCCGGCAAGCCTAGAGGCTCGACCGGGTCGGAGGGAGTGCGTCTGACAGATGCCAGTCGCGTTCAGATCACGCCGTCGTGGTGATCTGCATGTAGTAGGAGAGGTCCTTGTTGGAGACCTTCTCCTTCGGCGTGAAGGTGAGCTCGTCACCCTTGGCCGTGAAGAGGCCTTCGGTGGTGCCGAACCACGGCGCGAGGATGCGCCCAGCCCACTTGGTGGGCTGACCGAACTCGACCACGTCGTTGACGATGGTCATCGGGACGGTCAGTCCGTCCGTCATGATCTGCGCGCGGAAGCCGTCCTTGGTGGGGACGATCTTCGAGATGTAGTCGAAGGGCTTGTTGCCCTCGTGGATCTGACGCCAGTTCATGGCGCCCTTCTTCGTGTTCGGGGTGCCCGCGAAGATCGCGGTCCCGTGCGCGCGCGAGGCGTAGACCTCGTCGTTCTCACCGCAGCCGAAGACCTGGAAGTCGTCGAGGATGGTCCACTTGCCCTTGATGCGGGCGATGCTGACACCATCCTTCACCGATCCCATCAGCAAGAGGTTGCTCGGACGCTTCGACGTGACATCGGTGAGCGTCTGGAACCCCTCGACCAGCATGTCGAGCTTGGCGGCATCGTAGCCACGCAGCTCGGGACCACCGGTGATGATGCAGACGTTCTTGGCGGTGTAGATACCGCTCAGAACGAGCTCGCCGCGCTTCTTCTTGGGAAGCTTGGCCTTCATCGGCGTCGTCTTCGCGGCCGACATGTTGAGGATCTGCGCGTGGACATACTCGTCCATGAGGGAGATGGCGGCGATGACCTTGGTCGTGCGCCCGGCGAAGAGCTTCGCGACCTCCCGGACCGGAGTCTGGATGTTGATGAGGCTGCTGTTCTTCCTGATCTGGTTCTTTTTCGTCACTGATTCACCTATTACCGAACGGTTGTTGCGCATATGCGCGTGCTGTTTTTGACAGCGGTTGAAAGGAACAAAACAAGGAGAGGTCCTTGCATGCCCGGCGAAGTATACGTGCATTTAAAAAACTCGTCAAGCCCCTTGTGTTAATGTAGGAAAAATACTAGTCTTCCTAGGCAATAAACTGCTAAAACGGAACGTGGCGTGGTAGCCAAGTGGTAAGGCAGGGGTCTGCAAAACCCTTATTCGCGGGTTCGATTCCCGCTCACGCCTCCAAAAAAAACACCCCAATAAAGGGGTGATTTTTTATTGATTGCTCGCCAGTTCAATATATGGCTGAGGAAGCGGATTAGCCGCTGGTCCATGTTTACCAATCTGATAAAGATCGGCTCCACGTCCCTTCCACTGATCCCATTGCTTACTCCCATCACCCATTTCAACAATCTCAATAGCAACATTTCGTTTCATCCCAAATTGATTCATCGCTTTAACATTATCCATCCAGACATCAATTCGATAACCATAACGTGCATTCATACGATCATGCACCTCGAAGATCTTATCACCGTAAAGCGCAGGGATACGGATTTTTGTTCCAAAAGGAAGAATATTGGTGGCGATGATACCGTCACGAACAACCGAACCATCTGCCGTAATAAACGGAGAGGCGTCAGTTTCACGAGGACGAGAAGTATAGGCGGTCGCAGCCACATGCATGGTCTTAATCGTTTCTGGTCGCTTTGGTAGCTCAAATTCCACCTGCGTTTCATTAGCAACGGCCCCAACCTGCTGAACTTGCTCCATAAGTGCAGGCGCCTTGAAGATATAGTTAAAAAGCGCTATTTTCGCATTTGCTGGTGAAGCGTGGAAGGTAAGAAGAGCGGACAGAATAGCAAATACAACAATACCAATATAGTTCGCCTGTTCCTTTGTGATCCTTTTTAAATGAAAGCTCATAAAGTGAGGTTGATTTTTTAACGCAAGAGCATAACATAATAAAGGAGGTTTGTCAAGAAAGTATATATAAATAACAGCTAATATTAGCCATTTTTTGGACTGATAACGTCCAGACTGTAATAAGAAAATGCCAAAAAGCATGAAGAATCTGAAGCCTTGGCTTAAAAACGGTGTTTTTCTTGGAATCGGCGCCCTGATTCTCGGGTTTTTTGCTTTTACCATTTATGCTGCATGGGTCAGTCGTGATTTGCCTGATCCAAACATGCTTTTGAACCGTGACGTGGCTCAATCAACTCAAATCTATGACCGCACAGGTAAAGTTCTTCTTTATGAAATTCACGGAGACGAAAAACGGACCCTGGTAAAAATTGAGGACATACCCGACTATTCCCAATGGGCGACGATCTCTATCGAAGATAAAGAATTTTACAATCATCACGGTATCTACTGGCGCGGACTTGTGCGCGCAGTATTGAACAGCGTCGTAAAGAGACAAAAGATTCAGGGAACCTCAACCCTCACTCAACAACTTGTGAAAAATGCGATCCTTACCAATGAGCGCTCCATAGAACGAAAAGTAAGAGAACTGGTTTTGTCATTGCAAATTGAGCGACGATATACAAAAGAACAAATCCTTCAGATGTATTTAAATGAAATCGCTTATGGTTCAACCATATACGGAATCGAATCTGCCGCACAAACCTATTTTGGAAAACCCGCAAAAGAATTAACTCTAGACGAAGCAGCATTGCTTGCAGCACTTCCACAACGTCCGGAGTATTTCAATCCTTATGGTTCCAGTGTCCTCGGAGACAATCGAGATAAACTCATTCAACGACAACACACCATCTTGGATCTGATGGCCGAACAAGGCTATATCAAACAAGAAGACGCTGATGCCGCAAAACAAATTGCAACCTTGGACAAATTACTTCCAAGAAAAATTGATGATATCCGCGCGGCACACTTCGTGATGTATGTCCGTGAAGCACTCGTCGAAAAATATGGGCAAAAACGTGTAGAAACAGGGGGGCTACGCGTCATTACGACACTGGACTGGCCAAAACAACAAGCCGCGGAAGAAGAGGTGGCGGCCGGCGTAGAAGCAAGGGGTGAGCGCTATGGATTTGAAAATGCCGCCCTCGTTTCTCTTGATCCAAAAAACGGACAAGTCCTCGCCATGGTTGGTTCGAAGGGCTTTTTCGATGACACAATTGATGGACAGGTCAATGTTACCTTACGGCCTCGACAGCCAGGCTCCAGCTTCAAGCCTATTGTGTATGCAGCAGCATTTAAAAAAGGCTACTCACCAGATACGCAGGTCTGGGATGTAAACACGACCTTCATCACGGATACGGATAACTATAGCCCAAAGGATTACGACCTTGGAGAGCGAGGCCCCATCTCGCTTCGTGATGCCCTTACACGATCTTTAAATACGCCCGCCGTAAAACTCCTGTACCTCGTAGGTATTGATGATGCGCTGGGCTTCGCACATGACCTTGGATACACAACGTTGAGCGACCGAAGTCGGTTTGGACTCTCATTGGTTTTGGTAGGCGGTGAAGTAACCGCCCTCGAACATGCGAGTGCCTATAGCGTATTTGCAAATGACGGTCAGCGCGTTCCCACAAGTGCCATTCTTGAAGTGCAGGATGCAAATGGAGAAACCCTAGAGAAATGGGAAGAGCCAAAGCCAAAAGAAGTTATTGATGCGCAAACCATTCGTTTATTAAATAGCGTGCTTTCTGCCAATATCGGGCTTCACACAAATATCAATCTACCCGACCGACCCAGCGCTATAAAAACAGGAACAACAAATGATTATCGTGATGGATGGCTCGCTGGTTACACACCAAACCTCGTGACGGTCGTTTGGGCAGGAAATAATGATAATTCAGCCATGAGGCGTGGCGCCGGCGGTTCTACCGTAGCGGCCCCTATTTGGTTGAATTATATGAAGCGCGCGACAGCAGACATGCCTATCGAACGATTCACCCCACCAGATCCTATAAAGACACAAAAACCGGCTATTCTTGGAACTGCCTTTAAAAAGACTGTGACCATTAATCGCATCACTGGAAAACTCGCGACAGATTTCACCCCACCTGAACTCCGAGAGGATATTGAGGGATACGAGCCACATAATATCCTCTACTATGTAGATAAAAATAATCCTCTTGGACATCCTCCAGCAGATCCTGCAAGAGATCCACAATTCAGTCGTTGGGAGAGCGCTGTCCAGGCGTGGGTCACAAGTAACAATTGGAATGCGACCAGCACCATTCCAACAGAGACAGATGACCAGTACACGGAGAGCAATCGACCAACAACACAAATTGAATCCCCTTCAGAAAATGAAACCGTCTCAACTAGGCAGTTTACAGTACGAACAAATACATCAGCGCCAAGAACAGTGCAGCGCGTCGAAGCGTATCTTGATGGAATGCTCGTTGGAACCCGTTTTAGTGAACCATGGAATATTTCCGTTACTATTCCAAACTCTATCGTGCAAGGATTCCGCACGCTCTCCGTACGCGCTTATGACGATATTGGTAATTGGAATGAAAGCTCGGTCAATATTAACTTTACCGCCAGCCCAGACGAAAGCTTAAACCAATTATTCATCTTAACCCCAAGCAATGGCGCGGTCTGGTCACGAAGCACGTTTCCACATCGCATAGAACTACACACAGAAGATCCAAGCGCTTATTCACAAATTCAAATTTCTCTCATTAACTCCTCTGGCGGAAACATCTCAATTAGCAATATTCTTCATCCGCAAAATACTATTGAAACCATTTCCCTACCAACGGGACCAGTACCAGGACAGTACACATTACAAGTAGTCTCTACCAAAAGATCCGATGGAACAAATGAAATCGACTCCGCTTCAATACAAATCATCAACTAATAAAAACAAACAAAATAACGGGGATATCACCCGTTATTTTGTTTTCTCTTAGCGAAGGATTAGTGCCTAATAGGCATAACAACGTAGCTGTACGCGGTATCACCATCGCCCTGAATCAAGATTGGGTTCATCCCATCAATAACCTGTAGACTCACTCTATCCGTTTCAATAACATTCAGCCCATCTGAAATATATTTAAAGTTAATTGTTGCATGATTTGGCGCCCCGGAAAATTCTGTATCCAGTTTTGCATGATGCTCACCCGTTCCAGAATCAGCCGAAGAAACTCCGAGCTGTCCGTCCTCCGTAAAATTCAAATGAACATCAAACAGTCCCTTCCTTGAAAAAAGAGAAGCTGCGCGAATCGCTTTAAGCAAATCCCTCCTATGAACTATTGCTGTCGTCTGAAATGTGTCCGGGATAATCTGTTTATAATCTGGAAAGCTTCCCTCAATTAATCTGGAAATAAGCATCACCGATCCATAGGTGATCACAAGCTGACTTTGATTCATCGACCAAACGACTGAGCCGGGCGTCTCCATATCATCTTTATACGCTGACAAAATTCTTCCAATCTCTTGGATGGATTTTGCAGGAACAATACAATTCATCGTTTCCTTTTTACCGCCATCTTGTAAAGCAAGCTTAGCTTCAGCGAGTCGGTAGGAATCCGTTGCAGCAATCACCATCTTATTTTTATCTTCATCCCCACGAAAATAACAGGCAATACCAGAAAGCTCCGGGCGTGACTCTGAGCCGGAAACAGCGAATACCGTTCTTGTGATCGCTTTCTTTAATTCGACAGGATCAAGAGCATATCCATCCTCAACGACGAGTCGAGGGATAAGAGGAAATTCTGATGTTGGCATTCCTTTAATCTTCGTCTTTTTACCGTCCGCCTCAATCACGAGCGTATCATCAACGAGTTCCATATCAATTTTACCAACAGGTAAGAGGGAAACGTAATCAAAAAGTAGTTTCGCTGGAAAAGTGAACTCTCCTTCCGTTTCAACCCGCCCTCGTACCTTACTTGAAATAGCCATCTCAAGATTTGTTGTAGATAACTCAATCCCTGAAGACGTACATTTAATATGAACGTTCTCCAAGATAGGTAAATGTGAGCTTTTACTCGCTACATGTCCCACGATAGAAAGGCCCTGCAAAATATTCTCTTGTGTACATGCAAATTTCATATGATTCGTTTCGATGTTCCCATACGGATTTTTTTCTTTCAAGGCTTATTAGTATTTAATTAAATTCATGTATAGAACAGTAGTAATAGTAGGCCCTGTGGATTGTTTGGATAAGTTTATTTTGGGCTAAGACTAAGCAAGATTTTGGACAAGGTTTTCCCCAAGACCTATGGAGAGAGTGGAGAGGAACCTTGGATAAGTTATTCCCAGATATTTTTACTTGAGATATCCACGGAGAAATGCACTGGACTTACCATGTTTATCCACAAACCTATACACAGGTAGTAATTTATCTCGTTTTTGCAGGGCTATAGACGGATTCGAGTAGCGTCGCAATGTCTTGCTTCAACTGAGTATCGTTCTTTAAAAGTTTATTAATCTTGTCACAGGCATGCATAGCCGTTGTGTGATCACGGCCTCCAATCTCTGCCCCTATGGCCGGAAACGAACACTTTACTTCTTCGCGTAGTAAAAACATCGCAACTTGACGAGGAAAGGCGAAGCGTCGTTCACGGCTTTTACCCAAGATATCTTCCATGCGGATATCATAATAAGCTGTAACAACCTCCAAGAGTCTGCGTGGCGTAACGGTACGTTTTTGAAGGGAGGGCGAAAAACTTTGTAAGAGGGACTCAATAGATTCGGTACTAATCGGCACATTTTTAAACTGGTGATACGCAATAATTTTATTTAAAGCTCCCTCCAGTTCGCGGACATTTGATTGAATGGCCCCAGCAATAGCATGAAGAATATCTTGCTCCATGGGCATATTTTTTTCTCGAGACTTTGATTCAAGAATGGCAACACGTGTTTCAAAGTCCGGTTTGGAAATATCTGCCATCATGCCCCATTCAAAGCGAGACAAAAGACGGCTTTCAAGGGCTTGAATGTCTTTCGGTGGTCGATCCGAAGTCAAAATAATCTGCTTATTGTTTTGATGAAGGGTATTAAATGTATGGAAAAACTCTTCTTGGGTCCCTTCTTTGCCGGTTAAAAACTGCACATCATCTATCAACAGGATATCCACATTTCGGTAATTATCCTTGAATTCATTGATGCGGCCCCCGCGAACCGACTGAATAAACTCATTGGTAAAACGTTCACAGGTGACATAGCGCGCCTTAGCCTCGGGCATGGTTTCTAAGACATGATGGCCAATTGCTTGCATAAGGTGCGTCTTTCCCATACCAACGCCACCATAAATAAAGAGTGGATTATAGACTTCGCCAAGTTTGGAGGCGGCAGCCATGGCAGCGGCATGAGCTAATTCATTACTTTTACCCACAATAAAATTATCAAAGCGGTAACGTGGGTTTAGGCCCACCTCTCTCGAGGAAGAGCTGCCAGCGCCAGGAGCAAAATTAGCGGCATCAGAAACATCGCTTGTGGCTGTTGGCTGGGAAGGTGGGTCAAGCGGAAGAACAGTCGTGTTTTTTACTTCCACACGATATTCAATTTGTCGAATGGGCTGCTCTGCCGCATTATTAAGGGCCTTTAAAATGGCTGGGTGATATTTTTTCTCCAGCCAGGCCTTGGTAAAGGTATTGGGGACACAGACAATAGCTTTTGGGCCATCGATCTTGCTAAGAAATGTATTTTTGAACCAGGTTGTAAAGTTAGCCTTGGAGAGGGTGAGCTCTAGTTCACCGAGAGTTGTTTGCCAAAGTGCCTGTGTGTCCATAATAAGAGAGTTTATAAGTAGATATTTCCAATCGGGAGACCTTCTGTCAATCATTGTGGATGAAGAGTGGATAATAAGCTAGTGGTCTGGACAATTTGTGTGAAACAATATATAGTCGTCCCCAAAAGCATATGGCAACGAAAAGAACTTACCAGCCCAAAAAGCGCCATCGCGCGCGTGTACATGGCTTCTTAAAACGAATGCTCTCCAAGGGCGGCCGTGCTGTTTTGGCACGTAGACGCAAAAAAGGCAGACACGCGATTGCGCTCAATACCACAAAGGTACGACGCTCTCGCCGATAATCATTGAAGATGTCATACTAAACGAGGGGCGGCCCCAATGGCCGCTTTTCGATTAGTTGCAGGTAATATTATGTTGGAAAAGGACAAGAGACTCAGAAAATCTAGAGATTTTGCACTTCTTTCTCAAAAAGGCCGTGTGGTTTATGGTAGTTTATTTACCTTACGTTTTCGACAATCAGAAGAAGCAACCAAGGTGGGCTTTGTTGCCTCAACAAAAGTATTTAAGCGCGCCGCAGATCGTAACCGGGCAAAACGACGTTTGCGTGCAGCCCTTCGCGACCTTGAGGCTGAGTGGCCAAAAAAGTACGACCTTCTTTTTATTACGAAGCGTGATGTCATCACGGCAAACTATAGTGATATCAAAAAACAGGTACAGAAATCATTTGCCAAAATACCCGAGGCAATGAAACGTCCTCCAAAAAAAAGAAAGCCACGGGCAAAAAAGAAATCATCTATTGTGTACAAAGATGTCGAAAGATAAATATGAAAAGGATACCAAGAAACGTGATCCAAGGAGTGATTCGCTTATATCAAAAAACACTTTCTCTTGAACATGGGCCGCTCGCGCGCTTCAGAAAATATCCCGCCTGCAAATTTTATCCGACCTGCAGTCAATACGGATATGAAGCGATCGGGAAGCATGGGGTCTTACGCGGAGGATGGCTAGCCGTGAAAAGAGTTGGGCGCTGTCATCCGTGGAGCGAAGGCGGTGTTGATGAAGTGCCGAAAAGGTTATGAAAGCTTCAAACGAGAGAAAAGCTCGTCTGAGGTAAGAGGAAGCTTAATCCTTTTTCGTTTATTCATATGTCCCGAAACAATTTCTATTTCTGATTTCCGGACGTCCAAATTCTTGGCCAGACATCGAATCAATTCTTTGTTCGCTTTACCATCCACCGGAGGCGCAGCGAGACGAATTTTTAAGGCGTCACCTTGCCAGCCCACAATTTCGGTGCGACTAGCGTTTGGAACGACGGCAACAAGTAAGAGGCTCATACAAAAAAGAAAACGTCTTGGTTAAGACGTTTTTTCTTTAATACAGGTGTTTTTTAGGAGTTCAACGGTTTTACGATTCCTCATTTGCACCATGACATATTCACGATATTCAGGAGAACTGACTCGTTGGCGCGTTTCCGCATCATCCTCAGGAACATGTTCAAGAATATGATCAACTTCTTTGTTCAATTCTTCCTCGGTAGGCTTGATCCCTTCTTTATCCGCGAAGCCTTTAATGATCAAGGCTGTCTTGATTCGGCGCACGGCTTGAGGAGTCATTTCCAATTGCAATTCATCCGCAGTCTTTTTAAGAGAAGCGAGATAAGACGTCCAATCCATGCCTTGCTTCTCGACTCCATGTTGAAGTTCTGAAATCATACGACGCACTTCATCTTGAATGAGGAGTTGAGGAATCTCACTAAACTCCGCTTTGTCGGTAAGGGCTTCGAGCATTTCAATCTCTGCGGATTCTTCCGCCTTACGTTTTTCCTCGACGCCCATATTCTCGCGAAGCTTGGTACGAAGCTCGAGTAAACTCGCGAGACCTAGGGTTTTCGCAAAGGCATCATCTGCGACTGGAGCTTCAAGGGCATAGACGCCTTTGATCTTCGTTTTAAAGTCCACTTCTTTCCCGGCGAGATGTTTTTGAAAATGTTCTTCGGGGAATTTTAAAGTAAATGTTTTTTCTTCCCCGGCTTTTACACCCTTAAGCTTTTCTGCAAAGCCGGGAACGTAATGAGGCTCCGCCAAAAAGACGCGGTAATTTTGTGAAGACCCGCCTTCGAGTACGACATGGTTCTGTTGCATCTCAAGATCAAGGATGACGAGATCTTCCATAGTCGCTGGGCGTTCCACAAGAACTTCCTTTCTTTGCATCTTTTGCATCTCAGCAAGCGCTTCATCAACTTTTTTATCATCAATATCCACCTTTTTAACCTCGATACACACCTCTTTGGTCTCAGGGAATTTCTTAATTTCAGGCAATAATGCTGAAATAGTTGAAAATTTGAGCGGTTGACCCGGAGTGAGCTGGTCGACGGCGATAGAGGGAGAACCAATGGTCTGTAAATTTTCAGCTAAAACAACCTTTACGTAATTTGCGCGCACAATACGCTCCATGGCCGCTTCCAGAATGCTCATTTCACCTAAATGTCTCTTTAAATCATCATAGGTGGCCTTTCCTGGACGAAATCCTTGGATAGGTTTTTTTTTAGAAAGATCCTTTGCAGCTTGCTCTAAATAAGGCTTCGCTTCATCCCAAGACACCTCAAATGAGATTTTCACTTCAGATTTTGGGAGTTTTTCTACTTTATGTGTTGGCATAATGGCTTTGAACATACTGAATCTTGAGGATATGGTCAACTCTTGTCCTGCTTCAAGAATCCAGCTAGGCTACGTTTATTCTTTTACTATGGCATTACAGATTGGCATCGTCGGTTTACCGAACGTGGGGAAATCCACGATGTTTTCGGCAATTACAAAAGCGCAGGTCGACTGCGCGAATTATCCTTTTTGCACCATTGAACCAAACGTTGGCGTGGTAGAGGTGCCGGATGAGCGCTTGGATAAACTAACAGCCCTCAATAAAAGTGAAAAAACGCTTCCAACCACAATTGAATTTGTGGACATCGCGGGACTCGTAAAAGGGGCCGCGGAAGGACAAGGGCTAGGAAATAAATTTCTTGCGCATATTCGTGAGTGTGACGCGATCGCGCAAGTTGTGCGCGCGTTTGATGATAAAAATATTTTGCATGTTGATGGGTCTATCGATCCGGTGCGCGACGCAGAAACGATTAATACAGAGTTAGCGCTCGCTGATCTTGAAACGGTAAATAAGCGAAGAGAGACGATTGGTCGTGAAATGAAAGCTGGAAAAACAAAAGAACTTGAAGCTCTTACCGTGGCGCTGACACGAGCCTCCGAAGCGTTATCTCAAGGAACTATGCTACGAGACATTGAATGGACAGAGGATGAAGAAGGGGCTTTGAAGCCATTGAACCTCCTCACAAAAAAACCGATGTTGTATGTGGTGAATGTGAGCGAAGCACAGCTCGGGGATGGTTCGTGGAAGGAGCGCGTGGGAGCATTGAAGGGCGAGCTGGTACCAGTATGCGTCAAAATGGAAGCGGACATGATGGATATGTCCGAGGAAGAGAAAAAAGAATATTTAGAAATGACAGGACAAGCGGAAAGCGGACTGGATCGTTTAATTAAGACCGGATACAAGCTGCTTGGTCTCATTACCTTTCTCACTTCCGGCCCGCTTGAAACACGGGCATGGACAGTAAAACAAGGCTCGACCGCTCCGCAGGCAGCGGGAAAAATTCACACGGACTTTGAAAAGCACTTTATCCGTGTCGAGGTGACGCCTTATCAAGATTATATTGATTGTGGCGGAGAAGTTGGGGCGAGAGAAAAAGGAAAAACGCGCATTGAAGGAAAAGAATATATTATTCAGGATGGTGACGTCTGCTATTTTCGTGTCAACGCATAAGGCATGAGACCATTATCCATGATTATTCCTGGGCTACTTGGCATTAGAAAATAGCCCTTACAAAGATGCTTGGAAAAGCATGTAATCCTCCCAAGGGAATACGAGAATGGGAGGATGAAGCCAAGACATCATGGATAAAATCGTGAGGATTGATATGAACGGATTTGAACCTATTAATGACAGTAAAAGTTTTCATGTCATAAAACGCATGTACATGCTTGACGCATTGCTTTTGAAACGACACCATGTGGCCATATGAAAGTCGCTGTTATCGGTACAGGGTATGTTGGGCTCGTGTCTGGAACCTGCCTTGCGGAAAGAGGCCATCATGTCACATGTGTAGACATTGATGAGGACAAAGTACAAAAATTACGTAAGGGGATCTCGCCTATTTATGAGCCTAGATTGGAAGAGCTCATAACAAAAAACATTGAAGCCGAGCGCCTCATGTTTACCAGCGACTATGCTGAGGCTGTTCCCGGCGCTGACGTCATTCTAATTGGTGTGGGTACGCCTCCAAATCCAGATGGGTCGGCGAATACGCGGTATGTCGAAGAAGCGGCAAGTCAAATCGCAAAGCATCTGACACGTGACAGTATCGTTGCAAATAAAAGCACGGTTCCGGTGGGGACTCGTGATTTGGTGGAGCAGATTATTCGTAAGCACTACGCAGGTGAGTTTTACGTTGTTTCAAATCCAGAAATGTTGCGCGAAGGCTGTGCTGTCCGGGATTTTTTGGAACCAGCACGCATTATCATTGGTTCAGAGTCAGATCACGCTGCCGAAGGTATGTTAAAACTTTATGAAAGCTTTGACTGTCCTAAGCTGGTGATGCATCCACGTTCAGCGGAACTGACAAAGTATGCAGCGAATTCTTTTCTTGCGACAAAAATCAGTTTTATTAATGAAGTGGCACATCTTGCGGAAGAAGTGGGGGCCGATATTGAAGAAGTAGCTGAAGGAATTGGGAGTGATCCACGCATAGGAAAACAATTTCTTCGCGCCGGACTTGGTTGGGGCGGCTCCTGTTTTCCAAAAGACGTGCGTGCCATGCTCCAGATGGGAGAAGCAGCAAAGCAGCGCATGCCAATTATTGAAGCAGCCTTCGAGGTAAATGATAAAGCAAGAAAGCGCGTAGTGGATCGCTTGGAGAAAGCGATGGGTAGTCTCACGGACAAACAGGTTGCGATCCTTGGTTTGGCATTTAAAAATAATACAGATGATACGCGTGAGTCGGCGGCGATCGCGTTAGTTGAACATTTTTTACGTGCTGGAGCGCGAGTGACGGCCTATGATCCGAAAGCCGAAATACATGACGCGACACTTACCGAGCGCATGCACCGGCACGAGTCTCTCTACGAAGCGTGTCGAGGAGCGGACGTTGTAGTGATTGCCACGGAATGGGATGAATTTCGTGCACTGGACCTTGGACAGCTCAAGGAAATGATGCATGGGGATATTCTTATGGACGCGCGGAACCTTTTGAATCAACAAGAGGCGACCGAAAAAGGGTTTCGTTATTTCCGTGTAGGAAAATAACTATGTCTTGGTCACGAGGAGCGTTGTTGGGATATGCCGGCATCGCTTTTTTATGTGGCATATTCGCCCATAGCCTCGCACCCTATGAAGCGATTTTTCCGCAGACATTGCCGTGGATCTTAGCGGGTCTTCTTTTATGCTTGCTATTACCCACCGTGCGAAAGAATAAAAAAATATTTACTCTCTTCCTGTTATTATTTTGTGCATTAGCCGGCGTCTGGCGATTTGACCTTGCGAGGCCAACACTTCCGTTTAATTTAAAGCCATTTGATCCAAAAGGCTTCGCGTATGTCATGGAAACAAATTACGCCCCACAAGATCCAAGATACTTTTTGATTGAACAACGGAAGCGTATGACGCTGCATATCCAACAGTCCTTACCAGGAGATCAAGGCGCCTTGCTTGCGGGGATGCTGTATGGAGAGCGAGCATTGTCTGATTCTGCGAAGACGCTATTTCGTAATGCGGGCATGCTACATTTGATTGCCGTCTCCGGATCCAATGTCACAATCTTAATTGTGATCGTGATGCGAATCCTTTTGGGTTTTGGCATTTCAAGAAAACCCTCGTTCATTGGTATGACGATAGCTCTCATCATTTTTGTGATCTTCGTCGGGCCACAGGCTTCAGTGGTACGTGCTGCCATCATGGGTGAACTTATTGAATTCGCGCCACTCGTTGGACGCGTTCCAAAAATAACGCGTGTGCTTCTTGTGAGTGCTGTGATCTTCTCTCTCTTTCAACCCTGGGTACTAATCTATGATGCTGGTTTCGCCCTTTCCTTTCTTGCGACACTGGGACTGCTCACATTTGGCACCTGGCTGAATGAGCATATACGACCGCTCCCTGTGATCGATACCGTACGAGAAATCGTCACAGCAACCTTTTCCGCGACCTTACTCACATTGCCGTACAGCGCCTGGGCCTTTGGGAATGTGAGTCTTGTGGGGCTCCTAACGAACGCGCTCGCCATTCCTTTGGTGCCATGGGTAATGGGGACGGGCGTCTTTGTACTGTTTACTCCGGTCGGATCAATTTTTCATTTACCCGCGCAAGGATTTTTGCAAGCGACCTTATATATTTCCAAAATATCGGACTATCTTCCATGGGGAATTTGGCAAAATGTATCCACAGGATATGTCTTCATGATAGGAAGTTATCTCTTTTTATTTGTTATTTGGCGCTATATACAGCGAAAAAAGAGCTATCAAACAAAAGTTATCCACAGAATACCACCATTTTTGTCATAAAACGTGAACTGTTTTACTAGGTAAACAGATTTATTGGACCAAATGTTCGTGCGTGAACACGGTTGATAAAGGAAAAAAATGTTCTGTAAGTTCAACAAAACACGAGGTTTGACGCATGTTCTAAAAAGAGGAACGAATAGAAGTAGGGTTGAGGGGAAATAATAAGCATGGACTCTCCAACCTGAGATGATTCAATGCGGCATCTTTCGATACATGATGAGTGCGCTCCTTGTGAAACCGGCTTGGAGAAAGCACTGTCACGTGGAAACCTCTGCGTGATGCGCGATACCTTCGCGCCTCTGGAAACAGGAAATGACGCACATCACCTGTTTGCGGACCAGATGCAAGGCAGCTTGCAGGTCGTCGCTTAAAACAGATGGTATAACCTTATATTGAACCTCATCTCGGAGGGCGGGCTCGGTGCACACCGACCAAAAGCATCGAGCCGGCTCCTAATTTTGTATCACTATCTTGACAAAGCTCTCCACACAAAACGAACTTCGTGATAAAGTTCTTATAGAACATAAATAGAACACTCACTATGGCAAAAAAAACTACCACCAAAGACGAATCCAAGGGTAAGAAGATCGCTGTGCAAGGAGCGATCGATCAAATTAAAGAAAAATTCGGAGAGGGATCCATCATGAAGCTGGGCGAAGCGCGCAAGATGCAAGTTGAAGCTATTCCAACTGGTTGCCTCTCTTTAGATATTGCTCTTGGCATCTTCGGCGTACCAAGAGGGCGTGTCGTTGAAATTTACGGACCTGAAAGTTCCGGAAAAACAACACTCGCTCAACATATTATTGCGGAAGCGCAAAAGTCGGGAGGCGTTGCTGCCTTTGTGGACGCGGAGCACGCTCTTGATCCAGACTACGCGCGTAAAATTGGGGTCAATGTGGATGATATGCTTATTTCACAGCCAGACACGGGAGAACAGGCGCTCGATATTGTGGAAACTCTCGTTCGTTCAAATGCGATTGATGTTATTGTGATCGATTCAGTTTCTGCGCTAACGCCAAAAGCTGAAATCGAAGGCGATATGGGAGATCATCATGTGGGGTTACAGGCGCGACTTATGAGTCAGGCACTGCGTAAGCTCACAAGCATTATTTCTCGCTCTCAAACAACCGTGATTTTTATCAATCAAATTCGCCACAAGATTGGAGTCATGTTCGGGAATCCTGAAACAACTTCTGGTGGGAATGCCTTAAAATTTTATTCTTCTGTGCGCATTGAAGTTCGTCGTAGCGCGCAAATCAAAATGGGAGAACGAATTCTTGGAAACCGCGTGAAAACCAAGATCGTAAAAAACAAGGTAGCCGCGCCATTTCGTAGATGTGAATTTGATATCATGTATAACGAAGGTATCTCAGTCCCGGGAGATCTATTGGATGTCGGTGTCGAGATGGGCATCATTAATAAATCAGGGAACTCATACCGCTATAATGAAGAAAAACTTGGTGTTGGCAGAGAAAATGCCAAAACAGGTTTAAGAGAACGAAAAGAAATGATGCGGGAGATTCGAGAAAAGTGTCTCGCGAAGTTTGTGGCTGATGAACTCGGCCCCGTAGAAGACAGCGAGGAAGATGTGGTGGCGAGTAAAGAGAGCGCTAAATAGCTTCTCGATTCGCCAGAACTTCAATCCCACGCTACAATTGATAGCGCTCATGGCACGCAAATCTAAACAAAGACTAGATCTCTCACTCGACCCCGAAACGAAACGGGGAGTAGCTGTTGTTTTTTTATTTGCCTTTGCCGTTCTCATCCTGCTAGGCGTCTTTGATTTAGCTGGAACCTTCGGTCGTGGCCTTGATGATGCGATTAGTTATGTATTTGGATGGAATAGACTGCTCATCCCATTTTTTCTCATGGCCTGGGGATACCACGTACTCGCACCGGAACGGTTGAGATTAAAGTTTACCAATGTCGTTGGGTTCATCCTTTTTTTTCTCACATTGAATCCTCTTGTACATGCCGTGACGTTTACGGGAGCAACGACGATTAGTGAATCCGCCCTTCGTGCGGCTGGTGGGAAGCTTGGTGAAACCATTGCTAATCCATTTATCAATATGCTTGGGATGGTGGGCGGTGTCACTATTTTATTTGCTCTCTTTATCATCTCGCTTCTACTGATATTCAATGCGACCCTGCGTCAAGTATTGTTTGTGATTGATCTTACATGGAAAGGGATCGCTTTTATTATTGGGAAGATCATTTCTCCATTCATTCATTACGCAAAAAATAAAAAAGAGGCAGAACTCCGGGCTTCATTAAAAGAGTACACGTCTCACGAGGAGGATGAGGAAGAAGAGGAAGAGGAGGGTGAGTATGAGGAAGAAGAAGAGGAGGAAATAGATGAGGAGGAAGCTGATGAGGAAGAACACAGAACAAAAGTAAGAGCCACAAAAGCAAAACCAGCCAGAAGAAGATATCCACGCATTGACGTTCCATTTGAACTATTAGAAGAACGAAATGAACGACCAACGGCGGGAGACATTATGCATAACCGCGAACTTATTCGTAAAACGTTTGAAACCTTTGGTATTAATGTTGAAATGGAAGAGGTGGCTGTTGGGCCAACGGTGACGCAGTTTGCTTTCAAACCGGCGGATGGGGTAAAACTCTCCAGAATCACGGGGCTTCACAATGATCTCGCGCTTGCGCTCGCTGCACATCCTATTCGTATAGAAGCGCCAATCCCAGGAAAATCTTTGGTAGGCATCGAAGTACCAAATCAAAGCGTCGCTATGGTGGGGTTACGTGAAATGTTGGAGAGTAAAGAATTTAGAGCAAGAAAAGGCGCGCTTTCTTTTGTACTTGGAAAAGACGTTTCCGGAAAACCATGGATGGGCCAATTAGGAAGTATGCCACATTTACTTGTTGCTGGGGCAACAGGGTCAGGAAAATCCGTCTGTTTGAATACCATCATTATGTCGTACTTATTTGCGCTTGGTCCGGATGATTTGAAATTTATTATGGTGGACCCAAAGCGTGTCGAATTACAAGTATATAACGGCATTCCACATCTCATTACGCCGGTGATTACCAAGGTGCCAGATACAGTGAATGCATTAAAATGGGCATTGAGAGAAATGGATAGACGATATGACTTACTCGCTGCGCAAGGGACGAGAGATCTTGCAAGCTATAATCAGAAGGTGAAGGAAACGCTTCCATACCTTGTTATTGTGGTGGATGAATTATCTGATTTGATGGCGTCAGCAGCTTCTGAAGTGGAAGGACCAATTGTGCGCCTCGCACAAATGTCACGTGCCGTTGGGATTCATCTTGTTGTAGCGACACAGCGCCCATCGGTTGACGTCATTACTGGATTGATCAAAGCGAATATTCCTGGGCGGATTGCCTTTGCGGTTGCGAGTGCGACGGACTCCAGAACAATTCTCGATCAACAAGGAGCAGAAAAACTTCTTGGAAGAGGAGATATGCTCTATTCCATGGCCGAGCTTCCAACGCCAAAACGTTTGCAAGGAGCATTCGTCTCGGAAAAAGAAATTGAAAAAGTCGTTGAATTTATCAAGTCAAAATATGAACCGGCGGACTACGACTATGGCGTCACGGAAAAACAAAACACGGGCGGAACCGTATTCAGCGGGGGTCTTGGTGGAGACGATGGTGATGTACTCTTGCCTGAAGCGAAAGAAGAAATTTTGCGAGCAGGAAAAGCCTCGGCAAGTTTATTGCAGCGTCGACTCAAAGTAGGGTATGCACGTGCGGCCCGCATGCTTGATTTACTTGAAGAGGAGGGTTTTATTGGCCCGGCGCAAGGAGCAAAGCCAAGAGAGGTCTTATATGTAGAGGATGATGAGGAAGAGTACGCTGAGGAGGTCGTCGACGAAAATGATGAGGAAGAGGAAGAATATCAAGGCGACGAAGAAGAAGAGGAGGAAGATATAGAGGAATAAATAACGGAGGAAACTCCGTTATTTTCTTTCTTATGGTTTACTGATGTTAAACTTCTGTTTAATGTACTCGTATGTCTCCTTTTGTCATGAAACGGCTTCATTCAAGTGATTGCTTGGGCCCAGATCTAATCGAACTTCGCGAACGAGCGGGGTTATCGATTGAAGAGGCAGCCAGGGGAACGAAACTCCCGCCCTCCTTTTTACGAGCGCTTGAAGAAGAGCGCTGGACGGATATTGACGATCTCATTTATTCGGAAAGATTATTACGTTTATACGTCTCTCATCTTGGGGGAAACGAATCTTATTACCTTCATAAGTATCGAGCTTGTCTTAAGGAGCGCCATATCGAAGCAAAGCCGGAAGACTTTTTACCGAGACCCATCAAATTACGCCTGAAAGATCTATTGGTTGCACCAAGGCTTATTGCGATCGCGGGCTTTTTACTTTTTACTTTATTGCTTGGAGGGTATGTGTATGGGCAGGCACGAGCTATACGTCAGGCTCCGCCACTGGAGGTATCTGAGCCGAGCGAAGGACAGGCGATAGCTGAACCAGAGATCACCATCTCCGGGAAAACGATCCCTGAAGCGACGGTAACCATAAATGGGAATGAAGCTGTGGTACGCGCAGATGGAACCTTTGAACAAACCCTCTATGTTTCAAGAGGTATGACAGAATTAAAGATCGTGGCAAGGAAAAGACATGGAGATGAAGTGTCAGAAACGCGCCACATTTTTTATAACCGGGAACTTCCGACATTGTAAACCGAGGTGAGAGAGAAGGGTAAAATAAAAGAGCCCCGACATGCTTGCAGCACGTCGGAGCTCAGTTGACTCACCTATGGAGTCAGGGTTGGTCAGGCTTCCACGCAGGGAGCCTTACCAGCTTCCGAGGAAGTCTCCACGGCCGGTTCTTCGGCGGCGGAGTCGATCTCGGATGCTTCGGGATCCGCTTCCTTCTTGGGATGGCTCACCTGGATGGCTTCAAGCTTCTCTCGGTCGAGAGGGTTGCTGAAGCCTTCGGACGAATAGTTCGCCAGGTGCGACATTCGTTGATCGGTATGGGTTTCCAGCGAACCGAAGACCGTTTTCAGGAGGGGCTCCATCACGGTCGACATGTTCGGGAAGACGGCTCCGTGCAGGGCACGGTAGCACCGGCTGTCCAGAACCACAACGATCGGCGGATTGCGTTCATCGATGAGAACGTACTTACGTCCATCTTCATCGACAAGAGCCTTGCCGAACTCGTCCGTCTTGAACTTGGGCTTGCCGATGAAAGGTAGACGCCACACAGCAAAGGCGGTGGCCAGCCTCGTGTCGGCCATGACGCCATCACCGAGATCGTTCTGCTTCGTGACCAGGCCGAGACCTTGACAGCGAGCGGTGCCGCTCCTGTGGGTGAGTACACGGCCTTCGTTGGTGAGGGCCTGATGGAGCCGATAGAACGGCACCATGAGACGGATGACCCCTCGAGGAGGGTATTGCGGCATTCGGTCGATGGGCTTCCGCTTCATCCCGATGAGCGCTTCAGGCTCATTGAACTTCAGGATGAGAGCACGAGCCTTCACATGATCCCCATCGGCATTCATCATATGGTGTTCGCGCCCTTCCCAGGGGACGCCACCCATGAGTAGGAGCTGAGCGTCATCGTGTAGATCGGGGTAGCTCGCGAGGAGCTCCTCCACGCTCACCTCATCGTGGAGAACCCTTGTGTCGGCTTTGTTCAGGGGCGCGAGGCGCGTCGCTGATGTGTAGGCGTCGACGAAGAGATTCGCTACCAGCTTCTCTTGCCTGATCTCGGGCTTGAACTCGATTTCGAAACGCTTGCTTCGAAAAGCGCTTCCCAGTTTCTTGTCATCCGTCTGAAAAAAGACGGGAACACGAATACCTCTGACTGACATAGGCGATCCATTCTCTCCAATAAAGGAGGGCTTGTTGTTTTGTTGTGAAAGGACGGTAGAATAAAGAGAAAACCTGAGAGATTACAGGAAGGGTGTGAAGAGGTTTTTCATTGGAAGTAAAAACTCCCGCCGAAGCCTCAAATAATCCTGCTCTTTCTCTCCCTAAGGCCATCAAGCCATAAAGAGGGAAGGATCAGAGTGTTTGTGTCTCACAACTTTAATAAAAGAACCTTTTTACAAGTGGCTGGAGCTTTCCTACAAAACACGGGAGGCGAGCGCTTATATACACGCGTATACAAGCGCTCCAGTTGGAGAGCGTCAAGCGCACAAACAATCGATCTGTCCAGCATTGCCGGAGGGAATATAATTGTTAGAACGTTTCACGTTTTAGACTTAACCTCCTGTGTTCTGTAGGAAAGGAAAGAGCATTGTATCATGTCCACATCTCCACCCAAGCTTTTGGATAGAAGTGTAGAGCCCGGAGCACGAAATAGAGTCTATTCGCGCTCCGGGGAAGGGGTTGTAGGGAGAAGAACGAGGCTAGGCTGCCTGGTTCTCCGTGAAGGCCTCGGCGAAGGCCAAGGCGTTTCGCAGGCGCCTTGCGCGCCTCGCATCTCCACGGCCATAGTGCTTCTTACACCATGCGGTGAAGGTCTCGCGGGAGTAACGGTTGCGATCTCGGTTGAAGCGTCGCAGCCGTTCCCCTTGTCGCTCGTGAGCGCGCAGCTTCTCGGTCTGAAGAATCTCGGTGGCGGTCTCGCTAAGCGAATAGCGGAGTCGCGTAAGACTCTCCATGAGTCGCTCATCCTGCATCTCACGGAATCGGAGCACGAGCGTGTTTCTGCCGAGCTCCTCCGAGAAGATATCGAAGGCTTGCTTCAGTTGAAGCGCCTCCTCGATACGGCTCTCACGGAGCGTTTCGACGAGCTGTCGAAGCTCAGCAATCGAGGCACTCGGCACAGGATCATCGCTGAGACAGCGGAGACGCGCTTCGAGAGAGGAGCGCTCGAAGCGATCCTCGAGGTTTGCATGGAGTCGAGTGACGGCTCCGCCGATGGTGCGGAAGCAGTCTTTGCCGGTGTGGATCCGACTCGTCACCACGACGGCATAGCGGAGCTTCTGATCGAGCTCCGTCTTGCGCCTCGCGCCAAGCGCTTGGACGAGCTCGGCTTGAGTGATACGGAGCTCCTTGGGGAGCTTCGGTCTGATGACGGCATGTGGCCGCTCGCCCTCTTGGTTGCTGTTGACGAAGGCGAGAAGCGCCATCAATCGACAGAGGAGGTTCTGTTGCTGACTAGTCACGTTGTAACTTTCTTCTGCTACGAAGCAGATGCAAAGGGACAGTGTAAAGGGAGAGACCTTTTTCCGGTTCGAAAGCCAAATATGGAATTTCGCTCTCAAAATAGAAGACGGAGGAGTAGCGGAACACATAAAATGTGAACCAACTCCTCCTCCGTCAAGCCTAGGGATATGTTCCCTAGAGACACACTCGAGGAATAGACCTTGGCGCAGAAGGCGCGGTCTACTCAATTCAAGTGCCTTAATTTTGCTTAAGCGCTCAGGACGCTAGGAGGCTCTGCTTCCTCATGGCTCACCACTATCGGGCGCGACTCCGACAATATCCGTAGATGACACGGAGACAATTTTTCGACTGAGAGCTTATTGTCAACTCTCGCAGTAGTTTTTGAGGCTACCGTTGTATGCGCGGACTCACTCCGCAACGATTATCAGCACCATTCTCCTCTCGTGTGT
>Ga0114931_10001043_pt1 | contig 35096 bp, 37 predicted proteins | sample 2SBtaG_FD_89579 | JGI IMG/M metagenome (GOLD analysis project Ga0114931, IMG submission 89579) | Deep subsurface microbial communities from Kolumbo volcano to uncover new lineages of life (NeLLi) - 2SBTROV14_V59a metaG | ecosystem: Environmental > Aquatic > Marine > Volcanic | place: Kolumbo... | reverse complement strand
GAGAGCAACAGAAACGTGTTTAAAACCTGTTAAATGGTTTTAACTGAAACGGGCAATCCTCCCCGCTGCAATCCACGAAGCACCGTTTAAGTTTACTCGACGTGGTGCCAAGTTGGAGCTTAGATTGATTTTTGGTAAAACAGAATCTGGCTTACTCTTTCCCTACATATAAAAATATTTAAAAAGTTAGACCAAATAACTTTACCCATTTATTTTGGAAAAGAAAAAGTAACAGTACAAGTATTACGATGACAAATGTTAAGTTTAGTGTTTTTAGTAAAGAAGACTTATAAAACTTAGGATCAATTAATTCTTCTGAGTAGTTTGATGTATCAATTTTATTACTTACCCTTTTTTGAACTGGCTTAACCTTTTGACTTGCAAGTTGTGCTTTTAAAATCTCTATTTGTTTACGTGTATTTTTGTTTGATTTATTCATTATTTATAAAATAATACAATAAATTCTTGTTCTTTACGAATATTTTTATGATAATGGTTAAGTTCTAGTAAAAAATTAGAAAACTGACATTATGAACGAAGATATGCAAAATGAAGTAATAGATTTAGATACAACTAATGTTGCGTCTAACAATAATTTAAACAAATCTACAAATAAGAAAAAATTAATTGTTTTTGGGTTACTAATTTTAAGTATTATTGTTATTGGAGTTACTACTTTTTTATTTATAAATAAGAACAAGAACTCTAAAACAAAAGATGTCAGTCAACATACCAACGTTGCAAACTCTGGCGGGGGTAAAGCAGAAACTCTTTTTGATGAGGGAGCTAAAACTCATCCAAGTCCAATTAATGGTGTTTTATATACAGATAAGCAATATGAGGTTTTTTCAAATAGAAGGCCACTTGCTGTGATGGTAAATAATCACGTACTAGCTAGACCTCAATTTGGAGTTTCTTATGCTGATATAGTTTATGAAATAGTTGCAGAAGGTGGAATAACAAGGTGGTTAACTATTTTTCATAGCAGGGGTGCCGGACAAGTTGGCCCTGTAAGGTCTGCTAGAGTTTATTATGCGTCTATTGCTGCTGGATATAATCCATACTATGCGCATTGGGGTGGAGCTTATGTTAATCCAACTGATCCTAAAAATACTACAAATGTAGATGCTGATGTTTATAAGTATATGAATAGTATTGGTTTGCCAAGTTTAGATCAAGCTTATGTGGGTTCTACGGAGTATAATGGAAATCCAGCATATTATAGAGATAATTCAAGAGATGTTCCATTAGAACATACCGGCTATGCTGATACCAATGTATTATGGCATTTACCTGGTACAGGTATACCAGCAATTTATCCTGAAGCAGAGTGGAAAAAATATATTCCATTTGGAGAATGGCAATTTAAAGATGATGCTGATTTAAGTTTAAGACCAACTACTGCAACACTTAGCTTTAACTTTTGGGACCTACCAGACTTTGCTGTAAAGTACAAATATAATGCAAGTACAAATACGTGGGATAGATCGCAGGGGGGGAAACCTACGGTTGACGCTGGAAATAATAACAAAAGAATATCTCCAAAAACAGTTATTGTAATGTTTGCAACGGAAAGGTCAGCTGGAGATAAAAAGGGACACTTGTTTTATGATGTAATAGGTTCTGGAACTGCCAAAATTTATATGGATGGAAAAGAGACACAAGCTAAATGGATAAAAACATCGGCAAATGAAAGAGAAAATTATTACGATTTACAAGGCAATCAAATTAAATTTGATCGAGGTCAAATTTGGGTTGAGGTTTTACCTACCGGCAATAGTGTATCATTTGTAAGTCAGTAGGTTTAAAAACTAAAGACTAGGGAAATTAAATGACACTCAAAACTACTGTTTTGCAAGTGGAATTTATGCAGAGTAAAGAGGATAAAGAAAAGGGATAAATTTAAAAATCGTAACAAATGAATATGAACAAGAGAGCTAAATGACACTCAAAACTACAGTTTTGTAGGTGAGATTTATGCAAAGAACAAACGATAACCAAAAGAAATAAGAAAAAATCAAGATAAATAAATTTAAATAAGAGTACTAAATGATTGAAAAAATATTTGTTTCAGAAATTAGGGTAAGACTTTTGAAAGAGTTATTACTAACTAAAGAAGAGGATTTACATATTAGAGAGTTAACAAGAAGGGTTAAAACCGAGGTTAATGCGGTAAGGCGAGAGCTTGATAATTTAGAAAGTATTAAACTTGTAAGTAGAGTTCGAAGAGGTAATAAAGTTTTTTATGCAATAAACCGTAAACATGCTTTGTTCCCTGAGTTGCTTGGGTTAATTGGAAAAGAATATGGACTTGGAAAAAAACTTTTAAATAGTTATAAAAGTTTAGGGGAAGTAAAATTTATTAGCTTAAGAAGGGCATTTGTACAGGGGTTAAAATCAAAAAGTAAAGAGGTAGATGTGTTAATTGTTGGTAAAATTGATATTGGCAAGGCAGAGAAATTAATTTCAGCTGAAGAGGAAAAATACAACACTGAAATAAACTTTACAGTACTAGATTTTGATGAACTGGAACTTAGAAAAGAGAAAAAAGATCCATTTATTATGAATATATTATTAACACCTAAAATTATGTTAATAGGCTTAGAGGAGGAGTTACTTAAATGAGATCTAAACTAAAAATATATTATCTAATTGTTATTATAACTGTAACCTGCTTTTTTATTGCAGTGCCAGCAATTCCAATAAAATTTAACTTTAGACAATTTAATATAGATACTGTAATAGGTGGGGATACTATCAAAGCTAATTTGCCGTTAATTGGTAGGGTTAATAAAAGTTTTGAGTTTAAGAAAGGTTTAGATATTCAAGGTGGTGTTCATGTTGTTTTGCGAGCTGATATGACTAATATTGCAGAGGAAGATAGATTAAATGCTATTGAATCTGTAAAAAATGTTATTGAAAGAAGAGTTAATCTTTTTGGGGTAAGTGAGCCAACAATTGTAACATCTAAAATTGGTGTAGGAGAAAAGGCAGAATATAGGGTTGTGGTTGATATGCCTGGTGTTTCTGATGCAAAAGAGGCTATTAATTTAATTGGAGAAACAGCACAACTTGAATTTAGAACATTATATAAACAAACGGATGGAAAAGAGCCACTAGCAGATATGATAGATGTTCAGGGCTTGGGTAGTTTTGTATCAACAGATTTAACGGGTAAGGATTTAAGAAGAGCTGAGGTTGTTTTTAATAATAGTTCTAATAGTGCTGATAGTGGTCCTCAGGTTTCTTTATCATTTAATGTAGAAGGAGCAAAGAAATTTGCAAAACTTACACAAGATAATCTTGGTAAACCAATTGCTATATTTTTAGATAATCAAATAGTAAGTGCTCCGACAGTTCAAAGTGCTATTTTAGATGGAAATGCTGTTATTTCAGGTTCTTTTACAGTAGATCAGGCTAACTCTTTAGCTATACAGTTAAGAGTAGGTGCACTTCCTGTTCCAGTTAAGATAATTGAACAACAAGAAATTGGACCAACTTTAGGTCAAATTTCAGTTAATAAAACCTTTATGGCAGGTGTGATTGGGTTTTTTCTAGTCGCATTATTTATGTTTTTATATTATGGCAAACTTGGTTTAATTGCTAATTTTGCATTATCTATCTATGTTTTAATTGTTGTGGCAATATACAAAGGGCTTATTCCAGGACTTGGTGCTATAGTACTAACCTTGCCAGGACTTGCTGGATTTTTACTTTCTATTGGTATGGCAGTTGATGCAAATATATTGATTTTTGAAAGGATTAGAGAAGAGCTTTTACAAAAAAAACCATTAGGTATTGCAATAGAACTAGGGTTTGAAAGATCATGGAGTTCTGTTCGTGATTCTAACTTTTCAACTTTAATAACAGCTTTTGTATTAATAAATCCTTTTAACTTGAATTTTTTAGTTACAAGTGGTCCTGTGCGAGGTTTTGCAATTACCTTAGCAATTGGAGTTTTAGTTAGTTTGTTTACAGGTGTAGTAGTTACTAGAAACTTAATAAGAGTATTTTTTAAGGGATAAAAAAGATGATTAAATATATTGAAAATAGAAAGTTATACTATGTTGTCTCTGGCTTAATGATTGCTTTAAGTTTATACTTTTTGCTTATTTATAGGTTAAACGTTGGTATTGATTTTACAGGTGGTACTAATTGGAGTATCTCAACAACTTTAAAAACTGACGAAATTAAACAGATTATTAATTCAGATAAAATTGAAATCTATAGAATAGATGGTAAAAATGGAGATTATAATATTAGCCTTGAGCCCATTACTTCAGAACAAAAAAATTTATTACTTGATAAGTTTAAAGGAAAAGATAAGCAATTTTCAGAGAATAAATTTGAAACAATTGCTCCTGCACTTGGTAAAGAATTATTAATAAAAACTCTAATTGCAGTTGCAGTTGCCTCTGTTGCAATAATGTTATATGTTTCTCATCAATTTAAAGAGACAGTATTTGGGGTTTCTGCAATTATAGCAATGATTCATGACGTACTAATTTTGATTGGTAGTTTTTCGATTTTAGGTTATTTATATGGTGTTCAAGTTGATTCTTTATTTGTTACAGCAGTTTTAATTACTCTAAGTTTTTCAGTTCATGATACTGTTGTTGTATTTGATCGGTTTAGGGAGGTGAGAAAAAATCAACCTAAAATGGTTTTAGATGAACAAATCAATCTTGCTATTAATAGTACTATGGTAAGATCAATTAATAATTCAGTTACCACAGCAATTATGTTACTTGCCGTGTTTTTACTAGGTGGAGAAACCATAAAATGGTTTGTTTTAGCATTGTTTATTGGCATAATTGTAGGAACATATAGTTCACCGTTTGTTTCAACACCTATAGTTTATGAGTGGCTAAAACGTAAGAGATAATTACTCTATAACAATTGATATTTCGTTATTAATCACATGAAGATAACCGCCTGATATTTTTTGTATATTGTTTGAATTTTCAAAATTTTTTAAAATAACATTTCCTTGTTTGAGAATTAAAAACATTTCTGGGTGATTAGATAGTATTTCTATAGCTCCTTTTAAGCTTGGTACACGAATACTTAATATATTTGTGTAACTTTCTAATTTGGTTTCTGAAATAATTTTACAATTAATCATTTTTCTTAACTTGGTCAATTTTGCCAATCATGTATAAATTATCAAGTGGGGTTTCATCAAACTTACCGTTTATTATTTGTTTACAACCTTGTATTGTATCTTCTAATTTCACATACTCACCCTTTTTATTACTAAAGTGTTCGGTAGCAAATAATGGTTGAGTTAAAAACCTTTGTAGTCTTTCTGCACGTTTTGCTTTTATACGTTTAGATTTAGGAAGTTCATCTACTCCTAAGATAGAAATAATGTGTGAAAGCTCTTTATACTCTTGAAAAATTGACTTTACAGTACTGGCAACTTGGTAGTGTTCTTTTGTAACTATTTGTTTGTCAAGTCCTAAAGAGTGAGAATTTAAAATGTCAACTGCAGGGTATATGCCTTTTTCTGCTATACTTCTTGAAAGTACTAAAGATGCATCAAGGTGAGAAAATATTGCGATAACAGCAGGGTCAGTTAAATCATCTGCAGGAACATATACAGCTTGTAAAGAAGTAATACTCTTTTTATTCTGTCCTACAGAAATTCTTTCTTGAAGTTGGGCTAGTTCTTGTTCAAGTGTAGCTTGATACCCAAGTTCTGAGGGCATTTTACCAAGTATTGCTCCTATCTCCATGCCCGCCATTGAAAATCTATATATATTATCGATAAATAAGAATACGTTGTTATTTAATGTGTCACGTATATATTCTGCTGCTGTTACAGCAGATAGTCCAACCTTTGTTCTAACTCCAGCTGGTTTATCCATTTCTGCAAAATACATGACAGTATTTTGTAATACCTTTAGTTGTTTTAGGGTATGGTATAAATCCCCTCCTTCTCTTGTCCTTTCTCCTATACCTGCAAATACCGATTTTGCATTTTTATTTAAAGCAATATTATGCATAAGCTCTGTAATTAATACTGTTTTCCCAACTCCTGCACCTCCAAATAAACCTACTTTGTCTCCTTCTCTAAATGGAGTTAGCAAATCTATTATCTTAACTCCAGTCTCAATTACTTTATCTTTTGTGTTATCTAACTTAATTATTGGGTTAGAATTATTTTTATATATTGGAAATTGTATAGTATTGTTAAAAGGTTTATTGTCTATTGGATTTCCAAACATATCAAACATTCGCCCGAATAAGTCTTTATTTAGAGAAAGGTAAATTTGATCGTTTGCTACAGTTAATTTTTCACCTCTTTCTATTTTACTGTAAGAAGATAAAATAGTGGCTTGAATGTAGTTTTCATCATTTTGTTCAATTACTTCAAAATAACAGGTCTTATTTTCATTTTCCAGTATGCTTCGCATTGCTGGAATGTTATTGTCAAAATATACTTTTGCAACTCCTCCATTTAAAGATACTATTTCCCCTGTGAGTTTTGACTTATTTGTTATATCAGAAATTTTATTTTTTTTCATAAATGTTTTGATACTGAAAAACTTGCAAGTTGTTTTTCTGTTATATCTAAGTGTTTTTTTCTAACAAAGCTTATTTTTTTTTGCTTTATTAGTTCTTTAGCTTTTACTGTAGCATTTTCCATCTCTAGTGTTTTAGCTGTAAGTTCAGAAAGTTTTGTTTCTATCATTAGTTTACTAAAATATAGATCGATATATTTATTTAGTAACTTTTCAAAAATTTGTTGCTTAGTTGGTTCGTAAATTGGTATTCCATAAGGATTTCTAATTTGGTTTTTATTACTGTCAAAATTAAAAGGCAAAAATTGCATTACGGTTGGTTGTTGAACAGTATATGAAACAAATTTAGGGTAGATTACTTTTACATTTGAAAATATTTCTTGTGTATATTTTTCTATTATAAATTTAGAAATAACCTTCGATTTTTCTATATATGTTTCATATTCAATTAAACTTTCTTCTTGTCCTGTATCTGATACGTTAATATCTAAATTGGTAAAGGTTTTATATAACTCGATTTTTTCCTCATTTAAAAGGTTTATTGCTTTTTCTCCAACTGCAATAATAAGTGTTTCCTTATCAATTAACTCTAAAACTTGATTAATTACTTTTTGCCACAGGCCTCCAACTAATCCTTTGTCACCACAAATTACTACAATTACATTTTGTCCATTTAGGTTAGGTTTAAGTAATATATGATTTTTGTTATTGTAAAAAACAGACAACCTTTGTAATATATATTCAATTGCATTTATATAGTTACTAGTATTAGTAACTTCATTTTTAAATAAGTGGATTGAAGATGATGCAATTTTTTCTACGGCTTTTATCGTATTTGAAACTGTAGATAATCCGTTTATATCTTCTTTTAATTTTAGATAATTTTTCATTTACTGCATATCTAACTTTATAATAAACTCGTTTTGGAAATCTTTTATCATTTGTTTTATAGATGTTTTAACTGAATCATCAAATTTATTGTTTTTAATTTGTTCTAAAATATTTGGATATTTATTTTTTACTAGTTTTAACAAACTATTTTCAAACTCACTCCACTGATTAGAAGCAATTTGATCGAAAAAACCTTCTTCAACAACATAAAATAAAACAACTTGTTCTGGCCATGAAATATTTACATGTTTTGGTTGTTTTAAAAGTTCTAATATCATTTCTCCTCTGTGGATTTTCTTTTTTGCTTGGTTACTAAGTACTGTTTCAAGTTGTGATAATTTTTGAAGTTCTTTATGTTGAGAAAGTGCTAATCTTATGCCTCCTACTATATTTTTTAATATTTTAGGTTGCGCGGATGAACCCACTCTTGATACTGAAAGACCAACATTTACTGCTGGCAAAAACCCTTTTTGAAAAAGCCCTTGCTCAAGGTATATCTGTCCATCAGTAATTGAAATAAGGTTTGTTGGTATAAAAGAAGTTATATCACTTTCTTGTGTTTCTATAATTGGCAAAGCACTAAGCGATCCTCCATTTGCGATTTTAGCAGACCTTTCAAGCAAACCTGCATAGATTGAAAATACGTCACCAGGATACGATTCGCGACCTGGAGATCTTTCCAAAAGCAATGCAAAGTTTCGATAAGTTTTAGCATGTGATGATAAATCATCATAAACAACTAGTGCGTCTTGATTTTTGTTTCTAAAATATTCTGCAATTGTACATCCAACAAATGGTGCTAAATATTGTTCGGCAAAAGTAGCATTTGATGTGGCTGTAACAATAGTAGTATATAAAAAAGCATTATTTTTTTCAAAAAGGCTTATTAAATCTTTAAGTTTCTTTTCTTTTTGACCACAAATTACATATACGCACTGTACTAAGGGTGTTGCATTTTTTTGATTTAAAACAATGTCAGTTGCAATAGTGGTTTTACCCAGTTTCCTATCTCCAATAATAAGTTGTCTTTGTCCTTTCCCTAAAGGCAAAGTTGTATCTAATATTTTTATTCCTGTAGATAAGGGTTGATTTATAGATTCTCTATCAATAATTGTTGGTGAATTTGTAAACACAGGATAATTATCTGATTCAATATTTCCTAAGTTATCAATTGGTTTGCCAAGACCATTAATAATTCTTCCGGTTACATTTTCAGAGATTTGGATTGAAAAGGTTTTATTACTTCTATAAACGGGTTCATTTAGATCAAAATTATTTTGAAAAAAAAGTGCTTCTACATGGTCTAAGTCAAAACCTATTACTATTGCAACCTCTTTATTATCTTTATCTAATAATGTTTCATTTATAAACACATTAGGAAGACCTTTAAGCTTTGCCACACCAGCAAAAAATGAGATTATATGTCCAACCTGTTTTTTATTTTTCATAACTTAGTAAATTTAAAAAATTACTTTCAAAAATTACTCCTGCAATCTCAAATCTATATCCACAAATTAGATTATCATTCTGAATATATGTAATATTGATTGGATATTTAGTTTTTATTAATAGCAGTTTTTCAAGCTTTTTGGTTTGTTCTTTTGTTAAGATATTGCTATATACCAATTTTATTGGTTCAAATTTTTTTGTAGCCATTTTTTCTAAAGTTTCTTTAATGTTTTTATCTTTTACATTTTTAACACCTAACTTTGACAAATTAATTGGCTTTATACCATCATATAAATCAATTCGTTTTATAAGGCTTTCCCACAAAGTTATTTCAAACTTAAGTTTGTCTAAATTGGTAAGATTGCTTTTGAGATTCGATTTAAAATCTTTTAAAATTGTTTGTTTTGCCTTATTAATAATATCTGAATTGGCTTGTTTATTAATTGAAATTAATCTTGATCTTGATTGTTCAATCATTGTATATATATCTTTTTTAGTTTTATCTTTAGCATTTTTTTCTATTGTTTTAGATATAGATTCAGCTTCTGAAATTATATTTTTTGCCTGATCTTTTGCCTTTTGTATATTTGCTTTTTTATTTTCAATAAAACTTGTTTTTTCTTTTTCTATTTCTTCTTTTTCCTTTTCAAGTGCTTTTAATTCTTGTTCATCTTGTCTAATTCTTTTTAAGATTGGTTTATATAAAAATTTAGATAATATTAAAAGGAGTAGCCCAAAATTTAAAATTTGAGCAACTAAAAGTTTAAAATCGATACCTAGCGCTTGTAAAAAACTCATGACAGGTTTTTATAAGTTTGTGAAACTCAAATTATGATAAATAATAACTGAATTAAGCAAACTTTAAAATTAGGGCAACAACTAATGCATAAATTGCTATTGCTTCTGCAAAGGATATAGCAATAATCATAGCAAGTTGAATCTTGTCAGAGTTTTCAGGATTTCTTGCCATTCCCATTAGTGCTGCTGCTCCAATAATGCCTATAGCTAGTGCTGGGCCTATTGTCCCAATTGCAATTGTAAATGCTGAAGGATCTTGGTTCATATATTTTTATTTTACACCTAATATAATTTAATACAAAGCTATGTAATTTACTTTTTATTGGCTATGCCGGCACTTATAAAGGCTAATGTTAGCATTGCAAATATAAATGCCTGTATTGTTCCTACAAAAATTTCAAGCACCATAAAAGGTAGTGGGAATAAATATGGCGAAAGGTAGGTTATAATTAACAAAAGCACTTCACCTGCAAATATATTCCCATATAATCTAAATGAAAAAGATAAAATTCTAACAAGTTCTGATATTAATTCAAATACTCCTAAAATAAATTTAATTGGATTTGTTAAATTAACAAATCTTAAGATAAATTTTTTTACTCCTAATATTTTTAATGAAAAAATTTGAATAAAAACTACCGAAAATATTGCTAATGCTAATGTAGTAGTAAGGTCACTATTTGGTGATCTAAGTAATGGTATACTTTTATGGTCAACCTGAATAAAAAAGCTTCCTAAAAATCCAGGAAATAATGCAAGTAAATTTGCAGAAATTATGAATATAAAAAAGGTGGCGATTAATGGTAATACCATATCTGTAAGTTTTTTATCAGAAGTAACTTTATCAATTAGTTTAACAAGTTCTAAAATTATAACTTTAAAAAAAATATTAATTTTATATTTTTTGTTTTTATATGATATAAAAAATAATACTGAAAATACTGTTAAAAAAATTGTAACTAAGAAAGAAGTAAATAGAGTGTTAGTTATATCAACCTTTGCTACAGAAAATATATATTCTGGTTTCATGTTAATATTAATCATTGTGAATAATAGGTTTAAGTACGTGGTAAACTGAGTATGTGGTTGTAACAATTCCTAACAAGGAAAATATTATCAAAAAAATGGGAGATAAATTAGTAAATTGGTCTATTTTTATTCCTATAAATATAGACAAACTAATTTGGACAATAATTACAAACCCAAGTTCCCATGCTAGTGAAAATGCATAATAAGTTTTAAACTTGTTTTGTTTAGGCATACACTTTTATTTTACACTGAAAGTGTTATGTAAAAAAGAATTTTACTTATGTATAAATGGAATTTAAAAAATAAAAATAAGCCAGCAACACTTGATGAGCTTAATCAGATGTTAATTGATAATAGAAAAATTAAAAATAATGATATGTTTTTTAATGTCAAAAATGTTGGTATTAAAGAGGTTAGGTCGTTTTTAGGTAATGATTTTTTTGTTGCTATTAACAAGGCAGTTAAATGTATTTTTGAGTCAATAAGTAATGGTGAAAATATTGTAATTCATGGTGATTATGATGCTGATGGAGTAACTTCTACAGCATTATTATGGCAGGCTATTTATGAAGAAATTGGATATAAAAATGTATTTCCCTATATACCTAGTCGATTTGAACAAGGATATGGACTAAGTTATGATTCTTTAAAATTTATTAATCAAAAATACTTTGAAGATAAAAAGGGTTTATTAATAACTGTTGATTGTGGTATTACAGCTGTAGAGCAAGTAAAGTATGCGAAACAATCTGATATTAAAGTTTTATTAACTGATCACCATCAGAAATCAAGAACAATACCTAAACCAGATGTTTTATTGTGGACTGATAAATTGTGTGGTGTTGGTATAGCATATTTTTTAGCTAAAAAGTTATTAAATAAAGATGATTTTGGTTTAGATTTATTTGCTATAGGTACAGTTGCAGATTTACAACCATTAACAAACGTTAATCGAATTTTAGTAAAAAAAGGTTTGGAGCAGATAAATTTAAGACCAAGACTTGGTATAAAAAAATTGCTAGATGTTGCTGGCTTTGAAAGACAGATTAAGGCGAAAGATATAGGTTGGGTTATTGCTCCTAGAATAAATGCATCGGGTAGGTTATATAGTGCTTTTGATTCGTTACGACTAATGTGTACAAAAGATAATACTCTTGCAAAACAACTAGCTAAAAAACTGGATAATATCAACAAAGAAAGAAAGGAAAAAACTGAATCTATGATAAAAATTGCAGAACAACAGCTTACAAATGATTTGGCTAGTTTTATTGTAAGTGAAAATTTCCACGAAGGAATTGTTGGTCTTGTTGCAGGAAGACTTACCCAAAAATATTATAAACCTGCACTTGTATTACAGGTTGAAGATAATATTGCAAAAGGTTCAGCTAGATCTATTCCAGAAATTGATATTATTAAACTTTTACGACAATTTGAGGGAGAATTTATTAATCTTGGAGGGCATAGTGCTGCTGCTGGTTTTAGTATTAAATTAGACAATGTAGAAAATTTAAAAACAAAAATTTTTAACTACTTAAATAATACGTATAACAATAAATTATTTTCTGCTTCATTAAGTATTGAGTTTCCTATTGATTTAGATTTTATAGGTGGTGACTTATGGAATTTAATTATGCAGTATGAACCATTTGGTATTCAGAATAAAGAACCATTATTTTTACTGCCAAATTTAAGAATTGTAGATATTAAGTCTGTTGGTAAGGGAAAGCATTTATCTCTAAATTTAACTAATGAAAAACATTTTGTTAAAAGTATAGCATTTGGAATGGGGAGTATGTTAGATGAATTAGATTTTGATACTAAGGTTGATGTTGTAGGGTCAATTTTAGAAAATGTTTGGAATGGTAATACGAGTTATCAGATTAAAATTAGTGATATTAAAAAAGTGAATACAAAATAAATATAATTTCACTTATTACCATATAAATTAAGATTGCTTCAAAAAATTCTAACAATTTAGAATGATTAAATGTTTTTCTATAAATTAGTTGCACAATTATGTGTGATAATGCAGTAAACAGTCCTCCAACAACAGCAGTAACCAAAACAAGTTGTTTTATTCCGCTAAGAAAAAATATTAATGGGAATAACACAACAAGTAAAAAAGAAAAAAAATGTGGAAAATGAAAATCATTTTTCAACGTCTCTATGCTTACAACAGAAATACTTTCATATGAGGTTGTTATTGCTAATATTCCAATTATAACTGTAATTAAGATTATTAATTCTGGTGCAACTAAGCCACTTAACGAGTTTTCTGATACAATGTTAGAACTACTAATAACACCGATTATAAATAAAAAATAAAGAATAACAGGTGCAAAAGAATTTAAAGCAATTGTTTTTTTTAAATCTGAATTTTTTAATGTTTGTTTTAGTTCTGGTAAAATACTAAACCCTGTGTTTGACGCTAGTGCAATACCAAGTAGCAATAAGATTTTATCCATATGTACGTTTATATTGGTTAAATTAATTAAGGTAGTTAAGGTATTACTGTTAAAAATTAAATATATGCTAATAAATGCCAGCAGACATATTAAAAGAGTAGTAAAATATTTTTCTAGTTTTCTAAACATAGATCCACTGTATGTAATAGTTCCAAAGATTAATACGAAAAATATTGCAAAAACTGTATCTGAAATTAATAAAGTTGGGAATAGAATTTTAAAAAAAGATGAGATAATAATTATGTACGCAAGGTTTGAACCAAGCCCTCCTAATAATATGATAAGTGATGCTATAGGTTTAAAATTGTGACCAAGATAAATTTCTGTATAGCCAGGAAGTTGGTGTTTACCATGGGTGTTTAAAATTATTTTGGAGTAGATATAATTAGAATAAGTTGAGAGTAGTGAAATTAAAAGAAACAAACTTATTGATAAAATTAGGGCTTGATCTTTAAAGATAAAGGGTAAAGTAAAAAAGCTTGAACCGATTATGGTTCCAAGTAATGGATATAAAATGGGTAGTCTTTTCATACTTACTAAGTATAAAGCTATTTATTTAATCAGTCATCTTTAAAGTAACAAAAATAAGTGTTTTATTTAATTTTTGCTATATGATATAACGGACATTATGGAGTTTTATAATAAAATTATTAAGTATCTAGATAATAATAATATTAAATATCAATAAATAGAACATCAGCCAGTTTATACTAGTAAACAAGCATCAGAAGTTAGAGGTGGTGGTGTTTTATCGCAAGGTGCTAAGGCGTTAGTTTTTGATATTGGGATTCCTATAATGTTAGTTTTAAGAGGTAGTGACAGGGTGGATAATAGAATGGCAAAGCAGTTATTGCAAAAAAAACGTGTTTCACTAGCTACACCTGAAAAAGTAAAAGAATATACAGGGGTTGAAATAGGTGCAGTTGCACCTTTTGGCTTTTTGCTAGGGATTGAAACATATGTAGATGAAAATTTATTTAAAAATGAGTACATAATGTTTAATCCAGGTAAACATAACAAAACCATAAAAATATTAGCAGAGGATTATCGTAATATTGGTAAGATTAAATTAGCTAAGTTTACTAAAAATGATTAAGAAAATATTTTTAACTCCAGTAGCAAGGCTTTCACTTTTTGTAGTATTATTTTTTGGATTTGTTTTTTATGGATCGTTTAGTGATTATAATAGCAAAAAGTTAACTACAGACAATCAGAATAATGTACAGAACTTACAAAATGCTGTTGTTACAAAACCCATACAAGTAACAAAACCAAAACCGAAACCAGTAAATTTGGCAATAGATGTTTCTGCTAAATCTGCCATGATTAGTGATATTAATGGAAACCTATTTTACTCAAAAGATTTACATGAAAAATTAGCTCCAGCTTCTACTACTAAAATTATGACAGCTGTTGTAGCGCTAGAAAATTACGATTTAGATGATGTTATTAAAGTTCCTTATTACTGCACCGTAGTTCCAACACAAAAGGTTGGATTTGTTGTTGGAGAAAAATTAACAGTAAGGTCTTTAATAACTTCTATGTTAGTATTTTCAGGTGCAGATGCAGCTTGTACATTACAATACAAAAATAATGAACCTCATATCTTTATAAAACAAATGAACGATAAAGCTAAAGAACTTAAACTTGCAGACACAAAATTTTCTAATGTAATTGGATATGATGAACCAGATCATTATTCATCTGCTATTGACATGTATACTTTAGCAAAATATGCAATGAACAATACTGAATTTAAACGTGACGTTTCATTAAAAGAAACTGTAATAGTATCAGTAGATGGGGCAAATGTTCATAGTATTAAAAACACAAATGAACTTTTATTTACACATAATAATATACTTGGAATTAAAACTGGTTTTACTGACTTTGCAAGGGACTGTTTGGTATTTGAATATGAGCTTAAGGGAAAAAAGTTTTTTGGAGTACTGCTTGGATCGGAAAATAGATTTGAAGATGCAGATAAAATGATTACAGCAACTAACAATTATTTAACTACATTATTATCAAGTGCGGGCAAATAAGATACATATTCACCAATTTGACCATTTTCTGTTTCAAATCTTCCTTTAAACACATATATTGGTTGAATGTATTTGGGGATTCCTTCTTCCATAATATACGCAAGTTCTATTGATTTAATTTTAACTGATTTAACACTTTTTTGTACATATGGTTTATATCTATCTTCATTTTCTTCAAGTAGTTTAACAATAGTTGCATTCCCTGTAGTTAATTCTTTCCAAGCTGTATTTATATTTTTTAATGGATATGTTGATCCCTTTTCAGGGTCAAAATCCCAGTAATTTACACTTGCTTTTAATAATTTATTTGATGCTAAATAGCCTTTAGCAAGAAAGTAATTTATATAAGAATTATCATATTTGTTGCCATAAATTTTAAATTTAGTATCACTATAATTTAATGTTTTGTATATATCAACTCTTGTTAATTGAGCCTCTGAAAGTGAAGGAGCTTGTTCTAATACTTCTTGGTTAATTCTGGCAAAGCTTACATTTGTAACAAACTGGTCAGCATCATTTTTGTAATCTACAAAAGAATGGTTAGCAAATATTCCAAGAGCAGATGAAATGGCTTGCTCCTTGGTAACTGCATCACCTCTTCTTAAATACAAATTAGTTTGTGCCAGATTAGGATTTATTTCGTAATTAAAAGTTAATATATTAAGATCAAGTGTTCTTTGTGGAACAAGGCTTTGCCATCGCCACTTAATATTACTGGTTTGTGTATATGCTACATTATTAAACCCAAAAAAGGTTGCAATTTGTTTTGCTTTTTGTTCAACAAATATATCTTGCTTAGGCACGATAACTTTAAAAACTGGCATTTGATTTGGCAAGCTAGAAGGAAGTTTTCCACTAATTGTATCTAGTTTATAAGTGATTGTTCCATCAACTTTTAGACTTTCAATATTGGGAAGAGGAATTACTCCAAATTGCATAGTAGGCGTTGGAGGTTTTGGAGGAAAAAGAATTTTTAACATTACAGTTCCTGCTATCAGTGAAAATTTTAAGATAAAATACACAACCATTAAGCCAATAAAAATCAAAATGGATTGTTTAAAAAGACGGGATGCGTCTGCCAGTTTCATATGCTAATAATAACACGTTTTTTTGTTTTTCGTCTTGGTCAAGCTAAACTTATTTAATCGTATAGGTTTTTGCGGTAAAATGTAGATGATATGAAGAAATTAGTTAGAACACGAATTGCCCCAAGTCCTACAGGATTTGCACATCTTGGAACAATTTATCAAGCCTTAATTAATTACTCTTATGCCAAAAGGCGTAAGGGTAGTTTTGTGTGGCGATCAGAAGATACTGATCAAGCTAGGTTTATAAAGGGTGCAGAGGAAAATTTAAATAATCATTTACATTGGATAGGTTTAGTTCCAGACGAAAGCCCTTTTGAAGGAGGAAAGTTTGGTCCATACAGACAATCAGAAAGATTAGAAATTTATTCAAAATATGCAAAAAAACTAATAGAAAAGGGACATGCATATTATTGTTTTTGTTCATCTGAAAGATTAAAAAATGTTCGTGAACAAATGCAAAAAGAAGGTAAACCCCCAATGTATGATAAACATTGTGTTGGTTTAGATAAGAAAACATCAGAAGAAAGAATAAAAAGCGGAGAAAGCTTTGTTATCAGAATGAAAACCCCTCAAAATGAAATAATTAAGGTACATGATGAAATATTAGGTAATATAGAGTTTGACAGTAATACTATTGACGATCAGGTTTTAATTAAATCTGATGGGTTTCCAACTTATCATATGGCTGTTGTTGTAGATGATCATTTAATGAAAATAACTCATATGGTTAGAGCCAGAGAATGGCTACCATCAAGTCCTAAACTTATCTTATTGTATAGTTATTTTGGTTGGGAGTTGCCAAAGTTAATACATGTACCTGTAATACTAAATAGTAATGGTAAAGGTAAATTAAGTAAAAGACATGGACATTCTAGCGTGGATTATTACAGAAATTTAGGGTTTTTGCCACAGGCAATACTTAATTATTTATCTCATCTGATTTGGAATCACCCTAAAGGTAAAGAAATATACGATCTGAAAGATTTTATAAAGTATTTTGATTTTAAAGATATAAGCTCACAAGGACCTAGATTGGATCTTGATAAATTAAAGTGGATAAATGGGCAGTATATAAGAAAATTAGAAATTAATAAGTTATATCACGCTATATTTGATCATTATACATACACCAACGATAGTCAGGTTTTAACATGGTTAAAAGATAAATATTATTCATTTAAAGTTATCTCTCTTATTCAAGAAAGGTTAGTTGTATTAAATGATTTTAAACAATTAGTTGAGTATTTTTATACTGATATTACTTTAAATACAGAAGAATTAATAAAATCAGGACAAGACAAAGAGCAGGTTTTGGTTTTACTATCTTTTGTATATGAAAAAATAGACCAAAGTGAAAATTGGACAAAAATAAATTTGCATAATTTAGAGGGGGAAATTAGAGAGTTGGCAAAAGAAAATGATTGGAAGACTATACATGCATTTATGCCTGTTCGAGTCGTTTTAACAGGTACAAAGCAATCTCCCCCACTTTTTGATGTAATACAAGTTTTAGGCAAAGAAAAAACACTTTATAGACTAAACAAATCAATACAGGCGTTGTAGTTTAACTTAACTCACAAGTTACTTTATTATATAATAGTTAATATTCTAAATCAGTCATACTTATTGGTTTATTATTGGGGTGTCGTTCAATGGTAGGACGTAGCGTTCTGGACGCTTAAATTGGGGTTCGAATCCCTGCACCCCAGCCAGTAAGAATTGGAGTGAGGTCGGGAGGTAGTGCTTTCCGCGCCCGCCTCCGAAACTGTTAGCTCGTAAAAGTCGCTGAAAGCGACTTTTACGAAAAAACGCAAGGAATATCTGAGTACAATTTCAATATATACTTTTGTCAGGTTTTATTCAATACCAAATAAACTATGTTGAGGTTTGATGAAGTAAGTAAAAAAAGCTTGTCTTATCTATTTTAGTGAAGAAGAAAGCTGTATTAATTCATCTGAGCTAGCTTTTGGCGACATAAGCGTTAGCAAGACGTTATCATTGGTTAAATAAACTACCGCGCTTAAAGTGGAGTTCCCTAATGGTTTTTGAAGCAGATAACCTGTCTGATTTAATCCTGCGGCTAATGTGATTTTTTGTGGAGTAGCACCTTCCATAAAAGTTGTAACAAATGTATCTAGGTTGAAACCAGCTTCTATACCAACTTGAGTAACGACAATAGGTTTAAATTGCCCAGTTTTTACCATAATATCGAATGGAACATCGTAAGCCACACGAACCGCATTTTGTTTTCCAGCTAATTCCTTACCAACAATAAATTTTGTAGCATTAGTTAACTCCCTAGACACTAAGGTTGGTTTATAAATGTGATAAGCCACTTGAGATTTAGCATTAGAGTATCCGTAGTCAGTGTCATTTGCCTTAACATACCCAAGTGATACTAATGTGACTGTGGGTAATAATAGAATTGCCGCAAGTACACTGAGAATTACTTTAGTTTTGTTTGAAAGTGAATCATTCGAAAACTGAAACTTCTTAAATGACACTAATAATAAGACTAAAGAAATGAAGGTCAGAATGAATATGGAATCTCCAAATCGAAAGGTAGACGGGCTTACTGGTATTTTGGGGATTGCTTCATCAGCAGTCTGGGAAGCACTTGAAACAAGGTTTATAAATGGAGACATAAGCATTTGACTAATCAAAGCTGCGGGAATAGGAATAGCCAAGAGAGAACCTATTCCTAGCCAGAGGCTAAATTTCGATCCATTACGCACTTTGAAGGCTACATAGAAGAAGATCAGAGTTACTAGAGAAAACATTATCGGAATGAATCCCCATGAAGGGAAATACTTGAGAAATGAAAACACCAAATCTCCTGCTGACAATGCACGATCCATAATCACCATAATTCCGAGCATACTAATGGTACTAAGGATATATAGACCTGCAATAAGAAACAGTAAGATTGAGATCGTCTTTATCATTTTTGGTCTTTCTTCTGTTGAGGTAATTGATGTTTCTGCTTGCTGTGTAAAGCCTTGTGATTGCGGTTGAACAGATTTATACGTAGTAGGTTGGGAAGTATTCAAACTTGTTGGAGTATAGGAATTTGGGTTATTGATCTGCAATAATGCTAGGTTAATATCCGATTCTGCCCATTTATTTGCTACTAAATCATTTCTAATTAGTTCGTCTGTCTTGCCCTGTAGCTTTTGTGATTTTATATATGCAATTAATTCTTGTGTAATCATATTAAATTGTTTACCCAACGATTTTATTAAATCAATTTTTCCGATAAATTACAATAGTACACCTAGGGCTCTGTTATTAAATCAGCCAAATTGGTAGAATAGGGCAAAGATAATATAAATCATTTCCTTACTCGCCCAAAGAACATATTTCAAAACTCAATATTCCTGATAAGTACAATGATTACGGCCAAATATGTAAAGGCTTTAAACATTGCAATCTTTCTATCTTTTCTTGTCCTTATACGCTTAAAAGCTTTTAACCAACCAAATGTTCTTTCAAGCAAAAACCTAGCACTATATTCTTCATAATTAACCTTGAATTTAGGACCTTTTTTATGGTGGTAGTCATTTTTCTTCGTTTCCATATTAACTTTGATACCCTTAGTTCTTAACTCACGTCTTAGGTCTATTGAGGTATATCCCTTATCCATATTTAATACTTGTTTCCTTACACCAGAGGTGTTTTCTATGTGCTCGTTAACGAAGCTTAAATCTGATTTATTACCTTTACCAAATACAATATCAAAAGGTAACCCATTAACGTCACTTAATATTGAAATCTTAGTTCCTACCTTCCTATGTTTACCATCCCAACCAGTGCTTGAGTTAAAAGAGAAAGATGTTGCAGTAGAGCTATCAATTGAGCAACTTGATAGAGTTAGCTTACTTTTGGATAAGGTTTGTTGAATGAGTTTGAGCTTCCCTCTGCGTTGTATTTCATTGAAGTATCTCCAACAAGTGGTACCAGATACACCTTCAAGATTTAACTGAGACCATGGTATATCATATTTTAGTACAGTTAGAATACCTTTTACTAACAAGTCTTTATTAACTCTTGGTCTACCTGTAGATTTTTGTTTAGGTGTGGGGAACAGATTACATAGGACATTAAATTGATAATCTGGTAATATGTTTTTCATAGGGCAGTTTTCCTTAAACAGATACTGTCCTATATTTTATTATTTCCCTTTATTTAAAGCAAAATTATTCGTTTTTTAATTATTTGAGAGTTTTGAAATGGGTTCAAAGGGCGAGAAAATCGCGCGCGCAAAAAATAGCGGAGGCGCGGCGGGTGGGGGCGCCGCGCCGGAGCATAGCGAGACCGAAGGCCGAGCTAATCAAATGAGGTTCGACATTTTTTGTAAACGGGCAACCAGTACACTGATTTGACTTTACTGAGTTAAATGTTAATATTTTATTGTGGTTAAAATCTTTACGAGTATTTTATGCACCCGTTTTTGAACGGTCTCGATACATATGGAAAATCAAATTAATGTGGGCAATTAAAATACCCAACAAATCGGTCAAAATCCTATAAATCAGTCGCCAGTTGCACCTCTTCCCGAAAAACCAAAAATTAATTATTGGATGATTTCAACCGCGATATTAATCCTAATATTTATTGTGGTGTTGGGTTTCCTATTTTTAAGTACTCGGCAAACCTCGAAACAAAATATCACAAGCCAATTATCTACTCAAAATCCAACTCCCACGACTCAAATAAACATGGTCGATAATTTAGCTCTAGCTTTTGTTAAAGACGGATCTATTTACACCACAGACTACAATGGCGTGTCTGATAAAGTTTTTGACATAAACAAGGAAGAATTAGCTTTGCCAAAAAGTGTTTATATAAAACTCTCGCCTGATAAAAAATATTTGGCGTATCTGGGAATAAGTGGTGGTTTAGATTCAGCTATCAAGATCGTTGATATAAGGCAGAAGACAAAAATATCGCAGGAGGTTTATGGTAGTGCTAGTATTACAGACTTTGCTTGGTCCCCTGATTCCAAAAAAATTGTGGTGGCTGTAAATCTAAAAAACAAGGAAAAGGATTTTACGACTTCTTTGTATTTAATTAACCCTTTTAATCAAACTGGAGGAAGCTTTTTATTTAAGGCAGAGAACATCGAAATTACTCAAGTAGAGTGGCCTGATGAACAAAATATTTATTACTCAAGAATCGCATATGCGCCAGAGCAAAACACAGCAATTGTCCGCTATAATTTTGAAAGTAAGTCGAGGAATCTAAGAATAATTAAATCTACTAATGAAGCATATAAAGATATTTCTGCGTTCACAATAAAATTTTTAGTATCTTCAGACAAAAAAGACATGCTAGCATATGTAGCCATGAAAGATGAGCCCATGAGGTCTCGTGGAACAAGCTATGATTTACAAACTTTATCTTTGCCTTTATTAGAACAAAAGCCCGCCTTGCTTAACTATGTACTTCCAAAGGAAGCAAAATGGTACAACAATTATATTGTGGGAATCGAAGAGCCCTACGGTTCTCCTGATTCAAGCGTAGTTTTAGTAAGCATTCCTCAAGAAAAACAAAGTCTATCTCTTTTGGATATGGGACCAAGTGGAGGTTTTCACTCAGTAAAGTTATTGGAGCAAAATGGGAAAGTTATTTTGGTTGTTTGGTCAGAATTTGACGGGCAACAATCAATATCAGCCTATGATCTTGATAAGCTAATTGAGATGAGGAAAAAGTCTTATACAAGTGACCCATTATGGAAATTAACCGATTCTTCATCTTTTGATTTGTAATTTCCTAACTCGCCCAAAGGGCGAGAAAATCGCGCGCGCAAAAAATAGCGGAGGCGCGACGAGCTAATCAAAAGACGTTTGACATTTTTTGTAAACGGCCAGCCAAACCCTTTGGTTAAACCAAAACATAAATAAATACACTTGCTGTTTATACAAAAACTTGAATTACTATTATGAAAGTAATATAATTATATTATGAATAAAACAGTATTACAAATTCCTATTAATGTCTCTTTAAGAAACAGAGCCGAAAAAGTGGCTCTGTCTCAAGGTTTTTCTTCTGTACAGGAAATAGTGAGGGTATTTCTTAACAAACTTGCATCTAACTCTGTGGAGGTTGGTTTTCATAACTCTGATGTAGATATGTCTGAAAGAGCTGAGAAAAGATATTCTAAAATAGTTGACGATATTTCTAAAAATAAAAATATAGTAAAATCTGCAGGAATCAATGATTTACTTTCTGTTTTAGATTGATTATGGAAGTTAAATACCATAAAAATTTTGTTAAAAATTATAAATCAAGATATCAAGGTAATAATAAAATTAAAACTCAGTTTGAAAAACGATTAATGTTATTCATTGAGAATCCAGATAATATAATTCTTAAAAACCATGCGTTGAAGGGAAAAAAGATATCATTAAGAGCTTTTTCTATTACTGGTGATATTAGAGTGGTTTATATGGAAGAAAACAATGTTGTTTATTTTCTAGATATAGGGACACATAATCAGGTTTATTGATAGCAATTTCCAACATATTCAACCAGTCCCCCTACTTGCACAGATAGGCTTTTTCAAGAATACGAAATGGCAAGCTAAATGCTTAAAGAAATATATCACCTCTTTTGATTTTGGCAAAAATTTCGATAATATACCAAGCGGAACGAAAAACAGAAAAGCTGAGCAACTTTCAAAATATTTAGGAATACATATTTCTCATACCAAAATTAACTTGATAGAGATTCAGTCGTTAGATTTAAACGATATTATTACTGCAAAAGTAAAACAAGCATATAGCCAAGTTGGTTCGCCTGTGATTGTGGATGATGTTGCACTATAAATTCGTTAGGAAAACTCCCCGGAGCATTTATTAAATTTTTTATACAAGAGATTGGTAATTTAGGTATATGTAAGTTAGCTTCAAGTTTTGAAGATAAAAGTGCAAAAGCAGAGGTTTGTATTGGATATTTTGATGGTGAAAATGTAAAGGTGTTTAATGGTGATGTAAAGGGGAAGATTTCATATATACCAAAAGGTACAAATGGATTTGGTTGGGATGAGATATTTATTCCAAATAGTTATACGCAAACAAGATCAAAGATGAATGAATTAGATTACGAAGCAACAAATCCTAGAAAAATTGCTTTAGATAAGTTAAATAGATATTTAAAACAAACATAACTTATAAAGCCATTTCCACCTTAGGCCTGTCTGCGCAGGCAGGGGTGCGCAAGATATTTGAAATAGGCTAGGAATGATTTATCTTGTATTCCCAGGGTATTGCCATACCTGCATAGGCTGAGAAAACTGGGGTATAATATCAAGAGTTGTACGTAAAAAAATTATCTGAGCATACTAAGTTGTAGGAATTTTTTCTGTAGATTTTAAAAAATATTCTCCACTTTTATTATCAAAATCATAATAACTTAGCCACCATTCATCAGGTGCATTTGAGTATGGAATAAAACTCTCTTCTACCACTTCAGGTTCTGGATCTGTATCTGTGTTTTTTATAACAACATTGTTACCAAAAAAAGTCTTCTTTTTCCCTCTTATTTCACTATTATTTTTTAATACCTCAAATGAACCATTGGAATACTTAATTAAAGCAACAACTTTATATGAGGGCATGTTTTCCCCTGATACAGATAGTAATTGGCATTTACAACTTTTTGGCATCTCGATGTTTTCTAGCTCTAAAGTACTTTCTTTATCAAACACCTGACTATCTAAACCATTCCCATAGTATTTAGCAAATTCAAACGACTTGATCTGAAATCCATCTAGTACTTTAATTACAAATTTATAATCGTTGGAGTACATCACCTTTGATTCTGGTATTTCTTGAGCATAGACAAAGAATTTACCTTGATAGTAAATTAATGCAAAAACTGATAAACAGACAGGAAGAAGAAGTAACAAAATAAGTGACCAGAGCTTAAACCTATTTCGACCCATTCCTTTTTTGTATGCGTTATTAACTTTTTCTTTATAATCAGGATCTCCACCACCATTGTAAAGTAATAATGTATCTTTCCAAGTTCGCCATTGTCTATTCCCATTATTTAAGATTATTTCCGCTTTATGGTAAAGCCATCGTACTGCCCAATATATACTATCTGATACAGTATTTATTTGTGCTTCTCCCTTGTAATCCATTGTCACGGATCCATCAATATCCCACACATTTTCTCTTGCCACTATTTTAGTAATTGGATCAATCCAACCATCATTATTAAGAGTATGAATTGCTGGGTTGTTTTCATCTCCAATTTGCATAACATCAGGGAAAGCAGGTTGACCAGTAGGATCATCTCCATATCCCATCTCACTTTCTACATACATTATTGCCTTAACTAAATTTGGATCTAATGGCGTAGATGGTGGAAATTGTTGTTTTGAAAACTCGTTGTTCCAGTAAGTTACCTGATCATTAATTTCTGTATTAAAGCGGTTATAATCTTCACCTTGTGGCCCTAGATTATAGTGTTTTAAGGTTAAGGGTTTTGTTTCTTTGAAATTTAAGTTTATTGATTCTAATGTAGGCATTTTATCTGCCAAAAGTTCGATATAATGGATAGTATTAGTATTTTGAGGGATCTGAAAAACTTTGGATTGTACTCTTCCAAATAAATCAATAATTGGTCGTGCACTAAAGATCCAGTTTTTATGTAATAGTGACCTTGGGTTTTTCTGGATTTCATTATCTATTACAACCTGAATATCATCACCATCAAACCATCTCCATTGTAGTTGAACTTTTGTGGTAAAGCTTGTTATCTCATTTTCTATAAGTACAAAAGTAATCCAAGGTTTTCGATCTCTATCTGATGCTTGTTTGTTAAAAGTTAATAAGAATTCATTATTAGAGGTATCAATCGTATCGTAAGAAACTTTAATAACTTTTGCACTATGTTGTGGTTGTAATGTGATTATATGTTCACTTTTTGCTAAATTAAGGATAAAGTATATTGTTTTTTCAACATCGTGCATAGTTCCTCCACTGAAAGATGCAGGAGAGTTAAATAGTGACTGTTTTGAACCAATTTTAGGAAAGGTCTGATTATCAATCTTAACTAATAATTCTTCGTCATCCGTTTCGTTTTCACGTCTTTGTTTTTTGCTTTTAACTTTGGCAGAAATTTCAATAACATACCAAGCAGAATCTGAAACAGAAAAGTTGAGGGTTTTTATTGAAGTTAAATTTGTGTTTTCAAGTAGTTTGGGCATAAACATATTTTAACAAATTATAAGTGTAGTTCATAACCTATTTTGATTTACTGTCTATGTACAAATGGTTGTATAGTGTTAATTGATTAATGATATTGGTACAGCTATTTCCCACCTCGGGCCTGCCTGCGCAGGCAGGGGTGCGCAATATATTTATTTAGGGCAAAAACAGATAATATCCAACAATCATTAAATACCAGTTTGTAGTCTTATTGAATAAATTTTTATAGTATTATGTTATGTTCGTTTTAATAATTTTCTCATTTATTGCTGGGATTGTAACAATTTTATCCCCATGTATATTACCAGTTTTGCCTATTTTATTATCTGGAGGATTAACGGGTAGTAAAAAGCGCCCTTTTGGTATTGTTACAGGTTTTATTTTAAGTTTTAGTTTTTTTACCTTGGTTTTATCAAGTCTTGTTAAGTTAACTTGTGTTTCTACTGATAGTTTAAGATTTATCTCAATTTTTATAGTGGGAATTTTTGGTTTAACTTTAATTGTGCCTAAATTGCAGTTTTATGTAGAGTTATTGTTTAATAAACTTTCTTCTAAAACTAAAGTTAAACAATCCAAAGGGTATTGGGGTGGTGTTTTAATTGGTATTAGTTTAGGGTTAGTTTGGACACCTTGTGTTGGACCAATTTTAGCATCGGTTATTGCTTTAGCAGCAACAAGCCAAGTTTCTTTTGTTTCGATATTTATTACTTTATCCTATGTAATTGGTACAGCTATCCCTATGGTGATTATAACCCTAAGTGGTAGAAGATTATTTACTAAGGTGCCATTTTTGCTAACTAACTCTGCTAAAATCCAACAGTTTTTTGGATTTATCATGATATTAACTGCAATAGCAATTTTTTTTAATCTTGACAGACAGTTCCAAAGTTATATATTAGAAAAATTTCCTGCATATGGAACTAATCTGACAAAAATAGAAGATACTGCTGTTGTCGAAAAAAGTTTAAGTGATTTGAGTAACAATGGGAATTTGAATATACAACCAGATAACTACACAAAAGCACCAGAAATTATAGCAGGTGGAAAGTGGATTAATTCCGATCCATTAACAATTGCAAGTTTAAAAGGCAAGGTAGTTTTGGTAGATTTTTGGACATACACATGCATAAACTGTATTAGAACCTTACCGTATTTAAAGGATTGGGATGAAAAGTATAGAGATAAAGGGTTAGTAATTATTGGGGTTCACACTCCAGAGTTTGAATTTGAAAAAAATTATCAAAATGTTGCAAAAGCTGTTAAAGATTTTGGTCTAAAATATCCGATTGTTCAGGATAATAATTACGCAACTTGGAATGCGTATAACAATAGATATTGGCCTGCAAAATATTTTATTGATAGAAATGGGTTGATAAGAGACTTTCACTTTGGGGAGGGTGGTTATGATGAATCTGAAAAATTAATTAAGAAATTATTACAAGAAACTGGGGAAGATGTAAGTAATATTAAGATAAATAATGAGCAATATAGTATTAAAACTAAAACTCCTGAAACTTACTTAGGTTACAATAGAATAAAGGGCTTTGTATCTGCAGAGGGTGTTGTAAAAAATATAAAAACACTATATTCAAATCCAAGCAAAATTAGATTAAATACTTTTTCTTTTAATGGATATGTTACGATTTTTCCTGAATATGCCGTTCCTGAAAAAGGCAGTTTACTTACATATAGTTTTCAGGCAACTAAGGTTTATCTTGTTATGAAACCAAAAAATGAAAATGTGGTTGGACAAATTAAGGTTTTTTTAGATGGTAAAGAGGTAGATATATCAAACGCTGGAGAAGATGTTGTGTCTGGGTTTATTACCATAGATAAAGATAGACTTTATCAATTATTAGACCTGTCTGATTATGGGCAGCATATATTACAGATTGAATTTTTAGATTCTAATGTGCAAGTATTTGCTTTTACATTTGGATAATGTTTTTTAAAATAATTTTATGGTTAAATATAAACAATTTTACACAAGAATGATAAATCAAAATAAAGAGTTGTTTGATAATTTTTCAAGGCTTTATGATTTAATGCAACAAGATGAGCAAAAATATAAAAATGAGTTTAATGTTATTGGTAAAAAAGTTAATGTTGTAGTAAGACGAACTGATAATAAACTTTGTGCACAAACTGAGCTTAGTCAATTTAATAAATTTTCTATTAGTTTATCTAATAAGTTTTGGGAGATAGTAAGAGAAAATTATCCATATATTGATAAAGTGTCAAAATAATCAATATTTGATATACTAAAAATGTAATATGAGAAATAGCCCTGCCGAGTTTTTTCGTAAATTTTCTAATAAAGTATCAAAGGCTACTGGTTCATTTTGGGCTTTTATTTTAGCTATTTTTGCTATAATCTTTTGGTTGATAACAGGTCCCCTTTATAACTTTTCAGATACATGGCAACTTGTTATAAATACAGGTACGACAATAGTTACATTTTTAATGGTTTTTTTAATTCAAAATGCACAAAATCGTGAGTCAAAATCTTTGCAATTAAAAATTGATGAATTGATTCGAAGTAAAAAAAATGCAAGAAACGAACTTATAAACACTGAGGATTTGCCTGACAAAGATATTGAGGTATTAGAAAAAGAGTTTACTGGGTTTTCAGAAACTAAGATAAAACGAAAGAAAAATAAAATCCATACAATTTTGTAAAATCATTGTTTTACTTCCAATTTAGTTATATTTGTTGTATAATTTAGGCGAAATATTCGGTAGCTTCCTTTTGAGACGATTTCGTACAAAAGAAGTGTACGAAATTGTTAAAAAAGAGGAGGTGAATATATAAGTGAATTTAAAATTATACGTAGGAAATCTTGACTACTCCATAGTAGCAGATCAGTTAAAGGACTTATTTTCCCAAGCTGGACAAGTTGTAGATGCAGTTGTTATATCCGATAAATTTTCTGGAAGATCAAAGGGATTCGGTTTCGTTGAAATGTCTGACGAAGCAGGAGCTCAAAAGGCAATTGAAATGTTCAATGGTTCTGATTTTGATGGAAGGAAATTGGTTGTTAACGAAGCAAGACCTCCAAGAGAAAGATAAATCTTTTAAAAAAACAATTACACCTCAGAAATGAGGTGTTTTTGTATCTAGTTTAAGTTTTCTATTAATACTGAAATAGTTTCAACTGGGGTTACATTATATTTTTTAGTGAAGTTAATAACTGATAAAATTAACACTAGTCCTAGCACTAAAAGTAAAATAATAGGAAATATAACAATCTTGTTCATAGATTAAAGTTGAAATTATTGTTATATATAAATATATGTCATTAATTGTACTTAGTAAAGAAAACACTACTGCAACTATTGAAACAAATGGTGCTTGGGTAAAAAGCTTTAGAGTGGGTGAGCAGGAGGTTTTGATGCCTGGTTTTAAGTTTGAAAAAGATAGTAAAATAAAAATAAGAGGAGGGATCCCTTTATTGTTCCCAAATGCAGGACAAGCCATTAAAACAGAAAAGCTTTGTTTAGCTCAACATGGATTTGCAAGAGATTTGGTTTGGGAGAATGTTAAACAACAATCTGATTTATTGGTATTAAGATTAGTTGATTTTCAAAATACATTTTCTATTTTTCCATACCATTTTGTAGTTGAGGCTGTTTTTGCAATTTCCAAAAATTTACTAAAGCTTTCTTTAAATGTATTTAATAATGATAAGGTTAATATTCCGCTAGCTCCTGGGTTTCATCCCTATTTTAATTTAGTTAAAAATAACCGAGTTAAGTTAAAATTAAATGAAAATAAGTTTAAATATGATGGTTTGACTAGTTACAAAAATTCTAAAAGTCCTATAAAATTTCAACTACCATATTGTGGTAACATATTATTAAGCTTTTCTGATAATCTTAAAAATGTAAGTTATTGGTCAGAACAAGATGGGGATTTTATATGTATTGAACCTTGGGTAGGGGGAGAAAAAGCAATTTTAGATAATAGTTTAAGGATAAATTTAGAACCAAGTAAAAAAGTGCAATTTAATTTAAATATTGAAAAGTTACTATAAAAGTTATATTCCTGTTAAAATATAGTTATGAAATCAAGAATTATTCATAAAGAGCAACGAGTTGGAGTTTTTGTAGATGTTCAAAATATGTATTACTCTGCAAAAAATTTATATGATGCAAAGGTTAGCTTTTCAGAAATATTAAAAGAGGCTGTAAATAGTAGAAGATTAGTTAGAGCTTTTGCATATGTAATTAAGGCAGAGGTTGGTGCAGAACAGGATTTTTTCGATGCTTTAGCAGGACAGGGATACGAGGTTAGAGAAAAAGAATTACAGATTTTTGCAGGAGGATCTAAAAAAGGTGATTGGGATGTTGGTTTGTCAATGGATGCTATTAGACTTGCTGAAAAAGTTGATACTATAGTTTTAATTACTGGGGATGGTGATTATGGTGCATTAGTTGATTATCTTCAAAATAATAAAGGTTGTAGGGTAGAAGTTTTAGCATTTGAACGAACAACTTCAGGAAAGTTAATTGATGTTGCAGACGAGTTTGTTGATTTAAGTAAAGATTTAAAAAGATATTTAATAAATGCGAAAAGGTTATCAAAAGCAAATTAAACTTTTATTCTCTTATCTGGTTCTATTTACAAAAATTGCATTCATTATAATTTTGATTATATTTTCTTTGTATCACCTTGCTTTTGCAAATAGAACCTTGCCAGGTTTGTATGTGGCAAATGTCTCTCTTTCTGGACTTGATAAAACTGAAGTTGATCAACAATTGGATAACCTTGATAAATTTATAAACACAAAATGGTTGTTGGTGGTTGGTGATGATTCTTACCAGATTGATGCTGAGACTTTAGGTTATAGTTTTAATAAAGATGCAGTTATTAATGAGTTGTTTCTGCTTGGTCGAGAAAAAAATATTATAAAAAGTTTTAAAACCAAACTAATTTCTTTAACTTATGGTTATCACTTAAAGCCAATTTACAATATTAATCAACAAAAATACCAAGAATTTATAAATAATGTAATCAAAAATGCTACCTCTAGTTACAAAAATGCTAAGTTTGAACTAAATAAAAGTGGTGATTTGGTTATTCTATCACACCAAAATGGTTATAAAATTTCAGGTCAACAAGTAAAAGAGGTAATAGATAGTAGATATTTTCAATTTGAAAAAGGAGAAAAAAAAGTTTTAAAGCTAGATACTGTTAAGCCTAAAATAAGCTTTGATATGTTGTCTAGTCATTTTGATGATATTCAAGCTTTTTTAAATAGAGATTTTAAGTTTGAATATAATGATAAATTTTGGGTACCTTCAAAACAAGATAAATTAGAAATGGTAATTGTTAATAGTAATAATATAGAAATTAATGACAATCAGTCATTATTATTGCAAATTATTAAATCTATATATAATCCTAAAACAGTAGAGGTTTTCGAGGCTGAAAATGGTAAGGTGACAAAATTTGTTCCTGCAAATAATGGTATTGAGGTAGATAAAATAAAGCTTAATAAAGAATTAATAAAATCTATTACTGATTCAAGTATTACTACCCTTATAATTCCTGTAAGTGTTTTAAAAGTTAATAAGGGGCAAAATGAGTATGGAGTTAAAGAATTAATTGGAAGCGGAGAAACAACATATTTTCATTCTGCTGCTAACAGGGTTTATAACGTAAATTTAGCTGCAACCCGAGTTACAGGGATATTAGTTGCACCTGAAGAGGTTTTCTCTTTTGTTAATGCAGTAGGAGAAGTTTCAGCCGCAACTGGTTATAAACAAGGGTATATTATTTATAATAACAGAACAATATTAGGAGATGGAGGAGGTTTATGCCAGGTTAGTACAACATTATTTAGAGCTATTTTAAATGCTGGTCTCCCTGTTATTAGCAGGACAGGACATGCCTATAGGGTGTCTTATTATGAGCAAAATTCTGATCCTGGGTTTGATGCAACAGTGTATGTGCCAACAGTAGATTTAAAATTTAAAAATGATACAGGTAATTATCTGTTAATAGTATCAGAGTCTAAACCTGACAAATATTATCTTAAATATAGTATTTATGGCACTGATGATGGAAGAAAGGTTGAGATAACAAAACCAATAATTACATCGGTATCAGCTCCACCAGAAACAACATATCAAGATGATCCAACTTTGCCTAAAGGGACAGTAAAACAGATAGAGTGGGCAACATGGGGAGCTAATGTTCAATTTACAAGAACAGTAGAACGAGAAAGCAAAGTTATTTATAAGGATGTTTTTAAAACAAATTACACCCCATGGGCAAGTGTGTTTTTAGTAGGAACTAAAGAATAATTGATTTAATAAATGTAGTTTATAATTATAAGTGTTGATTTATCATTATTATCTAAAATACTAAGCTCTAGTCTTTCATTGCCTTTTGTGTATATATACTCATTTTCGGTTTTCGTCCATCCGTTTTTTATAAGCTCAGTTTTATACCATTGCTTAACAGTTGTAATATCAGAATTAGATTTAAAAGTAAAATAGCTTCTGCTTGCAGAGTCAGTTTGACTTAGAATTTGTGCACTTGGATAAACAGGAAAAGAAAGTTTTATATCTTCTAAACCAAAAACTTGCCCATTATTTATATTTTGATTATTAGTTTTTATAGAAAAAGATTGGAAAATAGTTACAGATAATACACTAAGTATAACAAGAATTATAAAAACTGGTAATGCTCTAAAGCTATTTCTTCCGGGCACACTAATAGTATATTGGGTAAATGTTAAAATATCAAACATTTTAGTGTACAATATTGCAGTAATAAGCCGCCATCGTCTAGTGGCCTAGGACGCAGGATTCTCATTCCTGTAACACGGGTTCGACTCCCGTTGGCGGTACCACAAGACTAATTTTCGAAGAAAATTTTAGTCGTTTGCAATACCCGAAGTGGTGTACCACAAAAAACCGTTCAAAAACGGGTGCATTTTAGAAAATAAACATGAATTTTAATTGGTTATTAGAGTTTTTAGTTAATTTTTTTTCTTCTTTTTTATTCCTCCTGCAATAAGTCCAATTAGTAAAACTCCCCAACCCGTTAACCATAAGATTATTGGGAGCAGGTGTGTTAAAAATATGTTTACCAAGTTTATTTGTATTGTTGGTATTGCTGTTCCTACTGATAATGCTTCTAAAGTTTGTTCTCTAAGTCCGTTAATTATGTGTTTGTCGTATTCAAATCCAAATCCTAAAATTAAAAATCCTAATGTTATTAGTATGTTTGATCGGCTTGGTTTAATTAAGGTTACAATTGTCATTACCACAAAGCCGAAAACATACCCCATTAGTTCTTTATTATGAACAAATGTTAAGTATAAAGTTTGAATGTAGGTTGAATTAGCATATTCTATCATAGATAGTTATTATACATTTTGTTCTTGTTTTTGACGATTAGTTGGTATAATATATAAACATAAAGCTATGACTTAGTAAACACTAAGTAGCTTAAGAAAGAACACCTTTATCGGGTTAGTAGAATCTTACGGGGGTGCCCGTTATAGCACTAGACCATTATTGTGGTTTATAAGGCTTGGTTAGTAATAATTAAGTAAATTGAGGTGGCAACACGTTTTTTACGTCCTCAAAAGTATCAAATCTATATTGATATTTTCATTAGGGGCGTATTTTTTTACTCTCTTAGTTTAAATTTCAAAAACATATGCAAAGAGTTTACATAAAAGATCTTTTAAAACATGTAGAAAAAGATGTTGTTATTAAAGGTTTTGTTAACACGTTAAGACATCAAGGTGGTATTAAATTTATGGTTGTTCGTGATGTTACAGGCAAAGTTCAGACTATAGTTTTAAAACAAAATGCTGAAAATTTTGATATTGTTGATAACTTAAGTATAGAGTCGGTGGTTGAAATTACAGGACTTGTAAAGCAAGAAAAACAAGCCCCAGACGGAATAGAAATTGAAATTAAAAAAATAGAGGTTTTGTCTGTAGCAGAAGAGTTACCAATTCCTGTTATTGCAGAAAAAGGTGCCACAGATGTAGATCAAACTCATAGATTTGATTATAGATGGCTTGATTTACGAAACCCTGATAAGTTAAAGATTTTTAATGTTTGGACAGAGTTTGAAAAAGGATTTAGAGATTATTATGAAAAAGAAGGGTTTATTCAAATTTATGCTCCTTCTTTTATGAGTTCGGCAAGTGAATCGGGTGCAGAAGTTTTTGAGGTTAAATATTTTAATAGAAAGGCATATTTGGCTCAATCACCCCAGTTTTATAAACAGATGGCAATGGCAGCAGGATTTGAAAAAGTGTTTATAGTAGGTCCAGTATTTAGAGCAGAAGAATCTTACACTACAAGGCATATGACAGAATTTACAGGTTGGGATTTTGAAATTTCTTATATTGACTCTCATCTTGATATAATGAGTATTGAAGAAGATTTGTTAATTTCTGGGTTTAGTAAGGTAAAACAATCTTTAGGATTAGATATTGATATTCCAACAAAACCTTTTGCTAAAATTTCGATGAAAGATACAAAAACAAAATTAAAACAAGCATGTGTTACAAGTGAAAAAGATGGTGACCTAAGTCCAGAAGAAGAAAGAGAAATTTGTAAAATAGTTAAACAAGAAACTGGTCAAGATTTTGTATTTATTACAGATTATCCAATAGCTGTAAGGCCGTTTTATCATATGAGATACGAGAATGACCCTCTTTTGACTAAAAGTTTTGACTTATTATACAAGGGTGTAGAAGTTACAACTGGTGCACAACGTGAACATAGGGTTAAAGTATTAAAATCACAAGCAAAAGAAAAGGGTATGGATTTAGATAAGTTAACAAACTATATAAACTTTTTTAGATATGGTTGCCCTCCACATGGTGGTGTTGGTATGGGTCCAGCTAGAATGATAATGAAAATTCTTGATTTGCCAAGTGTAAAAGAGGTCGCATTTTTGCCAAGAGACGTTAAAAGGTTGACTCCTTAGTAGCTTAAAAAATATAATAATATAAATAATGGTAAAAGTACATTTGATTGAGTTTAAGTAGTAAAAGTGGCATAATTAAGTGCAGTAAGGTTAGTTTTTAAATTATCACTTCCACAATAATACAGTAATTGCAGGTATTATATGTCTTTTTGGTGGTGGTTGTAGTATTGGAAACATATGAATAAAATAATGATGACACAAGAGGGGTTAGACTCTCTAAAAAAAGAATATAAAGAATTAACAGAGGTTAAAAGAAAGCAAGTAGCACAGAAGATAAAAAATGCTGTGGCACTTGGAGATTTGTCTGAAAATGGTGAATATGATTCAGCCCGTGATGAGCAGGCTGAAATTGAAGGTAGAATTTTAGAACTTAATGAGATATTAAAAAGGGTTAAAATTTCAAATAGTGTAAGTACAAGTTCAGTTTCCGTTGGATCTAAGGTCAAAGTAAAGATTGCCTCAAATGAATTTGAGTTTCATCTTGTTGGTGCTCCAGAGGCTGATCCTTCTATGGGGAAAATTTCGCATGAATCCCCAATTGGGAAAGCATTGCTTGGTGCTAAAAAGGGAGATGTTGTTGAAGTAAATACACCTTCAGGAATAGTACAATACACTATAGTT
>Ga0114931_10001042_pt1 | contig 35106 bp, 9 predicted proteins | sample 2SBtaG_FD_89579 | JGI IMG/M metagenome (GOLD analysis project Ga0114931, IMG submission 89579) | Deep subsurface microbial communities from Kolumbo volcano to uncover new lineages of life (NeLLi) - 2SBTROV14_V59a metaG | ecosystem: Environmental > Aquatic > Marine > Volcanic | place: Kolumbo... | reverse complement strand
CCGTCGATCGAACGAAGGAAACCACCTTGTGGCTCCCAGTCGAAGCTGTGCGGTCCGATGGCCGCGTTGTAGGTGCGTGCCAATGCCCATCGCTGGTCGGGTACGGGACCGATGACGTCGTGGCCTTGAGTGAGAGTCTCCCACAAGCGGCTCGTCTCTTCGGCCCCGCCAAATCGGGCGGCGTAACCGATGATCGCGATCGGCTCATCCAGCGAAGTGCTTGAATGGGACGCATGCCGGGTGGCAACGGTTTCGACATGCGCGTTCGCTTGATCCGTGGTCGCGTGGTTGTTGGTGATCGAACCAGCGGATGTTGCCGGCTCGTCATTCGGTGCCTGATCGACGTGGCCTGAGGTGGTCGCAAGGGTTTCGAGGAGCTGATTCTTCTCACTCTTCCAGAGGAAGGCGGCCAGTGTGCTCAGCGTGGGGTGGGCAAACATGACGCCGGGCTCGAGCGGCGGGATGGAAAAGTGATGCTGGATTTTGGCAATGATCTCCAGGGTCATGAGCGAGTCGATGCCCTGGTCTTGAAATGCTTGGTCTCGATCGAGCGCTGATGGCGTCGTGTGCAGAACTTCGGCAACGAGCCGATCCAATGTGCGATCGAACGTTTGACGCCATGAACGATCGTTTGCCAGATTGTTTCCCGTATTGCGGAGCGGATTGAGCCGCGCGTCTTGAGGACGAGCCGCCGTTTTTGACGTTGCCACCGGCGCTGGCGGCACTTGGCCTTCGCGGCGTGCGACCGGCTTGCCGATCTTGGATTGCAGCCGCCATTTTGCGATCAAGACATGGTGATCGAGCCCGTGGACGGGCTTTTCGGCGGATGGATACGCGGCGCTTGTCTGGAAGCCGGCAAGACGAAGCTGTTGTTGCCATGCTTGGGCTGAAAGCAGAGGCCCGTCGTGGCGCAGCGGGCGGTCTTCGAATCGCCACCAACCGGGGGTCAGCCCGAAGGTAAGCTGCCCAAAGCGGACGACGCGCGTGGCCTCGACAAGCAGCAACATCCCGCCGGGCGCAAGCAGTTGCGTTACGTTGGCCAACGTGGTGTTGATATGAGGTGTTGCGTGCAGCACATCGGCAGCGATGACAAGATCGTACGAGCCGGGCAAGAAGTCTTGTTGCGAGGGGTCGTGCTCAATGTTTAAGAGTCGAATTCCAACGCGTGAGTCACGGCCGAAGTTTTGCTTTGCTCGAACGAGAAAGGCGTCCGAAATATCGGTCATCGTGTAGTGCTGAAACGAACCGCTTAACGCCGGCAGCAGGTGTCGGGTTGTGGCCCCGGTGCCGGCGCCGACTTCTAAAACGCGAACCGCGTTGCCGGACTGAATGCGTGACACGATCGCTTCAGCCGCCGAACGAACGACACGGTGCGCGAATTTTGCTGCCGGCGCATCTTCGTAGACCGCCATGGCGCCTTCGATCGCGCCCCCGGGGAAAAGTGCTTCAACCGCTTGGGTCCGGCCGGAGAGAATCGTTGCCATTTGTTGTCCACAGCGACCGAGCAGGTTGATCTGTGGGTGGTATTCCGGGAAGCGTTGTTGTATCTGTGCGGCCCAGCGGTGTACTTGATTCTCGCTGTCCGAGATCGCAGCGGTCGCGCGGTACGAGGCCATGTTTCGTTCGAGCAAGCCGTCTTCCACCAACATCGCCAAAAGCCCGTCGAGAGCTCGCCAGTACGGTGGCACAATCTTCAGATGCTGTGCGATTTCCTCTCGCGTCAAAACGTCGCCGACCGACGTGAAACATCGCGATTGTTCGAGCGCCCGAGCCACATACGCTGAGCAAAGATGATCGACTAGTTGTGAGGCCTTGATGAAACGGTCGAACTCAGGTTGCAAGGCGGCGATAGCCGCCGCGGCCGCGCGATTGATGACTTCAACGAACGGGCTCCACTCAACCGTCCGCAGTGGACTGCGGTAGGGCTGCGCCGTGAGTTCGCCGGCAGCATTCACTTCGGCGGGCAATTCAACGTGAGTTTCCAGCGCCGCGCGGCTTGCTGGACGGTTCGCTAGCCGGGTTTGAGAGAAGCGAATAACTCCGAGCTGCGGCCGGTTCAGCGCCAAGGCGGCGGAAAAGGCGGTTGTTGCCTCGTTGGTCGACAGAGGTTCGATGCCGCGCAGTTCGAGGACTCGCCGGTACTGTTCGGTGGAGGCGGCCTCGGTTGCGGCCCACGGCCCCCAATTGATCGAAACCGCGACAAGCCCGCGACGGGCTCGCCGGTCGATGGCAACGCTATCGAGAAAGGCATTCGCCGCGGCGTAGGCTCCCTGGCCGGCTTCTCCGGCCAGTGAGGAAAGGGAAGAACAAAGGGCAAAGAAATCGAGAGTCTCGTTTGCCATGACGCGATCGAGAACCCATGCGCCGAACACCTTGGGTGCAAAGACTCGCCACAGTCGGGGTTCGTCTTCAGTGCAAAGCAGCCCGCCCTCGGTCACTCCGGCGGCATGTAGGACGCCGTCGATGCCACCGAATCGCTGTCGAATTTTTGCGACCAATCGCTCCATCGCCGACAGATCGGTTACGTCCACGGCGGCGTGCCACACCTCGGCGCCTTGTTGCCGAAGCTCGCTCACGCCGCGGATACGACGTGCGGTTCGGTCGTGCTCGTCGTGCTCCGCTAGGTAGGCCGACCACTGATTTTCCGGTGGCAGCGGGGTTCGTGCCGTAAGCACGAGGCGAACTTGATGCCGCGATGCAAAATCGCGGGCCAATGCCAGTCCGATGTCTCCTAGTCCGCCGGTAATCAGATACACGCTTCCCGGGCGACCGGCAGCGGACGCGGCAGCCGAAGTTGCGATCTCACGCTGTGCCAGCGGCTTCAACCGCATCATTAGCCGCTGTTCATGACGCCATGCGGATTCGATCCCGCTTCCGCATCCGTCGTGGCTGGCGATTTCCCGGCGGATCTGTTCGGCGCTCACGGTCGCTTCGTTCCGGGGGTCGACATCGACCCACGACATGGGCCAATGTGGATATTCTTTCGCGGCAACGCGGGCCATCGCGCCGAGCATCGCCAGGTGGGGAACGATCGATTCGGCCCGCGTTCTTGACGGAGCACTGGTCCAGGCAACGGCGGGATCGACCACGACCGCCTGTTCGGTGATTAGCCAAAGTTCCGGCCGCGCGGTTCGCGGACGAGTTCCGAGCAACTTGAGCAACGAAAGATAGTCGTTGATCGCGTTGTCGACTCGCTGCCGAAGAACTTCGAGCGTCACGGGCCATGCGGTTTCTGCCGAGTGAGTGTCGGCCGCCTCGGTTTCGAGAGTTCCGTCCGCGATGTAGACGATGCCGGCGACTTGGCCGCCTGCCGAAGACAAGACTTCGCGCCACGTCTCTTGGCGATTCTTCGGATCGATGGTCCATGCGGCCTTGGGGGACGTGTTTCCGCTGCTTCGATCGACCATGATGGCACGCGCGCCGCAGCGTTCCAATTGCTCGGCTAGGGTTGTTACGAGTGTCGAACCGGCGCGGCCGTAGGCGATCCAAATCCCCTCGATCGAACGCAACGGCTCGCCCGGAAGCGGCGCCGCGTCCCACCGTGGAATATAGAACGAATCATGAATTGCCGAGGCGACGGTTTCCGGCGGCGCCTTGGGGGGAGACTGCCTTGTCTTGCGTGGCCGGTCTTCGTCAACCGGCGGTCGGGCATCGGCGCCATCCGTCGCTCGGTAGTCAGGCTGATCTTTGCGAGGTTGATCGGATGTGGAGTCGTCGAACCAGTAACGTTGACGCTCGAACGGATAAGTCGGCAGCGTCAGTCGCCGGCGATCATAAGGGCGATCGAATGCCTCCCAATCAACGTTGGTTCCGAGCACATGAAGCTTGCCCAGGGCAACCAACAGTGATCGCCAGGCGTCGTCGCCCGACAGCGACGGGATGGCTTGAATGGTGCTGACGTGTTGGTTGTTCTCGCGATCCCGTCGCGCGGATGGTTCGAAGCCCGCTTCGGCGGCGATCTCGCTTGCCAGACGCACCAGCGTCCTGCCCGGTCCGACTTCGAGCATCGTGTGCCAACCGCGCTGAAGCAGATATCGAATTCCCGCGGAAAACTGCACGGTTTGCCGCATCTGCCGACTCCAGTAATCAGCATCCAGCGCCAAGGCGTCGTGCGGTTTGCCCGTCAAGCCCGAGATGACGTCAGTGGTCGGCGGTCGCAGTGCGAGCTGTCTCGCCACCTCGCTGAAGGGTTCGACGAAAGCGTCGATCACGGGGCTATGCAGCGGCCGGCGGTTGGGAAGTTCGTGGGCGTCGATTCTCTGTTGTTTGAGCTTGTTGAGCAGTGCTTGCAGTTCGGTGGTAAAGCCGGCAACGACCGTTTGTCGCGGGCCGTTCACCGCGGCGATGGCCAGGCGATTTCGAGGCGCCGTGATTTTTTTCGCCACGACGTCGTGTGCGGCGAAAACCACCGCCATGCCTCCCGGCGGAAGTTTTTGCATTAGTCGGGCGCGAGCCCCAATCAGCCGCAGCGCGTCGGCCGGATCAAGCATGCCGGCAACACAAGCCGCGGCATATTCGCCCAAGCCATGGCCCAAAACCGCGGCGGGCTCTAAACCCCAGCTACGCCACATCTCAGCCAAGGCATACTCAAGCGTGAACAACATCGCCCCAGCGAAAAACGTTTCGTGGCGCCGATGGGTTGCCTGCGACGCCGGGTCGAATCGATCGACGAGATTCATCCCGAACTCGTTCTCGGCCGTCTCGGCACAACGATTTACGGTCTCGCGAAACACGGTTTGTGTGTCGTAAAGTTGCCGGGCAAGGTCTGCCTCCAGAGTGCCCTCGCCGGGAAACAACCAGACAAGCGGCGGCGAGGTGGCTGAGTGGGTTGTACCGGCGATGATCCTCGGAACCGATTCGCGGAGCGCAAAGCGTTTCAACGCTTCACGGACTTCCTCCGTGTTGCGGGCAACGGCGGCAATCCGGTGGCCGAAATGCTCGCGACCGGTGGCCGCCGTCAGGGCAACGTCGCCCAGATCAAGCCCGCGTGTGGCCGCAAGATGCGCGGCCCAATTCCGAGCTTGTCGGCGCAGCGCCCGTGGCGTTTTCGCCGACAACACAAGCAGATGCCACGGCCGTTCGGGCAAGCGCGCCTTGGCCCGTGGCAACGAGGGCGCCTGTTGGACGACGACATGAGCGTTCGTGCCGCCGAAGCCGAAAGAACTAACTCCGGCGCGGCGAGGTGATTTCGCCGACGGCCACGGAATCAGACGATCGACGACGAAAAACGGCGATGAGGCGAAGTCGATATGAACATTGGGTGACTCGAAATGAAGGATCGGCGGCAACTGCTGGTGTTCCATCGCCAGGAGCACCTTGAACAACCCCGCCAAGCCGGCAGCCGATTCGAGGTGGCCGAGGTTCGTCTTAATGGTTCCCAGAGCGCAGGCTTGCCGGCGTGTCGACGCGCGTGAGAAGAAGCGACTCAGCGCGCCGAGCTCGATCGGATCTCCCAGTTTGGTCCCGGTGCCGTGGGCCTCGAGATATGAGATGCTTGCCGGATCGATGGCCGCCTCGGAGTACGCTTGTTCCAGAAGTTCGACTTGCGCGGGACCGTTCGGCGCGGTCAGCCCGCTGGTACGACCGTCTTGATTCACGGCCGTTGCCCGGATGATTCCCCGGATCGTGTCGCCTTGCTGAATCGCCGCCGTAAGCGGCTTGAGCACGACGGCGGCCACGCCTTCGGATCGCACATAGCCATCGGCCCGATGGTCGAAGCTCTTACAGCGGCCATCGGCCGAAAGAATGTGTGCTTTGCTACAGTTAATAAACATCTCGGGCGCGAACATCAGATTCACCCCCGCGACGATTGCCGCGGTACATTCACCCTGCTGGATGCTGCGGCAAGCCAAGTGTAAGGCGACCAGCGACGACGAGCAGGCCGTGTCGAGCGAAAGGCTCGGTCCATGAAGGTTGAATTGATACGAAATGCGGTTGGCAACCATCGACAGCGTGTTGCCAGACCCCATATAGCGCTCGATCGCCTCGGGTCGCCGCAAAAAGCGATGTAGGTATTCGGTGTTGCTGATACCGACGAACACGCCCGTCGTCGTGCCGAGCAACCGGTGTCCGGCCAGCGCGGCAGACTCCAGGGCTTCCCAAGCCACTTCAAGTAGCAGTCGGTGCTGCGGATCCATCAGCGCCGCCTCGCGTGGCGTGATGCCGAAGAACGCGGCATCGAAGCAATCGACGTCTTCGAGAAAACCGCCCCACTTGCTGTAGGTTTTTCCCGGCGCGCCGGGATTGGGGTCGTAATAGGTATCGACCGACCAACGATCGGCCGGCACCTCGGTAATCGGGTCAATGCCTTGGGCCAGATGGTTCCAGAAATCAGCAAGCGTCGGCGCCCCGGGAAATCTTCCAGCCATGCCGATCACGGCCACGTCGTGGCGTGCTTCGTCGACCGAAGAGCCCTCGTCCGATTCAGGTGGCTTTGCGGTGGGCGAATTGGACTTGCCAACCGAAAACGACGTGGCCGCGGCGCGTCGAATGTCGATAATTTTCCCGCCTGTATATCGCTCGATCTCCGCGCGTTCCTCAGGCGCAAGCGGCTCGTCACCGTCGACTTCGATCTGCAGGCCATTGTCCAGCACGACTCGAAGCGGCATCTACTGATTTCCCCGCAGAATCCTTGTCACCCGACGACCGCTGCTTAAACGTAGGACACCTTCTTCGCGCGGCTCGGCGTCCCCCTGTCGATCGGACCGACCGTTGCGACCCGTCGGTTCGGCATGTTCGGCAGCCGCCGCCGAGCTTGTCGGCGCGGCCTGACTCGTTGGTTGCCGGCAACCGCGCAGCAGACCCTCGATCACCTCGCGATCAAACATCTCTTCGAGTTGCGTCGCCAAAGCGACCAGATTCGGATAATCGAAAGGAAGTGTGGCCGACAATCGCCGTTGAGCGTGCGATTCCAAGGCACGCACGAAGCGAATTGCCAACATTGAATCTAATCCAATTTCAAGGAAGCTGCGCCGCGGATCAAGGGTTTGCGGGTCAAGTCCCGTAATCTTGCTCAAATGCCGCGCCAACGCCTGCACCAGTTCGCCGTGTCGCGAGCGGCTGAAAGCCCGGATTTCGGCCTTTTGCGGCCTTTCTGGCGCCGCGGATGTATGCTGCGACACCGCCGGGAACCGCGGCATGGTTTGGGACGTGACAATCCATTGTGTACCTCCCAACTGGAAAATGCGATTCAGCGCGGCCAGCGCCTGTCGGGCCCGCATCGGCGAGTCACCTCGCATCCGTTGTGCGGCGACGGCTTGCCGAGACATGCCCACACCGGCCCACATGCCCCAATCAATGGCCATGGTTCGCCGCCCTTGTGCATCACGCCACTGGGCAAAGCTGTCGAGAAAGCGATTCGCCGCCGAATAATCGGCTTGCCGAACGTTGCCGATTCGCCCGGCTAACGACGAAAAAAGTACGACAAAATCGAGCGGCTTGTCCGCCGTTACACAGTCAATCACCCAACTGCCGAGAATCTTCGGACGCAGCACCTCGCCGAGCTGGTCAACCGTCTCGTCCCGGATGCTTCCCTTGCGAATTGTTCCCGCAACGTGGAATACGCCGTCAAGTCGCCCGTGGCATCGGTAGATTTTCTGAACCGCCTTTCGCATTGCTTGAAGATCCGCGACGTCGGCTGTTAGCACGATCACGTCGCTACCGAGAGACTCGATCTCGCGGATCCGCTCCGCGATGCGGTCGTGGTCGAGTGCCGGCACCGTGGTGCTGCTTCCGTTGCTGTTCGCCGGCGCGTTGTTTCGTGACGTCCAATCGCGTCGGCTCGTTAGCACGATCTTTGCTCGGCATCTCTCGGCCAGCCAGTTGGCCAGTTCGAGACCGATTCCGCCCAGTCCGCCGGTGATCAGATAGACCCCCTCCTGGCGCAAGTGGATTGGTCGATCCGGTGATTGAGGTTCGACGAGCGGTGCAAAATCCATCACGTAGCGTCGCCGACCTCGAATGGCGACTTCGCGATCCAAGGCACCTGCATGCAACTCTGCCAGCAGCCGCGAGGCGGTATCATTCATCGATTCGAGGATGGCCGGAATCTCGATTCGCTGGCAGCGGATGCCACGGAGTTCCTGTCCGGCGGCCCTGAGAAAACCGGCCACTGCCCCTGACTCGGGCGAGGTGCATTCGCTTGGACCAACCACAAGGTCGCCGCCTCGCGTAATCACCCGCAGTTCGAACTCCCCCTGCTTCGCCGAGAGGTGGCGAGCCAACGCTTTGGTGAGGTGGAACATCCCGACGATCGTACGATCAAGCCGCGTGTCGAGCATGCCAAGTGCCGCGTCGGCGGTTTCCGGTCGGATCGAAGACCAGAAGTGCAACACGCCCGACCATCGGTCGCCGGCGGCGGCAATCTCTTGGCAAAGTTGATCGTAGTCCGTCGCCGATCCGGGGCGCAGCGTGACTTGCCGTGGACTAACATGATTGAACTTGGTGCCGGGTTCGACCTCGAGCACCCGGTTGCCCGCCAGGCGAAGCCGGTCGATCACTGCTCGTGCCAGATCGCCTTGATCGTGGAATACGATCCATGATCCGTGCCGCGGCGCCGGAGGTGGCGTCTGAGACACGCTTTCCCGCCACGCCGGCTGATAAATCCACGAATCGAGGTCCGAGGCACCGTCCGACCCAGAGCCTTCGCTCTCGTGAGATTCGGTGCCTGTTTCACGAGGCCTTTTGGCGTGGCTTTCCTTGTCCGGGGAAACCTCGATCCAGAACCGTCCGCGGTGCAACGGCGTGGCGGGCAAACACACTCGGCGGCGAACCAATCCTGCGTCGAACCGATCCCAGTCGATGTCCGCTCGCAAGACATACAGCACGGCCAGTACCGAACACAGATCGCCCCATTCCTCCGCCGACAGCTTGGGAGGCGCCGGCGACACGACGTCGGTGGGGAGCAACGGGCGAAGCTTCGCCTCGACCAGCGTTCCCTTGGCAAGCGAACCGATCCATGCAGCCGCATCCGCCGGCAGTTTCTCTAGACGAGAGGCGGCTTGTTGTTCGAACAAGCGATCCGCTTCGCGGTTGTTTTCGGGCGAACAAAAAATGAGCGACGCTTTACGACCCCGCTGAGTGGCGCCGCAACGCCAGACGTTCAGCCGGTCGGCCAGTTGTTCCCGTTGCCCGGCAACGATCGCCAACCGTTGTTGCTCGTGCCGGCGTCCGGTGGCAGCCGTAAAACAAAGATCTCGCAAATCGATTTCACGGTTCTCGTCGAGCCAGTCAAGGTAACGGTCACCAAGCGATTCGAGCGATTCACGGTCTCGAGCTGAAATCGCCAGGATATGCGTCGGTCTGTCTTGTTCGGTTCGCTTGTCGGAAAGTGGCGGCGGCTGCTCGATGATCACGTGTGCGTTGGTGCCGCCGAAGCCGAACGCGCTGATGCCGGCCCGACGCAAACCAAGCTCCGGCTTCCACGCGGCATGTTGGGCTTGGATCACGAGCGGTGAATCATCAAACCGAATTCGCGGATTCGGGCAATCGACGCCCAGCGTCGGCGGAAGCTGGCCATGTTCGAAGCTAAGCAGAATCTTGATCAATCCGGCCATGCCAGCCGCCGCGTCGAGATGCCCCAGGTTGCTTTTGATCGATCCCAAGCGACAGAAGCCCCGGCGCTTGGTATGCCGTCGAAACGCTTCGGTCAGCGCTTCGACCTCGATCGGATCGCCCAGTGGTGTGCCGGTGCCGTGTGCCTCGATGTAAGAGATTGTGGTCGGATCGATTTCGGCGTCACGCCACGCTGCGAGAATCACGTCACGCTGCGCGCCCGGATTGGGGGCCGTCAAGCCGCTGGTGCGTCCGTCGTTGTTGACGGCTGCGGATTTGATCACTCCGTAAATCGTATCGTGGTCATGAATCGCCGCGTCGAGCGGCTTGAGCAGCATCGCGCCGACCCCTTCGCCCGGCACAAAGCCGTCGGCGGACACATCAAACGTGCGGCAGCGCCCCTGCCGGGATACGGCGCCCGTTCGACGCAGTGCCAAGAGCGCCGTTAGCCGCAAATACAGATGCACCGCTCCCACCACGGCATGGTTGCACTCACCTCGCCGCAAGCTTTCGATCGCCAAGTGCAACGCGACCAGTGACGAGGAACAGGCCGTATCGACCGGCAAGCACGGCCCTCGTAGATCAAGGAAATAGGCTAGCCGGCTCGGCAACGTCGCCGCCGTTCCCCCGGTGGCCGAGTGTACGTCAAGCGCTAGGGCTGAAACTTCAACCAGATAGTCATGGGCCCCGCTAGCCACGAACACGCCGGTGCGCGTGCCCCGCAGCCGATTGCCTCCGTAACCGGCACGCTCCAAGGCTTCATAGGCCACCTCGAGGAACAATCGCTGCCGCGGATCCATCTGCCGTGCTTCGGTCGGCGTCGTGCCGAAGAACTCCGGGTCGAAACGATCCACGTTCTCGAGAAAACCACCCACAAGCCGCGTCGGATCCGTCTCCCGGGCGGCCTGCGGATTCCGAGCCCGAGCCGCTTCCCAGCGAGCCGCGCAGAGCGGACCAATGGCATCTTCGCCACGACGAAGCAACTCCCATAGCGCTTCGACCGAGTCGGCTCCCGGAAATCGTCCGGCATATCCGACCACCGCAATATCACCCGATCGCTCCCGCGACTCAGGCAAGCCGCCGGGCTCCTGCGACCTAGAACGTTGCCGCTGAATTCGAGAAACCGCCGGGGTGCGCGGTTCGGGTGATGTTTCCCGTCCCATCGCGACGTCCGCCGCCGGTTCGCACTCCTGCCGCTCGGCAAGATACCGGCTCAACCGCGAGATGCTCGAATGCTCGAACAGTCTTGGCGCGGTGAGAAATTCGATATTGAGTCGTCGGTTGATCTCGACGACGGCCTCTTCGGCCATCAGCGAATCGACTCCTAGTTCCTGCAGCGGCTCTTCGACGTCGACCTCGGCGATATCTAAACGAAGTACCTCGCAAAAGACCTCGTGAACCACGCGCCGGATGGCTGTTTCATTTGCAATTCGACGCGGTTTCGCCTGGTTGCCTCGCGGTTTGTGGTTCACTCGATCCGCCGTCGGACGGTTGGCCCGTGGCCGTGGCATGTCATGCTTCGGTAAAGCCTCCGCGGCATTGCCGTCCAGCGGCACGCGGCGCTGTGGAAATTCGAGCACGCGGCGGCGCGCATCATCGGCGGCAAGTTTCAGATAGCCCCGGTTTTCGGCATCCGCCGCATACACGGCCCACGCCAGCGGGCTTTGCCCCAGCACCGCCGCGAGAAGTCGGCGGCCCATCCGGGGTTCGAGGGTCTTAAGCCCAACCGCTCGGAAACGGTTGCGGCTGGGCTGCGAACTCGCCATGCCTGAATCAGTCCACGGCCCCCATCCCAGAGTGATCATGGGAACGCCGCGCCCCCGCCAGCGCTCGGCGGCCGCATCCATCCAAGCGTTGGCCGCGGCATAGGACGCCTGTCCCACGTTGCCCGTCAAGGCAGCCAGCGAGGAAAACGAGACGAAGAAGTCCAGCGGCTCGTTGCGTGTGGCGTTTGCCAACGCATCGATTCCGCCGGCTTTCGCATGCAGCACCTCGTGCAATTCCTTCAACGACGCGTGGCGCAGCAGAGCGTCTCGCAACACGCCGGCTGCGTGAACGACGCCGCGAAGCGTCTTGGCACGGTGGTGGATGCGGTTGACAATCTGCCGTAAAGCCGTCGCGTTGGCCGCATCGGCGGCCACGGGCCAGACCTCGACGCCTTGGTCGCGCCAACGGCAAACCGCTTGAATACGACGTACCAAGGGATCGTCGCCGCTGATCGACTTCAGGCAGCCATCCCACTGCGACTCGGGCGGCAACCCGGTTCGACCGATGAGCACCAAGTGCCGCGCGCCAAGCTCGACCAGCGTTTCCGCGGCTTGAAGTCCCAACGCCCCAAGCCCGCCGGTAATCAGATAGACGCCGTCGCGTGGCCAGCACAATTTAGTGCTCGGATCGCGTCTCGGATCAAACGGCCGCAAACTCGCGTTCCAGCGTCGCCCACCAACGTAGGCGGCCGAAAATGACGCCCCCGACGAGGCCAATTCGGCGGCGATCGTCTGAGCCGACTCGGCAATTGAGCCGCGATCGCCTTGAAAGCTGAGCCCCCCGACGCGCCAGCCGGGGTGCTCCAGACGCGCGACGCGCGCCAACGCCCAAATGGCCGCCGTATCCGGTCGTAACGCGGGTTTGCTAATTTGCCCCACCGATTCGTCTTCGCACACGACCCACAGTGCGGGCCGCTCGGCTGCCGGCAAGTTGACTAGTGCCTGCATGAGGTGCAGCGTGCGATCGACATTCGCCGTTAAGTTTGAATTGTTTTCGCCGATCTCCTCCAAACCCTCGGCAGCACGCTTCTCTGTCGCGGGAAAGGCAACCACGCCGCAGAGTCGCGGTTGCCGTTTTGCGCATGCGGTGATCAACCGTGACCATTCATCCACGCCTCCGTCGGGATCGAGCGTCGCGCGGCCATCGGTGATTCCCGCAAACCGATCTCCCGAGACCACGCGAACCACCTCCGCGCCCGCTTGCTGCATCGCGCCAACGGTTGCCTCGCCGAGCGCTTCGCGGTCGTGTGACCAAACCAGCCAAGGGCCAAGTGGATCACGATGTTTCCCGTCCGCAAGCGGCATCTCCCACCAGTCGAACTCATGCAGCCATGTCGGCAAGATCGATGAAAGTGGCGCTTGAACCGCGTCTTTTGCCCGCTGATGTCGCTCGCTTTCGCCGGGAGCGGACGCCGGATCGTCCTGCGTGTGGGCGTCCCGTGGCGACACCGGCTTGTCATCAATCCAATACCGTTGCCGCTGGAAAGGGTAGGTCGGCAGCGGCACTCTTTTGCGGTGGAAACCTGCTTCAACGCTTGGCCAATCGATCGCCACTCCGCTTACATACAGTTCGGCTAGAAGATTCAGCGCCACATGCCAATCCGACGGCTTCCATGATTCGGACGATGGCGTGGTTTGCTCCGGATCGGGTGATGTGGCCGCAGTACGCTGCTGCGCAAGGTCGGCGATTTGTCGCCGCACGGTCGCCTCGACACACCAGTCCGCCAACGCCGCGACGACGCCCGGCGGCGCCGTTTCGAGTTTCGACCGCAAGATCGACGTCTCAATCGCTTTCAGCCCGCTCTCGGCATCCGGCACGGCGATTCCCGTACACCACGCGCTTCCGCGCCGTGGCGTCTCGGTCCGCGAAAACGACTCCAGTGCGGCGGTCAGCGCGGCGCGAGTTTCAGCCACCACGGCAAGCCGATGTTTCAGCGCCGGGCGACCCACGTTGGCCGAAAAGCAGACGTCGGCAAGCGACCCTTCCGCATGATCACGCAGGTGGCGGGCAAAGCGACCGGCATATTCAGACAGCGCCTTGGCGCTTGCCGCGGACAGCGTCAACAGGTGCAGCCGGCGGTCTTTCTCCGGTGCTTGGTGGATCGATCGTGGCGCTTCTTCGATCACGACGTGGGCATTCGTGCCCCCGAAGCCGAACGAACTGACGCCCGCCCGGCGCGGATGCCCACGATAGGGCCACGGTTGCAGCCGGTCGCAGACGTAGAACGGCGAATGCTCGAATTCGATGGCGGGGTTGACTTCATCCACGTGCAAGGTCGGCGGGATCTGTCGGGCTTCGATCGCCAAGATCACCTTGACCACGCCGGCTAGTCCGGCGGCCGGTTCCAGATGTCCGAGATTGCTTTTGACCGATCCGATCGCGCAAAACTGTCGCCGAGTGGTCTGCTCTCGCATCGCGCGCGTCAGACTGTCGACTTCGATCGGATCTCCTAGCGACGTGCCGGTGCCGTGGGCTTCGAGATAGTCGATCGTCTCGGCCGGGACGCGTGCATCGCTGAGTGCTTCGCGGACCACCTCGGCCTGCTGCCTCGAATTAGGCACCGTGAGTCCGGCCGCTTGACCGCCGTGATTGACGGCCGAACCGAGGAGTACGCCGCGGATGGCGTCACCGTCGGCCAACGCCTGTTCGAGCGGCTTGATCAACAGCGCGGCCACGCCTTCGCCGAGTACGTATCCGTCGGCCTGTCGACCAAACGCGCGACAACGACCCGTCGGCGACAACGCGCCGAGACGGCTCATCACCTGAAAATGCGACACCGCCAAACCGGCCTGAGTGCCGCCGACCAAGGCAACGTCGCACTGGCCCCGACGAAGGCTTTCCATCGCCATGTGCAGCGCGACCAGCGACGACGAACACGCCGTGTCGATCGCCAGGCACGGCCCTTTCAGGTCGAACGTGTAAGACAGACGATTGGCCACCACGGACGTCGCGTTGCCCGTTCCCACATGCACGTCCATCTGCTCGGGTTGTGCCAACAGCCGTTCGAGGTATTCGCTACGCATGGCACCGACGAACACGCCGGTACGACATCGAGCAAGTTGCCCTGCCGCGTAACCGGCCGATTCCATCGCCTCGCAGGCGACTTCGAGCAAGATCCGTTGCTGTGGATCCATCTGTTCGGCTTCACGTCGCGCGATGTGGAACCGCGGGGCGTCGAAGCGGTCGATGTGCTCCAGCAGCGCGGCCCATTTCGAATAGGTCTTTCCCGCCGCATCTCGTTCCGAGGAAAAGTGGCGATCGATGCGCCAGCGTGACGGCGCCACTTCGCCCACCGCATCGACCCCCGAGGCCAGGTTCTCCCAAAATTGCCGTAGATCGGCGGCTTGAGGAAAGCGGCCACTCAGCCCGATGACGGCTATCGCGCCGTGGTGCGCTGCGCGCGCCGCGTGGTTCGTGGCGGCAACGGCACCGGTTCGCGCGGCATGGTTCGTTTCCTCGCCAGGGGGCAACGTTTCGCCAGCTTGATTCTCGCCAGCTTGATTCTCGCCAGCTTGATTCTCGCCAGCTTCAATCTCGCCAGCTTCAATCTCAAGCCGAGCGGCGCCATATTCCCCTGCCAGCGCATCGGCCAATTGCCGGATCGTGGGATAATCGAAAAGCAGCGTGTGCGGCAGAGATTTGTCCAAGCACTGGCTTAGTGATCGGGCCACCTCCGTGGCGATCATGGAATCCACGCCCATTTCCAGCAGCGGCCGGTCGACGGCAATCCGTTCGGCGGGCATCTCCAACACATCCGCCAGAAATTGGATCACGAGTCGCTGCACGCCGGCCGACGGACGCTCTCCGGTTATTGCCGCGCGAGATGTTTGCGACTTTTCGGAAAGTGATAAGCCACGATCCTCCTCCGCTGGGTCGGCTGATTCCGGAAAGGTCGGCCGCGGTTCGAGTCGGGATGGCACCTTGGCACTTATCCGCGCAGCGGCGGTCTGCGTCTGCCCGCCCTTCGTCTTGGCGATTGGGTCACGGTCTCGCGGGCTCTTCTCCGGTTGCCCGCCCACGGTGGCGGAGACGTCCGTAGCCAAGACGTCCGTCCGGTCGCTAAGCCAGTATCGCTGATGCTCGAACGGATAGGTCGGCAGCACCACCCGGCGGCCCTTTGCTCCCGACCGGGCAACCGACCAGTCGACCGCGACGCCGTGAACAAACAGCGAAGCCAACGCGGCCAAAAGATCGACCCGCATCTCTCCGCGTAGCGGCGTGTCCGGCTGAGTCACGCTAGCCGTGCGCTCGCGAATCCAAGGGCCAACGGTTCGCTCGAACTCGGGGCTCGGACAACTACGTTGGAGCAAGGTAAGCGCGGCATTTGAAAGTCGGGCCAGCCGTGGTTCAAGCCACGTCGACCAATCGACGAGCGTCGCTTGGTTGGCCCGGCCGGAAAAAATCAGCGAGCTTTGCAGCACGCCACGCTGTGGCCAAGCGGCCAGTTGCCGTAACCGATCGGCCAGCAGATCGCGATATCGGGCCACGATCGCCAGACGGTGCGGCCACATGGCGCGCGCGAACCATGCGGTGTAGCAAATGTCGGCCATATCCGCCGCATCCGGCCGATTCAGGTATTCGAGATATCGTTTCACCAGCCTCTTTAGAGCGTCTTCGGTGCGGGCCGAAAGCACCAGTACCTCGGCCGCCGGATCGGCTTCAACCGGTTTGCGTGATCTTTGGGGGGCCACTTCGATCACGACGTGTGCGTTGGTCCCGCCGGCACCGAATGAGCTGATTCCAGCGCGACGCGGACCATCGACCGGCGGCCAAACACGCAGCCGATCATTGACGTAAAACGGCGTTCGCTCGAAGCGAATATGACGGTTCGGCGTCTGCATGTGCAGCGTGGGAGGCAGCTCGCCGTGTTGTACCGTTAAGGCGACTTTAAGCAGACCGGCGATTCCCGCCGCCGATTCAAGGTGCCCGAGGTTCGTCTTGACCGAACCCACGGCACAGCGCCCGCGCGTCACCCGATCGCCACGGAATGCCTCGCACAGGGCTTCGACTTCCAGAGGGTCCCCCAAAGCCGTGCCGGTTCCATGGGCTTCAAGATAACCGAGCGAGGCGGGGTCAATGTTGCCGCCAAGCAACGCCCGACGAATCACCTCACACTGCGCCTTGGGATTGGGCGCGGTTACGGCCATTTTCGAATGGCCATCATGATTGACAGCCGTCGATTTGATGACGGCAAGAATCGGATCGCCATCGTCCACGGCCCTCGCCAGCGGCCTGAGCATCACGACCGCCGCGCCTTCGCCGCGTACATAGCCGTTGGCCCGATCGTCGAACGTTTTCGATCGGCCGTCGGGCGAAAGCATGCCCGAGCGGGCGAGGACTTCACCGTGATCTGGCAGCAACGTAAGGTTCACGCCCCCGGCCAGGGCAAGCTCGCTTTCGCCTCGACGCAAGCTTTCACAGGCCATGTGAACGGCTACCAGCGAAGAGCTACATGCCGTATCAATCGCCAGGCTGGGACCTTTTAGATCAAACATATAAGAGACGCGGTTGGCGATCATCGTCAACGCGTTGCCCGAACCGACGTGGCCTTCGCGCTCGCCGCCGGCACGATCGAGCAACCTGAGATAGTCGGCATTCGAGACACCAACAAACACGCCGACCGGAAGGCCGCCGATCCGTTCGGGTGAGTAACCCGCCCGTTCGAGGGTTTCCCAGACAAGTTCGAGAAACAATCGCTGCTGCGGATCCATCAGCCGTGCTTCTTTCGGCGAGATGCCGAAGGTCGCCGCGTCAAACCCTTGCACGTTGTCAAGAAACGCGCCCCACCGCGCGGCAGGCGGCAAGTCATCAACGCGGCGTCCCGCCCACGCGCATCGCTCGGGTGACAACCGCGACACGCAGTCCCGCCCTTCGCGCAGAAGTTGCCAAAACGCTTCGGGGGAATCGGCCGCCGGCAAGCGGCATGCCGCGGCAACCATCGCGATGTCGCGATCGCCCGTCTCGTCATGCTTCGCCAGCCGCCTGGTGGTGACAGCCAGTTCACGCCGTGATGACGGCGCGTGCCCGACTTCTCGCAGGCGTGAATTTTCGGCCTTTGAGTCGGGGGAAACGGGGGCGTTGTCTTCGGCCACCCAGCGTCGGCAGGCATCGGCGTAATGTTCGGCCAGATAGGCGGCCAGCTCACCAAGGGTCGGATGCGCGAAGACAACGGTGGCCGAAAGCTCAACGCCGAGGGCTGTGGAGACCTTGCTTGTTAGTCGTGTGGCCATGATCGAGTCGAAGCCCAACTCCATCAGGTTCACGTCATCCGCCACCTCGGCTTCCGCCAGGCTCAACAAGAGGGCCGTTTCCATCGCCAACGCCTTGCACAGCGCCGGAGCAAGCTTCGAGGAGCTACGTGTTGATGTCGCCGGCGCGCCTCGATCTCCCGGCGCCGGCGGTGGAGTGGAACGATGGGCGTCCCCGGCTGCTAGCGGTGGCTCGCCGATGCCGCGGTCGCCGGAGATGAAGGGCCTCTCTGCGGCGTCCGCGTGGGAGTCCCGAGGCGCAAACAGGACATAATGCGAACGTGGCCGCTCGATCGCCCGGGCGAAAAGCCGTCTTCCGGTTTGCGGATCGATCGGACGAAGACCGGTCAAGTTCCAATCCTCGCCGGACATGGTCCTTGCCGCCATGCCGACTTGGCTCCATGGCGTCCAGGCAAGGCTCATCGCCACTCCGGCACGCCGCGTCTGACGAACCTGTGCCATTGTGTCAAGAAACGCGCTGGCCGCGGCATAGCTCGCCTGCCCCATGTTGCCCCAAAACGCGGCGGCGGAAGAACAGAGTATGAAAAAGTCGAGCTTCAGCGTTCGCGTCGCGCGGTCCAACGCCAGCGCTCCTTGAACCTTGGGATCGAACACCCGATGGAAATCGGCTAGTGAAGTGCGCGAGAGCATGCGATCGTCAAGCACACCCGCCGCATGAACGACACCGTCGAGCGTCCCGTAGCGTGACAAGATTTCTTGGATCAAATCATGAACCGCCGCGGTATCGGCGACGTTCACCGCCGCCGGCCACACCTCCGCGCCGGAGGCTCGCAGGGCATGAATCGCGCGGATTCGCTTGAGGACCGCTGCTTCGCACTCGCCGGACTTGATCAGCGTGGGCCATGCGTCTTCCGCCGGCAGTCGACGACGCCCGGCCAGCACCAATCGCCGGCGACCCTCGGTGGCCAATACCTTGGCCATCTCGAGGCCCAGTCCGCCCAGGCCGCCGGTGATCAGGTACACGCCTTGCTCGCGAAGCCGGCATCCGCCCGCCAGCCCATCATCGGCCGTGACCGGCTCCAGCCGTGGTGTGAAACGCTGCCCGTCACGGTAAGCCACCTCACCGCTACGGCTCAGACCATTAAGCTCATCCCAGAGCTGCGCCGCGACGCGCCGCGAAGGTTCGTGCGAGGCAAAGTCGACACAGCGAACCTTGACGCCGGGAAGCTCACGTGCCGCGGTTCTTGCCAGGCCACAAATCGCGGCGTTCGATGCGGACAGTCGTGCGGCCGAATCGCCCACCGTGGCGGCGTCGTTGGTAACCAACCACAACTCGCGGGGGCCTCCCTTGCGGCGACAGGCAAATTCGCGTGCCAGCAGCAACGCTGATTCGGCTCCATGGGCAAGTTGATCGCGGAGTCTGCGGTTAGTCCCGGTCCGCCGCGTTTTCTTCTCTTGGCAACTCCACAGATGCAACACGCCTTGAATGGGGCCGGCGGCGGATTCGACGGACTCGATCAGGCGGCGGAGGTCACGCGATTCAGACAAGCGAACGGTAAACTTATCCGCTGCGCAGGCCTCGAACCGCTGCCCCGGCTTAACCAGCACGACGCGGCGACCGCTTAGCTCGAAACGCCGGGCCAACCTTTGGCCGACGTTGCCTGCACCCTGAAAGACGATCCACGCCCCGCCGGAAAGCCTGCGTCGCCGAGTCGGTGTTTCGGCACGCCAGCAAACTTTATGAAACCACGCCTCCAGCGCCGGCTCCGTCTCGTTGCGGGGTGGCGCAAGCAACGGCTGGGGTGACGGCGATTTTTTTAGATCGATCCAATATCGCTGGCGTTCAAAAGGATAAGTCGGCACCGTGGTCCGACGTCGGCGGTAGGGTTGATCGAAACCTATCCAATCAACTTTAACCCCGTGGCAATAAAGAGTTGCCAGGCTCGCCAGCAGCGTTTGCCAGGCGTCGCGGCCCGGCGAGAGCGAAACAAGCCATGTTCGCGGCCCACTTTCCCGCACGCGGCGGCCCATCGTCGTTAGCGTGCTTCCCGGACCGACTTCCAGCATCAAGGAAATGTCTCGATGGAACAACGCACTTAGGCAATCGGCATAGCGTACCGTCTGCCGTGCATGCCGCCGCCAGTACGCCGCATCCGGGACTTCACCGGGCTTGAACCATCGACCGAACAGGTTGGACAACAGCGGCAAGCGTGGCGGGCGGAATCGAATTCCCCGGGCAAACCGCTCGAAATCGTCAAGCATCGGCTTGATCAGGGGCGAGTGGAATGCCCGGGCGACGTGCAATCGCTGCGCAACGACGTCACGAAGACGAAGTTGCGTTTCAAGTTCAACGATCGCGGCGTCACTGCCCGAGACAACCGTATTCCGCGGACCGTTGACCGCCGCAATGGTGAGCTGCCCGCCAAACGGCGCGATCGATGCGGCGACCTGCGATTCGTCCGCCAAGATGGCTAACATCGCTCCGCGTGTTTCGAGTTGGTTCATCAGACGTGCGCGAATCGCGACCAGGCGCAACGCGTCTTCGAGTGACATGACACCGGCCACACAGGCCGCGACATATTCACCAAGGCTGTGCCCAACCACGGCCGATGGCTCGATGCCCCAGCTGCGCCACAACTCGAACAGTGCGTAATCCAGCGTGAAGATGGCCGTCTGCGTGTGACCCGTGTCGGCCGTGTCCTCGACATGATTTCCGGCAAGCAGAACGCTTACCAGTGGACGATCGAACTCGCCTCGCAAAAGGTCGTCGCACCGCTCAACGGCTTGACGGAATACGGGCTGAGTTTCGTACAGCGTTTGCGCCATGCCGGCGTATGGCACGCCTTGACCAGGAAAGAGAAACGCAATCGACGGCGATCGCTTGCCCGGGAAGATCCCTTGCACGGCAGACGACGAAACGTGCCCGGCACAAAAGGTTTCCAGGGCCTTTTGAAGTTCCGCCGCATGGCTGCCGACAACCGCCAAACGATGCGGCCAGTGTCGGCGACCGGTGTTAGTCGTAAAGCATGTGTCGGCGACCGGTTTCGTGTTGTCGTGGGTCCAGTGGTCGACGAAACGTTGGGCCAACCGTAGCAGCGCGGTTTCGCTACGCGCCGATAACGCCAGCACGTGCCGCGGGCGATCGATCGGTGCGGGCACGCACGCTAGGTGAGGCGCCTCTTCGACAATGGCGTGGGCGTTTGTGCCGCCGAAGCCAAACGCGCTGATGCCCGCGCGTCGTGGGGTTGCGGATCGACGCCACGGACGAAGCCGGTCAACCACGAAAAGCGGCGTTTGCTCAAATCGTAAATGTTCATTGGGAGTCACGAAGTGCAGCGACGGCGGAAGTTGCTCGTGTTTCAGCGCCAGGACCACTTTGAGCAGACTCGCCATGCCCGAGGCCGGTTCGAGATGCCCGATATTTGTCTTGACCGAACCGATGCCAATCTTTTGTTGCCCGCATGCGTCGCGGAAAACGTCAGCGAGGGCAGCCAGCTCGATCGGATCGCCAAGCTTGGTTCCGGTGCCGTGGGCTTCGACGTAAGAAATCTTCCCTGCCGCGACGCGGGCGCGGCGGAGCGCGGCGCGGATGACTTCCGCCTGCGCGGTTCGACTGGGTGCCGTCAGACCATTGGTGTGACCATCTTGGTTCATGGCCGTGCCGCGAAGCACGGCATGAATTTCGTCGCCGTCACGCACGGCGTGGGAAGCCGGCTTCAGCAGCACCACGCCGACGCCTTCGCCACGCACATAGCCATCGGCACGCGCATCGAAAACTTTTGCCCGACCATCGGCCGCCAACATGCCCGCATCGCTGAAATCAAGCCACAGCTCGGGTGACAACAGACCATGCACACCGGCCACCACGGCCTGATCGCACTCGCCGCGTTCGAGGCTGGCCATGGCAAGGTGCAGCGCCACGAGCGAAGACGAACAGGCCGTGTCCACCGCCAGGCTAGGTCCCTTGAGATTCAGTAGATAGGAAACCCGGTTTGCCAGAATCGAGAGAAAATTGCCCGTGGCCGCGTAAGCATCGACTTTGTCACGATGTGAAAAAACGTGGCGCATATATTCGTGCAAACTGGCGCCGACGAACACTCCCGTTGGCAAGCCGCTTAGCCGATCGCCGGCGTATCCGGCCGACTCGAGCGCCTGCCAGCAAGTTTCCAGCAACAGCCGCTGCTGCGGATCCATCCGCTGGGCTTCATGCGGCGAAATGCCGAAAAACTGCGGATCAAAACGGTCGATGCCGGCGACGAAACCGCCCCAGGGGCCGTCTTGCGTGACGTTACTATCCAAAGCCGCGTCGTCGCCGAACGCATCCGTCGGCCACCGCCGTGGCGGAACCCGGCCAATCGAGTCCACGCCGTCCCGCAGATTGCGCCAAAATTCATCGAGCGACGCGGCACCCGGATATCGACATGCCATGCCGACGATCGCCGCTTCAAAACCGCGCGTTTCCGACACAGCACGCTCTGCCGGGACCGCCTCGGGTCGGGCAGCACTTGTCTTGTCCGGCGATGGTTGGTCTGCCGTGGGTTGGCCCGTGGATTGCCGGGGTGATGCTTTTTCGCCGGGTGCGCGAAGCCGCTCGACAGCTCGCGCGCCGAACTTATCCAGTAGATGGGCGGCCAAGCGGGAAACGGTCGGGTGATCGAAAGCCAACGTCGCGGGGAGATCCGTTTCAAGACGCCGCTGGAGATCGCCGATCAATTTGACGGCCTCGATCGAGTCGATCCCCAAATCGACCAGGCTCGCGTCCGCGTCGATCGCATCCGCTTCAACCCCAAGCGCCTCGGCCAAGCGGGCGACCAGGAAATGCTCCACCTGATCCCGTTGCCAGCGATTCGCGGCCGAGCGGTCGGCGGCCTCCGCAATCGGGGCGGAATCGGTTGCGCGGGCGTGAGGCGTTACCATCCCGGGCAAGGTTGCCGCGGGCGTGAAGCTTCGTGATGCGGCTTGGGACGTTGAAGGCCGCGGCTCAAACCGACCTTGTTCAAAAAGCTCCTTGAGCTGAAGTCGATGAATTTTTCCGGTAGCGGTACGTGGAAAGGCCTCGGGGGCAAGGCCGATCACGCGGTCCAGGTTCAGTCCTGCCGACCGTGCAACAGCCCGCTTGATGCGATCGAGCACGTCCGACGGCGCGCTGTCGGAAACCGCGACGAACAAGAGGGCCAGTTCGCGCTCGAGCGCGCGGTCCATCGCGCACGTCGCCACGACGCAGCCGGCCACCACTCCGGGAACGGTTTGGGCAACCTGTTCCAGATCGTGGGCATAATAGTTGTGCCCTTTGATGACAAGCACCTCCTTGGTGCGTCCAACGATCGTCAGTTGCCCGTTGTCGAGGAACCCCAGGTCGCCGGTTCGCAGCCATCCGTCACAAAAGTTGGTCCGATTCGCTTCGGCGTTGTCGTAGTAGCCCGAGGTGACCGACGATCCACGAATCTGAATTTCGCCCACCTGCCGCTCTTCGAGCAGGCGATCATTCTGGTCGACGATTCGTAGTGAAAGGCCGGGCAAAACGCGGCCGAGCACGGCGAACCGCACGCTATCGGCATGTTCGGCACCAACCAATTCGATGGTTCGATCGGCGGCGAAGCGGTGGCGATCGATGCGGCTTGATTGCAGCGGTTCGTCGGGCGTGGGGTAAGCGATGCCTGCCGTGGCTTCCGACATGCCGTAGGCCGGCGCCAGCGCTTCGGCCCGCAAGCCGGCCTTGGAAAAATAGGCTTGAAATTCCTCGAGCGCGCGGACCGAAACCACTTCGCCGCCGTTAAGCAGCACCTTGACGCAAGACAGATCCCAGCCGCCGAGCTGTTCTTCCGAAATGGCGGCCCGCGACAGAGGGAAAATGAAGTTGGGTCCGCCGGTGAACGCGACCCGATGTGCGTGAATTTTGTCGAACCAGAGCCGCGGCCGCTTGACGAGCGACCACGGTTCGATCAAAAGTTGGCCGGCGCCGGTTGCAATCGGCAGCAGGTGAAAACACATCAGCCCGATCACGTGATACAGCGGCGCCCAGCAGAGCGCCGTATCGTCGGCTCCGAGCCGGTTGTGTTGTGCCGTGGCAAGCGTGTTGGCACGTATGTTGTGATGCGTGACGACAATGCCCTTGGGCCGGCTCGTGCTGCCGGAGCTATAGAGCAGCATCGCCGTGTCTCCGGCGGTCGGCTGATAGGTGGGTCGTGCCGGGGATCCCTCGATCAATTCCTCGGTACAAAAGAGCCGCGGCGCGGCCAAAAAATTCGCGAGTCGCTCGCGGTAAGCGGTCTCCGCGCGTGGCACGATCACCGGGGGTCGGCCGAGCTGTTGCCACACGCCGCCGATCCGCTTCATTTCCAGGTTGGAGTCGAGCGAATCATCCGCCGGCTTGCCGCCACCGCCTTGCCCGTGAGGCAGCGGGACCACCGTGATTCCACCGAACACGCAGCCCCAAAACGCAACGACGGATTCCAGACGATTGCGAGCCAGGAGAATGACCCGGTCGCGCGGCCCCAAGCCAAGACGCGTCAAGCCGGCGAGCATCCGCTCCGCTTGGTCGACGAGCCGGGCGTAGGAAACAAACTGCTCGTCGCCCCGATCATCGACAAACGTGATCCCGCGGTCCGTCATTTCCGCGGCGCGGCGCAGCATCTCGGGTAACGTCGCGGGGCCGGACGGATCGAAGTGAATCGGTCCACCGTCGACGAGCGCCGGAAGTCGGATTGCGGGGCGATCTTTGGCCATCGAGATCGACTGCGTGGTCGTCCATTGGAATCACGGTGACGCTTCCTTGCGGTGGAAAATCAATGCGTGCCTTCGGCGTTCGCAGCCCCGTGGGGACAGCCCCACAATCCGTGGCCGTGCAAGCTCGCAAGGCCATCGGACAATTGGTTTATTCCATCTTACATAACGTATTTCAGGCCCACGGTCCTGCTTGCCAGACGGTGCGGGAAGGCTCGGCACGGTGCAAGAGAGAGGCCACCAATGATCACTCAACCTTCCAAGGGGACGAGATGCTAGGTCATCTGATGGGAATACTTCTCATACGCCGTGTCGATAAGCGCTCGGTGGATCGTGTCCTCGTGGATTGCCCTGAGCAATTCGAGGCGTTCGATTTTTTTTGCCAACGGTTCAAGATACGTGTGTAAGCGGGTGCTCGTAAACATCGCCGGAATGCCGCACTCTCGCCGCACAAAGTCATAAACCCCGCGCAGGGCCCCCAACTCGGCGGCACGAGGGTTCTCCGGGATGACATTTTCACCGGCCGACTCGTGGCGGCGAATTTGGTCCGGATCGAGGGTGGTCAAGTCGAACGCCTGACAGGCCGCCAACAGATGGGCCGCCAGACAGTAGTGCAAATCCTGGCAAAGATCGTCGGCCGTTCGTGCCGCGGCCAGCCCCATGGCAACAATCGCCTGATTCTCTTTCTCGGCCGCCAGATAAGTCGAACTGTGCGGGCCCACCTTCTGGTTCATTTCAGACAACAGCGCATCCATGTAAATCTCGACGCCTTGAAACCCCATATTGTCCGATGGATGCGCGCTGAGCGGAATCAAATGCGTGGCCAGCACGCGCTCTTGGATCGATTGCGTTTCAGTCCGGGCAATCATGCTGTCCACGCCGCGGACGAGGAACTTGAACTGTGCGTGAACCAACCGTGCCAGCGAGTGCACGGAAACCTTCATTTTGTCCATATCGCGGCCGATGGTCGATCCGAGAAAGTTGCCGCCCGAAATGGCCAACTGATGATCCTTCCCATTCATGATGAGAGGATTGTCGGAAACCGAATTGATTTCGATACCAAAATCGTGCCACGTCCCCATGAGCACGTCGTACTCGGGCGCGAGATGTTGCGCCACGCAGCGAAACGGATAGGTCAATTGCCAAAGCCGGTGTTCGGTGGCCGGCGCGAAGCCGGTCAGATCGTCCTTCGGCAATAGCTCGTCGCTGACCGAGTGCAGCAGATTGAAAATCAGCCGCGCCGCGTAACGCTGACCAGCATGGGGTTTGACCTCCGCAATGAATGGGTGGAAACACTGTAGCGAGCCGCGAACCACGGTATGGGCGAAGGCCGAAAGCACGGTCGTGAGGTAATACGCGTTAAGCGCCTTGACGGTTACAAGGCAACCGGCTCCCGCCGCAATGGACGTTCCGTTGACCAACGCCAAGGCTTCCTTGGGGGCCAACTTCACGGGCTCGATGCCGAGCCGATCGAGCGCCACGCGGGCCGGCATCCGCTGCCCGCGATGAAATACCTCGACCAGCGAGTCTTCATGGTGACCAAGGGTCGCGGCGATGTAGGCCAGCGGTACCAAATCGCCCGATGCGGTTAATGAACCCTTTAGCGGAACCACGGGAACCACGTCTTCGTTGATCAAACGCAAAATGGTCTGCATCACCTCGATGCGAAGGGCCGAGACGCCGACAAAATTGGACGTCACCCGGACAAGCATCCCGGCGCGAACCATCTCGGGTGGTAAATGGTCCTGCTTGGCGCTCGACAACAGCCCGTTGATCAAAATCTGTTGAATGTTTTCCAGGCCGGCCGGACTCAGGTCTTTGTTGAACACCCCCGTGCCGCCGTAGCCCGTGTTGACGCCGTAGATCACACGGTGTTCGCCCAACCACTCGTGCAACTGTTCGACGGATCGGCGGGCGCGGGCCGTGTGTTCCGCGTCGTCGACTAACCGCACCGTGCGTGGCGCCAGCGGACCTTCGTGTCCGGCAAGAGCGACGCGGTACACTTCGGCGATGCGTAGCGGGCTGCGACCGATCTCCAGCGGTTCCGGTGCCGTTAGCTCCGCAACCAACTCCGCCAGCAAGCCGTCCGGCGGCATGCGGTAATCAACCAGTTGCGGGCAAGGAATCATGCGATTCGTGGTTTCCGGCTAGTCCGACGAGCGTCGGGCTGTCTTTAAGAGGAGGGTTTACGCTTCAGGCTGTGCGGCGGACGCCCGAAAGGCGGGCCGAAATTTCGGTCAACTTGAGCCAACGTTGAACTATGGTAAAGCTTTTGCGGCGTTTGGTACGCCGTGAATCGCGTCGCGTGAGCCCTCGCGAATCACCTTGCGATCTCACAACTTCTGCCGAGACTCAAAAAAACCGCCCGGCGCCGTTGCGTGACGGAATCTTCCCGTGATCGGCTCGTAAGACGCCATCATCGAAGCTTTGAGTATACTTGCCCGCATGGCGATCGACGAATGGTTGAAGCCTCGGAAACGGTGCGGAACCGGCGGCCGGCCGCCTCGCGTGAGGGCGATGAACGACATTAACGATTGCCCCGATTATCGCGGCGCCACCCGCCAAGCGGCCGGTCCCTTGGGTTCGCTTTAAGCCGAACGCCGACTCACGGGGCAACGGATCGTACGGCTGCCGCGCTCGACGGATGCGGGCATGGCGTGGCTACAGACAGCCTGCCCCAAGGCGGGCCTCTCGTCCACGCTCAAGTTGATCAAGGTTCCGCGATTTCGACTTCACGCGATTCGTCGAGTGGCCGGATGGGCGTTTGGGCTTCTTCGGCGGGCTGTTGCTCGACAACCCGTTCGACGATGTATGGCGGACGCCGCCGAGAGGCCTCGAGCGTTCGCACGAGATATTCACCCAAGATCCCGGTCATCGTCAACTGCGCGCCGGAGACGACCAACACGACGATCATCAGCGATGCCCAGCCCTCAAAGGCATCGAGCCCCAAGAACAGCTTCTCGAAGGTCAACGCGCAGGCATAGATCATTCCCAACAGCGCCAGCAACATGCCGGTTACCGACGCGGCACGGATCGGCACATGAGAAAACGAAACGAACGAGTCGATCAAGTAGGTCAGTTTTTTCGACAACGTCCACCGCGATCGCCCGTAATGGGCTTCACGACGTCGGCGGCGATAGTGAATCACGGCCGGCTCGAACCCTGTCCACAGCACCATGCCCAAACCGCCCTTCGGCTCGTACGTATCACGCAGCGCATGAAGCACCGAGCGATCCAGCAGGCAGAAGTCACAGCCTTGCTCGGGCATGGTCGGAATTCCGAAGCGGCGAAACAACTTCCAAAACAGATTCGAGGTCAGTGAAGTCAGCCACGGATCCTCGCGTTCTTTGCGCGCCGCCAGCACGACGCGATAGCCCTGTCGCCATTTCTCGAGCATCTCGCCGATCAGTTCGGGGGGGTCCTGTAGGTCGGCTGAAATCGCCACGACGCAGTGGCCCGTTGCGTGCGCGATGCCCGCGGCGGATGCCGCGTTCGAACCGAAATTGCGTGACAGGCGAATCGCGTGAACCCGGCCGTCTCGCCGGGCCAGGTTTTCGAGGACCTCGAACGAGTGATCTCGCGAGCCGTCATCGACGAAAATAAATTCGAATTGTTCGTCGTTCTGTTCGGCCAATCGGCTGAAGCGGTTCATCAACTCCGGCAGACTCGCCGCGTTGTGAAAGACCGGCACCACAATCGAAACACGACGCATGTGCGGACAAACCTCGGCTGAGTTTCAAGGGATCGATCGATGGCTGCCATGTCTTCTCCGGTTCCGATAAGTCCATCCTAACTACTCCCAGGGCCGGGGTCGCCGGCCGAGTCGGAATTTCTTCGAGGAAAACGACCGGCCCGCCGACGGTCATGCCGCGGGAATTGCGGAAGGCCGGGGCTGCCGAATGGGTTGATTGCCGCCGCGAGGTGCAATCGCTAGAATTGCCGGCTTGCCCCATCGTATTGCGGTATTTTCATCGCTCGAGCAGCCCTCTGTCGCTGCCGTCTTTTCGCGAAAAGCAAGCGCCCATGCCCCGTTACAACCCCGCGACGATCGAACCGAAGTGGCAACAATTCTGGCATAAAAACCAGACGTTTCTCACGCCCCGCCTCCCGCGCGGTGAGAAACTTTATGTGCTGGATATGTTTCCCTACCCCAGCGGCGCGGGGCTGCACGTCGGACATCCGGAAGGCTATACGGCCACCGACATTGTAGCTCGATACCAGCGCATGCGTGGAAAGACGGTGTTGCACCCCATGGGTTGGGATGCGTTCGGCTTGCCGGCCGAACAACACGCCAAACGAACCGGAACTCCGCCCCGCGAGACGACGGAAAAGAACATCCGTAACTTCACTCGGCAACTGAAAATGCTGGGCTTCAGCTACGATTGGAGCCGTGAATTGTCCACGACCGACGTGGGCTACTTCCGTTGGACACAGTGGATCTTTCTCGAACTGTATGACACTTGGTTCGACGAAAACGAAGGGCGTGGGCGTCCGATCGAGGCCTTGCCCATTCCACCGGAGATCGAAGACGCGGGCGAAGACGCCGTGCGCCGGTATCAAGATGCACATCGGTTGGCCTATCAAATCAAAGCCCCGGTCAACTGGTGTCCGGCGCTTGGCACGGTATTGGCCAACGAAGAGGTGATTGGCGGTCTCAGCGAGCGCGGCGGACATCCGGTCGTGCGTATTCCGTTGCGGCAATGGATGCTGCGTATCACCGCTTACGCGGATCGTCTGCTTGAAGATCTGGACGCGGTGGATTGGCCGGAAAGCGTCAAACATCTGCAACGCAACTGGATTGGCCGCAGCAGCGGCGCGGAGGTCGATTTTTACATCAGCACGAAGTCCGCGAAAGCGACGACCGCCACGGTGCTTGAAGAGTTTGTCTCGTGGAAAAAACAACGTGCCGCAGAGGGCTGGCCCGGCAAGCCGAGCGAGGACGTGCTGCGAATTTATACGACTCGGCCGGATACGCTCTTTGGAGCAACCTATATGGTGATTGCCCCGGAACACCCGGCGGTCGACCGCCTCACCACGTCCGAGCAAACCGAGGCGGTCCAAACCTACTGCGAACAGGCGTCGCGAAAAAGCGACCTGGACCGCACCGATTTAGCCAAGCAGAAGACCGGCGTCTTCACCGGTTCTCATGCCATCAACCCGGTGAACCAAGAGGCGATTCCGATTTGGGTCGCCGACTATGTACTGATCAGCTACGGTACCGGCGCGATCATGGCGGTTCCCGCCCACGATACGAGTGACTTCGAATTTGCCCGGCAATTCGATTTGCCGATTCGTGCGGTCGTTGATCCCGATGCGGATCAAAGTGAAGTGGATCGCGAAGAAGTGCTCGCCGGGCGTCAGGCCTATGTCGGTCAGGGAACCGCGATCCACTGCGATCGTTACGACGGGCTGACAACCGCCGAATTCAAAGAACGCATCACGGCCGAGCTTCAGTCGCAAGGGCTGGGCCGCCCGGCGGTGAACTTCAAGCTGCGCGACTGGCTCTTTAGTCGGCAGCATTTCTGGGGTGAACCGTATCCCTTGCTGCACGAATTGGATGCCAAGGGCCATCCCACCGGGCTGGTTCGCGCGCTCGAACCCGACGATCTGCCGGTCGATTTGCCCGAGATGCCCAACTTCAAATCGCACGACCGGCCGGAACCCCCGTTGGAACAAGCCCCCGAGTCGTGGCTCTATCCGGTGATCGATGGGGTGCGCTACAAACGGGAAACGAACACCATGCCGCAGTGGGCCGGTTCGTGCTGGTATTACCTGCGGTTCATCGACCCGAAAAACGAACACTCGCTGGTTGATCCACAATTGGAAAAGGCGTGGATGCCGGTCGATCTGTACGTCGGCGGTGCCGAGCACGCGGTGCTGCATCTGCTATATGCTCGCTTCTGGCACAAGGTGCTTTACGATCGCGGATATGTCAGCACGAGCGAACCGTTCAAGCGTCTCGTCAACCAAGGCATGATCTTGGGCGAGGTCGAGATCACCGGCTATCGCAACACGTCGGGCCAATGGGTCAGCGCCGAGGCGGTCAGGACCGACGAGAAGGGAAACTTCGTCTCGGTCGCCGATAACCAGCCGCTCAAGCAGGTCAAGCTCTCGCCCCAACAGGCTGAAAAAGAGGGTGATCGATTCGTCCTTTCCAGCAACCCGGCGATCAAGCTCGATAGCCGGGCTTACAAGATGTCGAAAAGCCGCGGCAATGTGGTCAACCCAGACGCCGTCGTGGCCGAATATGGCGCTGATTCATTACGGCTGTATGAGATGTTCATGGGCCCGCTCGTGGCGACGAAGCCTTGGAGCATGAGCGGCGTAAGCGGCGTGCGCGGTTTCCTGGATCGGGTATGGCGGATGATCGTCGACGAGCGAGCCGAGCAACTTCGCCTGCATCCGGCGGTCGAATTGGTCGAACCCACAGCGCAGCAGAACCGTGTGTTGCACCGCACGATCAAAGCAGTGACCTCGGATATCGAAACCTTGTCGCTGAACACGGCGATTGCCAAGATGATGGAGTTCACCAACTTTTTTACCCGCCAGCCGACGCGCCCTCGACAGGCGATGGAAACGTTCACGCTACTGCTCTCGCCGTTCGCCCCTCATATTGCCGAAGAACTGTGGCAGTTGCTCGGCCACGAGGGGACGTTGGCCTACGAGCCGTGGCCTGAGTACCAAGATGCCCTGATCAAGGAAGAGACCGTGGAGATTCCCGTTCAAATCCGCGGTAAAGTCCGCAGCCGCATCCGCGTTCCCGCCGACAGCGACACCGAACAAATCGAAGCGGCGGCCCGAGCCGACAAGCGCGTTGCTAAGCTTCTCGCCGGAAAAAAAGTTGTCAAGGTCGTTGCGGTTCCCGGCCGGCTTATCAACTTTGTGACCAAATAGCCTCGTGCGGCCCCATCCGCTCAGTCCGCTTTAACTCGTCTTTTGAAATCCCGTTTCCGCTTTCGAGCGAGAAACCAATTGTGTTTCGTCGAGATTCCGTGATGCGAAGACTCGGCAAAACAGGTTGACCGAATCGGATGCAAGGCTTTCAACGCATCTGATATACCGTTTGTGGCCTGGAGTGATGTACCGTCTCTTCACCGTGGCCTAACCGTCCGCCCAAAAACTGCTTCGTCGGCGAGAGCGTGGCAAAATTCGTCAGCTCAAGCAGCCGAATCGTGGGCATATCCTAAGATACGCCGAGATTGGGCGGCGCAGAGCTGGCGAATTTTGACCGCTCGCAGCCAGAATGAGTTTTTGGGCGGGCTGCTAACGTGAGGAAGGCAGAGCCATGATGCGCTCGTTAATGCTTCGATTGTCGATCGCGTGCGGCGTGGCCGTTTGCGGCTCGCACGCGACCATCCGGGCGCAGAGCCTTGAGAAGATCAACCTTGAGGGGCTTGGGCGTTTGCCTGCATTTTCCCATGCCGCGGTATTCGAGCGTTTGATTTTTGTTTCCGGTACGCTCGGCACGGGCGAGGGCTTGAAGCTTGTCGAAGGGGGCGTTGCCGCCGAGACCAGCCAGGCACTAAAAAACATCGAGCGGATTTTGAAACACCTCGGCGCGACACGCCGAGACATCGCCAAGGTCAACGTCTTCATGGCCGACATGACCGCCTTTGCGCAAATGAACGAGGCGTATCTGCAATTCTTCGGTAAAGATCCGCCGGCGCGAACGACCATTGGCGCGGCGGCGTTGGCCTTGGGCGCGGCGGTTGAAATCGAATGCACCGCGATTCGCCCTCAGTCGAAAACTACGCCGCATCGTCCGTCGCTGCTGCCGAGCCCTTCGCGGCGCAAGGTCGGGTTCATCGAATCGGACGGCGAGAAAATCTACTACGAGAAGACGGGCCAAGGTCCGGCGGTCGTCCTGACGCACGGCTACGGCGGCAATCACGCCGTTTGGTACCAACAGGTTCCCGAGTTTGCCGCGTCGTATAGCGTGATCACGTGGGATGCCCGCGGCTTCGGCCGTTCGACGAACCACCAGGACCAAGCCGGGCCAGCCACCAGCATCGAAGATCTGCGGACGCTGCTCGATCAACTTGGCGTCAAGCGTGCCCATTTGGTGGGGCAGTCGATGGGCGGTTGGACCGTGCTTGGCTTCGCGCTTCAATATCCCAAACGCGTACTCTCGCTAACGTTGGCCGATACGATTGGCGGCATTTACACGCCGGAGATTGCCAGACAATTTGACGCATTCATCGCTCGAGCCCGCGCTTCGACGCCGGCGGACGGCCAATTCCCGCTGGCCCACCATCCGGCGATCGGCCGGAGCCTTGCGCGCCGCGATCCGGCCCAAGCCTTTCTTTACCAGCAGATCGCCAGCCTGGCCCCGCCGGCGCCGAGGAGCATTCCGGTCAAACTCCGGCTTACCAGCTACGACCACGCGCCGCTCAAGTCGCTCGGCGTGCCCGTGTTGTTTATCGTCGGCGCCGAAGACCCGATCTTCCCGCCACAATCGATTCGGCTGGCATCACAGCTTGTTCCCGGCTCGAAGGTTGCCGAGATTCCCGAGGCTGGTCACTCACCCTACTTCGAGCGGCCCGCTGCCTGGAATCGGGTGCTGCGCGAATTTCTCGACCGCGTAAAACCGTAAACGCCGATATACTTGCGCGCGGCGGAAGTGAGACACCCGAGCAAGTCAGGCGGCTTATGCGGTTAGCTCTTCCAGCGCTGCGGCGAACGCGCCGTAGGCCCCGGCATCGAAGAGCACCAGTCGCACCAGTGAAGGAGCCTTCACTTCTTCAAGGAAGTCGAGGACCGTTTTCAGCGCGATGCGGCTGGCCTGATCCATGGGAAAGCGGTAGACCCCGGTACTGAGAGCGGGCAAGGCAATCGACCGGCAGCCATGCTCGACGGCCAACTCAAGACTGCGGCGGTAGGCCGCCGCAAGCTTTGCGGCCTCGCCTTGCTGGCCGCCGTTCCAGAACGGCCCCACGGCGTGGATCACGTACTTGGCCGGTAGGTGGCCGGCCTCGCTGATCACGGCCGATCCGGTGGGGCAACCCTCGGGATACCGCCGTCGCGTGGCTGCCATGATCGCCGGCCCTCCTCGGCGGTGGATTGCCCCGTCGACCCCGCCGCCACCGGCCAATCGTTGATTGGCCGCGTTGACGATGGCGTCGACATGCTGCTCGGTAATGTCACCTTGGTGCAGCTCGAGAGTCTGTCCGTTAACCTCGATACGCATGCTCATTCATCCTTGCCCACGGATAGATGTGTCTTTTGCATCCAGCACGTGAGACACCCAGAGCGCGCAGGCCAAGGGTCTTTGGGTTTTGGAATATTGGATTAAGCGCCGGAAAGTTCTGGCGTGTTCTCCTCGGCTTCGTGCATCAGTTCGGCCACTTGCCGGCGGCTGATCGCCCAATAGACGGCTCCCACCGTCGCATTGATGAGCGTGATGATACGATAGCCGATCGCGACCACGAAGCCTTGCCCGGCAGGGATCACAACGGCTGATGGAATGTGCGAATACATATAGTCGATGGCCGCTTCAAAGGCCCCCAACGCCATGAGCGGCAATGGCAAAGCGCTGGCCACCATCGATAGCGGCACGACCAGAAAATGCTGGCCGTATGAAGGATGATCGCCGGGCAAACCGCGCGCGATGAGAAAGATGCCCGTCGTCGTAAACGTATGAACCACGAAGCTCAGCAACACGGCCATCACGAGCGTACCCATCCGGCGGCGATACATCCGCACCGCCCAAATCAAGCGGCCGATCGTCGGCCCGACCTTGGGCAATCCGGTCAGCGCCTCGGAGAGCGCGCCGCTTGTGAAGCCCGGGATCAACAGCACGATGATACCGACCGCCCCGACGACCGCGCCCAACAGCGTCGCTCGGGCAACCAGGCGGATGCCTTCGTCCGGAGCACTCCACAATCCGTTGATCAACACGGCTGCCGTGGCCACAAGGAACATCGCGTAGAGACCAATCATGCGGTCGACCACCACCGTGGCAACCGCTTCCGCGCGACGTCCCGGCTGCTCGTGGGCGATGAACACCGCCTTAAACAAGTCGCCCCCCACGCTTCCCAGCGAGACGAAATTCAACAGATATCCCAAGAACCCAAGCCGAAAGGCGTCCCTCAGCCGGAAGGGCAACTCGAGCGCTCGCACCAGAAAGAACCAGCGCACGATCGTGGTCGACAAACCCGCCAAGACGCAAAGCCAGGCCGTGACTAACAGCCCCCACTGCTTGGGCTGATCGCGCAGTTGGTCAAAGGCTTCGTTGTTACGAGCCTGAATGAACAGGTACGCGATCAGGCCGGCGGAAATGCCGATCTTCAGCAAATTGATCGCCGCACGCTTAAGCCACTTACGGGTCTTCTCGTTCAAGCGGGTGCTCCGCGGACGCAGCGTTTTTTGTGGTCCAAAGAGGCAAAGTGTATGCCGTGCCCGCCTTTACGGCAAACCCCATTCGCGTGGCGCTCCTTGACACCACCGAAGACCGGTGATAAGTTTCCTTGCCAAGATTGTGAAGGTCTCGACAACTTGAATTGCCGTACCACGTTGCGACGATATACGAAGCGTCGTTTGCAGCCGTGCTCCATGATTTTGTGGAAGCCCCACCCGGGGGATTAGCTCAGTTGGGAGAGCGTCTGGCTGGCAGCCAGAAGGTCAGGGGTTCGAGTCCCCTATCCTCCATTCCCCCACTTTGTGGGGTATCGCCGCAAGCCGCGGAATCCTGCAAAACAGGGGGTTTTTTATGCGCTCGCCCTTCGGTGTGCGACTCGCAACCAGTCCCGACGCGTTCCGACTGCGCCGGAAAATGCGCCGATTTCCCGTCACCGGCAATCGCCCGCTCAAAGTCGGCGTCGGTCACGTCGACGTAGTGCCGCATCGCAACGGCTTG
>Ga0114931_10001041_pt1 | contig 35106 bp, 30 predicted proteins | sample 2SBtaG_FD_89579 | JGI IMG/M metagenome (GOLD analysis project Ga0114931, IMG submission 89579) | Deep subsurface microbial communities from Kolumbo volcano to uncover new lineages of life (NeLLi) - 2SBTROV14_V59a metaG | ecosystem: Environmental > Aquatic > Marine > Volcanic | place: Kolumbo... | reverse complement strand
GTTGGGTGAATCACGCTACAGGGCAAATTGCACGCCTGCGGTGGCGCATGGCTGCGTCACCTACATGGACGTAGGTGAGGGGCGTGAGCTGGGAGCGGCAAGCTTTACAACTCCTTGGAATAGGCAGAAAATTGCTCCTGCATTTTCTGCATACCGTCCATCCTTGGACATAATTAACTATTCCGCGTCGTTGCGCCTAGCCCTGCACCACCGCAAACGCACACCTTACCCTGTCCAACTGAGGATTCTGGTTGAACAGTCGGAACAGTGTCTTTTGTCCCAAGGGAGGAACCCGCACCCGATACCCAGCCGGGCCGAACCCGCCTGGTGCTGGTCAGGATGGCCTCCTAGCCCTGCAGCGCGGCGAGGATGGCCGAGGCCTTGTCCAGGGTCTCTTGATACTCTTGCGGGCCCTGGGAATCGGCCACGATTCCCCCGCCGGCCCAGAACTGCAGCCGTTTCCCCTGACGCACCAGGGTGCGGATGGCGATATTGGTGTCCATGCGACCGTCCCAGCCGATGTAGCCGATGGCCCCGCAGTATACCCCACGGCGGTAGCCCTCCAGTTCCTCGATGATCTGCATGGCGCGCAGCTTGGGCGCGCCGGTGATGGAGCCCCCAGGGAAACAGGCCCGCAGCAGGCTCAGGGCATCCTCCCCGGGGGCCAGATCGCCCTCGATGGTGCTCACCAGGTGGTGCACCCGGGCGAAGCTCTCCACCTCGAACAGCCGGCTGACCTGGATACTGCCCGGACGACAGACCCGCCCCAGGTCGTTGCGCAGCAGGTCGACGATCATCAGGTTCTCGGCCTGTTCCTTGGGGCTGGCCAGCAGCTGTGCGCGCTGGCGGCGGTCCGCCTCCGGGTCGGCGCGGCGCGGCCGGGTACCCTTGATGGGAGAGGTCAGGACATGATCCTGATCGAGTCGCAAAAAGCGCTCCGGCGACGAGCTGAGGATCTCCCCCGCCGGGGTCTCCAGGTAGGCGCCGAAGGGGGCCGGGTTGACTTGGCGCAGGCGCCGGTAGGCGGTCCAGCTGTCGCCACTCACCCCGGCCTGGAAGCGTTGCGCGTAGTTGACCTGGTAGCAGTCACCGTCGTGGATATAGCGCTGGATGCGCTCGAAGCCCCGCAGGTAGTCCGCCCGCTCCAGGTTGGAGCGAAAGGGTTCAGTGAGCCGCCAGGGCCGGGCCGGGGATGTGGGGGGATCGGTAAACCGCTCCACCAGGCGATCCCAGAGGCTTGAGCTACTAGGGTCGTGTCCCTGGCTCACCAGGTGGCAGGCCTGCGCCGCATGGTCCACCACCAGGGCCCAGTCGTAGAGCCCCACCGCCAGTTCCGGCAGGGGGGCGTCCGCCCGTGCCTGATCGGGCAGGCGCTCGATGCGCCGGGCCAGATCATAGGAGAGATAACCGATCGCCCCGCCGCTGAACGGCAGCCCCGGCTGCGGCGGGCGGGCATCGACCGCCAGTTCCCGGCGCAGCAGTTCGAAGGGGTCGTCCCGTGAGTGGACCGGCGGGCCTGTCCCGGCGAGTTCGGTGATCCCGCCCCGGCTGGTGAGTGTGCGAAAGGGGGCCGCGGCGATGATGTCGTAGCGCCCCTGGGCGACCATGGGGCGGCCGCTGTCGAGGAACAGCGGCCAGGGCAGGTCGCGCACCGCCTCGAACAAGGGGGCGCTGTCTGGCCGGTAGGCCAGCGCCTGAATCTTCAGGCCGGAACGATCAGGCGTCGTAGGGGTGCCGCCGGATGATGGTCTGCTGGCGGTCCGGTCCGGTGGAGACGATGTCGATGGGGGTCTCGCAGAGGGCCTCGATCCGCTCCAGGTAGTCCCTGGCCGCCTGGGGCAGCCGGGCGTATTCGGTCACCCCGACGGTCGACTCCTGCCAGCCGGGCAGCTCGATATAGACCGGCTCGCAGGCGGCGAAGCCGTCGGCCCCCACCGGGGGCGTGGTCACTTCCCGGCCATTGAGACGGTAGGCGGTGCAGATCTTTATCCGCTCCATGCCGTCCAGCACGTCCAGCTTGGTGATGCAGATGCCGGTGACGCTGTTGATCTCCAGGGAGCGCTTCAGGGCCACCAGGTCCAGCCAGCCGCAGCGGCGCTTGCGCCCGGTGGTGGCACCGAACTCGTGGCCCTTGGTGCCCAGGTGGTCGCCGTCTGCGTCGAACAGCTCGGTGGGAAAGGGGCCGGCCCCGACCCGGGTGGTGTAGGCCTTGACGATGCCCAGCACATAGTCGATATAGCGCGGCCCCATACCGCTCCCGGTGGCGGCGCCCCCGGCAGTGGTGTTGGAGGAGGTCACATAGGGATAGGTGCCGTGATCGATGTCCAGCAGGGCCCCCTGGGCGCCCTCGAACATGATGTTTTCACCCGCCCGGCGCAGGGTGTGCAAGGTACCGGTGACATCCTCCACCATGGGGTGCAGGCGTTCGGCCTGGGCCAGCAGACCATCGAGCACCTCCTGGTAGTCCACCTCGCCATAGTCGAACAGATTCTTCAGGGCGAAGTTGTGGTAGTCCATCACCTCACGCAGGCGTTCCTGCAGCTGCCCGCTGTCGAAGATCTCGCCCAGGCGGATGCCCCGGCGGGAGATCTTGTCCTCGTAGGCCGGACCGATGCCGCGCCCGGTGGTGCCTATGGCCTTCTTGCCCCGGGCCCGCTCGCGGGCCGCGTCCAGGGCGACATGGTAGGGCAGGATCAGCGGGCAGGACTCGGAGATGCCCATGCGGCTGGCGGCGGGGATGCCGCCGGCCTCGAGCATGTCGATCTCTTTGAGCAGGGCGTCCGGGGCCAGCACCACCCCGTTGCCGATCAGGCAGCGCACCCCCTCGCGCAGCACCCCGGAGGGGATCAGGTGCAACACCGTCTGCTCGCCATCGATCACCAGGGTGTGGCCTGCGTTGTGTCCCCCCTGGAAGCGCACCACCGCTGCTGCCCGGTCGGTCAGCAGGTCCACCACCTTGCCCTTGCCTTCATCGCCCCATTGGGTGCCAATCACTACGACATTCTTGCCCATGCTTAATCCCGTCAATACTCTCGGTTAATCCAAGGCCCAGCGGTGATCCCCCTGGCCCCCCTTCTGATCTGCGGTCCGCCGGCTGGTTACAGTTTCTGCAACCGCCAGCCCCCCTGCTCCCGCACCAGCTGCTCGGCGCAGCCCATTTCCCGGGCGCCACCCACCTGTCCGGGCAGTGCGCAGATGACCCGCCGCCCGGCGGCGCGCAGTGTTTCGATCTGCTGCTGCAGTGCCGGATCCCTGTCCCAGGGGGCGTAGACGTCACAAGCGGGCGCCTCCGGCCCGGGTTGGCCATGGCGCATCAGGGTCTTCAGGTCGGCACTGAAACCGGTCGCCGGGCGCGCCCGGCCGAATACCCGGCCGATCTCGTCATAGCGCCCGCCACGGGCGATCTCCTTGCCGCTGCCGGGCACGAAGGCCGCGAACACCACGCCGGTGTGAAAGTGGTAGCCGCGCAATTCCGCCAGATCGAAATGGACCGGCACCTCGGGCAGCCAGTGGGCGATCTGGGCGGCCATCTCGCGCAGGTAGTCCAGCGCCTGGCACACCGCTAGCGCGGCATCTTGCAGGGTCTGGGCGGCCCGGGTCAGGGCCTCTTCACCGTTGAGTTCACTCAATTGCATGAGCATGCGCGCCGGCGCCTCCTCGATACCGAAGGAGTCCAGCAGTTCGCCGATCTCTGGGCGGGCCTTGCGCTGCAGGGCATCGAACAGGGCCGACTCCTGCAGCCGGTCCAGGCCGGCCTGCCTGGCCAGGCCACGAAAGACCCCCACATGCCCTAGATCGAGATAGAGTTCCTGGTTGCCGGTGCGCCGCAGGGTCTCCATCATCAGCCGCAGGATCTCGATGTCGCTCTCCACCCCGGCGTGGCCATAGAGTTCGGCGCCTATCTGCAGGGGGCTGCGGGTGGTGGCGAAGGCATCGGAGCGGGTGTGCAGCACGGTCCCCAGGTAGCAGAGGCGGTTCGGTCCGTCGCTCCGGATGTGATGGGCGTCGATGCGCGCCGCCTGAGGGGTGATGTCGGCGCGCACCCCAAGCAGACGTCCACTGAGTTGGTCGGTCAGTTTGAAGGTCTTCAGGTCCAGGTCGCTGCCGGTCCCGGTCAGCAGGGAGTCGAGAAACTCCACGAAGGGGGGGATGACGTAATCATAGCCCCAGGCCTGGTAGAGATCGAGCAGCTCACGGCGCTTGGCCTCGAGCCGCTCCGCCTCGGGCGGCAGCACCTCATCGATGCCATCGGGCAGAATCCAGTGTTCGTTCAGCATTCAGACCACTAACTAATTTACCAGATAGAGCAGGGCCACTCCGCACAGCATGCTGATCAGGCCACTGATACGTAGGGTGCGGCCCTCCTGCTGGGCCATGGAGAGCATCATCCTGCGCATGCTGTCAGGGCTGAGAAAGGGCCAGATGCCCTCGAGCACCAGCAACAGGGCCAGCGCCACCCAGAGTTCATGCCACATCTGCATACACCATAAAAAAACCGGGTTCTCCCCGGTCGTGACCTGGACCCCGCCCGACGAGGCCGGCAGGGTCCCACAGAGTTTCGACGCCTATTCTCCCAAAGCCCGCGGGCCTTGTCTATTTCCCGCTCTGACTCTTCAGGTAGCGGAAGAAATCGGAGTTTGGTTGCAACACCATGATGTCCGAACGATCCTTGAAGCTGTTCGTATAGGCGTTCAGGCTGCGATAGAAGGCGTAGAATTCCTTATCCTGGGTGAAGGCAGCGGCATAGATATCGGTTGCCTTGGCGTCACCCTCACCGCGCAACTCCTCTGCCTGTTTGTAGGCCTCGGCCACGATCACCACGCGCTGGCGATCCGCCTCGGCGCGGATCCGTTCGGCGGCCTCGCCACCCTTGGCCCGCAGGTCCCGCGCCACCCGCTCGCGTTCGGCTCGCATCCGGGCGTAGACCGAGTTGCTCACCTCCTCGGGCAGATTGATCTGCTTGACCCGCACGTCGAGGATCTCCACCCCCAGTTCCGCGGCCTTGGCATCGGCATCCTTGGTCAGCAGGTCCATGATCTCCGTACGCTCGCCGGAGACCACCTCTTTGATGGTGCGGCGCCCGAACTCGTTGCGCAGGCTGGTGTTGATGCGTTCCGACAGCAGGCGCGCGGTCTTGGCATCGCTGCCGCCGGTGGAGCGATAGAACTGCGCCACGTCGGCGATACGCCACTTGACGAAGGAGTCGACGATCACGTCCTTCTTCTCCAGGGTCAGGAAGCGCTCCGGCCGGGCGTCCAGGGTCTGGATACGGGCGTCGAACTTCTTCACGTCGTTGATCAGCGGCATCTTCCAGTGCAAGCCGGGGTCATAGTTGCTGTCGACGATCTCGCCCAGGCGCAACTTGATGGCCACCTCCCACTGATTGACCGTGAAGGCGGAGGCATAGACCACCACCGCGACCAGCGCCAGTAGTGGGATCAGCAGTTTCATGTTCTTCATCTAGCGGACCCTCCTGCCGCGGTTGACCGGCCGCTGCTGGTCGGTGCGCAACGGCGTATTGATCACGGTGTTCTGCCGCTTGCCGGGGCTCGTGGGCGCAGCGTCCCCTCCCTGCTGGATCAACTTGTCGAGAGGCAGGTACATCAGGCTATTGGCCCCCTCGGTATCCAGCATCACCTTGCTGGTCTGGCTCAGCATGGTCTCCATGGCATCCAGATAGAGCCGTTCGCGGGTCACCTCTGGCGCCCGCCGGTACTCCTTGAGCACGGCCAGGAAACGGTGGCTTTCACCCTCGGCCTGGGCGATCACCCGGTCCCGGTAGGCCTTGGCGTCCGCCACCCGCCTGGCGGCCTCGCCCCGGGCCTTGGGCACCACCTCATTGGCATAGGCCTCGGCCTTGTTCTCCAGGCGCTCCTTGTCCTCCCGCGCCTTGATGGCGTCGTCGAAGGCACTCTTGACCTGATCCGGCGGCTTGGCCGGCTGGGTGTTCACACTGGTGATCTCCAGCCCGGTCTTGTAGGCATCGATCAGCCCCTGGGCATCCTTCTTGATCTGGTCGGCGATGGCGCTGCGCCCCTTGGTGAGGATGTAGTCGAGATCACTCTTACCCACTACCTCGCGCACCGCGGTCTCCACCGCATCACGAATGGTCTTGTCGGGGTTCTGGTCCTGAAACAGGTAGTCGGCGGCATCCTGGATGCGCGACTGCACCGTCAGCTCCACATCGACGATGTTCTCGTCCCGGGTCAGCATGGTCGACTTGTGACGAAACGAGGAGATCTGATCGACATTGACCTTGAGCACATCCTCCACCGGATAGGGGATGTGCCAGTGGGGACCCGGCTGGGTGGTCTCTGAATAGGCGCCAAAGCGCAGTATCACGCCCCGCTCGGCCGGCTCGACGATATAGATGCCGGAGAGCAGCCAGACCACCACTACCACCGCTAGGATCAGGCCCATGCTGAGAGCGCTGGGACCCTGGCCGCCGCTGCCTTCGCCGCGGGGGGAGCGGCCGCCGCCGAATAGACCGCCGAACTTCTGCTGAAGTTTCTTCACCACCTCGTCCAGATCCGGTGGTCCCTGATCACCACCCTTGCCACTCCAAGGGTCTTTGTTGCCACCACCCGGTTCATTCCAGGCCATCGTCCACTCCAAAAGTTATCAGCTGAGACATCTTGTATTCACGAGCTGCGCATTCTAACAGAAAGTTTCGCCGGTACCTCATTCAATGAAGCATCCCCGCAGCTCGGGCTCCTCCTTTAGAAGGCGATCCAATTCACGCTCCGACATATCCACATCCATCTCCCACCCTCCTTCATCGGTACCCGACTCGTCGAGGACCTGGCCGCGCCGGTGCAGCAGGGCGTGCCAGCGACCATCCCGGGCATCCAGGCGCAGCCGCTGGCGCACATGACTGCGCCGGAAGTGTTCCCCCAGGGCCTGGAGCAACAGATCCAGACCCGCCCCGCTGGCGGCCGACAGCCAGACGCGCACCGGCAGACCCTGCTCATTGCGCTCCAGCCTGGGCTGAGTCCCCTCCAGCAGATCGATCTTGTTATAGACCTCGATCTGCTGGATCTCCGCGGCCCCTATCTGTGCCAGCACATCGTTGACCTCGGCCTTGCAGTGGGCGCGCCGGTGACTGGCCGCATCCACCACGTGCAACAGCAGGGAGGCCTCGCTGGTCTCCTGCAGGGTCGAGCGGAAGGCCGCCACCAGATCGTGGGGGAGATTGCTGATGAAACCGACGGTGTCCGCGATCACCACCGCCCCCTCCCCCTTCAGTTCGAGCCGCCGCAGGGTCGGGTCCAGGGTGGCGAAGAGCTGATCCGCTGCATAGACCCCTGAGCCCACCAGGGCATTGAACAGGGTCGATTTGCCCGCATTGGTATAGCCCACCAGCGAGACCGTCGGCACCTCCGCCCGTTCCCGCCCCCGCCGGCCCTGCTCGCGCTGGGATTCGACCCGGTTCAGGCGCCGCTTGATTTGCTCGATGCGTTGGTTGAGCAGGCGGCGATCGCTCTCCAGCTGGGTTTCTCCAGGCCCCCGCAGACCGATACCGCCCTTCTGGCGTTCGAGATGGGTCCAGCCCCGCACCAGACGGGTGGAGAGGTGCTGCAGTTGCGCCAGTTCCACCTGCAGCTTGCCCTCGAAAGAGCGCGCGCGCTGGGCGAAGATGTCCAGGATCAGGCCGGTGCGGTCCACCACCCGGCAGTCGAACTCCCGTTCCAGGTTGCGCTCCTGGCTGGGCGACAGGCTGTGGTTGAAGATCACCAGCTCGGCTTGGGTGGCCAATACTGCCTGTTTGATCTCCTGCGCCTTGCCACGGCCCACGAACAGCCGGGGATCCGGGTGCTGGCGACTGCCTCTGATGAACTCCAGGGGATCGGCGCCGGCGGAGATCGCCAGGTCGGTGAACTCCTCCAACTCGTCCGGGTCGCCGGCGCCACCCAGGTCGATATGCACCAGTACTGCCCGTTCACCCGACCTGGGACGCTCAAACATATCGGGACGGATTCAGTAGAGGGGAGACAAGGCGTGGCCTGGATGGGTTCAAGCGACCCATCCGGGCAGTTGCAGAATCAGATCGTTCAACCTAGAATCCTCAGTTGGACGGCCCCCAGAGTGTGTGCCGCGGGGTGTATGGCAAGGCATAACGAGGCGCAATAGTCATTTATGTCCATGGATGGACGGTATGCAGAAAATGCAGGAGCAATTTTCTGTTATGTCCAAGGATGGACGGTATGCAGAAAATGCAGGAGCAATTTTCTGCCTATTGCAACGAGTTTTAACGCAGCCAGACGCCACGCGGCGCGTGCTCTGGGGGCCGTAGCGGCCTTCACCCAGCAGGTGAATCACCGGCTGGAAAGTATCTTTCTTAATATCAATAGCTTACCTATTGCTCGAAGCGGTCAACTGAGGAATCTAGGTTCAATAGTTCCCTGGTGCGGTTCCGCTATCCGATGGGTCGGGGGCGTGTTGCAGGCGAATGTTACGCGCCGGCACGATGGTCGAGATGGCGTGTTTGTAGACCATTTGATTGACACTGTTTTTCAGCAGGACGACAAACTGATCGAAGGATTCGATCTGACCTTGCAGTTTGATGCCGTTGACGAGAAAAATGGAAACCGGCACACGTTCCTTCCGCAGCGTATTCAGGAAAGGGTCTTGTAGACTTTGCCCTTTGGACATCTGTTTTCTCCTTATTTTGTTTTGATAGTTTATCGGCCGTCATTTCTGGACGGAAACCAGTTTTGATATCTGCCTTTCCATGACATGGAGGCGGCCTACCGCCCACGTCACATCCAGTTTAGCACAATGCGCTGATTTTCTTATCGTTTGCCAGCTGTTCAGACGCCATGGCGCTGAATCTGACCGACTGCCCGTGCGAGGATGTCACCCTCCTCATCCAGCCATAGCCCCTGCGGTTCGGACCGCAGCCAGGTGAACTGGCGCTTCGCCAGCTGCCGGGTGGCAATGATACTCCGTTCGATCATCGCCTGATAGCCAAGTTCCCCGCGCAGGTATTGTAGCATCTGGCGATAGCCCACCGAACGCATCGAGGGCAGTTGCGGATCGAGATCACCACGCGCCCAGAGGCCCCTGACCTCCGCCTCGAAGCCCTTTTGTAGCATGCCGTGGAAACGCTGCGCAATGCGTCGGTGCAGCAGTTGGCGGTCATTTGGCGCGCGCACCAGCTTGAGCAGTCGGTAGGGGAGCGCCGCCCCTCGATGCGCCCGCTGTAACCCGCTGAGGGTGCGGCCGGTGAGCTCGATCACCTCCAGGGCACGCAGGGTGCGCTGCGGGTCGTTGGGGTGGATGCGTGCCGCGGCCTCTGGATCCAGCCGTCCCAGGCGCGCATGCAGGTGTGCCAGGCCCAGCCGCTGCAGTTGCGACTCCAGCTGCGCGCGCAACGCGGGATCGGCCTCGGGCAGCTCCGACAGGCCCTGCTCCAGGGCGCGGAAATAGAACATGGTTCCGCCCACCAGCAGGGGCGCCCGGCCGGCCCGGGTGATCTCCTCCATGGCCGACAGGGCGTCGTCGCGGAAGGCCGCCGCGGAGTAGGCGTCGGCGGGGTCGCGGATATCGATCAGGCGGTGCGGGGCGCGCGCCAGCAGGGCAGCGTCCGGCTTGGCGGTACCTATATCCATGCCCCGGTAGACCAGGGCCGAATCGACACTGACGATCTCCAGGGGCAGCCGCTCCACCAGTTCGGCCGCCAGCTCGGTCTTGCCCGAGGCGGTGGGTCCCATGAGGAAGATCGCCGGGGGGCATGCGCCAGGGCTGGAAGCGGCCACTAGCGCCCCCGCAGAAACAACCGGTCCAGCTCCGCCATGCCGAGTTGCACCCAGGTGGGACGGCCGTGGTTGCACTGATCCGCCCGTTCGGTACGCTCCATGTCCCGCAACAGGGCGTTCATCTCGTCCAGGGTGAGGCGGCGGTTGGCCCGCACCGAGGCGTGACAGGCCATGGTGCCCAGGACCCGGTCCATCTCCTCCTGGATACGGCTGCTGGCGCCGAACTCCGCCAGATCGGCCAGCAGGTCCCGCAACAACCGCTCTGCGTCCGCTCCTCGCAGCAGGGCCGGGATGCCCCGCACCGCCAGGGACTCCCGACCCAGGCGCGAGACTTCGATGCCAGCGCCGCGCAGCAGCTCGGCGTGGGTCTGGGCCAGCTCCGCCTCCTGGCTGCTGACGGCCACGGTGACCGGCACCAGCAGGGGCTGACCGACCACGCCCCCGTCCCGGTAGGTCCGTTTGAAGCGCTCGTAGGTGATGCGCTCATGGGCGGCGTGCATATCCACCAGCACCAGCCCCTGACTGTTTTGCGCCAGGATATAGACCCCATGTAACTGGGCCAGGGCGAAGCCCAGGGGGTGACCGTCGTCGGACGACTCCGCCTGGGGCGGTCCAGCGGGCGGCTGCTGGGCGCGAAAACTGGCCTGATACGAGCCGGGTCGCCGGTCGGACACCCGCCAGTCGATACTCTGCTGCAGGGGGGCAGCGGCTGCCGGCAGGCCCTGTGCGGTGGGCTCGGCGGGTAGCGCGCCCGCCCCGTCCGCCAGCACCGCCTCCTCCAGCTGTTCCACCTGGGGCTGGGGCCGGGTCTCGGCCAGGGCCCGGTGGAGGGCGCGAAACAGGAAGTCGTGCACCCCACGGCCCTCACGAAAACGCACCTCGTGTTTGCTCGGATGGACATTCACATCGACCTGGCGCGGATCCAGTTCGAGGAACAACACATAGGCCGGGTGGCGCCCGTGATATAACACGTCCTGATAGGCCTGGCGCACCGCATGGGTCACCAGCTTGTCCCGCACCACGCGCCGGTTGACATAGAAGTACTGCATATCCGCCTGGGAGCGGGAGAAGGCCGGGCGGGCAACCCAGCCGGTGAGCCGCAGGCCGGCCAGCTCGTGCTCGAGATAGAGGGCCTGCTCCAGGAAGCCACTGCCCAACAGTTCGGCGATGCGCCGTTCCCGCGCCCGTTGGCCATCACAGGGGGGCAGTGAGAGTACCTGGCGCTGGTTGTGGCGCAGGCTGAAACCCACATCGAAACGCGCCAGGGCGAGTCGGTTGACCAGGCTCACCAGGTGGTTGAATTCGGTCTTCTCGGTGCGCAGGAACTTACGCCGGGCCGGGGTGTTGTAGAACAGGTCACGTACCTCGACGCTGGTACCCGGCGGATGAGCGGCAGGCCGGGGGGACTCCGACCGTTCATCCCCGTTGCTGCTGACCTGGTAGGCCCGATCCGCCTGGGGTGGGCGGGAGATGAGAGTCAGACGAGAGACCGAACCGATGCTCGGCAGGGCCTCTCCGCGGAACCCCATGCTCTGCACCGCCTCCAGCTCCTGCAGGCTGCCGACCTTGCTGGTGGCGTGGCGGGAGAGGGCCAGGGCCAGCTCCTCGGCGGCAATCCCCTGGCCATCGTCGCGCACCCGGATCAGCTTCACCCCCCCCTGCTCTACCTCGATCTCGATACGCCGGGCCTGGGCGTCGAGGCTGTTCTCGATCAATTCCTTGGCCACCGAGGCCGGGCGCTCCACCACCTCGCCGGCGGCGATCTGGTTGACCAGTTGGGGTGGCAGGGTCTGGATGGTCATGCTTGAGGGTTCGCTGCGTCCGGTGGGGGCCGGGCCTTGCGGCATTATCCAGCCTGCCGGCCGGTTTGTCAGCCTGGGTGGGGGGATCTCGGTGCGGTCCTGACCGGTGGGTGACAGAGGCCGTTTGCGACAGCCGGTCAGACAGACCGGCCCAGGTCTCAGCCTTCGGGGATCCGCAAGACCTGTCCGACCCGCAACATATCGCCCTTTATGGCATTGACCCGGCGCAGCCCACTGATACTGACGTGGTACTGCTTGGCGATCTCCAACAGGGTATCGCCACGGGAGATCACATGACGCTTGGGCTGGGACTTGATGTGCTGGGCCGCCAGCCAGGTACCCGGAGGGGGCTGGGCATGAAAGTAGGCGGAGATACCGCGCAACAGCGCCTTGGCGACCTTACGCTGATGGTGCGGATCGCGCAGACGCCGCTCCTCCACGGGGTTGGAGATGAAGGCGGTCTCCACCAGCATGGAGGGGATGTCTGGTGACTTGAGCACCACGAAGCCGGCCTGCTGGACCCGGCGCTTGTGGGTCTTGCCCAGCTTCTTGAGCTGTTTGAGGACCCGGTTGGCCGCTTCGGAGCTGGCCTGCATGGTGCCGCTCTGGGAGAGATCCAGGAGCACCGAGGCGAGCATCTTGCCCTTGTCCAGGGAGACCCCGCCCACCAGGTCGGAGCTATTCTCCCGCTCCGCCAGCCAGCGTGCGGCCTCGCTGGAGGCGCCGCTGCGCGAGAGGGTATAGACCGATGCCCCCCGCACATGGGAATCGCGGAAGGCATCGGCGTGGATGGAGACGAACAGGTCGGCTCGATAGCGCCGGGCCTTGGCGATACGCTTGCGCAGACCCAGGTAGTAGTCGCCGTCGCGGATCAGCACTCCCTTCATGCCCTTCTGCTGGTTGATCAGGCGTACCAACTGTCGGCCGATGGCCAGTACCACGTCCTTCTCGCGGACTCCGTGGGGTCCCCGGGCGCCCGGGTCCTCACCCCCATGGCCAGGATCCACGGCGATCACCACGTCGCGCTGACCCAGGGCCTTGACCGTCTTCACCGGATGCTGGGCATGCCGGGTCGCCAGGGCCTGCTTGTCGTAGAGGTCGATCACCAGGCGATGACCATACTTGCGGTTCGGCTTGAGCAGGAAACTCTTGGGTTTGACCGCCCGTGTGAGGTCGAACACCACCCGCACGTCGCGCCGGTTGCGCTCGGCGCTGCGCAGACCGCGGATGAAGCGGTTGCCCACCTCCGGCTTGGGCAGCCGTTCGGTGAGGCGGCTGTTCTTCAGATCGAGCACCAGGCGGTGGGGCTTGTCGAGGGTGAACAGCTTGTGTTCCACCGCTGCATCCGCGTCGAAGACCAGGCGTACATGATCCGGCGCGGACCAGATGCGCAGGCTGTGGATCTCCACCTGCCTGGCCTGCAAAGGCAGGCTCCAGCAGATCGCCAGGAGGGTCAACAGGATGATTCTTTTCATTCTTCCAGCAGGACCTTTCTGATTGTCAAGAAAAGAATAGCACGCCGGGGAAACTTTACCAGTCTTTACCATGAGATACCATGACTTTCTCATCTTATACCTGAATCTGCCCAAGTTTTTCCTGGGAACGCCCTGCAAAGATGCGGGGCGTGCTGGGAACAGCGTCGTAGGCTGCCGCTGAGCTTGCGAAGCGCCAGGTCAGGGTGAAGAACTGGAACCAGTCTATGGCGGCCCTTCGTCCCCCTCCCCTCCAAGGGTTGCGGTCAGGGCCTGCACAATCTTTATCCCCTGGCCACTGCCGGCCTCCAGGCACAGTCGGCGCGCCCCGCCGGCATGGCTCAGGTGGAGGGTCAGATCGGCCCCGGGCAACACCCCGGCCCCAGACTCCGGCCACTCCACCAGGAGGATCGCCTGGGCGTCCAGCAGGTCCTCGAGACCCAGGAACTCCAGCTCCCCGGGGTCCCCCAGGCGGTAGAGGTCGAAGTGGTAACAGTTACATCCCGCCAGTTCGTAGGGTTCGAGGAGGGTGTAGGTTGGACTCTTCACCTTGCCCCGGTGTCCCAGGCCACGCAGGAAGCCGCGCGCCAGGGTGGTCTTGCCTGTGCCCAGATCACCCTCGAGGTAGATCGTGCAGGGCGGCCGGCAGAACCCTGCCAGTTGCCGCCCGAAAGCATCCTGGCGCTGCTCGCCCGCCAGTTCAAGTTCCAGCATCTGCGGCCTCCGGATTCAACAAGGGTCGCAACTCGTCCAGCAGGTCCCCGGCCAACAGACCCCGTTCCCCCTGGCGGGCCGCCCGGTCACCTGCGGCGGCGTGCAGGCAGACCCCCAGCTCGGCGGCCTCCTCCAGGTCGTGGCCCTGGGCCAGCAGACCGCCAATGATGCCGGTCAGCAGGTCGCCGCTGCCGCCAGTGGCCATGCCCGGGTTGCCGTCGCTGCACAGGGCTGTGGGGCGGCTGGAGCCCTGGGCGATCAGGCTGCCGGCCCCCTTGAGCACCACCACCCCGCCGTAACGGGCCTGCAGCCGGGCCACGGCGCTGAAGCGGTCCGCTTCGATTTCCGCCACCGTGCAATCGAGCAGGCGGGCCGCCTCCCCCGGATGGGGGGTGAACACCCAGCGATCCCGCCATTCCGGCCGTTCGCTGAGCAGGTTCAGGGCATCCGCATCCACCACCAGGGGCAGCCCGGCATCCAGCGCCGCCTGCAGCATCCCTCGGCCCCAGGGACCGCGTCCCAGCCCCGGCCCGATGGCGATGGCGCTGGCGCGATCCAGCAGGGGCGCCAGCCCCTGGGGCTCGGCCACCCCCCGGCACATCAGCTCCGGGCGGCCCAGGTTGAGCCAGGCGGCATGGGACGGGTGGGTGGCCAGGGAGACCAGACCGGCACCCGTCCTGGCGGCTGCCTCCGCGGCCAGGCGGGCGGCCCCGGAGTAGCCCTGGTCGCCACCGATCACCAGCAGATGACCGAAATCCCCTTTGTGGGCGCTGCGCCGGCGGGGTACCAGGCGCCGCGCCTGCTGCCCCCAGTCGATACGCCGGACGGCGAGGATCTGGTGGGCATAGACCCGGGCCGGGATACCCAGGGCGTCGAAACGGATCTGGCCGCAGCAGTCGGGGCCCTGGCCGGTAAACATCCCCTGTTTGAGACCGATGAAGCTGATGGTCGCCGCGGCTTGGATGGCGTGGCCGAGGATCCGGCCGGTGTCCGCGTGCAGGCCGGAGGGGATGTCGATGGCGAGACAGGGGGCCTGGTGGCGGTTCATCGCCTCGATGGCACGGGCCCAGTCGCCCGTCACCGGCCGCTCCAGGCCGGTCCCGAGGATGGCGTCGACCAGCAGGTCGATCCGCACCGGCAGCCCCTCGAATGGTTCAACCTCCCCACCCGCCTCCCGCCAGGCCTCGGCCTTGGCCAGGGCGTCACCCCGCAGTTTCGCCGGGTCTCCCAGTTGCAGCAGGTGTACCCGCAGGCCCTGCTCCCGGGCCAGGCGCGCCACCACATAACCATCACCCCCGTTGTTGCCACCCCCGCAGACCACCGCGATCTCGCGCGCCTCGGGCCAGCGTTCGCGCAGCAGACGCCAGGCGCTGGCGCCGGCTCGCTCCATCAGTTCGCTACCGGCGATAGCGAACTCCTGAATGGCGATCCGGTCGAACTCGCGCACCTGCTCCGCCCGGTAGAGGGCGTGGGGGAGTTGCTCGGTAGGCGGCATGAGGCGCATGCTGGCGGCTCCATGGAGGGCTGAATCAGAGGGCAACCTTACCGCGACTCCAGCCCGGCGCACCAGTGGTATCCAGTGATATAGTGCATGGATGCCCCCTCCTCCTTTACAGACCGGAGATCCCGTGCTGAGCCGCCAGATAAAGGCCTGGGGGCGCGAACTGGGTTTCGACCAGATCGGCATCAGCGACGGCAATCTGCAGCAGGCCGAAGGGCGGCTCGAACACTGGCTCGGGGAGGGGTTTCATGGCGACATGGACTACATGGCGCGCCATGGCCGCAAGCGCAGCCGCCCGGCGCTGCTGGAACCCGGCACCCGCCGCATCGTCTCGGTGCGCATGGACTATCTGCCGGAACCCACCCCCCAAGGCCTGGAGGTGCTCAGCGACCCGGTACGGGCCTATATCTCCCGCTATGCCCTGGGCCGAGACTATCACAAGCTGCTGCGCAAACGCCTGCAACGACTGGCCAGCCGCGTCGAGCAGGCGGTGGGGCGGTATGGCTATCGGGTATTCGTCGATTCGGCCCCGGTGCTGGAAAAGCCCCTTGCCCAGCGGGCCGGGCTGGGCTGGATCGGCAAGCACACCAACCTGATCAACCGCGGCGCCGGCTCCTGGTTCTTCCTCGGAGAACTCTATACCGACCTGCCCCTGGTGGTAGACCCGCCGGCGCGGGACCACTGCGGGCGCTGCCGGGCCTGCCTCGATGTCTGCCCCACCCGGGCCATCGTCGCCCCCTACCAGCTGGATGCCCGGCGCTGCATCTCCTATCTGACCATCGAGCTGAAGGGCCCCATCCCGAGCGAGTACCGCAAGGCCATCGGCAACCGTATCTTCGGCTGCGACGACTGCCAGCAGGTCTGTCCCTGGAACCGCTTTGCGCGGCTCACCCGGGAGGGTGATTTCACCCCCCGCCAGGGACTGGACAGCGCCGGTCTGCTGCAACTGTTCGCCTGGAACCAGGCCGAGTTCCTCAAACGCACCGAGGGTTCGGCGATCCGCCGCATCGGCCACCAGGCCTGGCAGCGCAATATCGCCGTCGCCCTGGGCAACGCCCCCACCAGCGAGCCCCTGATCCAGGCCCTGCAGCAGCGGCACCAGGCCGCATCAGCACTCGTCGCGGAACACATCAGCTGGGCATTGGAGCAACATCGAGCGCGCTCTTCAGCCCCGAATCGGGTGTCCGACCAGGGGGCGTAGAAGACCGGCCATGAATTAGGCGGGATACGCACTCGACTCCAATTTCCGTGCTGGGGCAGCCCTACTGTCCCAACGCCCTGATGCCGTCTCGTCGTGTGATCCTAAGATTCCTCAGTTGACCGCTCCATTCTGAAACTAAGTGATTGATACGAAATACACTGACTTCAATTGACCTTATCACCCATTGGGTGAATCACGCTACAGGGTGAATAGCAGGCCTACTGGGGCACATGGCTGCGTTACAACTCCTTGGAATAGAATGACTATTCCGCGTCGTTGTGCCTTGCCCTGCACCCCAGTAGGCCTACTCTTCACCCTGCCCAACCGAGGATTCTAGGGTGATGCGGTGAGGGGGCGTCTCACGCACCCAAATGGGGCGCCGAGATTGCGCTGGTCAAACCCCCCCACCATCACTTATGCTCTGCGCAAAGAGACTCTTCGGTTCAGCCGTCCTTGAGGCTCGGCGGACCCCGGCGACAGACCGCGTCCATCCCCCCTTCAGACCACGAGAGAGCCAGGCTATGACATACAAGTACATGACATCTCGCCCCGATTTCATCCAGCATGGCAGTGGTACCGGCGCCCTGCGGACCAGGAGACCGGTCTATATCGACTATCTCCCGCCCTGCAACAACGCCTGCCCCGCGGGTGAGAATATACAGGCCTGGCTGGCCCTCGCCCAGACCGGCGAATACGAGGCGGCCTGGCAGAGCCTGATCGAGGACAACCCATTGCCCTCTGTGCATGGCCGGGTCTGCTACCACACCTGCGAGAATGCCTGCAACCGCAACTACACCGACAGCACCGTGAGTATCCACGCGGTGGAGCGATTCCTCGGCGACCTGGCCCTGGAGCAGGGTTGGAAGCCGCGCTTCGAGCCCAAACCCGGGGGCCGGAGGGTACTGGTGGTCGGGGCAGGACCCAGCGGCCTCTCCGCCGCCTACCACCTGACCCGCCTCGGCCACCAGGTGGAGATCCACGAGGCCGGCCCGGTGGCCGGTGGCATGATCCATTTCGGCATCCCCGCCTATCGCATGCCCCGGGAGGAGCTCAACACCGAAATCCGGCGCATCGAGGAGATGGGGGTCAAGATCACCCTCAACCACCGGGTGGAGAAGGTCCTGGAAGAGAAGGAACAGGGTGACTTCGCCGCGGTGTTCATTGCCATCGGCGCGCACATTAGCAAGAAGATCGACATCCCGGCCCGGGAGGCCGGCAAGATGCTCGATGCAGTGACCTTCCTGCGCCAGACCGAGGCCGGTGATCCACCCAAACTGGGGCGCCGGGTAGCCATCTACGGTGGCGGCAACACCGCCATGGATGCCGCCCGCACCGCCAAGCGGCTGGGTGCCGACGAGGCCGTGATCATCTACCGGCGCGACCGGGCGAGCATGCCGGCCCACGACTTCGAGGCCGACGAGGCCCTCGAAGAGGGGGTCAAGATCAAGTGGCTGCGCACCATCAAGGGGATCGACCAGACCAAGTTTCAGGTGGAGGTGATGGAACTGGACGAGGAGGGTCGCCCCCAGCCCACCGGCCAGTTCGAAGAGCTGGAGGCGGATGCCCTGATCCTCGCGGTGGGCCAGGAGACCGATACCAGCTTTCTCGAGGGCGTGCCCGGCATCGAGTTCAACCGGGACGGCACGGTCAAGGTCGGGGAGGACATGATGACCGGTTCACCGGGTATCTTCGCCGGTGGCGACATGGTGCCCAGTGAACGATCGGTGACCATCGCAGTGGGCCATGGTAAGAAAGCCGCCCGCCATATCGACGGCTATCTACGCGGCAAGCCCTACCGCCCGCCGCGGAAGCACCCGGTGGTCGGTTACGAACGCCTGCACCTCTGGTACCGCGCCGACGCCCCCCGCCAGGAACAACCCGAGCTGCCCCTGGTGGAACGCCTCAAGGGCTTCGACGAGATCCTCAAAGGTCTGAGCGAGCACGAGGCGCGCTTCGAGGCCCAGCGCTGCCTCTCCTGTGGCAACTGTTTCGAATGCGACGGCTGTTATGGCTCCTGCCCCGAGGGAGCGGTGATCAAGCTGGGGCCGGGCAGGCGCTATCGCTTCGACTACGACCTGTGTACCGGCTGTGCGGTCTGCTACGAGCAGTGCCCCTGTCATGCCATCGAGATGATCTCCGAGGAGGATGCCTTGAAAGAACGCGCCATACCCGACAAACCCAAGGAGCTGGAACCCCTGGCTGAACAGGCGGGATTCGACGAGGTACAGCCGTCATGAAGGAGCAGAAGATGGTCACCATCGATGGTAACGAAGCGGTCGCCTACATCGCCTACCGGGTCAGCGAGGTCTGCTCGATCTACCCCATCACCCCCGCCTCGCCGATGGCGGAATCCGCAGATGTCTGGTCCGCCAAGTCGGTGCGCAACATCTGGGGGCAGATCCCCGACGTGATCGAGATGCAGAGCGAGGGGGGCGCCGCCGGCACCGCCCATGGCGCCATGCAGACCGGGGCCCTGACCACTACCTTCACCTCCTCCCAGGGGTTGATGTTGATGCTGCCGAACATGTACAAGATCGCCGGCGAACTCACCTCCACGGTATTTCACGTGGCCTCCCGCTCGCTGGCGGTGCAGGCCCTGTCGATCTTCGGCGACCACCAGGACGTAATGGCGGCACGCACCACCGGCTTCGCCATGCTCTCCTCCGCCTCACCCCAGGAGGCCCACGATCTGGCCTTGATCAGCCATGCCGCCACCCTGGAGGCACGGGTGCCTTTTCTGCACTTCTTCGACGGCTTCCGTACCTCCCACGAGGTCAACAAGATCAGCCTGATCGACGAACAGCAGATCCGCGCCATGATCGACGAGGGACATGTGATCGCCCACCGCAGGCGCGCACTCAACCCCGACAACCCCTTCATACGCGGCACCGCGCAAAACCCCGATGTCTATTTCCAGGGCCGGGAGAGCGCCAACCCCTTCTACGACAAGGTCCCGGAGATCGTGGAAAGGAAGATGGCCCAGTTCGCCGAACTGACCGGCCGAGGCTACCAGCTCTACGAGTACCATGGCGACCCTGAGGCGCAAAGGGTCATCGTCATCATGGGCTCGGGGGGAGAGACCGTGCGTGAGACCATCAAGGTCCTGAACGCCAAGGGCGAGAAGCTGGGTCTGCTGCAGGTACGCCTGTTCCGCCCCTTCTCCAACGAGCGTCTGGTCGAGGCGATCCCCCGCTCGGCCCGCGCCATCGCGGTGCTGGATCGCACCAAGGAGATCGGCGCCGGCGGCGAACCCCTCTACCAGAATGTCATGGGCGCCTTCATCGAGGCCTATTATGGGGGCGCCATCGAGCGCCTCCCCCGGTTGGTCGGCGGTCGCTACGGCCTCTCCTCCAAGGAGTTCACCCCGGCCATGGTCAAGGGGCTGTATGACGAACTGGCGAAAGAGGAGCCCAAGAATGACTTCACCATCGGTATCGACGACGACGTCAGCCACACCAGCCTGGAGTACGACCCCTCCTTCGACATCGAACCCCCGGAGGTGACCCGGGCCCTGTTCTTCGGTCTGGGCGCCGACGGCACGGTAGGGGCCAACAAGAACAGCATCAAGATCATCGGTGAGAACACCGAACTGCACGCCCAGGGCTACTTCGTCTACGATTCGCGCAAGTCCGGCTCAATCACCGTCTCCCACCTACGCTTCGGGCCCGAGCCGATCCACGCCCCCTACCTGGTAGGGTCGGCCAACTTCATCGCCTGCCACAAGTTCAATTTCATCTACAAGATGCCGATCCTCGAGGCTGCGGTGGATGGCGCGACCTTTCTGCTCAACAGCCCCTACCCGGCCGACCAGGTGTGGGAGCAGCTGCCGCATCCCCTGCAGCAGACCCTCATCGACCGCCACATCGACCTCTATGTCATCGACGCCTCCACCGTGGCCCGAGAGGCCGGCATGGGACGGCGCATCAACACCGTGATGCAGACCTGCTTCTTCGCCCTCTCCGGTGTACTGCCCCGGGACGAGGCCATCGCGCAGATCAAGCGGGCCATCGAAAAGACCTACTACACCAAGGGACGGCCGGTCATCGAGATGAACTTCAAGGCGGTGGACGCCGCCCTCGACCACCTCTACCCGGTCGAGATACCCGCCCAGGTGACCAGCCGGCGCGAACTCGACCCGGTGGTCCCGGAACAGGCCCCGGAGTTCGTCCAGGAGGTCACCGCGGTGATGCTGCGCGGCGAGGGCGACCGCCTGCCGGTGAGCAAGTTGCCGGCGGACGGCACCTATCCGAGCGGCACCACCCAGTGGGAGAAGCGCAATATCGCCGACTTCGTGCCCCACTGGGATCCAAAACTCTGTATCCAGTGCGGCAACTGCAGCTTTGTCTGCCCCCACAGCGTGATCCGCTCCAAGTTCTATCACGAGAAGGAGCTGCACCACGCACCCGCCTCCTTCCCCTCCGCCCCGATCAGCGCCCGCGGCTTCCCCGAGACCCGCTTCAGCCTGCAGATCTTTCTCGAGGACTGCACCGGCTGCGGGGTCTGCGTCGAGGCCTGCCCGGCCCACGACCTGAAGGACCCGGAGATCAAGGCCATCAACATGCAGGCGAAGGATCCGCTCCTCGATGAGGGGCGGTCGAACGTCCGCTTCTTCGAACAGCTGCCACAGAACGACCGCGCCCGGGTGGACTTCTCCTCGGTACGCGGCGCCCAGTTCCTGCAACCCCTGTTGAATTCTCCGGCGCCTGCGCCGGTTGCGGTGAGACCCCTTACATCCGCCTGCTCTCCCAGTTGTTCGGCCCGCGTCTGTTGGTGGCCAACGCCACCGGCTGCTCGTCGATCTATGGCGGTAACCTGCCGACCACCCCCTGGACCTTTAATGACGAGGGACAAGGGCCCGCCTGGTCCAACTCCCTGTTCGAGGACAACGCCGAGTTTGGCCTGGGGATGCGCATCAGCGCCGACCACCACAACCATGTGGCGCGGGAACTGCTGCAGGAGCTGGCGCCGCAACTGGGTGAGGAACTGGTGCGCGAGACCATCGAGGCGGAACAGGCCGAGGGTGCGCAGATCCGTGCCCAGCGGGCCCGGGTCATCGAGCTGAAGCGCAAACTCCAGTCCCTGGACGGGCAACAGGCGCGCAGCCTGCTCTCCATCATCGACCACCTGGTGCGCCGCAGCGTCTGGCTGGTGGGTGGCGACGGCTGGGCCTACGACATCGGGTCCGGGGGGCTCGACCATGTGCTCTCGAGCGGACGCAACATCAACGTGCTGGTGCTCGACACCGAGGTCTACTCCAACACCGGCGGCCAGATGTCCAAGGCCACCCCAACCGCCGCCGCCGCCAAGTTCGCTTCCGCCGGCAAGCGCATCGGCAAGAAGGACCTGGCCCTGCAGGCCATCTCCTACGGTAATGTCTACGTGGCCCAGGTGGCCATGGGCGCCAATCCCCAACAGACCCTGATCGCCATGCGTGAGGCAGAGGCCCATGAGGGTCCCTCCCTGATCCTCGCCTACTCCCACTGCATCGCCCACGGCTACGACCTGCGCTTCGGCATGCACCAGCAGAAGCTCGCGGTGGCCAGCGGCTACTGGCCGCTGATCCGCTACAACCCGGTGCTGCGCAAGGCGGGCCAGCATCCCTTCGTGCTCGACTCCCCACGCCCGCGCATCAGCCTCAAGGACTATGCCTACAACGAGATGCGCTACAAGGTGCTCACCCGCACCAACCCGGAAGAGGCGGAGCACCTGATGCAGGTGGCCCAGGAGCTGGTGGACCTGCGCTGGCAGACCTACGAGTACATGGCCCAGCAGGAGCCCCACGAGTTCCAGCCGGTAGCCTGAGGCTGAGTCCGGAACCGCCCCCGCCGGGGCTCAATGGACCCGGCGGAACGACCAGAGGGCCACGGCGAAGAACAGCAGGGTGGGAAAGGCGGCGGCGAACAGCGGGTTGACGCCATACACCACCGCCATTTGCGAGAAAGCCTTGTCGAGCAAATAAAAGACGATGCCGACGATGGCGCCGCTGAAGATCCGCTGACCTATGCCGACGCTACGCAGGGGCCCGAATACGAAGGGGATGCTGAGAAACAGCATCACCAGGGTCACCAGGGGCGCCACCAGCTTGCTCCAGAAGGCCACCTCGTAGGTGCTGGCGTCCTGACCGTTCTGTTTCAGGAAGCCCACGTAGCGCCACAGGTCCCAGGCCGCCAGCATCTGCGGCTTGACCACCACCACGTCCAGCACCCCCGGCTCCAGCAGTGACTTCCAGGGCAGGCTCTGCTGCTCTCTGGTCACTACCCGTTGTGGGCTGAACTCGCTCTCACGCACCTGCTGCAGTCGCCAGTGGTCCTGTTCATAGCTCGCCTGGCCGGCATGGATCGCACGACGCAGGGTATGCCCGGCACCGAACTCGTAGAGGGTCACGTCCGCCAGTCTGGAGCCCGGCAGCACCTGGCCCACATGGATGATGCTGTCACCGCTGCGCGACCAGAAACCGAAGCGGGTGCGCAGGGTCGCCTGGCCGGAGACCGCCTGGGTCTTCATGCGTTGGGCCTGCAGCTCCGCCATGGGGGCCAGGTACTCGCCCACCAGTACCACCAGCACCAGCAGCAGCGCCCCGGTCTTCAGCACCGCACCGAGGATGCGCGCCAGCGAGACTCCGGCAGCGCGCATGGCGATCAGCTCGGAGTGGCTGGCCAGGCCCCCCAGGCCGATCAGGCTCCCCAGCAGGGTGGCCACCGGGAACAGTTCATAGGTGTAACGGGGCAGGATCAATCCCACATAGCCGAAGGCCATGGCGGTGGTATAGCCCTGCCCCACCTCTTCCAGCTCGTTGAGCAGCTCGAAGAAGCCCATCAGCACCAGTAGCAACAGCAGCACCCCGAACACCCCGAAGGCCACTGCACGGCCGATATAGCGATCCAGGATCTTCATCCGCTCTGCCTGGCCGGGCTGAAACGGGAATGCAGACGGCGCCGCCAGCGCCTGTACCCGGTGGTATCCGGCAGCATCAGCAGCAGCGCGACGCCTGCCCAGCAGAGGTGAACCCACCAGATGCCGAGCCAGGGGGCGGTGGCCCCGTCCAGCATCCACTTCTCCGCCGCCCCCTGCAGGCTGAGGTAGATGGTGTAGACGAGGAATGCCAGCACCAGCCGTCCGAACGGTCCCTGACGGGGACCGGCGCGACTCAGGGGCAGGGCCAGCAGGGCCACCACCAGCAGGGCCAGCACCTGGGAGAGGCGCACCTGGAACTCGCGCTTGAGATAGATGTTGTCGGAGGCCAGCAGCAGTCCATTGGGCATCCCCTTCCAGGGGCGCTTGCTCAGCACCGGCCCCGCCTCCTCGATGCGCAGGGCATAGCGGGCGAAGTGGCTCACCCGGTAGTCCGCGGCCCCGGGCACGCCCTCGTAGCGATAGCCGTCCTCCAGCACCAGGTAACGGTCGCCACTCTTCCGATCGGTCCGCTGATAGCCTTCGGCGGCACTGATCACCCCATTCTCTCCCGCGCGCCGGTGCTGCACGAAGATGTTGCGCATGCGTCGCGCCCGCGGGCTGATCGACTCCACATAGAAGATCAGATCGCCATCGCTGAACTGATTGAAGCGGCCCGCGTTGACCCCGGCGAGTTCACCCGCCTGCCCCTCCTGCTGGGCCAGCAGCTGGCCACTCTGACGCGCCGACCAGGGCGCCACCACCATGGCCAGCCAGGCCACCAGCAGGGCCGCCGGCAGGGTGGCGATGAGGATGCCGCGAAACAGCCGGATGCCACCGATGCCACAGGCCTGCATGGCGGTGATCTCGCTGTCGCGGTAGAGCCGGCCCAGGGCATAGAGCACCGCGAAGAAGAAGGCCGGAGGCACCAGGCGGGCGAGAAAGCGCAACATCTCCAGGCCGAGCATCCGGAACAGCAGCGAGGCGTTGAGGTCTCCTACCGAGACCTGCTGCAGCAGTTTGATGAAGGTGGAGCTGAGAAAGATCAACAACAGCACCAGCAGGATCGCCAGCAGCGCCTTGAGGATTTCCTGCAGCAGATAGCGGTCGATGATGGAGATCACGGTGCGATGGCAAATGACGCCGGTTGCGGTAGACTTGGCATATCCTACAGAAATCCACCCTAGAGGAGCAGCCTGTTGCCATGCAATACCCCGTGAAATCCGGTGATCCGGGCAAACAACGAACCGCCTGTCTGGTGCTTGGCGTGTTCGCCCGCCGCCAACTCTCCCCCCTGGCCAAACAGATCGATCAGGCCTGCAAGGGACAGCTGAGCAAACTCCTCAAGCGCGGTGACATGGATGGGGAGGCGGGCCAGCAGCTGATGCTCTACGACCTGCCCGGGGTACTGGCGGAACGGGTGCTGCTGGTGGGCCTGGGCAAGGCCCGTGAGTTTGGCGTCAAGCAGTACCGCCAGGCCATCACCGGGGTGGTCAAGACCCTGGACCGGGGGGCCGCCGGGGAGGCGGTCTGCGCCCTGGCGGATCTGGAGCTGCAGGACGGCGACCTCTACCGCAGTGTGCGCGAGGCGGTGATGACGGCCCAGGAGGCCCTCTATCGCTATGACGAGACCAAGAGCGAGGTAAAGAAACCCCGCCACCCCCTGAAGCGCCTGACCCTCTTCATCGCCGACCGGCGCCGCCTCAAGACCGCCCAGAAGGCGGCCATGCACGGCCAGGCCATCGCCCAGGGCATGAACCTGACCCGGGATCTGGCCAACCTGCCGGACAATATCTGCACCCCCAGCTACCTGGCCGAACAGGCGCGCAAGCTGGGGCGCAAGCACGACAAGCTGAAGGTCCAGGTGCTGGACGAACCGGCCATGGAGAAACTCGGCATGGGCGCTCTGCTCTCGGTCTCCCGTGGCAGCCGACAGCCCGCCCGCCTGATCGTCATGGAGTATCGCGGCGGCAAGCCCAACGCCAAGCCGGTGGTGCTGGTGGGCAAGGGGCTGACCTTCGATGCCGGCGGCATCTCCATCAAGCCCTCCGCCGCCATGGACGAGATGAAGTATGACATGTGCGGCGGCGCCAGCGTGTTCGGCACCCTGCGGGCCTGCCTGGAGCTGGAGCTACCCATCAATCTGGTGGGGGTCGTCCCCTCCTCCGAGAACCTGCCGGACGGGGACGCCAACAAGCCCGGCGACATCGTCACCAGCCTCTCGGGCCAGACCATCGAGATCCTCAACACCGACGCCGAGGGGCGGCTCATCCTGTGCGACGCGCTCACCTACAGCGAGCGTTTCTCCCCCGCCCTGGTCATCGACATCGCCACCCTCACCGGCGCCTGCATCGTCGCCCTGGGCAACCAGGCATCGGGATTGATGAGCAACCATGAACCCCTCGCCCAGGAGCTGTTGGCCGCAGGCCGGCAGAGCGGCGACCGCGCCTGGCAGCTGCCCCTGTGGGACGACTACCAGGAACAGCTCGACAGCAACTTCGCCGACATGGCCAACATCGGCGGCAAGGGGGCCGGCACCATCACCGCCGCCTGCTTCCTCTCCCGCTACACCAAGAAGTTCAAGTGGGCCCACCTGGACATCGCCGGCACCGCCTGGCGCTCGGGCAAGGAGAAGGGCGCCACCGCCCGTCCGGTCCCCCTGCTCACCCAGTTCCTGCTCAAGCGCTGCGGCCAGGCCGACTGAAGAAACGGCATGACCCAGATCGACTTCTACATCCTCGCGGAACGGGCCAGCGGCAACCGTTACATGCTGGCCTGCCGTCTGGCCGAGAAGGTCTATCACCAGGGCCGCCGGGTCTTCATCAATACCCAGGATGGGGAGGAGGCCCGGCACATGGACCGGCTGCTCTGGACCTTCCGCCAGGGCAGCTTTGTACCCCACGCCACCCAGGAGCGGGCCAACCCGGCCACCACCCCGGTGATCATCGGCTGCAGCGGCGAGGCCGGGGAGGAGCAGGACGTGCTGATCAACCTCGCCCCCCAGGTACCCAACTTCTTCAGCCGCTTCGAGCGGGTCGCGGAACTCATCGACCGCGAGGCGGAGGTGAAACGGACTGGCCGTGAACGCTTCCGCTTCTACCGCGATCGCGGCTATCCCCTCAACAGCCATGACATCGAATAGATGAGTACCCAAGAGAGCGAACCCGGCGAAGAACTCAGCATCCCGTTACTGGACGACGTGATCGATCCGGACGAGCTGGAGTTCGTCCCCCCCGTTACCTCCCAGCCGCGCCCCCAGGCGGACCATGAGTTGATCCTCGAGGTGCTGCGCGAAGGTATCGCCGAGCAGCTGCTGAAAGACCTGAGGCCCATCGTCTCCGCCGCCCTGGAATCCACCCTCACCCGGGTCATGGCGGAGACTGGCCAGCTGCTGCGCGACGAGCTCGGCGGCACCCTGGAGCAACACCTGCGCCAGTTGATCGCGGAGGCGGTGGCCAGGGAGTTCGAACAGCGACCCGGCGCAACCGGCAGATGAGCGGGGAGGGCCCCGCGGCGGCGCCCCGCCAACCCCACCGCTGGCGCTTCTTCCGCTCCGGCGGCTTCGACCAGGTGCGCCTCGAGAGCGGTGCCGACCTATTGGCCCTGGACCGGCTCGACCAGAAGCTGTGGGCCGCCCTGAGCTGCCCCACCAGTCGCCTGGAGTTCGACGAGCGCACCCTGCAGCTGATCGATACCGACCAGGATGGCCAGATCCGCCCGCCGGAGCTGATCGCCGCGGTCCAGTGGGCCGCGGCGCAGCTCAAGGACCCGGACGACCTGACCCTCGGCAGGGCGGCCCTGCCCCTAGCCGCACTGCGGGACGACAGCGAGGAGGCGCTCACCCTGCTGCGCTCGGCCCAAGAGATCCTCAAGATCCTCGGTAAGCCGGAGGCCGAGTCGATCACCACCGGGGACACCGCCAACCGGGAGAAGATCTTCGCCAACACCCCGTTCAATGGCGACGGCATCGTCCCCCCGGAGTCGGCGGATGACCAGGCCACCCACCTGGCCATCAAGCAGATCATCCAGTGCCTGGGCGCCAGTGAGGATCGCTCCGGCCTGGCCGGCGTCTCCGAGGAGCAGGTCGCCCGCTTCTACCAACAGGCCGAGGCCTACGACCGCTGGTGGCGGGAGGCCGAGGCGGACGCGGACAACATCCTGCCGTTCGGTGAACAGACCCCGGCCGCCGCCCAGGTCTTCGCCGCCGTCACGTCCCAGGTGGAGGACTACTTCACCCGCTGCCACATCGCCGCCTACGACCCCCGGGCGGTGGAGCCGCTGAACCCGGCCCTCGAACTCTATCAGACCTTCTCGGGCCAGCGCCTGACGGCGGACGACCCGGCCCTGGCCGTCCTGCCCCTGGCCAGGATCGAGGCGGGCAGGCCTCTGCCCCTGGCGGAAGGCATCAATCCGGCCTGGGCCGGGGCGATCGAGGCCCTGCGCCGGGAGGTGGTGGAGCCCCTGTTCGGTCCGATCGAGCGCCTGGAGCTGGCTCAGTGGCGCGAACTGGCCGACAAGTTCGCCCTCCACCAGGCCTGGCAGAATGCCAAGCAGGGCGCCCAGGTCGAACCCCTGGGCATCGCGCTGGTGCGTGAACTGCTCAGCGATAGCAGCCGGTCGGCCATCGGACGGCTGTTCGAGCTGGACAAGGCGCTACACGACGAGATGGAGGCGATCGGCTCGGTCGACCGGCTGATCCGCTACCATCGCGACCTGTTCCAGCTGCTCAACAACTTCGTCGCCTTCCGGGATTTCTACACCCCCGAGCGGCAGCCCATCTTCCAGGCCGGCACCCTCTACCTGGACAATCGCAGTTGCGACCTCTGCATCAAGGTCGAGGATATCGCCAAGCACAGCGCCATGGCCGGGCGTTCCCGTACCTACCTCACCTATTGCGAGTGTCGGCGCAAGGGCAGCGACCAGACCATCAACATCGTCGCCGGCATCACCGACGGCGACTCGGACGACCTAATGGTGGGCCGCAACGGGGTCTTCTACGACCGCAAGGGTCAGGACTGGGACGCCACCATCCGCAAGCTGGTGGAGCACCCCATCAGTGTCAGGCAGGCCTTCTGGTCACCCTACAAGCGGGTCGGACGGATCGTCCAGGAGCAGATCGAAAAGATGGCCAGCGCCGGGGAGAAGGCGGTGCAGAGCAAGGCGGCGGCCGGGGTCGTCGACCTCTCGAAGCAGGCCAGCCAGGGTAGGCCCAAGGCCGCGCCCCCCTTCGACGTGGGCAAGTTCGCCGGTATCTTCGCCGCCATCGGGCTGGCCCTGGGGGCCCTAGGCACAGCCGTGGCCTCGGTGCTCTCGGGCTTCATGCAGCTGCGTCCCTGGCAGATGCCGCTGGCCCTGCTCGGCCTGCTGTTGATCATCTCCGGGCCCTCGATGGTGATCGCCTATCTGAAGTTGCGGCGGCGCAACCTGGCGCCCCTGCTCGACGCCAACGGCTGGGCCATCAACACCAAGGCGATGATCAACCTCCCCTTCGGCGCCTCCCTGACCCATGTCGCCCGCCTGCCCAGGGGGGCCGCGCGCTCCATGCGCGACCCCTACGCCCAGCACCAGACCCGCTGGTGGCTGGTGGCCGCGGCCATCCTGCTGCTGAGCCTCTGCGGCTACCTCTGGGACCAGGGCCATCTCGCCAGCTGGCAGGCATGGATCCAGGACCAGGTCGAACGGATCGGTAACCACAAATAAAGGAGAAGATCATGCCTAGACGGACCCAACTCAGCTTTGCCTCCTGCAACCTCTACAACCTCAATCTGCCCGGGCTGCCTGTCTATTCCGATTCGGATGGCTGGAGCGCGGAGGTCTATGCCAGGAAGGTCGCCTGGAGCGCCCGGATGATCGCCAGCGTCGACAGTGACGTGTGGGGCTTTCAGGAACTTTGGCACCCCCAGGCCCTGACGGAGCTGTTCCAGGCCGCCGGCCTGGAGGGCGAGTATGATCTGCTGACGCCGGCGGGGCACGCCGGGGAGTCCATCGTCTGTGGTGGCGCGGTGCGCAAGGGAATCCTGGTGGGTGCGCCGGAGTGGCTCGAGGAGTTTCCGGAGCGGTTCCGGCTCGACAGCGGCGGTGACGACAATCAGACCGGTGAGATCGGCATCTCCATCGACCGCTTCTCACGCCCCCTGCTGCACTTTCGTATCCGCCCCCGGGCCAACGGCAAGGTCATATCGGTGTATGTCGCCCACCTGAAGTCCAAGTCCCCTAGCAAGCTCTACCGGGAGGGCTGGTACCGGGCCGACAAGGACTACTACTCCCGACACAGCGCGGCCCTGGGTGCGGCGGTCTCCACCATCCGCCGTACCGCGGAGGCGACGGCCCTGCGTATGATCCTGACCGAAGAGATGAAGAACAACGACAACCCGGTGGTGGTGCTGGGGGATCTCAACGATTCCCAGCACAGCAACACCCTCAACATCCTGACCGGCCAGCCACGCTACCTGCTCAGCGGCCTGACCAAGGGTGGCAGCGATACCGCACTCTACACCGCCGGGACCCTGCAGGAGTACCGCAGCCTGCGCGATGTCTACTACACCCATATCCACCAGAACATCCGCGAATCCCTGGACCATATCCTGGTCTCGCAGGAATTCTACGACAATTCACGCAGGCGCCTCTGGGCCTTCAAGGGCATGGCGCTCTTCAACGACCACTTGAACGACGGCGACCACCGGGAGAACGGGAGTTCGGACCATGGGGTCGTCAGGGCCGCCTTCGAGTATCGCCCAGTTAGGGACTAAGCTAGTCTGCGAGCCGGCGCAGGCGGGTGCGCAGCCAGTCGATCTCCTCGAGCAGATCCAGCGCCAGGGCGGCACCGGCCAGATTGACTCCCAGGTCGCGCTCCAGGCGCAGGGCGCAGCGCACCCGTTGCACACTGATTCCCGCGAAGCGCCATTCCGCAGGGTCCCGGCCCCGGGGTTCGACTATGCCCTCCTCCACCAGTTCGAATATCTGTTCGGCAGGTACCCGGCAGGCGAGACAGAGTTCGGAGAGAGAGAGTTCCACCTCCTCTTCCAGGAGGCTTCCGGAGAGTAGTGTCAGCATATCGTTCGTCATAGCGGATCAGACCCCCAGGCGCGCGCGCGGATTGAACGGCAGCGCCTTTTCAAAGTCGCGATAGGCGGCCTTCGCGGCCTCGGTATTGGCTGCCGGCAGGGCGATCTGCAGGACCACGTAGAGGTCGCCCGATTCACGCGCAGGGATACCCCTCCCCTTGAGTCGCAGCTTGCGGCCGTTGTTCGAGCCCAGCGGGATCTTCAGATCCACGATACCGGCGGGGGTGGGGACCTTCACGGTGGCGCCCAAGGCGGCCTCCCAGGGAGCCACCGGCAGGTCGAGATACACGTCCTTGCCTTCCACGTGGTAGAAGGGATGGGGACGGAATTCCACCTCCAGGTAGAGGTCACCCGGTTCCCCCTTGCCCATTCCAGGACCGCCCTGCTTGGCGAGACGGATGTGCTGGCCCTGGCGCACCCCCTTGGGGATGCGCACGTTCAGGGTCCGCTCCTTGAGCTGGGGGCGGCCATCCGGGCCCAGTTCGGTGTGCTTCAGGGTCAGGGTGCGCGTGGCGCCATGATAGGCATCCTCCAGGTCGATGAGCACCTTGGCGTGGGTGTCTTCGCCGCGCGCGTGATACTCCCGCCGCCCGCCGCGTGCGCCGAAGCCCTGGGTGTAGCCGGCGCGCCCGAACAGGCTCTCGAAGAAGTCGCTGAAGTCGGCACTGTCCGCACCGGTAAAGCCGCCCCCATGGAATTCAAAACCCTGGTCCCAGTCGGGTGGAGGCCGGAAGTCCTGACTGGCCTTCCAGTTGGCGCCGAGCTGGTCGTAGGCGGCCCGTTTCTCCGGGTCCTTGAGGACCTCATAGGCCTCGCCCACCTCCTTGAAGCGGGCCTCTGCATCGCTCTCCTTGCTGACGTCAGGATGATACTTGCGCGCCAGCTTGCGATAGGCCCGCTTGATCTCGTCCTGGGAGGCGTCCCGTTTGACGCCCATGATCTTGTAGTAGTCTTTGAATTCCATTGTTATACAACTGGCTCAATAATTTGCTATGGCTCGCCCTTGGCTCCACTTCGTCACGCTATATTGCACTAATGCCTCGCCGCAGGCTGCACCCCAAGGGCATTTACCAGGTGGCGCGCCGAGCGCATCAGCTGACTGCTTTTTCGTTTCGTGGCCGCTACGGTGCGCAGGACAGGCTCCACCCTGGATGCTCCAGACAAAGCAGGATCAGCCGACATCGACATGGATGGTACGCCGTCGGCTGGCCGCGGACTTGGGCAGTTCGACCCGTAATACGCCCTTTTTGTAGCTCGCCTTGGCCTTGGCGGATTCTACCTCTTCCGGGAGTGGAATGGCGCGTTCGAAGCTGCCATAGGCACACTCGGTGACATGGTAGCGCCCCTCGCTGCGTTCGCGCTCTACCTGTTTCTCGCCCCGCACCACCAGGTACTGATCCAGGACCTGTATATCGAAGTCCTGCTTATGCATTCCGGGGGCCTCCAACCGCACCACGATCTTGTCGTCGTCGTCGAACACCTCCGCCGCCAACAGGCCCCAGCCGCTGCTGCGGATGGCGATTTCACGCCCCTGGTCGTCGTCGCCCCCCTTGCTGCCCGGGGTAAAACGGGTGATGGCGTTGGCGGCACGCCGATAGAGTCGCTGCCAGCCCTCCCGCAGACTGCCCCAGGCCTCGTTCAGACCTTCACGAAGTTGGTGCAATGTAGACATGGTGATTTCTCCTGTTCAATCCGCTAACCGTATGGCCAGGCAGCGTGCCCGGGCCTGTTGGAGACGGGCTACGAGCGGGGCCTTGCAACCGCACCCGTTCTCATTCCAGCACTCGTCTGGGACTGAATATAGGGACGACTGGATGGATTTAAAGCTAGCGACTGCCCTGCAGCACGGCTGACAGCTCCAGGATCTTGCCATTGCGCCAGACCTTGATCTTTACGCCATCGCCGATCCGATGATCGTCGAGCATGGAGAGTAGCTTTGACACGCTCTCGACCGGCTTGCCATCCAGCGCCAGGATGATGTCGCCCGGAATCACTTCACCATCACGGGTCACCTGGGTTGCCACCAGTCCCGCCGCCTCGGCCGCCGATCCCGGGCCGACACTCAACACCAGGACGCCCTTCACCCCCAACTGCTCGGTGATGGACTGGTTCACATCCGCGTCGACGCCGATCCCCAGGCTGGGACGGATATATTTCCCCTGGGCGATCAGCTGCGGCACCACCCGGTTGACCGTATCCACCGGCACCGCGAAGCCGATACCGGCATAGGCGCCCGAGGGGCTGTAGATGGCGGTGTTGATTCCGATCAGACGCCCAGCGCTGTCCAGCAGGGGTCCACCCGAGTTGCCCGGATTGATGGCCGCATCGGTCTGGATCAGGTGCTCGATGGTCACCCCGTTCTGTTCCGACAGGGAGCGGTCGAGTGCCGAGACGATACCGCTGGTCAGGGTATAGTCGAGGCCGAAGGGGTTGCCGATGGCGAAGACCTTCTGACCCACCTGCAGGTCGCCACTGGTCCCCACCGGTACCGGTGGTGGCCGGTCGAAGGGTACGTTGATGCGCAAGACGGCCAGGTCGTGGGAGGGGCTGGCGCCGACCAGCACCGCACTGTAGCTGCGCCCGTCGTTGAGGCGCACGATCGCCTCGGAGGCGCCCTCGATCACGTGGTTGTTGGTCACCACGTGTCCCAGATCGTCCCAGACGAAGCCGAAGCCGGTCCCCTTGGCCACGCTCATGACATCCCGGGTCCAGAGATTGAGGACCCGCTGGCGGGTGGTAATGTAGACCACCGAAGGGCTGGCCTGGTGGAAGATCTGGATCGTCATGCGCTCATCTTCCGCCAGCTTGCCCCGGGCGGTGATGGCACGGGGTTGGGCGGTCAGACCGATCAGGTAGTGCTCGATCAATGGCAGAAAGTACCAGAGCATCAGCACCAGTACCGCTATCCAGGTGATCCAGCGCAGGCGGCGCAGAACAGGGTCGTCGATGTGGTTTCTCATAGGGGTGGGATTGACCGATTGATGGAAAGAGGAGTCACCGGCTGACGCCAATCATCCTCCAAGGAGGCGCCTTGATGCACGCAGTCTACAGCAAGCGATGCATGACGAATTGCAACAGCGCCACCAGGGTGAAGATCATCGCCAGCAGCAACCAGGTCTTCCGCGCCGGGGTGAGCGCCGTCTGTTCCTTGAGATAGTCGTATGACACGAGGCCCAGAAAGAAGATGGCGAGAGCCAGAAAGAGGGTTTCCAGGGAGGGCATGGGCATATTCGTCGGCACAGCAATCAGCCCGCATTAGACACCAAGCAGCCGCTGCTGTACAAATCCCGGCGCCCGGACCTCGAACAGGGGGGCGGCTGGGTCCATCAGGGCCAGCTCCAGGGCGGCGGCGCGGCGCTGGCGCTGTAGCCCGGTCACCAGCAGCTGCCGGCAGTGCCCGGCCGTGATCGGCCGACCCACCAGGTAGCGCGTACCGGCCTGGAACATCCCCTGGTGTGCCTGCCACCAGGCGGCGATCAGCCGGGGCGCCGGCCAGGGCAGGTCCTCATCCTCGTCCATGGCCACGTCCTCGTCTTGCGAATCCTCGCCGGGGCCGGCCTCGAATTCCTCTGGCCACTCTCCCTCCAGGTCCTCATAGGCCAGATCGACTCCAGTTATCATGCTGAAGGCCTCACCCGCCACGCGGGCGAACAGGGGCTTCTCCATCTGCTTGATCAGCCAGGGGATGTAGGCGGGATTGCCCGTGATACCGGCACTGATCACCAGGAAACGGAACCAGTCGGCATGTTGGGCCTGCTGCTTGAGCCACAGCTGTGCCTGCTGGACGCCCAGGCTGCGCAGAACCAGCTGCAAGGCCGGCTCGCAAAAACGGGACTGGGTCACGGCGAACCCCTTCAGTACTTCGATGGCTTGCAGGCGTTCGCCCAGCAGGACCGCCGACCAGGCCGCCCGGAAGCGGCAGGCCGGGTCGGGGGAGCGCAGCTGTTTCGCCAGCAGGGGCAACAGATCCCGTCGCTTCAGTTCGCCCACGGCCTTGAGCGCCCGCGCCGCTTGCGGCGGGTACGAAGCCTCGATGGCCTGTTCCAGGACTTGCCCAGGGTCCCGGCGGTGGACGGCGCAGGCCGCGATACCGATACGCCGATAGGCCGCCGAATTGGCTGCCAGCAGCCGCCCCAGCAGACCCTCGATTCGGGAGTAGTCGATCCAGCCAAGGGCCGATACCAGGGCGCGGAAGTTCTCCGGTGTCGCGCCTGCCGCACTCACGACCCGATCGATACCCTTCCCCTCACCACGTTCAAAGGCCAGGACCGAAGCGGCGAACAGCTCGCCCGGCTCTCCGATCTCCAGGTTTCTCAGACAGGCCTGCCATCCTGCATCATCGGCGATGCGCAGCCCATCGAGATTCGCCTCGATGCGGTTGTCCAAGGTAGCCAGGTCCTTGAGTGAATAGTGGGGCTCAGCGACCGCTGAATCCCGCAACAACCAGAGGAAGGCCGCCTCTTCGGCATGCTGATCGATGATATGGGGGATACAGGCCGCGTTCTGGCTCATGAGTTCAAGGCGCCGCAGTCATTGAACGATGGTGGGTGATACAGTCCTGGATGAGGCGCTCCCATGCTTGTTGCCGGTCCGTATTCCTGCCATGGTGGGTCTCGGACGCCTCATCATAGAGATCGGAGAACTCCCTGCCCTCCCGGTGGTGCTCACCCACCACCCGGCGCAGTTCCCTGGCCAGTTGTTGC
>Ga0114931_10001040_pt1 | contig 35118 bp, 36 predicted proteins | sample 2SBtaG_FD_89579 | JGI IMG/M metagenome (GOLD analysis project Ga0114931, IMG submission 89579) | Deep subsurface microbial communities from Kolumbo volcano to uncover new lineages of life (NeLLi) - 2SBTROV14_V59a metaG | ecosystem: Environmental > Aquatic > Marine > Volcanic | place: Kolumbo... | reverse complement strand
GGGCCGGGTCCGGCACCGTTGGCCGGCGTGCGGACACCTCGGGTGGAAGCGGCACCCGGCAGGGGGGCGCGTGTAGTCGGGGAGGGTGCCGTCGATGCCCTCGTACGCGCGACCGCCGGAGAGCTTGGGCACGCATGCGAACAGCGCCTTGGTGTAGGGGTGCGAGGGCGCCGCGAAGATCTCGGCGGTCGTTCCCTCCTCCACCACGTTGCCCGCATACATCACGTAGACGTAGTCGGTCATCTCCCGCACGACGCCCAGGTTGTGCGTGATCATGAGCAGGGCGAGCCGCTCCTGTTGCACCAGATCGTTGAGCAGCCGGAGGATCTCGTCCTGCGTGGTGACGTCGAGCGCGGTCCCGGGCTCGTCCGCGATCAGGAAACGTGGTTGGTTGAGCAGAGCCATCGCGATCAAGACGCGTTGCCGCATCCCCCCGGACAGCTGGATGGGATAGGCGTCGAAGATGCGCTCGGGGTCGGGCAGCCGCACCTGAGACAGGACCTACAGGATGCGACCTCGACGCTCTCGCGCGGCGCGGCGCACCCCGCGGCGGCGGTCCGCCCAGCGGACGATGTCGGTGAGTTGCTCGCCGATACGGAACACCGGGTTGAGCGACGTCATGGGATCCTGGAAGACCATCGACATCGCGTTGCCCTTGAGCGCTTGGCGTTGCGCGCGTCCCATGGTCACCAGGTCCCGGCCCTCGAAGAGCATGCTTCCTCGGATGCATGCGGGCGGGGTAGCGAGGATCCCCATGATGGCGCGCATGGTCACGCTCTTGCCGCAGCCGGACTCGCCTACCAGGCCGACGCGCTGACCCTGGTGCACGTCGATGGACACGCCGTTCAGGACCTCGGCGACCCCGTCGAAGGTCGCGAAGTCCACGCGCAGATCCTCCACGGAGAGGACGGGGGCGGGCGCGGTCGGGGGTGCGACGGTGCGAGAAGCCGTCACGAGACCTCCACGTCCAACAGGTCGCGAAGGCCGTCACCGAGCAGGTTGAACCCCAGGATGGCGAAGAGGATGCCGAATCCCGGCATGACCGACTCCCACCAGTCCTCGGGGAGGTAGTTGGCTCCGGCAGCCACCATCGTGCCCAGATCGGGCGTGGGCGGTTGCGCGCCGAGGCCGAGGAAGCTGAGGCCCGCGCCGATGAGGATGACGAAGCCGGCGTCGAGCGTGACCTTCACCGAGATCACCGAGACGCAGTTGGGGAGGAGCTCGCGGAACAGGATGTGCGCGTCGCTCGCTCCGGCGAGCTTCGCCGCCTCCACGTACTCTTCGTTGCGGAGCGAGTTCACCGTGGTGTAGATGAGGCGCGTATGCCAGTTCCACCACAGCAGGCTGATGGCGATCATGCCGTTCAGGAGGCTCGGCGTCAGCGCCGCTGTGATCGCCAGCGCCATGACCAGCGCCGGGATGGCCAGGAAGATGTCGGTGACCCGCATGATCACCGTCTCCACCCAGCCGCCGTAGTAGCCCGCGAGCAGTCCCAGGAACACCCCGAAGGGTACCGACAGACCGAGCACGAACACGACCAGCAGGAGCGACACGCGGTACCCGAACAACACGCGCGAGAACACGTCCCGGCCGACGTTGTCGGTCCCGAACAGGTGGTGGAGGGACGGCGGCTGGTGTCGCTCGGCGAAGTTCACGAAGGTCCCGGCGCTCTCTGGCGAGGGCGCCAGCAGGGGCGCGCCCACCGCGGCCACGATGACGAGCAACACCATCACGAGGCCCGCGACGGCGGCCGGGTTGCGACGGAAGCGGTACCAGCCCCGGCGCCAGGCGCGCCGGCGCGCGGACTCCTCGGTCGCCGTACCGCCGGCGACGGCCGGTACGGCGCTCATGGCGTCACCCTGTTCACGGCGTCGCCCGGTTCTTTACGCCGCACAGTTCGTGCGTCGTTCCGGTCACGAACGTGCCCCCCGGATCCGGATCCGCGGGTCGAAGGTCCCCAACAGCACGTCGATGAGGAGATTGACCAGCACGAAGAACGCGCCGGTCACCATCACCACGCCCATGATGGCGTTGAAGTCCTTGTGGAGGATGGCGCGGACGCCGTAGGCGGCCATGCCGGGCCATCCGAAGACCATCTCTACCAGGAACGCGTTGCCGAGAAGCGACGCGAACTCCAGCCCGAGGATCGTCAGGGTCGGGATGAACGAGGGTTTGAGCATGTACTTGAAGGTGGTCACGATATCGGGGATGCCGAAGGCGCGGGCGGCCTCGACGTAGTCCTTGCGGCTCACGTCGATCATCGACGACCGGGTGATGCGGGCGATCTGTCCCAGGCTCGCCGCTGCCAGGCTCACCGCGGGGAGGATCAGGTGACGGAGGCCGTCCAACCACACCGCCGGCTGCCCCCGAAGAAGGGCATCGATGAGGACGAGGCCGGTGATGTCGGGCGTGAACGAGGCGCCGGGACTGAGCCGCCCGTTCACGGGCAGCACGTGCAGAAAATAGCCCACCAGGAGCTGCAACAGTAGGGCGATGAAGAAGCTCGGCGTGACCACGCCGAACAGCGAGAGCACGCGACTGACGTTATCCACCCAGGAATCCTTGAAGCGGGCGGCCAGGACGCCGGTCGGGATGCCGAGCGCCATCGCGAGCACGATGGTGACGAGCACGAGCTCGAGCGTGGCGGGGAAGGCCGAGCGCAGGTCGCTGGCCACGCTGCGTTGCGTCAGGAGCGACTGGCCGAAATCGCCCCGCACCAGGCCGGAGACGTAGCGCCCGTACTGCACGTAGAGCGGCCGGTCGAGTCCCATCTTGTGGCGGAGGTTCGTCACCTGCTCGGCCGTGGCCAGCGGCCCGAGCGCGATCCTCGCAGGGTCGCCGGGGACTACGCGGGCGATCAGGAAGATGACGACCGACAGCCCGATGAGGACCAGCACCGACCACAACAGGCGCCTGACGATGAAGAAGAAGTACTCCACGGAAGCCCTCCCCCGGGTCCACGGGCGCGGTGGGGGGCGGGAGACCGCCCTCCACCGCGCGGGACTCAGTTCGAGCAGGTCCAGCTGTAGTTGTGGAAGTTGTAGTCGAAGCTCTGCACGGGCACGTAGTTGTAACCGGTCAGGCACTTGTCCATCGCGTGACGGACGTTCTGCACCAGCAGGAATACATCGGGTTGGAGGTCGACGAGCTTCTGTTGGAGCTGCTTGTAGATCTCCGCCTGCTTCGCGGGGTCGGTCGTGGCGCGGGCGTCCGCGATCATCTTGTCCACGGCGGGATCGTTGAGCCACTCCATCGACGACCAGGTGCCGGCGGCCTTGCTGTCGTACTGGGTGAAGAACATCGAGTCCGGCGAGGCGTAGGTGGCGCCGAAGAAGACCTCCGTCACGTTCGGCGTCGTGCTCGCCTTGGACGCGATCTCCGTGATGCGGTTCCACGGTTCGGGGTCGAGCGTCACTTTGAAGCCGACCTTCTCGAGGTTCGACTTCATCAGCAGGCCGATCTCCTCTTCGAAACTCGTGCCGGCGACGTACGAGAACGTCAATGGGATGGCGCCCTTGCCGGCGTACGCGCTCTTGCCCACCTCGTCCTTGGCGCAGGCCAGATCGAACGTCGGGTTCTTCAGGGTGTCCAGGTAGTCGTTCTTGAAGACCGACGGCAGGGGTCCCGCGAGGGGATCGCCCGGGTAGATCGACTTGAGGATGGTCCCGTAGTCGGTGGCGCAGGCGATCGCCCGCCGGATGTGGACGTCATCGGTAGGCGCGACCCGGGTGTTGAGCTTCAGGTAGAACGCCGTGCCGGTCGGCTGCGAGACGACGCGGAAGCGGTCCATCTTGGCCAGCGCCGCGTAGGTCTCGTTGGCCTGGAACTCGCTCGTCATCGTCAGCTCACCGCTGGCGGCCAGCGAGCGCACCGTGGCCTCGTCGTTGGTGACCACGAAGCGCAGGTTGTCGATAGGGCCCTTGCCCCAGCCCATCACGTAGTTGTCGAAGCGCTTGAGCTGCATCCGGCTGCCGCGCGTCCAGTTCTCGAGCATGTACGGGCCCGAGCCCACGTCATGGTCGGCGACGTACGCCTGGCCCCAGTCGCCCGCCTTCTCGTTCGCCTGGACGACCTTGCTGTTGACCACGAAGATGAGCGGCACCGTGGCCAGGAAGGGTGAGAACACCTTCTGGAGATGGAAGACGACGGTGTGGGGGTCCGGCGCGGTGACGCTGTCGGGGCCCAACACGCCCTTGAAGAGGTACGAGGGGCCCTGGTCGATCGCCAGCAGTCGCTTCACCGAGTACACCACGTCGCTCGCCGTGACGGGCGTGCCGTCGTGGAAGGTGGCGTTGGGCCGGAGGTGGAACGTGTAGGTGGTGGCGTCGCTCGAGGCCTCCCAGCTGCTCGCCAGCAGTGGCTGGATCGCGCCGTTCTTGTCGACCGTCACCAGGCCGTCGTACAGGTTCACGGCCGACATGTAGCCCGTGTAGTCGGTGACCTTGGCCGGATCGATGGTGCCGAAGATCTGCACCACGTTCAGCGTGACGGTGGTGGCGGCCAGCGCCACCGCCGACAGGGCGACGGCTCCAAGGGCCAGGAACACGACGAGGATTCTCTTCATTCGGCTCTCCCTTCCATGTCCGTTCATGCGCCGACGCGGTCTTCGACCGGCCGGTAGTCGATGTCGTAACCGAAGTACCGCGGCCCGACGAGGGCGAGGCCCGCCTCGGTGCGCCACTGGGGATCGCTGGGGATGCCGAGCGCGACCACGCGGAAGCCGAACCGCAGCGACTCGGTCGTGATGGGCTCGCCGGTGTCGGCGTCGAGCAGGGTGATGAGGTCGGGGGTGGAGACCATCACCTCGTCGCCTTCCATGGCGACCAGGAACTCGTTCTGGAACTGGATGCCGAAGCTGCGCCCGGCGTCTGCGTCCACGCCCTCCAGGTGGGCCTCTCCGCGTGCGAAGCCGCCCACGGTGCGGCGGTCGACGTCCATGATCTTGGCGCTGAACAGGCGGTGTGCGCCCACGCGATCCTGCACCGCCTGGATGGGACTGCTCTTGGCGGCTCGTGCCTCGCGGATCGCTCGACCGATGTCCGCGGCCAGCGTGACGGTGCCACGGACGATGGAGCGCTTGGCGGTCCGCCCGTCCATGGCGTAGAAGGCGATCAACGCGGCCCCCCCCATCTCGATGGTGGCGCTGCGCGCGAGACGCTCCGTCCAACGGTTGTCGACGGTATGCAGCAGCACCGAGTTGCCCTTGTCGTCGGCCATCACCATCGGTGTGGCCTTCACGCCGTGCATGGTGAAGGTGACCATCTGCAGCTCCGGGAACGCCCGCCCCATGCCGTCGCCGTCCACCAGGGGTAGCCCCATCTCGGCGGCGACGATGAAGGGAACCGTCGAGTTCAGGCCCCCGGCCTCGCCGCACAGGACGGCGTCGATCGGTCGGCCCAGGTACTCCTCCAGGCTTCGGAAGGCCGTGACGATCTCGGTGCCGTTGGGCAGCTTCTCCACCATGACGGTGGGCGCTCCCATCATGGCTGCGGGAGCGATGAGGGCGTCGTCGTCGAGCTCGTCGACGTCGATCACGCGCACCGGGCCGTGGGCTCGGATGGCCTGCATGGCCATGAGCTTGCCGATGTAGGGGTCGCCCCCGCCTCCCGTGCCGAGGACGGCCGCGCCGACCGCCACGTCCTGCAGGTCCTCAGCCCGAAACTGTCGCATCGTGGCTCCCTTCTGCGGCGAGCGGCCGGTACGGCACGTCCGGGTATCCGAACGCGGCGGGCCCGATGACCTTGAGGGCCTCGGGGGTGCGGAGTAGGGGATGGCACGGCAGGGCGAGCACGGAGACCCGGAGCCCGTAGCGCAGCACCTCCGTCGTGATCGACTGGCCGGAGTCGGCGTCGAGCACGATGATCAGGTCGGGGACGGTGGCCTCGACCACGCCCTCGCGCCGGAACACCAGGTTCTCGTTCTGGATGTCGATCTCGGCCCGCTCGCCGCGGTTGCCGTCGATGCCGTCGAGGCGGACCCGGCCGACGGCGAAGCCGCCCTTGAGCTCCCGGCGGACGTCGGCGATCTTGCCGTCGAACAGACGTACGCCCTGCTGGGAGGCGCGCACGGCCTCGACCACGTTGCGGCGTTCGCGGCGCGCCCGGGCCACGGTGTGCCCCAGCTCGAGACACTGGGTGAGCGTGCTGGGAACGGCGTAGCGCTGCACGAAGTCGCCGCGCATGGGCGCGGTGGCGAACCCCGCGGCCGCTCCCATGTCCACCGTGGCCGTGCGCGCCAGCCGCTCCAGCCTGTACATATCCTGGACGCGCGTGTAGAGCACCCGGTTCCCCTTCTCGTCGGCAAGGGCCGCCGGGGCGGGGACGTGTCCGTAGATGAAGTAGGTGGACATCTGGACCTCGGGGAAGGCGCGGCCCATGCCGTCGGCATCGACCACGGGGATCCCTGCCTGTGCGGCGGTGATCATCGGCTCGATGCTGTTGGAGCCTCCGATCTCGGCCGCGACCATGGCATCGGCGGGGCGACCCACGTACTCCTCGAGCGCGCGCAGCGCCTGCAGGCATTCGTCGCCCTTCTCGATCTTCTCGATGCCCACCACGGGAGCGCCGATCCCCCCGACGCTCACGACCATGGCGTCCGGCGCCAGGGCATCGAGGTCGACCACCTCGATGGTCCGCCCCGCACGGAGCTGCTCCTTGGCGCGCAGGCTGCCGACGTACGGATTGCCGCCGCCGCCGGTGCCGAGGATGGCAGCGCCGACGGCGATCGCTTCGATGTCGCTCTCGTCGAGGCTGCGGGCGCGCGAACGATCGACGAACTCAGGCGACACTGAGATCCCCGACGGCCTTCACCCGGATCCGTGTGGCGTTCCCCGGGAGGTAGGCCAGGGGCACGTCGTCGACGTCGACCACCTGCGTGGAGTCCTGGTCGGCCCCCGCCTGGACCGCCCGCTCGATGGCTTCGGCCTTTGCCTTCGCGACGGCCTCGTCGCGGGGCATCTCGGCCAGCGAGAACACGCGGTCGACCTCGCCGCTGATCTGCGCGATCGCCGCGCCCACGGCGTTGGCGACCGGGTAGTGATCCGGACGGATGACGTTCAGATCGCCGACGCGGTCGGGCACGAGGATGCTGCCGCCCCCTACGACGATCACCGGCACCGGTTCCGGCGTCAGCCGCATCCGCTCCACGGCACGTTGCACCATCTCGCGCATGGAGTTTAGGGCGCCTTCGACGAGCGCTGGCGACACTGAGGCGACACGGGACGCGTCGCCGATGTCGGCCCGACCTGCCGCGACGGCGATGTCCGTGGCCGTCAACACGTCGCCTCCGAAGACGCGCGCTTCCCGGGTCAAGCGGTAGCCGACGCTTTGCGGTCCGACGCGCAAAGGCTCGTCGCTCACCAGCGAGCCGCCGCCGAGGCCGATCGAGAACACGTCGGGCATGCGGAAGTTGGTCCGCACGCCGCCGACCTCGACGGCCACGCTGGCTTCGCGGGGGAACCCGCTGACCAGCGCGCCGATGTCGGTGGTCGTGCCCCCGACGTCGATCACGATGGCGTCCTTGATGCCCGAGAGGAACGCGGCCCCGCGCATGGAGTTCGTTGGGCCGCTGGCGAACGTCAGGACCGGGAACTCCTCGGCGGTCTCCGCGCTCATGAGCGTGCCGTCGTTCTGGGTGAGGAAGAACGGCGCATCGAGCCCGACGTCGCGCAGCGCGTTGCGGAACGCGGTGACCGTCTTGGTGCTGAGGTCGCGGAGGCAGGCGTTCATGATGGCGGCGTTCTCGCGCTCCAGCAGGCCGATCCGTCCGATCTCGCTGGAGAGTGTGAAGTGCGCGTCGGGAAGCGATTCGCGGAGGAAGTCGCGGGCCCGGTGCTCCATCTCGGTGTTGACCGGGCTGAACACCGACGACACGGCGACCGTGCCGATCCCGTGTCCGGCGATGGTGTCCGCGATGCGCCAGAGCTCCTCGGGGTCGATCTCGGAGATCGTCCGCCCGTCGAACTCGTGGCCTCCGTGCGCGAGGAATACGTGGTTGCCGAGGCTCTCACGGAGGTCGGGCGGCCAGTCGACCATCGGAACGAGGCTGGCGGTGGCCGGCAGGCCCAGCCGCACGGCCGCAGTCGGGGCGAGGTCGCGGCGCTGCACCACGGCGTTCGTGAAATGCGTGGTGCCGACCATCACCACGTCGACGTCGTCGCTCGTCACGGAGCTCTCGTCGAGCACCTGCCTCAACGCGGCGACGACGCCGCTCATGACGTCTTCGGTCGTGGCGGTCTTCACGGAGTGGAGGACGGTCCGGTCGCTCATGACGACCGCGTCGGTGTTGGTGCCACCCACGTCGATGCCGATTCGGATCACACGGTCACGCTCCTTGCAGCCGCCCCGGGGGCCAAGTGTTCGGTCAGGGTAGACGCCCGAGGGCGACGACGCGTACTCCCCGGCGGAGTACGTCGTTGTCGGTGGCGGACGATGGAGGCGCTGGCGCGAGACGGCGCCGGCCGGTTCCCAGTTCAGCGACCGTGCTACGCGCGCCTCGTCAGTCGGTGACCCAGAGGATGTAACGTGCCGCCAAGTGGTACAGCAGGCGTTTGTCGCCCTCCAGCGAGCCCGGCCCGAGGATGTCCTCGGCGCGGTCGAGCCGGTACCGCAGCGTCTTGGGATGGATCCCCAGGGTGGCCGCGGCGCGCTTGAGGGAGCCGCCGCTGTCGAAGTACGCGGCGATCGTTTGCACCAGCACCGGTCGATGGCTGTACTCGGCGTCTTGCAGGGGACGCAACTCGTCGATGAGGAGCGAGGCGAGCTCCGGGGTGTGCGTGATCTGCTGGAGCAGCGCCGATCCGGTGACGTCGCGGAAGGCCACGAACCGGTCGCGCAACCTCAGCCGCTTGCGCAGGCCCAGCGCCATGCGGGCCTCGCGATACGAGTTGGCGAGACCGGTGAGATCGCCCTTGGGCGTGCCGGCGGCAACCGCCACCGGCACGAAGCGCAACTCCTTGCGGAGCGCCGCCGCGAGCCTGGCGCCCGCATCCTCCAGGACGCCGCGGCCCAGGACGAGAGAGCCCTCGGCGTGGGGGGTCACGACGGCGCCCGGATCGTCGAGGGCGAGGACCTGCCGTGTGATCTGCACGATCCGGCCCTTCAGACGCTGGAAGTAGAGCTCGCCCTGCCGTTCGTTCTGCACGTAGAACCGTTCGAAGTCGTCGAACCCGACGACGAGCACGGTCGTCACGCCGTCGAGCTCGATGCCGACGCTGCGCGCGCGCCGCCCCAGGGCGGCCGGGTCGCGGAACCTTCCCAGCACCACATCCTCGACGAGGTCCTGGCGGGCCCGGGCGATGGTGTCGCCGCCCAGCAGGGAGCCCGCGCCCAGGTCGAGGAGGTACTGGATGCGCGCGCCCAGGTCGAGCGGGATGGCGCCGGGGAGCGCGACGATGGTCGCCTTCAGGTTCGCCAGGAGACCCGTCTCCAGCCGCGCAGCGGCCTCGGCGCAGACGACGAATGCGGCATGGCGCTCGCGTCGGGCGAGACCCAGGGCCGGCTCGGGCAGATCGGGCCCTGCGACGAGGAAGAGCGTCCCCTCCGCCGTTCGCGCCGTGGGACCGTACTCGCGCACGCGGACGAGTTCCATCTGGGAGGCGTCTCCGGCGAGAAGCTCGATCCCTCCCAGGCGCAACTCGCGCAGCACTTCGTCCAGTAGCATCGCCCGCGATCGTCGTCCCCGCGCGCCCCGCAGCCTCCCGACGATCTCCTTCCGCCCCTGAGCCTGCGGACCGAGCATACCGGACCGCACAGACGGGAAGGCGCGCTCGCTTCGCGCGCTGCCAACCGTGTCGGTGGTGGCCGGACCGGAGTGGGTCGGTGACGTGCTGCGCCCTAGGTGCCGTCCTCGTAGCGCCTCAAGACCGTCCCGAACAGCGCCACGTAGGCGAACTGGAAGCCGGCGGCGATGAAGAACGGCACGTCGAGCAGGCCCAGGCCGATCAGCCATCCGGCCGCGGCGGCGGCGACCGCCGAGGGCAGGCGGAACGACAGGGCGTTGAGGCTGCCGGCCAGCCCCCGCCGTGCGTCGCGCACCAGGGCCATGCTGAAGGCCTGGCGCGTCCCGACGGTGCCGCGGTTGAGGATCGAGCGCAGGGCGTAGATCCCCGCCGCCCAGCCGTAGGCGGGCATCAGCGGCATGGCGACGAGGAGGAGTACGCCGAGCGTTCGAGGTCCGATGATCGAGCGCACCACCCCGACACGCGCGCCCATCTCGCCGGTCACCACCGCGGACACCGCGGTCAGCAGGAACGTCAGCGCGTAGACCGGGCCGATGGCTTCGGGCCCGACCCCGAAGCGCACCGCGAACCAGTAGGGCAGCAGCGGGCCGATCAGCCCGATGCCGATCGCATTGATCGAGTTCACTGCGGTGAGCAGCGTGAGCGCGACGTTCTCGCGCCGCGTCACCCCCGTGGCGTCGACGCCGGCGCCGCGCCTGCCGGCCGATGCCGCGGGGACGGGGCTCGTCGCCGGGGCGGCTCGATCCGCCGGGACGTGCGGCGCGCCGTCGGCCTCGTGGGCCGGGCGCCTCGGCGCCTCGTTCAGGCGGGCGATCATCCAGGTGGTGACGAGCGCCACCACCAGATTCAGCACGAACAGCGGCTCGTAGGCCGCGGGGCCCGCGAGGAAGCGCTCGAACAGGGGCACGGCCGAGCCGATCAGCGTGCCGAGCCCCATGCCGAGGAATCCCAGGGCAGCGCTCAGGCTGAACGCCTGACTGCGCCCCTCCGCCGTCACGCTCGCGGCGAGCCAGGCCTGTTCGACCGGCGCGAACGGCCCCGCCGCGCCGTTGGCGCCGCGACCGTAGCCCAGCAGGACCGCGGTCAGGACCAGCACCCACGAGTGGGGGAAGACGACCACGGCCAACGCCCCTGCGGCAGAGGCGAGCTGGTAGCCCATCAGGAACGGCCGGCGGCCGATGCGGTCGCTCAGGATGCCGGCGGCGAGCATCAGCACGGCGCCCACCACGCCGGTCGCGCCGAGCAGGAGCCCGATGCCGGCGGCACCCCAGCCGAGGGCCTTGAGGTAGAGGACGAAGTCGACGACCAGAGCGCCCTGCGCCATGCTGCGCAGAAAACGCGCGGACATCAACCCCCGCGCGACGGGGTCGAGGCGGCGCCAGCCGCGCGGCGTGAATGGCGGTGCGCCGATCCCCGAGTCCATCACGCGCGCTCGCTTCGCCCGACGATGGTCTCTGGACCGCGGACCAGCGAGGTGAACACGCCGACGGCGGCGATGGCGGCGCTTGCCAGGAAGGCGGCGCGGAAGGCTGCGGAGAAGGTCTGCTGCAGCGCAGCCACGCCGGCACCGCCGCCCCCCGCATGCGCGTTCGCCAGCGCCTGGAGGTGAGCGCCTGCCGCGGCGCCACCCAACGCGATGAAGATGGCACCGGCGAGCGCTACGCTGACGCTCTGGCCCACCACGCGGCCGGTGGCCAGCATGCCGGCCGCGACACCCTGGCGGTGGCGCGGTGCGGCGCCCATCAGCGCGCTGTTGTTCGGCGACTGGAACAGGCCCTGACCGACACCTGTGAGGACCAACATCGCGATGACGCGCCACAGCGGCGTGGTGGCCGTCAGCGTCGCGATCGAGACGAGCCCGACGCAAGCGATGGCCAGCCCCGCTGACGCCAGCCAACGCGTTCCGATGCGGTCGGCGAGCGAACCGCTGAAGGGAGCGATGCAGGCGATGGTGATGGGAAGCGGAGTGAGCAGTAGGCCCGCCTGCAGTGTGGTGAAGTTGCGGAGCTCCTCCAGGTAGAAGGGCAGCAGGAAGCTCACCGCGAACAACGCCAAGAAGCTGAGCACGAGGCTGACGTTGGCCGCGGCGAACAGGCGGTTGCGGAACAGCGCCAGCTCGAGGATGGGGTCGGTGAGCCGGCGCTCCACGAAGTAGAGAGCGATCATGGCCGCGACGCCGACCGTCAGCGTTCCCAGGAGCGCCGGCGAGCCCCATCCCCAGGCTTCTCCGAACGTGAGCCCGAGCGTCACCCCGCCGAGCCCGAGCGCCAGTAACGCAGCGCCGGCCGGGTCGAACCGCCCGCGGCCCAGAGGCGTGCGGCGGCGTAGCAGCCTCATGGTGGTCACGATTCCGACCAGTCCGATCGGCACGTTGACGTAGAAGATGGCGCGCCAGGTGTAGACGTGGGTGAGCACGCCCCCCAGTGTCGGTCCGACGCTGACGCCCAGCGCCACGATCACGGCGTTCAATCCCAACGCCCGGCCCCGCTCCTGGGCCGGGAACGCAGCCGTCAGCATGGCGGGGCTGATCGCCATCAGGAAGGCACCCCCGACACCCTGGAAGGCCCGGAAGCCCACCAGCGCTCCGAGGGACGGCGCCGCGCCGCACAGGGCGGAGCCGACGGTGAAGGTGGCGAGGCCGGCGAGCCAGATCGACTTGTGCCCCACCATGTCGGCCAGGCGCCCGGTCGTCAGGAGCAGGGTGGCAACGACGAGCAGGTAGGCGATGACCACCCACTCGATGAAGCCGTTGAGAGGCACCCCGAAGCGGTGCGCGATGGCAGGCAGGCTGATGTTGACGATGGAGGCGTCGAGCGTGGCCATGAAGACGCCGATCCCCACGATGGCCAGGGTGACCCACTTGCCCGTGGGACGCACGCCCGGTGGCTGTGCGGGCGGCTGCGGTCCAGCCTGTGGCGGTGTACCGGGCACGCCGGAGACCTGGGGAAGATCGTGGTCGTTCTCGATCGTGGTGCGCTCCAAGGGGGCCTTCTGCGGGATCCAGCGATCCCCCATCCGATGCTACCGGTTCCACCTGGAACCAACAAGCCGTGCGCCACCCGACCTCGATCGATCCTGGTGGCAACGCTGGCCGTCGGTTCGACACCCGCGGGCGCCAGCGCGCTAGCTCGGCGCGTAGCGCTCGCGTACAGTGGATGCGAAGGATGCCAGCTCACAGCGTCATGGGAGGACGTCATGCTCAAGGAGTTCCGTGAGTTCATCAGCCGCGGCAACGTGCTCGATCTGGCGGTCGCGGTCATCATCGGTGCCGCGTTCGGGGCGATCACCACCTCGCTCGTGAACCAGGTGATCATGCCGGTGGTCGGTCTTGCCCTCGGAGGCGTCGACTTCAGCAACCTGGGGATCATCCTGACGGGGGGAGGGACCTACGCCTCGGTCAAGGATGCCGTGGCGGCCGGCGCCCCCGTCATCCAGTACGGGACGTTCCTGAACACGATCATCAACTTCCTGATCATCGCCTTCGTGCTCTTCATGATCATCCGCTCGTTCAACGAGATGAAGCGCCGCTCCGAGGAACGCGCGGAGCCCGCCGAGCCCGCCGAGCCGCCGCCTCCGCCCGCCGAGGAGCGCCTCCTGACCGAGATCCGCGATCTGCTGGCTGCGGGGCGTACCTCGAGCGGCGACTGACGGTGGGGTCGAGCGCTACACCGTGAGCCGGTGCGCCGCGTCGACCTCGTCGGGACCGCACACCACGAACCCCAGGTCGCGTAGCAGGCCGTCACTGAGACCGTAGACCCATGCGCGCACGGTGAGGGCCTGGCCGCGGGCCCACGCCTCCTGCACGATGCTGGTCGTGCAGACGTTGCGGGTCTGCTCGATGGCGTTGAGCTCGGCCAGCCGGTCGGCCCGCGCGGCGGCGCCGGGCGCGTCCACCAGCGCGTGCTCGTGCTTGGCCACGACGTCCTTGATGAGGCGCAGCCAGTTGTCGATGAGCCCGTGCCGCTGCTGGTCGAGGGCGGCGGCCACGCCGCCGCACCCGTAGTGGCCGCACACGATGACGTGCTCGACCCGCAGCACCGACACGGCGTACTCCAGCACCGTCAGGGCGTTGAGGTCGGTGTGGGAGAAGACGTTCGCGATGTTGCGGTGGACGAACACCTCGCCGGGATCGAGGCCTGCGATGACGTTCGCCGGAACGCGCGAGTCGGCGCAGCCGATCCACAGATAGCGGGGCTTCTGCTGGGCGGCGAGTCGGCGGAAGTAGCCGGCATCCTCGCCGACCACGCTCCCGGCCCAGGCACGGTTGCGTTCGAGTAACTCCGTCGGGTCGCTCACGCTCCGATGATACGCGCTGGTGGGCCCCTTTCGGGCCGGTCAGAGGGCGCGTGGGGCGCTCGCCGCTGCCACCATGGACGCGCACAAACACGCAGATATTGACATAAACACGCAAGAACGGTCATAATCGCCCCAATTCCAACGCGGAGAAGGGGAGCGGCGATGGATCTGCGGCCGGAGCGCCTCGAACGCATCGTGCAACTGCTCAACGAGCGTGGTGGGGTCCGTACGAACGAGCTCGCGGACATGCTCGGCGTGTCGGCGGCGACCGTTCGACGCGATCTCGAGGAGCTGGCGGTCCGCGGCGCCATCGACCGTACACACGGCGGCGCCGTGGTCCCGCACGCAGGCACCGCCAAGGAAGCGCCCTACGCGGAGAAGACGCAGAGGATGCGAGGCGCGAAGGAGCGTATCGCGTACTTCGCAGCCGGCCTCGTCCCGGACGGCGCCACCATCGTGTTGGACTCGGGCACCACCGTGTTGGAGCTGGCGAAGCGCCTCACGGGACGCCCGGTCACCGCGATCGCCCTCGACCTCCCCTCGGCGTCCGCACTGGCGGCCGACGCCGGCGTGGAGGTGTGGACGCCGGGCGGCCGGGTTAGGAACGGGCTGTTCAGCCTGGTCGGACCGTGGGTCGAGCAGACCCTACGCTCGCTCAGCGTCGACATCTTCTTCATGGGTGCCGATGCCATCGACGGTGTCGGGATCTCCAACAGCACGGTCGAAGAGGCTGAGGTCAAACGTCTTGCACTGGCCGCCGCCAAGAGCACGGTGCTGCTCGCAGACAGCACCAAATTCGGCCGCAGGTCCTTCGCTCGCGTGTGCCAGCTGCAGGACATCTCCGCCCTCATCACCGACCACGGGTCGCGCGCGGCCCTCGAAGACATCGATGAGAACTCACTCCGCATCGAGTTCGTGTAGTAGCTGATCCTGGAGGCCCGCATGACGAGACCCGACCATCCCCCATCCCGCTCCGTGCAGCGTCCACCTGGGCTGCAGGGACTGTTCCACGTGAAGAAACCCGTGATCGCGATGGTGCACATCGCCGCCCTTCCGGGTACGCCGCGCTACGACGCCTCGAACGGCATGGTCGCGATCGTGGACGCGGCTCGGCGCGACCTCCTCGCCCTGCAGGAGGCGGGTGTCGACGCCGTGATGTTCGGCAACGAGAACGACCGCCCGTACCAGCTCCAGGTGGACATCGCCTCGAGCGCCGGCATGGCCTACGTCATCGGACGCCTGCGGGACGAGATTCGTGTCCCCTTCGGGGTCGACGTCCTGTGGGACCCCGTGAGCACCGTGGGGCTCGCTGCCGCAACCGGCGCCCTGTTCGCACGCGAGATCTTCACCGGCGTGTACGGGTCGGACATGGGGTTGTGGCAGGGGAACGCTGCTCAAGCGCTGCGCTACCGCCGGCAGGTCGGGCGCGACGACCTCTTCCTCCTGTACAACGTGACGGCGGAGTTCGCGTCCCCGCTCGATCATCGGGATGTCGCCGAGCGCGCCAGGAGCGCCGTCTTTTCGAGCCTGGCCGACGCCATCCTGGTTTCCGGTCCCATGACCGGGCAAGCGGCGCCGCTGGAGCACCTCCGGAACGCGAAGGCGGGACTCGGCGAGACGCCGGTTCTGGCCAACACCGGAGTCCGCCACGAGAACGTGGCGGACATCCTCGAGCTCGCGGACGGGTGTGTGGTGGGAACCTCGCTGAAAGTCGATGGCGACACCTGGAACCCGGTCGACCCAGCGCGGGCCGCGAGGTTCATGGACATCGTCCGCAAGGTCCGGGGCGACTAGGCATGGTCGTGGGCATCGACGTTGGGACCACCGCCGTGAAGGGCATCCTCCTCGACGACGAGGCCCGCGTCATGGAGGTAGCGGCCCACGCCCACGATCTTCGGAACCCCCGCTCGACATGGGCCGAGGAAGACCCAGGTGACTGGTGGGGCGGCACCGTTCACGTGCTCCAGAGGCTTCTGCGCTCCTGCGACGTGGAAGGCATCCGTGCGGTGGGTGTGTCGGGCATGGTCCCGGCGGTCGTCGGCCTCGACACCCACGGCCGACCGGTGCGACCGTCCATCCAGCAGAACGATGCGCGGGCACACGAAGAGGTGCGGTGGTTCGCCGACAGGTTCGATGAGGACGGACTCTTCGCCAGGACCGGCGCCACCTGGAACCAGCAACTGGTTGCGCCGAAGATTCTCTGGCTCGCACGTCACGAGCCGGACGCCTGGGCCCGCGTGGAGCGCGTGACCGGCTCCTACGAGTACATCACCGAGCGGCTCGGAGCCGATCCCTACACCGAGTGCAACTGGGCGATCGAATCGGGTCTGTGGGATGTGCGGCGGGAGTCGTGGTTGGAGCCGATCCTCGAGGCCGCGGGTGGTCACGTTCGGCAGTTGCGGCAGGTGGCGCGTCCCCACCAGGTCGTCGGCGAGGTGAGCCGCGCGGCCAGTGCGGAGACGGGCCTCGTCGCCGGCACCCCGTTGATCGCCGGAAGCGCAGACCATATCGCGGCGGCCTTCGCCGCGGGGTTGCAGCATCCGGGCGACGTGGTCATGAAGTTTGGAGGCGCCGGTGACTTTCTCTACGCCACCGACGCGTTCGAGCCCGTTCGCGAGCTCTTCATCGACTACCACGACGTGCCGGGCCGCTTCGTCGTGAACGGCTGCATGGCGTCGTCGGGGTCACTCGTGAAGTGGTTCCAGGGCCAGTTCGCGCCCGATCGGAGCTTCGCCGAGTTGGACGCGTCGGCCGCGGCGGTCGAGGCAGGCGCCGACGGGCTCGTGTTGCTGCCGTACTTCCTGGGCGAGAAGACGCCGATTCACGACCCGCTGGCGCGCGGCACGCTCGTCGGATTGACCCTCTCGCACACGCCCGCGCACGTCCATCGAGCCGTCCTGGAAGGCGTCGCCTTCGCGTTCCGGCACCACCTCGACGTCCTTCGGGCGGCGGGCTACCCGATCCGGAGGGTCTACATGATGGACGGTGGCGCCCGAAGCGCGCTCTGGCGGCAGGTCCTGGCCTCCGTTCTGGACCACGAGATCGTGCGGCTCCGCAGCGGCGAGAGCGGCAGCGCGCTGGGCGTCGCGCTGTTGGCCGGCGTCAGTGCGGGTAGCTGGCATTGGGACGAGGTCCCGGGCTTCGTCCATGAAGACGGGACGACCGAACCCGACGGCCCGTCGGTACACCGCTACGACGAGCTCTACGCCATCTATCGGGAACTCTACCGGCGCCTGGAGAGCTTGTACCCGGAACTCATGGAGGCTGCTCGTGCCTGACAACAAGATCGCGTTCGTGACAGGGGGCGGATCGGGGATCGGCCGTTCCATCGTGCGGAGGCTCCATGCCGACGGCTTCCATGTTTGGATCGGCGACGTCGACGAGGACGGAGCGCGGGCCGTCGCGACCGAGCTGGGCGGTGGAGAGCGGGCGCGGGCGGTGCGGTGCGACGTCACGGACCGGACGAGCCTCGAGGACGCGCTCGGCGCAGCGTACGAGACGGGCGGGCGCATCGACGTCCTTTCCGCGAACGCTGGCGTCTCCTCGATGCGGCCCTTCCTCGACATCACCGACGAGGACTGGGACCACAACTTCGAGGTGAACACGAAGGGCGCCTTCCGCACCATCCAGGTGGCCGCGAGGCGCATGGTCCGACAAGAACCCCGGGCCGGCATGCGGCTCCGGGGCAAGGTCATCGCGACCGCGTCCATGGCGGCAAGGCAAGGGGCGCCGTTCCTGGCGCACTACTCGGCTTCGAAGTTCGCCGTTACCGGACTGGTGCACGCGGCTACGAAGGAACTGGCTCCGCTGGGTGTGACGGTGAACGCCGTCAACCCGGGCTATGTGCGGACGTCGATGCAGGCGCGCGAAGTGGCGTGGGAAGGCTCGCTCCGAGGCATGACGGCGGAGCAGGTACTCGAGGACTATGTTTCCCAGACGCCTCTCGGTCGCCTCGAGGAACCCGACGACGTGGCCGCCGTCGTGTCGTTCCTCGCGGGGCCCGATTCCGACTTCCTTACCGGGGAGTCGATCGAGGTCAACGGCGGAGCCTTCATCTACTGAGCGGGGTCGAGGCAGGTCTGCGGCCGTGCAGGCCGCGAGGAGGTCGGACGGGTGCAGGCACGAACGTCGGTGTCACCGCCAAGACGCATCCGGTGGGGCAAGGTCTTAGCCCACCTGGCGCTGGTGGTGTTCTCGCTCTACATCCTACTGCCCCTCCTGTGGGTGCTGCGGACCAGCCTGGTTCCCGAGGCCCGCGCGTACAGCGCGGCGCTGTTCCCCTCGTTCACGTTCGGCAACTACCTGCGCCTGTTCGAGGCGCACGACTTCGGCCGGACCTACCTCAACAGCTTCCTCGCCGCGGGCGGGTCGACGGTGTTCGGGGTGCCGATCGCCGCGATGACGGGATTCGCTTTCGCTCGCTTTCGCACGGGCGGCCAGGGAACCCGCTTCATGGTGCTCGCCACGCAGATGCTTCCGCCTGTCGCGCTGGTGCTGCCGGTCTTCACCATCTTCCGCGCCGTGGGGCTCACGAACTCCATCTTCGGGATCGGTCTGGCCTACGTTGGGCTCAACTTCCCCTTCATGACCTGGATCCTGATGGGGTTCTTCGAAGGCGTCCCCGTCGAGCTGGAGTGGGCGGCGATGGTGGACGGGGCAACGCGTTGGACGGCGTTCTGGCGCGTCGTCGTGCCGGTAGCGGCACCGGGGATCGCGGCCGCGGACGTGCTGGGCTTCATCCTGGCTTGGAACGAATTCTTGTTCGCCCTCATCCTGAGTGGCCCGTCGACGGCGACCATTCCCGTGACCCTGGCCGGCCTGCAGTCGCAGAACGGCGTACTCATCGCAGAGATCTCGGCCGGAGTCATCCTCGGCGTCCTGCCGCTGGTCCTGGCTTCGCGCTTCATCCAACGCTATCTCGTCCGCGGCCTGACGTTCGGCGCGGTCAAGTAGGGAGGTGTCGTAGAGCCCATCCGGCAGTCCGGACTCGCGCAACAACGACCCATACGTCGCTTCGACAAAGGAGGCAAGCATGCTGAAGAAGGGGAGAGCCTGGTTCGTCCTTGCGGTGGCCGCATGTGCGGCGCTGTTCGTGGTTTCGACCGCGAGCGCACAGGGAACGACGCTTCACATCCTCATGGAGGATGTGCCGGAAACGCACATCATCGAGAATCTCCTGCCCCAGTTCGAGCAGCAGACGGGTATCAAGGTCGACATCCAGAAGCTCGTGTACTCCGAGATGCACGACAAGCTGGTGACCCAGCTCGTCAGCTCCTCGAGCTACTACAACGTCCTGGAGGTCGACTTCCTGTGGGCCGGTGAGTTTCCGGCCGCCGGCTGGCTGGAGCCGCTTCAGCCCTACGTGGACAAGACGAGCTTCGACCTGAAGCCGTTCATACCGTCGATGCTCGACCTGGTCGGGAACTACGACAAGAAGCTGTACATGATCCCCATGTACAACTACTCGATGGGCCTGATCTACCGCAAGGATCTGCTGGCGGATCCGAAGCTCCAGAGCGCGTACGAGGCTGCCTTCGGCAGCAAGCTGGAAGTGCCGAAGACGCTGAAGGAGTACGTGCAGGTCGCCAAGTTCATGAACGACCATGCCGGAGTGGCGGGTGCGGCCATGCAGGGTCAACGCGGCGACCCCAACAGCATGGAGTTCTCCAACTACCTGTTCTCGGCGGGCGGTCACTACCTGGACGCCAGCGGCAAGGTCGCGCTCGACTCCCCCGCGGGCCTCGACGCCCTCAACCTCTACGTCGACAACATCCAGAACGCGTCGCAGAAGGGTGCGCTCTCGGCCACCTTGGACGACACGTTCCAACTGATGTGTCGGGGCAAGGCCTGGAGCATGGTGACGTACTGGTGGATGCTTCCTCAGCTCGATGACGCGTCCACGTGCCCCAACGTGGCAGGCAAGGTCGCGCTCGGCGTGATGCCGGGTGGCCACGGCGAGAGCGGTGGGTGGGGCTGGGCCATCCCCCACAACGAGAGCGCCCAGGCGAAGGACGCCGCCTGGAAGTTCATCAGTTGGGTCCAGTCGAAGAAGGTGGCGGTCGAGCGCGCCCTGCAAGGCCACGCTCCGGTGCGCAGCGACGTCTTCGAGGATCCCTCCGTCCTCGCCAAGTACCCGTACTACAAGCAGGCCGAGTCGGTCGTGCAGAGTGGCGAAGCCTTCCCGGTGTTCACCTACTCGGCGCAGTACGAGGATGTGCTCGGCCGTCAGTTGTCGCTCGCGGCCGCAGGTCAGGCGAAGCCTGCCGATGCCCTCAAGGCCGCCGCGGACGGTCTGCAACAGCTCCTGACGAAGGCCAAGAGCCAGTAGATCCGTTTCAGGCATACGCTCCGCGTTTCGGGGAACGGTCCTTCCCGTTCCCCGAAACGGATCTCGATCCCGGATCGGACGTGAGATGGTGCAACCCACCGTCGGCATGAGCGGGAATGGCCGCCGCCTACGAAGGAAGATCCAGGCGACAGGCTGGACGTTCGCCGCGCCCGGGCTTGCGCTCCTCCTGATCGTCGTAGCGGTGCCGCTCGTCCTGGCCATCGTCCTGGCCTTCTCCAGCTACACGTTCCTCCACACGAACGTCCTTCCGTTCACGGGTCTTGCGAACGTGAAGGAGAACGTTCAGGACCCGTATTTCTGGCATTCACTGTGGCTCACCGTGGGGTACTCCGCGGTAACGGTCACGGGCGAGGTCCTCCTGGGGATGGGCATCGCCCTGCTCCTCAATCAAGACCTGCGTTTCAAGGGGATCTACTACGCCATCCTGACCATCCCGATGGCGATGTCCCCCGTCAGTGTTGCGCTCATCTGGCACATGCTGCTGCAACCCAATCTCGGGATCGTCAACCACGTGCTGGGGACGTTGGGGTTGCCTGAGCCGGACTGGCTCGGCTCCACGACGCTGGCCTTCTGGAGCGTCGTTCTGGTCGACATATGGCAGCAGGTGTCGTTCGTCGTGCTGATCCTGACGGCCGGTCTGTCGGCGCTTCCCACGGAGCCCTACGAGGCCGCCGCCATCGATGGCGCGTCGATCGCGCAGCGGTTGTACTATCTGACGCTTCCGCTGATCCGGCCCGTCGCCGCGGTCGCGGTCATCATCCAGCTGATCAACGAGTTCAGGGCATACGACCTGTTCTACGTCCTGACGAAGGGCGGGCCGGGGATCGCCACCGACGTGCTCAGCTACTTCGTCTACCGCAAGGCATTCCTCGGGCTCAACATCAACGAGGCGTCGGCGGCGTCGTTCGGCCTGCTGATCGTGGTGCTGCTGCTGACGATCGCGTTCTACGCGCTGATCTCGCGCCGGGCCCACTGAAGCCTTCGAGCGCACGTCGGCCCGATCCTCTCGTCACCCCGGGCTGTCGCTCTTCCCGATCGTTCCACCGCGCGCTCGGTGGCCCTGCCCGACCACCAGGAAGCCGTTGTGGTCGATCTCACGCACGATGCGCGTGAGCTCACGCACCTCGGTACGGTTGACGGTGCAGAACAGCACGGTGCGCTCGCCGCGGCTGTACATGCCCTCGCCGCGCCACGCCGTGACGCCGGTGTGCATGCGCATCTGCAGCGCGGCCGCGACGTTCTCGGGCTGGTCTGTGACGATGAACACGGTTCGGACGATGGACGGTCCCTCGGTCGCGTAATCGGTGGCCAGGCCGTTGATGAACAGCGCCACCAGCGAGTAGAGCGCGCGGTCCCAGCCGAACACCGCACCCATCAGGAGCACGATGATGCCGTCGGTCACCATGTAGACCTGGCCCATCGGAATCCCACTGCGTCGCTGCAACACGCGACTGAGGATGCCGGTGCCGCCGATGTTGCCGTGCGCCCGGATGACCAGGCCGCCGGCGATTCCGGTGACCGCCCCGCCGTAGAGCGCGTTGAGCAGGGGGTCGTGGCTCGCGCCCTCGTGAGGGAGGTAGGGCGCCAGCACGTCGATACCGATGAACACGGTCGTGACGACGTAGAGCGTGCGGGCGAGGAACGGCGGGCCCCCCAGCTGCCACGCTCCGAGGAGCAGCAGGGGGATGTTCAACACGAACAGCACCACGCCGTTCGGCCAGGGCAGGTAGTGGGTGATGACGAGCGTCAGGCCGCCCAGCCCGCCGGGGGCAACGTTGCTGGGGACCAGGAAGAGGTCGAAGGCTGCGGCGTAGAGCACCGCGCCCGCCGTGAGCAGGACGATGTTGACGGCCTCCTGGTGCGCAAGCGTGAGGACCTTGTACCAGGTAGCTCTGAGGATCGTCGCTCGGCGGATCGTCGCTCGGCGGCTATGGGTGGTGCTCGGGGGCTCGCGATCCGTGTCCGCTGTGGTGGCGTGCTCGAGCCCGGGACCCTCGCCCCCAGTGCCCTCGCCCCCAGTGCTCTCGCCACCAGTGCTCTAGCCCCCAGTGCCCGCTACGTCTCGTCGTTGCGTTCTTCGCTGACGCTCCGGCCGACGCTCCTCCGGGTTCGACGCCATCGTGACCCTCCGGCAGCGGGCGCGGGTGCGCGCGTTGCGCGCCCGCGATCACCGTGACGCCACGCTACCGCAGAAAGCGCGCCAGCGGGCCGCGCACGTCGGGACGCAGCAGGGTGTGGCAGATCGCGTGGTGCACCTGCAACCTCAGGTCATCGGCAGAGAGTCCCGCATCGGTGGTGTAGCTGGCCTCGGGAAGGCGCAGCTCGATCGCCAGGAGCGCGAGGACGATCGCGCACAGGGCGTCGGCCAGTCCCCCGACACGGAACAGGTCGGTCCCGGAAGCGAGCAAGGCGTGCGGGGTGGCTCGTTGCCGGTGTCGGGGCGTGCCATGCGTGAACCTCCGTGGCGTGACGGTCGTCCTCGTCGGCCCTCGGGCGTGGTGCGGCCGGTGTGAGGTGCGCGCTCAACGAGTGTTCGGCGGGGGCGTGTCGAGGCGCCCACGCTCGAGCTCTTGCATCAGGTCGAGCTGGAGCTGTTGGATCTCGAGCAGCCGCTGCCAAGCATGCTGCAGCAGATGGTCCAGCTTCTCGTGCAACATGCGCACTTCCAGCTCGGCCTTGAGGTTGGTCCGGAAGTCGTTCTCGGCGTGCATGCGGTCCTTGGAAGCTTGCCGGTTCTGGCTCATCAGGATCACCGGGGCCTGGATCGCGGCGAGGCAGGAGAGCACCAGGTTCAACAGGATGAACGGGTAGGGATCGAACGGATGGCGCAGGATCTGGCTGCCATTGATCGCGATCCAGATCGCCAGCACCGCCAGGAATCCGAGGATGAAGGCCCACGATCCTCCGAAGGCGGCGATCGAGTCGGCCAGGCGTTGGCCGGGGCGGCGCTCCTGATCGAAGGCCTCGTTGATGTTCTCGCTCACCAGGTCCTCGGTGCGGAACGCCTGCACCACCTGGCTCTCCAGACGGTCGAGGTCGCCGCGATCTTCCTCGAGCAGGTCGCGGACGTACTCGGCCCGGTAGCGGTCGAGGTCGTCGCGGCAGATGACGTCGGCGTCGCTCCAAGCGGGATGGTCGTGCCGGATCGCCTCGCGCAAGGCGGGTCGGATCAGGGCCGCGGGCACGAGATCGGCCATGGGCAAGGTGCGGCCGCACACGGGACAGGTCGCGCTACGTGGGGCGTTCGTGGAGTCCATGCCTCATGCTAAGCGCGCGGAGTTGGAGACGCGTGGCGAGTCGCCGCGCGCCGGAACGCTCAACGCGGGGCGGCGAAGTCGAGCGTCCAATATGTGCCGGCAACGCCCGTTCCGAGGTCCTGGAAGGTCGGATCCATGATGTTCGCGCAGTGGCCCGGGCTGTTCAACCATGCGTCCATGACGGACGCGGGCGAGCCGAACCCGGACGCGATGTCCTCGCCGATGCGGGACCATGCGTACCCCTGCGCCGCGGCGCGGTCGCCCGGCGAGCTCCCGTCCGATCCCGTGTGGCTGAAGGTCCCGGTGGACTGCATGTCCTCGCTGTGGCACTGCGCGGCCCGTGTCAGGCGGGCGTCGAGGGCGAGGGGTGCCGCGGCGGCGTAGGCCGTGGCCCCGCACGAACGGGGCGTGCGCCGGGCCTCGTTGACCAGGCTCAGCAGCTCCCAGGCCTGACGGGGCGGCGTCCCGGCGGCGCAGCCCGTCAGCAGGAGGCCCGCGGCGAGCACGCAGGACACCACGAGGAGGACGATCCGGTGCCGCACCGGCCGGTGGTGGGGCCGCATGCCGTGATCCTAGGCCGCGACGTGACGGTCTCCCGTGGGCAGTTCCACTCGGCACCGCGCGGCCGCATCCGCGAGCCGACGCCGTGGCCGGGGGCGATCTCGTGCGGTGGCAGGTCGCACACCGGGGCACGTGGCCGTGTCGGGGCGGCGAGTGCCGCGGTAGAATGCCTCGCATGGACCGTCGACCGGCGAGCGCGCTGGCCCGGAGCCTGGCGTGGCTCACATCGCTCATGGTGCTGTCGGTGACGCTGGCGGCGCCGCCAGCGCTGCAGCTCGAAGATGCGTGGGTGCGCTGGATCCCGGCACCCGTTCCCAACACCGCGCTCTACGGGGTGCTCGTCAATCCCACCGACCACGAGGTACGCCTGGTGGGGGCGACCACGACCGCGGCCGCGACCTGCATGCCGATGACGACGCGCAAGCAGGACACGGGCTCGCCGTCCGGCCCGGTCGTGTCGATGGTGAACGTGGACGCGTTGACGGTCCCGGCGCACGGCCGGCTGACCCTCGCGCCGGGCGGCGACCACCTCATGCTGATGGGGTTGACCGCCCCCCTGACCGAGGGGACCGACGTCGAGGTCACCCTGCGCTTCGAGAGCGCGGCCCCCTTGACGGTCCGCGTAGTGGTCCTGCGGAAGTGAAGGGTGCCGAGGTGAGCCATGCCCGAGCCGGTTGATCCCGCGCCCGGCGACCCTGCGCCCGTCGCGCCCGGGCCCGTTGCGCCCGGGCCCGTGCGGCCCCCGCGGCGCCCGCTCTGGATCCTGCTCGGAGCGCTGCTGGCCCTGGTCGGCGCACTCGTCGTGTGGGACGTGGTGCGGCCGGTCCCGTACACCTACCTCAGCGAGCCGCTGTCGAACCCCACCGTCGCCAGCGACTTCACGTTACGGAGCGCGTCCGGTCCCGTCCGCCTATCGGACTTCCACGGCAAGGTCGTCGTGCTCTTCTTCGGCTACACGCACTGCCCCGACGTGTGCCCTACGGAGATGATGGAGCTCGCCAGGATCCACGGCTCGCTGCCGGCCGCGGACCGCGTGCGCGTCGAGGTCGCCATGATCTCGGTGGACCCGGAGCGCGATACGCCCGAGGTGATGGCCACCTACGCGCACGCGTTCTCGCCCGCATTCCACGGTCTGACCGGCGCGCCCGACGCCATCGCGGCGGTGGCGAAACAGTTCTTTGTGAGCTACCAGAAGACGGACCAGACCGGACCGGACGCCTACTTCATGCGGCATACGGCGGCGGTCTACGTCCTGGACCCGCAGCGCCGTCTACGCCTGATCTACGGCGGCGACGATCTCGCGTCGCACCCGGACCACGTGGCGACGGACCTGCTCCACCTGCTGGCCGAGGTGAGCTGAGGCTCGCCCGCGCGTCGCACGAAGGTCGTCCAGTAGAGCATGGTCCGCTCCTGCAGCACCCGCTAGAGCACCGTGGTGAGCAGGCCCGCGATCCTAGGAGGACATCGGGCGGGGCGTCGGATGTTCGTGCTCGAGCTCGTGCTTCAAGCGCCGGAGGCTCTCGGCCATGCGGCGCTGGAACAAGGCCGAGGCGAGGGCCGGCGGTACGGCCGGGGTGCGGTCGAGATCGAGCCCGTCGCGGCTCGCGTCCACGTCGACCCGCGTACCCTGCGGCGCGGGTGCGAGCCGGAAGCGGTAGGCGAACGGCTTCGGGCCCGGCTGACTCTCGATGGTGAACCGCTTCGAAGGGTCGAACTCGGTGACGCTGACGCGGTTCTCGACGTGCCCGGCGGGGAGCGTGCGCTTCATGCGGTAGGTGGCGCCGGTGCGGTTGTCCCCGCCGGTGATCTTCTCTACCGAGTCGATGGCGTGGTGCCAGGTCGATAGCCGCTCGAGGTCCGAGATGTAGGCGAACACCTCGTCGCTCGGTCGACGGATGATCACCGTGAGATGGACGGCCATGAAGACCTCCTGTGCGTTCTGGGGCCGCCCGCGACGTTCGGCGGCGGCGCTCGTGCGCGCTCCGCCTGCGGGCTCCGCCCTAGCCTAGCGGTGAGCGCGTTGCATCGTGCAGCCTAGCGCACACGCTCCCTGAAAGGTCGCGGGGACTGGCCCCAGAACCCGCGCGACGTCAGTCTGCAGAGCGTTGGAGGACGGCCTTCACCACGAGACGGATGGGGTCGGAAACCGCGAGGATCGGCCCCACCACCGGCCGCCGCAGCCCGAAATCGTCGAAGGTGACCTCGGTGGTGGCCTCGAGGGACACGGCGTCCGCGGAGAAATCGCCGGTCGCCTCCCAGGTCACCGTCCTGGTGGTGCCGTGGACGGTGAGGTCGCCGACGATCTGGAAGCCGACGGTGCCGCTCGTGGGCAGGGGCGTGGGCAGCCCACGCAGCTCGGTGGGGACCAGGACTGCATCCGGATAGCGGGCGGTCTCCAGGGTGTTGTTCTGGATGAAGCGGTCGCGTCGGGCGGCGTCGCTGGTCAGGCCACGCAGGTCGACGGTGAGGCTGGAGCCCTCCGCGACGCCGCCTTCGGCCGCGAGCACCACCGTGCCGGAGACGAGCCCGGTGACGCCGACGGCGTCGCGTGGCAACGACAGGCCCACGACCTTCTCGCTGACCGTGTAGCCGGCCTGGCTCTGGTCGGCGACGACCGTGAAGGTCTGGGCTGCAGCCCAGGAAGGAGCGAGCAGCACGAGGGAGAGCACGACGAGTCTCGCTCGGCGAAGGGGGCGGGAGCGGGCTCGCGCTCGAGCACCGGCCTCCGTGCGGGCCTGCGGGAGGTCCATCGGGTTTCGGTGGGCGTCCGTGTGGCGCATCGCGCGTCCTCCTTGCGAACCACTTTGTGGAGCTAACCGTGGTGTGGATGCGATTCTAGCGCGAAGGCCGGGGTCGCCGCCGTGTGGGCACCACGCTGCGAGGGCAGTGTCGCGGGCCCTAGGGCGGGCGGCGGTCCGCGAAGCGCCGACGGCGCACCCTATACACAAACAAGCTGACACCCACTCACGGACCGGGCGGCGTCAGCCGGCGCGCCCCAGCGACCGCCCCGGCGACCGCCCGACCATCCGCCCGACCATCCGCCCGACCATCCACCCGACCATCCGCCCACCGAACAGGCAGCCCCCCAGGAAGGTTCCCTCCAGCGACCGGTAGCCGTGCATGCCGCCTCCACCGAAGCCGACGACCTCGCCGACGGCGTACAGGCCCGGCAGCGGCGCCCCGTCGGTGCCCAGGACGCGCCCCTGCAGGTCGGTCTCGAGCCCGTCCAGGGTCTTGCGGGTGAGCGCGCGCAGCCTCACCGCCACCAACGGACCCACCGCCGGGTCGAGGAGGCGGTGCGGACCCGCGACCCGCAGCAGACGCTCGCCCAGCGACCGTCGGGCGTTGCGGATGGCCATGGCCTGGACGTCCTTGCCGAAGTTGCTGATCACCTGCTCGTCGCGGGCGGCGACGGCATCGGCCACCATCGAGGGATCCAGGCGCTCGTCGCCCACGAGGACATCCATCTTGCGCACGAGCCCCTCCAGGGTGGCGTCCGTCAGGAAGCCCTCCCCGCGCTCGGCGTCGTCGTCCGCGAGCACCTCGCCGGTCACGCCCACGACCGCTCCCCCCTCGACCGTCGGCTCGTGCACGCGGTGGCGGAACCGGAGGTGGACGCGTCCTGCGCTCTCGTGCGCGAGCACTCGCCGCGCGAGCACCCGCCGCGCGAACGCCTGACGATGGCGGGGCCCGTGCCCCAGGCGATCTGGAAGCGCGGAACGCTGTTGCCCGCGCCCTCGGCACGCCCGTCGCCGCGCTCGTCTTAGCCGACGACGGGGAAGAAGCGCAGGCCGTGGGCGCGCAGCCAGGCGCGCTTCTCGCCGGCCGCGAACGCGACGTAAGCCTCGGCCCAGCGTCGCGTCCAGAGGTCGAAGTCGCGGTCGAACGCGGCCGTCGCGATCCAGTCACGCCAGGCGAGCTCGTGGCGGTCGCGGATGCCGAGCCGCCGCTGCTCCGGCGTGTCGACGAGGAACAGGCCTCCGAACGACCAGAACACCTGCCCGCCCAGGCCGGCCCGCGACTCCTGGTCGAGCAGCACGACCCGCAGACCGGCGTCGGCCGCCTCGGCGGCGGTCACCAGCCCTGCCAGGCCCGCGCCGACGACGATGACATCGGTGTCGGGCGTCATGGACGGACGGCCGCGGAGCTCATGGGCTCCGCCACACGGGGAGTGTCGGATCGGTGGTGATGGGGTGCCCCACGGGCCGACGGTGCGGGGCCGTGCACGCCCCCGCCTCCGTCCTGCGGCGTCGTGATGGTGCGCGTGCCATCGAGCCGCCTCGCTACGAGACGTTCCACTGCGTGACGGACCCCTCGAGGTTCGCCGCACGGTCGTGAGCGCGATCGTACCACCGCCTGTGGCGCCCGCGGTAACGCTCCTCGTGGCGCTCGCCGTGACCCACGGAGGCCGCCCGTGCGCTCCCATGGAGCCAGGCCAACGCAGGCGTCGACAGCGCGGACCCGAGGATGGCGAAGGAGGCCGACATGCAGGGTTCTTGGAACCATGAACGAGCGATCCGTGAACGGTACACGGATCTGGCGCGTGACACTGCCCGCCGGAGCCGGGCCCGGGAGGCCCGACGGATCACCGGCGGAACGATCGGCGCCCCCACGGCGAACGCGTACGGCGTGCCCGGAGCCCGGCCCGGGCGGCGCGGTACGCTTGCAAGCGCTGCACGGACACCGTGCGCACGGCGGCGGGGGCCGCCGGTGTGGAGGTAGCGTACGTGGAGGTTCGAGAGAAGCCGATCGCCGAGCTGCAGGCGGCCATGACGGCGGGCGAGACCACCGCGCTGGAGATCGCCCGTTCCTTCCTGGAGAGGATCGCCGCCATCGATGCCGGCGGGCCGGCGTTGAACGCCGTCATCGAGGTCAACCCGGACGCGCTGGAGGCGGCGGCCGAGCTCGACCGGGAGCGTCGTGAGCGTGGCCCCCGCGGGCTCCTGCACGGCGTGCCCGTGATGGTCAAGGACAACATCGACACCGGCGACCGCATGCAGACGACCGCGGGCTCGCTGGCGCTGGCGGGCAACGTCGCGCCGTGCGACGCCGGCGTGGTCGAGCGCCTGCGCGCCGCGGGCGCCGTGGTGCTGGGCAAGACGAACCTGAGCGAGTGGGCCTACTTCCGTTCGACGCGCGGGTGCAGCGGTTGGAGCAGCCGTGGGGGCCAGACGCGCAACCCGTACGCGCTGGACCGCACGCCGAGCGGGTCGAGCTCCGGTTCGGGCGCAGCGGTCGCCGCCGGGCTCTGCGCGGGCGCCATCGGGACCGAGACCGACGGCTCCATCGTGAGTCCGTCCTCGGCCAACGGCATCGTCGGGATCAAGCCGACCGTCGGGCTGGTGAGCCGCGCCGGGATCATCCCGGTGGCGCCGTCGCAGGACACCGCGGGACCGATGGCGCGCACGGTGGCGGACGCCGCCGCGCTGCTCACCGCGATCGCGGGTCCCGACCCGCGCGACGAGGCCACCGCACAGGCGCCGACGCTGGACTACACGCAGTTCCTCGACCCGCACGCGCTCGAGGGCGCCCGTCTGGGCGTGGCGCGCGACTGCTTCGGCCGGCACGAGGCTGCCGATGCCGTCGCCGAGGCGGCGCTCGGCGCGTTGCGCTCGCTGGGCGCCGAGATCGTCGATCCGGTCGAGGTGGGACGCGAACGCATGAACGGCGCGCCCGAGATCGAGCTGATGCTGATCGAGATCAAGGCCGGGGTGGACGCCTACCTCGCCGACCACCCCCGCGCCGGGGTGAGGAGCCTGGAGGAGGTGGTGGCCTACAACCGGCTCCACGCCGAGCGCGTGCTCCCGTACTTCGGGCAGGAGCTGCTCGAGCGGGCGCTCGTCGACGGCGTGGTGTCCGACGCCCGGCACCGCGAGGTGCGCGAGACCTGCCTGCGGCTGGCGCGCGACGAGGGGATCGACCGCGCCCTCGCCGAGCACGGGCTCGACGCGCTGGTGGCGCCCACCCAGGTCCCCGCCTGGGCTATCGACCCCATCGACGGGGACAAGCGGCTCGGCGGCTGCGCCACGCCGGCGGCGATGGCGGGCTATCCGCACGTGACCGTTCCCGCGGGGTACGTCCACGGTCTCCCGGTCGGACTGTCCTTCTTCGCCGGCCCCTACGCCGAGGGGCGCTTGATCGGCTTCGCGCACGCGTTCGAGCGCGCGACGCGGGTGCGCCGCCGCCCGACCTTCCGTGCCCGTGCCGTCTGACCGGCCGGACGCCGGACGTCGCTCCCGGCGGCCCGCGACGTGATCCTGGGACTTCCCACGGAGGCGCTCGCGGCCGCCGCGTCCGCCGCTCTGCTCGTGGGCGTCGCGAAGGCCGGGTTCGGTGCCGGGTCCGGTGTCATCGCCACGCCGCTGGTGGCGTTGACGTTGCCGGTGCCGCAGGCGGCCGCGTTGCTCCTTCCCGTGCTGATCGGGGCGGACGTGTTCGCGGTCTGGCACTACCGTCGCAGCGCGAGTCTGCGCGACCTCCGGCTGCTGCTGCCGAGCGCGCTGGTGGGTATCGCGCTCGGCGCGCTGACGTTCGATCTGCTGGCGCCGCATGGCCGTGCACTGGAGGTCGGGATCGGGGTGCTGGCACTCGGGTTCGTCCTCTGGCAGGCCGTCCGGGCGCGGGTCCTGACCGCACTCGAGCAGCGGCCGCCGTCGCGCGTCTGGGGTGCCGTGCTGGGGAGCGTCGCCGGCTTCACCTCCACGCTCGCGCACGTCGGCGGTCCGCCCGTGGCGATCTACCTGCTGCCCCGCGGCCTGCGGCGGGAGCTGTTCGTGGGGACCGCCGCGTGGTTCTTCTTCATCGTCAACGTCGTGAAGCTCGTGCCGTACGCCTGGCTGGGACTGCTGAACGTCGACAACCTGCTGGTGGCCGTGCTGCTGCTGCCGCTGGCGTTCGTCGGCGCGGCGCTCGGCGTGTGGCTCAACCGGACCGTCCAGGAGCGTGGGTTCACGCTCGCGATCTACGTCCTGCTGACGTTGACCGGCATCCAGCTGGTGTCGGGCTCGTCGCTCGTCGCGTGGCTGGTGCATCCGCGCGGCTGAGCTCCTCGCCGCCTCCGGAGAGCCTTCGTGTGGCGGGCGCACGTCGCCTCGATGAGTGCCGGTGCGAGCGGCAGCGCGGGATCGGCATTGGCAACCAGGTTGGCGTCCGGGTCGGCGGGCGCGATCTCGAGAACGTGGTTCATCCCCTCGATCCGCGCCAGGGTGGCGTGTTCCGTGGCGGATGCCAGGCGGTCGCCGTCCGCCACCGGGACCTGCAGATCGGTCGTTCCCTGAACGACCAGGCCCGGGATCTCGAGCTCGGCCAGAGCGAGCGCGGGGTCGTGGCGGAGCCAGCTCACCAGGTGCGGCTGGACGCTCTGGCGGAACAGCGTGCCCCACCTGGGGCACCGCGGGGATCCCGGGCGGCAGCGCATCCACCGTTCGCCCGGCCTGCAGCTCGCACGTCACGGCGTCGACGTCGTCCACCCGCGCGGCGGGGAGCTGTCCCTTCGGTTACGAGCGAAGGACGTCGGCCCCCGGACGCCCCGACCCCTCCTGCGACACGAACGTGCGTGGCCACCCCGGCCGCGGCGAGCGCTCGGGCCACGAGCCTCAGGCTGTCGTTGCGCCCGGGGAGGAGCGTGGAGTTGCCGTCGCGGTCGGTCGCCCCGGAACCCGCGATGACGAGTGCGACCGGGAAGGGCCCGTCCGCTTCGGGGAGTTCGAGCGTGCCGTACAGGCGTCCCGTGGGGGTCTCGAGGATCGTCACCGAGCAGCACATGCCCGCCGACGCGTTCCCGGGAGCGACCCGCTCGACGCTACACTGGGCCATGATGGAACGCCGGACGGAGCCCACCGGACTGCGGGTCGTGCGCTCCGACGGCGCCGCCGGGACGGCGCGCCAGCCACTCGTGCGCCGCGTGGTCGATGCGCTCGTGGGGCGCAGGGCCCGGCTCGCCGGCACCGTCTACCTGTGCGTGGATCTGTCGGCGAGCATGGCCGATCCGGGGAAGATGCCGGAGCTGTTGCGGGGCTCGGTCCGCTTCTTCTACGAGGCGTGGCGGCGGAACTACGCCGTGGGGGCGATCGGTTTCGGCTCGGCGGCGCGGGTGCTCACGGGCGCCACGCGCAACCCCTACCGTTTCCAGAAGAGCATCACCGGGCTCATGCCCAACGGGCGTACCGCCATGGCCCGTGCGCTCCGGCTGGCGGCCGGCCGCTTGCGCCTGCGCGGCGGCCATCGGGTGATCCTGCTGATCACCGACGGCATGCCCGACAGCCGGGAAGCGACGCTGGACGCCGCGGCGGCCGCACGCGCCCTCGGGATCCGCGTGATCGCCGTGGGGACGGGTCGCGCGGACGAGGCCTTCCTGCGTGCGCTGGCCCCCCGTCCGGAGCTGGCACGCGTCGTTGGCGCCAACAGCTTCGGCGACGCCGTCGGGGGGGCCGCCGGCGAGCTCGTGCCGTGAGGATGGGCTCTGGCGGTACGGGTCCGCCAGGGTGGAGCTCGAGCTCGCCACCGCCTGCTGAGCGGGCGGCCCGCCTTCGTACCCGGCCACGACCTCGACGAGGTCGACGTTGGCCTTTGCCGGCGCGACCAGCTTCCGCGGATCGACCCGCTCGGGGCGGCGCCCGCAAGGGGTGGGTCGTTCCGTCCTTCGTGCGCGGACGGCCCGCGGTGCGGTGCGCGAAACCCTGTTGGGGACGAGAACGCCTTGGGATGCCGGCACCCGTGGTCGTGGGCGATGGGCAGGTGTGCGACGGGCGTGTTCCAGACCTGCAGGCCCGCATGTCCGGCCGTGGCGGCGGCTGGCGGCCCCCCGGCGGCTGCTGCGCCCCCGGCATGCCCTCGTGCCTCGCGGCGCCCGGGAGGGGCATTGCTCCCGACGCGTCGTCGCGCCGGGAGCAGGCCTACACTTGCAGCGGGACGGGGAGCTTCCGACGCGCTGTGGGCCCCCTGCCGGCCGCGCCGGGGAGGGCGCCTCGAGGAAGGAGATCGCCATGAGCAACGTCAAGCCGTCCGACGCATTCCGGATCCTGCGGCGTGAGTTCGGCTTCCGGCTCGCGGAGTCGCGGGAACGCGGTCACGAGCGCATGGTGGCGGCCGTCGAGAGCGGGCTGGGGGTCGACCACCGGGCGGCCGAGGACGCCGTCCACGCTCTCGAGAACGCCGGCGAGGTGCGGTTCGTGCGAGGCGACAGCGGCGAGGCCGGCGCCCCGCTGCCTCAGGGATTGCCGCGCGGCGCGACCGCACCCGCCCCCTTCGTTCCGCCCGCGCCGACCGGTACCGAGACCGTGCCCGGTCACTGGCGCATCGGGGAAGGAGGCTGAGCGCGCCTGGGGCCAGTGGGCGAACGGCCCGAGCCCCCGCCTGACTCAGTCCAGGAAGTCTCGCAGCGAGCTGTCGCGGCGCGCCAGGTACTGCAGCTTGCGTAGCGCGCGGGCTTCGGCCTGGCGTACCGCCTCGCGGGTGATGCCGTAGCGCCGCCCGATGTCCTCGAGGGTGTGCTGCTCGCCGTCGACCAACCCGAAGCGCAGCCGCAGGACCTCGGCCTCCCGCTCGGAGAGGCGGCCCAACAGGCGTCGGAGCTGGTCCGCGAGCGCCGTGTCGCTGGCGAGCTCGATGGGAGCGTCGGCGTCGGCGTCGGGCAACATCTCTCCCAGGGTGGTGTCCTGCTCTTCGCCGATGGGACGCTCGAGGGACAACGTGTCGCGCGCCTGGCGAAGGGTGTGATCGACCCGCTCCACCGTCCAACCCTCGCCCATCACGCCGGCGATCTCGGCGCGCGTGGGGGGCCGGCCCAGCTCCTGCTCGAGCCGCTCGGTGTGGGAGCGCAGCTTGGTGAGCGTCTCCTGGAAGTGTACCGGCAGCCGGATGGTGCGTGAGGCGTTCGCCAGCGCCCTTACGACGGCCTGGCGGATCCACCACACGGCGTAGGTCGAGAACTTGTAGCCGGTGCCGACGTCGTACTTCTCGACGGCGTGCATGAGCCCGGCGTTGCCCTCCTGGATGAGATCCAGTAGGGAGAGCGCGCGGCCGCGGTAACGCTTGGCGACCGACACAACCAGGCGTAGGTTGGCCTCGATGAGGTGCTGGCGAGCGCGATCGGCGTCCGCGATCTGGCGGGTGAGCCGGCGGCGCTCGCGCGGATCCAGGGTGTCCCCTTCGCTCTCGAGTTGGGCCCGGGCGTCCTTGCCGCCGTCGACGCGGCGCGCCAGCGCGACCTCCTCGTCGCGCGCGAGCAGCGGGATGCGCCCGATCTCGCCGAGGTAGCGCTGTAGGTCGTTGTAGTCCTCGGGCGCGGCCTGCCGCGGGCTGTCGGACGCCGGCATCTCGCCATGTCCGTGCTCGTCGGCGTGCCCTTGCTCTGGCGTCGAGGGGTCGTGGTCGCGCTCATGCGTCTCGTGAAGCGGAACTCTGTTCATGAAATCAATCCCGGACGCCGATCGGGCGCCGCCCCGCGCGGCCCCGCGCGTCGCGCCTGGAGCGTGGGCACGCACCGGCCCCGGTCCGGGTCGGTTACGTGATCGACGTCGTGCTGGCGGGGGGCGTGACGACGCGGCGTGCCGCCGCCACACGTTGCAAGTGTACCACGAGGGTACACTCTCCTCCAAGCGGTTATGGACGGCGCAGTCGGTGCCCCCCCGGCGCCGACGTCCGGGATGCGTCCCGAGCGGCCTTCGCCTCGCGACAAGGTGCCGGTGGGCGTCCCGTCCGGGCCGGGAGTCGGGCCGGGCGCAAGGGGGCGAGAGCGTGCGCGACGCCGTCGAGAGCATGCGGCGCTTCCACGTGCGCTGGGTCGGCCTGGGCTTATCGGTGCTCGCCGTGAAGGGTGCCCTGCTGGCCGTGCCGCCGACGGGGTTCGCCAAGTTGCTGTTCGACGGGTACGACCGCGACAACCGGTTCTACCGCGAAGGGTGAGGGGGCGGGCC
>Ga0114931_10001039_pt1 | contig 35131 bp, 28 predicted proteins | sample 2SBtaG_FD_89579 | JGI IMG/M metagenome (GOLD analysis project Ga0114931, IMG submission 89579) | Deep subsurface microbial communities from Kolumbo volcano to uncover new lineages of life (NeLLi) - 2SBTROV14_V59a metaG | ecosystem: Environmental > Aquatic > Marine > Volcanic | place: Kolumbo... | reverse complement strand
TTCCCCTCTGCTCTAAGCTCTGCTATCATCCCTCGCTCATCTATTTTCAGCTGATTGTATTTCTTTCCCATAACCACCTAGATTATCCTCCCAGGTGGTGAACTTCCTCTTTGAACTCAGTTCCTTAATAATCTCGATATGATTTATAATTTCGTTAAGATTTTTGATGCGGAGTCTTTCGCCGATCGAGTTATGCTCGTCTACCCTGTCCAAGAGTAACGCTTTAATACCGAGTGTCCTCGGGCTGTGGAAATCGTTATTCAGGCTATCTCCTATGTGTAAGCATTCATATGGAGCTGCTCCTGCTTTCTCGAGAGCTATACGGAATATCCGGGCTTCAGGTTTTGCAAAACCCGCTTCACTCGAAATAATGAAAAAATCAAAGTATTTATAAATACCAAGGCCCTTCATCACGTCGTATACCCTGGAGTCGAAATTCGAGACTATGCCGAGCTTAAACCCGGCGCCTTTGAGCGCGCCGAGGGTCTCACTGCTTTCCGGAAAGAGTTCCCAGGCTTCACTCCTGAATACTTCGAAGAGCTCGTCGAAGTGAGGATCGAACCCTTCGAACATGCCGATTTCTGAATATACTTCCTCTACAATCGCTCTCCAGTAGTCTTTTTCGAGACCTTTTCTTTCTTCTTCCGTAGCCCCGCCGAATGCGAGAGGCGGCGCCGAGGCAAATGCCTTTGAGAAGGCTTTTTTAATTTTAGCGGGATCGGGGTCGTGTGCCCCGTGCTTACGGGCCACGCCGGCGTAGGTGTCGCCCAAGCCCCCGCGGATGTAAAATAGCGTGTCCGCGGCGTCAAAGAATATTGTCTTAATATGTCCGTTTTTCATATCAGTACCCCAAATACGGTCTGAGCCATTTCTCCACTTCCTCTACCGTCATACCTTTCCGCCGGGCGTAGTCCTCGACCTGGTCTTTATCGATCTTGTTCACGTGGAAATATTTAGACTCCGGATGAGCGAAATAAAGCCCTGCAACTGAGCTTGGAGGTTTGATAGCATAAGTCTCAGTGATCGACGCGCCTATATTTTTCTCGGCGTCGAGGAGGTTCCAGAGTACGGCTTTCTCAGTGTGGTCCGGGGAAGCGGGGTACCCGGGCGCGGGTCTTATGCCCCTATATTTTTCTTTTATCAGCTCTTCGTAAGAGAGTTTCTCGTCCTTACCGTAACCCCAGTTCACCCTGGCTTTTTTGTGCATCATCTCCGCAAGCGCCTCGGCTACCCGGTCGCCTAGTGCTTGAACCATAATAGCCGTGTAGTCGTCCCCTGAAGCTTTATATGATTCCGAGAGTGCCTCTACCTCTTCCCCCGCGGTCACGACGAATCCTCCGATGTAATCCGGTACGCCGCTGTCTTTGGGCGCTACGAAGTCTGCGAGCGATAGGTATGCGCCCTCCCCTTTATCTTTCTGCTGGCGGAGGAAATGGAATTTCCCAAGTACCTGCTTACGGGTTTCATCCGTATATATTTCAATATCGTCCCCTACGCTGTTGGCCGGCCAGAAACCAAGCACCGCTCTGGGTCTGAAGCGTTTTTCGAGCACGATTTTCTTGAGCAGCTTCTGTGCATCGTTGAAAAGACTCTTAGCCTGCTTGCCCCGTTCTTTGTGCTCAAGTATTTTAGGATAAGCGCCCTTGAGCTCCCAAACCCAGAAAAAGGGAGACCAGTCTATGTAGGGAAGTACGTGTTCGATGGGTATATTGTCTACTACTTCAACACCAAGCTTTGAAGGGGCGACTGATGGCAATTTGTCCCAATCGATCTTTAAGCCTCTTGTTCTTGCTTCCTCAAGCGTTAAGTATTTCGTTTTCTCTACGGATTTTAAGTGGAGCTTTCTGAGCTCTTCGTGCTTCTCTTCCTGCTCGGCTGCGAATTTTTCATATTTCTCCGGGTTCAGCAGGTCGTTACAAACGTTTACTACAAGGGATGCGTCCTGCACGTGGCTTACGACTCCTTTATATTCGGGCGCGATCTTGATCGCGGTGTGCGCCTTGCTCGTAGTAGCGCCGCCAATCAACAGAGGCGTCTTAAAACCCCGCCGCTCCATTTCTGAGGCATTATAGACCATCTCGTCGAGTGAAGGCGTAATGAGCCCGCTCAGCCCGATGACGCTCGCCCCGACCTCATGTGCTTTCTTCAGGATATTGTCGCAGGCTACCATAACGCCGAGATCGATAACATCATAGTTGTTGCATCCGAGTACTACAGAGACGATATTCTTACCTATATCGTGCACATCGCCCTTGACGGTCGCTATAACAAAAGTGCCTTTGCTCGAGCTTCTTCCCGATTTAGCCTTTTCGGCCTCCATAAAAGGCTCGAGATACGAGACAGCTCTTTTCATAACGCGGGCGCTTTTAACGACCTGCGGCAGGAACATTTTGCCTTCGCCGAACAAAGTCCCCACTACTTTCATCCCTTCCATGAGAGGGCCTTCTATTACGTCCAAGGGGCGCTCACATTTCGAGCGCGCCTCTTCCGTGTCCGTTTCAATGTGGTCGGTGATTCCCTTTACGAGGGCGTATGAGAGCCTTTCCTCCACTGTTCCCTCTCTCCATGTCTGGGTTTCTTTCACGCGTTCTTTGTCAGTGCCCTTAAACTGCTCCGCATAATCTATTAATACATCGGTTGCGTCGGGTCTCCGGTTCAAGAGCACGTCTTCTACTTTTTCAAGGAGCTCTTTGTCTATGTTCTCGTATACTTCGAGCATACCGGCGTTCACGATTGCCATGTCGAGCCCGGCTTCTATAGCGTGGTAGAGGAAAGCGATGTGCATGGCTTCCCTGACTACGTTGTTACCCCTGAATGAGAAAGAGATATTGCTTATGCCTCCGCTCGTTCTTGCTCCGGGGCAGACGCTTTTGATCTCCCGTACGGCTTCTATGAAGTCTACGGCATAGTTGTCGTGCTCCTCGATTCCTGTGGCCACGGTCAGGACGTTCGGGTCGAAAATAATATCGTTAGGGTCCATTCCCACCTTCTCTGTAAGGAGGTCGTAAGCGCGCTTGCAGATCCTGACCTTTTCGTCTTTGGTCGCGGCCTGGCCCCCTTCGTCAAAAGCCATTACGACTGCTGCCGCACCGTAACGTATAACCTTCGTGGCTTCATTAAGGAACTTTTCCTCTCCTTCTTTCAAGCTGATCGAGTTCACTACCCCCTTGCCCTGAACGCACTTAAGCCCCGCTTCAATTACTGTGAACTTAGAGCTGTCTATCATAATAGGTACTCGCGATATATCGGGCTCAGAGGCTACAAGGTTCAGGAACCTGACCATGCAGGCCTCGCCGTCGAGTAAGGCTTCGTCGAAATTTATATCTATTACATTGGCCCCGTTCTCCACCTGCTGCCTTGCTACGCTAAGAGCCGAGTCGAAATCCTTAGCCTTGACGAGCTTTGCAAACCTAGGAGAGCCTGTTACGTTAGTGCGCTCTCCTATCATGACGAAGGGGGCTTTGTCCCCGATTATGTTTAGTGGCTCGAGCCCGCTTAGACGAGTGGCTGGGAGGATATGCGGGATTTTACGGGGTGGGAATTTCCCGGCCTTTCTTACAATTGCGTTTATGTGCTCGGGGGTGGTGCCGCAGCACCCGCCCACTATGTTGAGGAATCCGCTCTTTGCGAAATCCTCTAAATACCCGGAGGTATCCTCGGGAGTCTGGTCGTATCCCGTTTCGCTCAGAGGGTTGGGGAGTCCCGCGTTTGGGTAGCAGCTTATGTAGCAGTCGGCAATCTTTGAAAGCTCTTCGATGTACGGGCGCATGTCTTCTGCGCCGAGCGCGCAGTTGATCCCGACGCTGAGTGGCTTGGAGTGTCTTACGGAGTTCCAGAACGCCTCTACCGTCTGGCCCGAAAGCGTCCTTCCCGAGGCGTCCGTAATGGTTACCGAGAGCATAAACGGTATTTCCCGGTCGAGCTCGTCTAATAATGTATGGACAGCGAATATGGCGGCTTTAAGGTTCAGCGTATCGAACGTCGTCTCTGCTAATAGTATATCGACACCGCCTTCGACGAGCGCCTTTGCCTGCTCATAATAGGCATTGTTAAGGTCATCGAACGTGACGGACCTGTAGGCCGGGTTATTTACATCGGGAGAAATCGAAGCAGCCCTGGTAGTCGGACCGAGCGCACCCGCTACGAAAGTCGTCCGTACGGGGTTATCGGACATAAATTTCTCTGAAGTTTCCTTGGCTATTCGAGCTGCATTTATATTTATCTCTGAAACAACACTCTCAAGCTCGTAATCCGCCTGTGAGATTTTGTTCGCGTTAAACGTATTGGTCTCGATAATGTCAGCGCCCGCTTCGAGGTAGCTCCGGTGTATCTCAGAAATGATTTGTGGTCTCGTTAAGCATAGGAGGTCGTTATTCCCCTTAAGGTCTATAGTGTGGTCGGTAAAGCGGTCTCCTTGGAAGTCCTCCTCTTCGAGCTTATAGCGCTGTATCATGGTGCACATGGCTCCGTCAAGGAAGAGTATGCGCTCCTTCAGCAGTTCTTCTAGTCGCTTATAAGAATCGGTCTTGTTCATATTCTCTAATTTCTCCGCCCCGGCATCGCTGTGAAGCGCTCGCCTCCGTCCCCATTATTATAACGAATCTGTATTTTTTGAAAGCCCGGGCTTGGAGATAGATAGTTCTTATGCCCAAGAGTTTTTTGAATCAAGTCCAAGTGTCTCTGAGCGATCTTAGCTCCTTGAATACTCCTACAGGGCTTGTGTCGAGTTCGGGGTTTCTTTTCTTAAGCTCTTCCACCATTTCAGGGACGTCGTAGCGCATGAACGGGTTGTAGCCCTTTTCCTCTCCCATTGTCGTGGGTGCAGGTTCCTTACCCTCTGTTGTTGCGGAGATTACTTGCTCAAGTTTAGATTGAGCGGCTTCATTCCCAGGCTCAAGGTCTAGCGCAAACCGGAGGTTTTTCTCGGCATAATCATGGCCTACTAATATTTTTGTGTCATCGGGTAGGGTCCTGAGCTTTGTATCGATGCTATTGAAAAGGTCTTCGGCGACTCCCCTGAATTTTGTGTTGCCGCAGCCTGAGACAAACAGCGTGTCTCCAACGAAGGCGTAATCCCCGGCTAAAAGAGTTATATGCTCTGGGCAGTGGCCGGGAGTATAGATTACTTTTATTTCCTGATTGCCTATTTTGATTATATCTCCTTCGTCAATACCCGAGCTTCTGGGCGACACGCGCTCAAGCCCCTCAGGGTGTACGAGAATCTTCGATATGTTCGTAAGTGATACTTTAATTATCGTGTCGTTTCCGGAAATGTGGTCCGGATGGCAGTGCGTATTTATCACATATTTAACCCTCAGGTCACGGTCCCTTATGAAGTTTAGCAGTGCTATTGGGTCGATGGGGTCTATTACCGCGCACTCCCTGCTGTCTTCGCACCAAGCTATGTAGTTATAGTTTGAGTCGCTTTCCTGAATCTTGATCCTTGCAATACCGAGCCCTGACTTTTGAAATATGTCCATATCTTACTCTCCTATATTATTAGGTTCTGATTTTGTTCCTGCCCCGGCATCGCTGTGTTTATTTTATTCCTGCTCTCGCTCACTTAACTTTATTTAATTCCCCCCGATCGGGCTTTGCCCTCCGGTCTGTCCCCATGTTCACTCGCCGCCCCCGGCCTCTGTCTTCTTATTTTATTCTTGCCCCGGCATCGCACGAAAGCGCTCGCCTCTGCCCCCAGCCTCCGTTCCCGGAATTAAAAATAAGATAGGTATTATGCCACAAAATATTGAGCATATTCAGTCTTTGCGTGTAAAATATACCAGTATGCAGAAAAATATGGTACGAGACAGTTGTTCTTTAAGGGATAAAGGCGTAAGTTGGAAGTTTCGTAAAACATATTTATTCTCTTCACTTCTCTTGATTTTTTTAGTAGCTGCAGGGTGTAATAAAAAATCAGAATACATGCCAGGTCAAAGTGTTCAGGGGATAAGAGCGCCGATATCCAAAGTGTTATTCTCCCCAATAGCTTTTGACGGCGCGGTGCTTAAAATAGAGGGGTATATAACGGATCTGATTGTCGAAGGACAGATTGATAACGAAAACGCCTCTTCCGAAGCTCCGGGGCTGAGTAAAGCCGATCCGGAGGACCTGACAACGTTATTTAAGCTAATGGATACAAAAGGGAACTATGTGAATATTATCCTTCCCGGTACTTGGGAGATCAGTGACGACGATTACTTAATTGTGGGGGGTACCTACAGGAAAAACGGCAACGAGCTCGAGGCGCGTCAATTCGAAGTTGTAGAATTCAAAGAAAATGAGAAAGAAGGGGAGATACAGAAAAGAGACGAGTGGTAGAGGGTCGAATTCAGGGTTAAAGATTTTTTGACAACCCCGGTATTTGAGGGTAACTTGTTAAATTCATTCAATAATTGAAGAGGCGCTATATGAGTTTTGTGAAAGCACTTAAATGTAAAGAATGCGGCGAAGAATACCCCAAAGAACCGCTTCACGTGTGTGATATTTGTTTCGGACCGCTTGAGGCGGCCTACGATTACGATTTAATAAAAGAGGCTCTGTCAAGGGAAGTCATCGAGGGGAGGGACAGAAATATCTGGAGATACAAAGAGCTTCTCCCCTTGGACAAAGAACCTACGATCGGTCTTAAAGTTGGCTACACTCCTCTTGTACGGGCAGAGAACCTGGGTAAAGCTCTGGGGGTTTCGGAAATATATATAAAAAACGATGCCGTATGCTTTCCGACACTTTCGTTTAAAGACAGGGTGGTATCGGTTGCGCTCAGTAAAGCAAAGGAGTTCGGATTCGATACGGCTGCCTGCGCATCAACAGGCAACCTTGCAAACGCAGTAGCGTCCCTCACTTCATCTGGGAACCTGAATAGTTTTATATTTATACCCTATGACTTGGAACAGGCAAAGGTTGTAGCAACTACTGTGTACGGGTCGAATTTAATCGGAGTTAAAGGGACTTATGACGATGTGAACAGGCTCTGCAGCGAAATAGCCGGCAAGTTCGGCTGGGCTTTCGTTAATATCAATATGCGCCCTTACTACGCGGAAGGGTCAAAGTCATTTGCGTTTGAGATGATGGAGCAGCTCGGGTGGCGCGCGCCGAAACATATAGTGGTACCCATGGCGAGCGGCTCTCTTCTGACGAAAGTCTGGAAGGCCATAGAGGAATTTCAGATGATCGGGCTCATCGAAGATAACGATACCTGTATATACGGGGCTCAAGCCACCGGGTGCTCACCCATTACCACAGCTCTTAAGAACAACTGGGAGATATTTAAGCCTGTAAAGCCAAATACTATAGCCAAGTCCTTAGCTATCGGTACTCCCGCAGACGGTTTTTACGCTATGGGCGTTATGAAGAACAGCGGGGGGGCCGGGGAAGATGTGAGCGACCCTGAGATAGTAGAGGGTATAAAACTTCTGGCGGAAACTGAGGGAATATTTACCGAGACTGCCGGGGGTGTGACTATAGCCGTAACCAAAAAACTCATAGAGCAGGGGCTAATCCCTAAAGACGAGTCTATTGTGGTGTCTATTACGGGGAACGGTCTTAAAACTCAGGAAGCGATCGTAGGAGACGTAGCTCAGCCCAGTATTATTGAGGCGAGACTCGAAGAATTCGAGGAGCTTTACGGAAGTATTAACGATTACGAACAAGGAGGTATTAAAGATGCCGTCAGTACGCATTCCAACACCGCTTAGAAAATTGACCGCCGATTTGGACGAGGTTACCATAAGCGCCACGAGCGTTTCGGATTTAATAGAGAGCATGGAGAGTCAGTACCCAGGAATAAAGGACAGACTCTGCGACGAATCGGGCAATGTGAGAAGGTTTATTAATCTCTATGTGAATAACGAAGATATAAGATTTTTGGATGGAAAGGACACTCAGCTGAACGAGGAAGATGTCGTATCGATCATACCTGCCATCGCAGGGGGGTTTGTAAGCACCGCTTCAGTCTGTAACAACTGTGATTGATTAGCCGTATTGGGGATCAGCGCGTTTAGTTAAACAAGCTCTGGAGCTTATCCAGAAACCTCTTTACTACGGGCTGGTTCTTTTCTTCTGATGCCTTAGCGAAATCCTCCAGAATGAGCTTCTGCTTTTTACTGAGCTTTACAGGTACCCGGACTTCAACCTGGATGTAAAGATCTCCCATACCCCTGCCATCGAGCTTGGGCGCACCTTTACCTTTCAATCTGAAATTCTGCCCGGACTGAGTGCCGGACGGTATCTTTATTGTGCTCCGTCCTTTGGGTGTGGGTATCCCCACTACATCACCCAGGGCCGCCTGAACGAAACCGATCGGCACATTTAAGTATAAGTCGTGACCTTCCCTTTTGAACAGCGGGTGCTCCTGAACCTGTATTTCAATATAAAGGTCCCCGTCAGGGCCACCACTGAATCCGCTGTCACCCTCGCCTCTGATTCTGAGACGCGCGCCGTCTGTGATGCCGGGCGGGACTTTTACTCTTACGGTATGCTCGGAAATCGTATATTTATTTCCTGAGCAATTACCGCATGCTTTCGTAATCCTTTTTCCACTCCCCCGGCAGGCGCTGCATTGCCGCTTAATCGCTATAAAACCCTGGGTGTAGCGGAGCTCTCCCCTACCCCCGCAGGTGCGGCAAACCGCCTCGCCGCCCTGTGCGGCGCCGCTCCCCCCGCATACGTCGCAGAGTGTGCGTCTGGGTATCTTTATCTCCCTGTCCGTACCTTCTAGGGACTCCTCGAAGCTAAGCTTGAGCAAGTACTTCAAGTCACTCCCGCGCTCGGCTCTCTGCCTCTGCCCCGCGTTAAACACCTCTTCGAACAAGTTGCTGAATATATCACTGAAACCACCATCAAAGTCCTGGTCGGAAAACATCCCCTCTGAAGAAATATGACCGAAGCTGTCGTATCTGGCCCGTTTGTCCGGGTCGCTCAGAATCTGATAGGCTTCGTTAATTACTTTGAATTTATCCTCGGCGTTAGAATTGCCCGGGTTACGGTCCGGATGGTACTCAAAAGCAAGCCTTTTGTAGGATTTTTTGATGTCGTCGTTACTTGCGCTCTTATGGATTTCAAGTATTTCGTAGTAGTCTGTTTCGGTCATTTAAATTATGCTCTGTGCGTGAGAATTATTCGTTTTCGGGGTCACTGTCTAGTACCTCTTGTTCGGGCGCTCCTCTTTGCTTCGAATAGATCATGTCCGCAAATTTGTATGACGCATTCTTAAGCCCGTCGAGGGATTCCTTGAGTTCGTTGAAATCTTCGCTCTCAAGAGCTTTGTTTGTATTCTCGACTGACTGCTCGATATTTATTTTAAGCTCAGCTTCTATCTTGTTCCCGTAAGAGTCAAGAGTTTTCCTTACGGAGTATAAAAGCCCCTCGGCTTCATTCTTTAGGAGTGCAAGGTCTTTGCGTTTTTGGTCTACCAGGGCGCTCCTGCTGCTCTCTTGGATTATTTCATTAATCTGAGTATCCGAGAGTCCCCCTGAGGTTTCAACCTGGATTTCCTGTTTTTTTCCGGTACCCAGGTCCTTTGCGGATACGTGTAGTATGCCGTCCGCGTCAACTTCAAACGATACCTCGATCTGCGGCATGCCTCTTGGGGCCGGGGGTATGCCTATCAGATTAAAGTTCGCAAGTGATATATTGTCGTAACCCATATCACGCTCGCCCTGGAGCACGTGGATGCCGACGAATTCCTGGTTGTCAAAAGCTGTAGTAAAAATCCTGCTCCTCTTTGTCGGTATAGTGGTATTTCTCTCTATAATCTTTGTAAACAACCCTCCCCGGGTCTCAACTCCCAAGGAAAGCGGGACAACGTCCAGGAGCACTACTTTCTGAACCTTGCCTTCAAGCACTCCCCCCTGAATGGATGCGCCAATGGCCACAACCTCTTCAGGATTTATTCTGGTTTGCGGCTCTTTATTAAATATATTCCTTACCTTTTCTTTAATCCTGGGCATTCTGGTCATACCGCCTACAAGCACTATCTCGTCGATATCCCTTGCTTCGAGCTTTGCGTCCTGTATAGCTTGTTTACAGGGGATTTCGAGTCTGCCGATCAAATCCGACACCAGGGTTTCGAACCTCTCCCGTGTAACCCTGTAATTTAAGTGTTTCGGACCCGCGGCGTCAACGGCTATGAAGGGCAGATTAATTACTGTTTCAGATAAGGAAGAGAGCTCGTGCTTGGCTTTCTCACAGGCTTCCCTGATTCTCTGCAGCGCCATCTTATCCTCTCTGAGCTCAATCTCATAGCGGTCTTTGAAATCTTCGATAACAAGCTCAATTAGCTTTTGATCGAAATCGTCTCCGCCAAGGAATGTATCGCCGCTTGTGGATTTCACTTCGAATACCCCGTTCGCGATCTCAAGGACGGTTATGTCGAAAGTGCCCCCTCCGAGATCGAACACCGCAATTCTTTTGTTCTCGGATTTATCGAAGCCGTAAGCGAGCGCGGCTGCAGTGGGCTCGTTTATGATGCGCTTTACATTGAAACCCGCTATCTTGCCGGCGTCTTTTGTGGCCTGGCGCTGTAAGTCGTTGAAATGCGCCGGTACAGTGATAACCGCATCCGATGTTTCATAACCCAGGTACTCTTCGGCCACCTGCTTCATTTTTGAGAGCACTATTGCAGATATTTCCTGAGGGCTAAGGAGCTTTGAGTTAATTTCAATCCATGCATCACCAGATTCATTGCGCACTATTTCATATGGGACCAGACCCAGCGCTTTTTGAACCTCTGGGGTGTCGTAATGCCTGCCTATCAGCCTCTTTACGCCATACACCGTGCTCGAAGGGTTGATAACGGCCTGGCGCTTTGCTATTGCTCCCGCAAACCTGCTGTCGTCCTCTGTAAACGCGACTACAGACGGGGTGACTCTGCTCCCTTCTTCGTTTGGAATTACAACAGGGCTTCCGCCTTCAATAAGAGCGACGCAAGAGTTTGTCGTACCAAGGTCTATACCTACTATTGCCATAATATCTTCCAATCCGATTTAATTCTATACTCGCTTATGACATACATTGACTCGTAGTCTTATAAATTTTATGCCTGCCCCGGCATCGCTGTGTTTATTTTATTCCTGCTCTCGCTCACACACTACGTTCACTCGCCGCCCCCAGCCTCCGTCCCCACTATCTTATTGTATCTGTAGTATATAGCACTCCCTACTCCTCTGTATTGGAGGAGTTGTCCGCGCTTGAGAAGCCGGGCACACTGCTGTTTCCCTCGGTTCCCTCTATACCTTTTGACACAACTACCAGAGCCGGTCTTATGAGTCTATCCTTAAGTGTGTATCCGGGCAGCATTTGAGAAAGTATGAGGCCCGGGCTAAGCTCATTTGATTCAACTCTTTCTATAGCCTGATGGTATCTCGGATCAAATTTGGTTCCTTTAGAGGCGTCTACACTCGTTACGCCGAATTTTTCAAGGCAGCTAACAAACTGCTTATGTACAAGCTTAACTCCTTCCAAAAGCGCGGGGCCGTCGTCCCCTGACCCCGTATGCTCAAGCGCTCTGTCAAGATTGTCCAATACATTTAATAGTGCCTTAATAAGCTCCTCATTCCCATAAGCGACTACGTCCGCTTTTTCCTTTGCGATCCTTTTTTTATAGTTCTCGAAGTCAGCCGCCAGCCTTATATATTTTTGCTGAAGATCGTCCACTTCCTTCTCCGTTTCATCATCGGGTTCAAATTCCGATGTTTCTTCAGATCCCGAAGTGAGACCAAGCTCTGTATTTTCTTCATTGTCGAGGGTTTCGACCTCGCCTTTATCTTCTTCCCTTTCTTTAGGATTCATAACTGCCTCCTTCTGAATTACTAAAAATGCAATGTTACTTTTAAAATTCTAAATGATCAGGTTGAAATATATGTATGTTCTCTAATTTCCCCGCCCCCAGCCGCTGTCTTCTGATTTTATTCCTGCCCCGGCATCGCTGTGAGACGCTCGCCTCCGTCCCTATTTAAGTATAGATTGCTTTTCACTGGTTCTGTGAATATAAATAAATCCTACTGAAAATATAATAATCACGCTGTGGATTGTCAACGGGAAAAGTATCTGAGAAATAAATGGTTTAGCATGTGTTGACCTCGTTTTTCAGATTATGCGAGACTATAAAGCACACCTTCCAAAAGCCCGCCGTCACTCACAATCAAACTGTCCTTTGAAAACCTATTCATTGTGCGGAGTACGGTAAGTGTACCCGACACGATAAGATCTTCCCTACCTTTCTCTAAACCCGTGAGTGATAGCCTTTCCTCTGCTGTCATGGAGCTTAGTTTCTTTAACATATGGACAATCATAACCCTGGAGAGTATAAAACTATTTACAAGAGAAGGTTTGTATGGGTCGAGTTTAAGCTCTATAGCAGCCAGAGTAGTAGGAGTGCCCGCCGTTCCTATAAGGGACAAGATGCTAGTATCCGGTATGTCGAAATCCGTGAGTTTTGATGCCAGTATATTATCTATATATTGTGTTAAATGCGCCAGTTCGGATTCAGAGTTAATGTTGTTACTTAAGTATTGCTCGGTCATATGAATTACACCCAGAGGGACACTTTTAAGAGAAATTATAGTATTTCCTCTTACGTGAATATATTCAGTGCTGCCTCCGCCTATATCGAATATCAGAGCGTCCTCTGTGGTAACGGTTACAGACCCGAGGACCCCGTTTACAGTAAGCACGGCCTCTTCTTCGCCTGAGATTATCTCTATATTCAGGCCAGTCTCTGTATTTACGCGCTCTTTAAACTCCTCTTTGTTCGAGCTCTCTCTTACGACACTTGTTGCTACTGCTCTTACGTGCTCTACACGGTAATCACTGAGTACATCAGCGAATCCCGAGAGCGCCCGAATTGTTCTTTGCGCCGCTAGTTCGCTTATAATTCCGTTATTTTGAGAGAACCCCTCTCCGAGTCTGGTTATTACACGCTGTATATGGAGCTTTTCCACAGTCCCCGCTTCTGTAAGCTCACCTATGAGCAGCCTGAGGGTATTTGTACCTATGTCTATAGAGGCAATTCTCATTTTCGCGGGAGGTATGCTATCCATTCTTGAAAATGTTATTAATATCGGTCTATATAGAGAAGATTCACTATAATAGCCAGTTATATTAGTGTATTTATAGAGTATAATCCTATCAGACAATAGTGGTTAAGCTATTCTTCTGCTTCCCCGCCCTTTGTGCTCTCGGCGATTATTTTCTGTGCTAAATGGTCAGGTACCTCTTCGTAATGTGAGAAATCCATTGTAAATGAGCCTCTTCCGCTTGTTATTGACCTGAGCTCAGGCGCATAAGTAAGGATTTCGGACATAGGCACGAGAGCGTTAATCCGGTGCGATCCTGCAAGCGAGTCAACGCCCGATACCTTGCCGCGTCTTGCGTTAACATCCCCTATTACGTCTCCCATTGAGTCTTCCGGAATGGTGATCTCCATCTTCATAACGGGCTCCAGGAGCTGTGGCCTGGCTTCTGCCATCGCCTGTTTAAATCCCATGCTTCCTGCGATCTGAAAAGCCATATCAGAGGAGTCGACCGGGTGATACTTGCCGTCAAACAGTGTGACTTTGACGTCCACCACGGGATATCCGGCCAATATACCCTGCTTCATAGCGTCCATTACGCCTTTTTCTACCGAAGGTATAAAGTTTTTTGGAATAGCTCCTCCGACAATCTTATTCCGGAATTCGAATACTTCGCCCCTCTTCAAAGGCTCGACTTCGAGCCAGGCGTCGCCGTACTGCCCTTTGCCCCCAGTTTGTTTTATGTACTTGCCCTCGGCCTTGACCCTTGAGCGAATAGTCTCTTTATAAGGTACCCTCGGGGTCTTGAGATCGACGTTTACGCCGTAAGTGTCTCGGAGCTTGTTAACTGTAACCTCGACATGGGACTGACCTGTGCCAGAGAGAAGGAATTCATGGGTTTCTTCCTCCAAATGATATTGAATGGTTGGGTCTTCCTCCTGAATCCTCGCAAGTGAGGGGTTGAGCTTGTCTTCGTCGTTTCTGCTGTGCGGCTCAATTGCGTAAGAGAGCACAGCGGAAGGGAGCGTTGCCTGAGGGATGACGACCGGGCTCGATTCGTCCGAGAACGTATCGCCGGTATTCGTATCCTTAAGCTTATTCACGGCCACTATATCACCGCACCCGGCAGGGCTTAGCGGGACCTGTTTCTTGCCGATCATCCTGTGAAGATGGCCCAGCTTTTCACGGGTTTCTTTTGATGAATTGTAAACAGTTGCGTCCCCATTAATTCCACCTGAGAATATTCTAAATATGCTGATTTTCCCAGTATAAGGGTCAGAGATGGTTTTAAAAACAAAAGCCGAAAGCGGGCCGTCCTCTTTGGGCTCTGTGCTTACATCTTCTCCGTCACCGTTTTTGGCCGTTACGGTGCCTCTTTCAAGCGGTGAGGGCATGTAGCGGGATATTGCCTGCGTCAATATATCGAGCCCGATGAGCTTTGTGGATGAACCTGCAAAAACAGGGAATACTTCGCCGTCTTTAATCGCCTCATGAAGCATCCTGAACATGGTTTCATCTTCTATGGGCTCGCCTTCCAGGTATTTCTCTAGTAGCTCATCGTCAAGCTCAGCTACCGATTCAACTATTTTCACACGCGCAGCGCTCGCCGGGCCTTCAAGCTCTTCAGGTATAGGCTTAACTTCCACCCCGCCTGCTCCGTCGTAGACATGAGCCTTCATCTCTATTAGGTCTATAACACCGTATAAGCTCTCTGCCTGTCCTATGGGGAGCGTTAGCGGTATAACCGATATACCAAGCTCTTTTGTTATGCTGTTAATAGTATCTTCAAAGCTTGTGTTTTCTCTGTCTAGCTTGTTGATAAAAATCATCTTGGGTACATGTGAGGCCATGTCCCAGTACTTACTCAGTTGTACGCCCGAGTCTCCGCCAATGGCGCCAACAACTATAAGAGCGCCGTCAATTACTTTTAAGGCGCTTTCGGTCTCATACAGAAAATTCAGGAACCCGGGAGTGTCTATAAGGTTTACAAGGCTGTCTTTGGTTTCATAAAACGCTATGTGGGAATTGATCGACATGTTGCGGTGCTTTTCCTCATTCTCGTAATCAAGCACCGAGGTGCCGTCGTCAACCTTGCCGAGCTTGTCGGTCGCACCGTTTAAAAAGAGGATACCTTCAGCTAGAGAAGTTTTGCCCGTACCGTGTGGCGCTACAAGAGCTATATTCCTAATACTATCTCTACTATGATCAGGCATAACGAATTACCTCCGCATAATTGGAATTATATCATCCTCAAAAACGGTGTTTACTATTTATATTTTAGGTGGTAACCCCGAATAAATAGCGATAAATCCGTTAAATCTTTAATGTAAAAACTCTAATTCTTACTGTACTTCCTCCTAAATCTTTCAACCCGACCCTTAGCTTCGGCTGCCCTTTCTTTGCCTGTATAGAACGGGTGGCAGTTGGAACAGACCTCGACTGTGAAATCGCCAATACGCGTTGATCTGGTGTTGTATGACGCCCCACAAGCGCAGCTTACGGTTACTTCTTTATATTCAGGATGTATCTGAGCTCTCATTCTGTAATTGCCTCCAGTGTTTTTCTCTTGTTAATTTGCCTATTTATTGATTTTATACCTGCCACGGCATCGCTCGGAAGCGCTTGCCTCCGCCCCCATCTTGATAATAAATTAACATTTTTCTCGCTATTGAGCAATATTATTTTGATACTGCAGCTAATTTTAACGAGCAAATAATAAAGGCGGCCGCTGGCCGCCTTTATTCGTATTCAATTTTTTATTTTAAATCAGTCTTGGTGTTATTTCTCTGTAAACTCGGCATCTATTACGTCGTCGCCGTCTTTTTTATCCGGGTTCTCGTTGCCGGGCGCTTCCGTGTCTGAAGCTTCCGCGCCGCCGTCACCGGGCGCTTCCGCAGCCGGCTCAGCCCCCTCACCCTGCTGCTTATACATAAGCTCGGCCAATTTGTGTGACGCCTGAGTAATCTTCTCCGTAGCGTCGTTTATCTCCTGGGGATTGTCACTCTTAAGCGCCTGCCGTCCAGCTTCAAGAGCCTCTTCGAGCTCTTTTTTCTCGTCGTCAGAAAGCTTGTCCTCAAATTCCTTAAAGCTCTTGTCTGTTCTGTAAATAAGCTCATCGAGCTTATTTCTTGCCTCAACTATCTGTTGGCGCTTCTGGTCTTCATCCGATTTATCTTCAGCGTCCTTTACCATACTATCTATCTCTTCTTTGCTCAAACCGCTTGAAGCCTCGACCCTAACCTTCTGCTCCTTAGAAGTAGCCAGGTCTTTGGCCGATACATGCAGTATGCCGTCTGCATCAATGTCAAAAGTAACCTCGACCTGAGGGATGCCCCTTGCTGACGGCGGTATTCCGTCAAGAATAAACCTGGCGAGAGTTCTGTTGTCACTCGCCATCTGGCGCTCACCCTGAAGCACGTGAATCTCAACAGAGGTCTGATTATCCTCTGCCGTTGTAAATACCTGACTTTTCTTTGTAGGTATCGTTGTGTTCCTTTCTATGATTTTAGTCATAACGCCTCCCAGGGTTTCAATGCCGAGAGAAAGTGGGGAAACGTCTAATAAGAGAACGTCCCTTACTTCTCCGCCCAGCACAGCACCCTGAATCGCCGCGCCCATTGACACTACTTCGTCAGGGTTAATACCCTTATGCGGCTCTCTTCCGAAGAAGTCCGTTACGACTTTCTGTACCATTGGGATCCTAATGGACCCGCCAACGAGAATAACCTCGTTTATGTCGCTCGCCTTAAAACCTGCGTCTTTAAGAGCCTGACGGCAGGGCTCGAGCGTTCCCTTGATCTTGTCTTCAATCATCTGTTCGAATTTAGACCTGGTGAGTTTCATCACGAGGTGCTTCGGACCTGAAGAATCTGCTGTAATGAACGGCAGATTAATTTCAGTCTCTAAAGTGTTAGAGAGCTCGATCTTGGCTTTCTCAGCTTCTTGTCTTAGTCTCTGGAGGGCCATCTTATCGTTTCCGAGGTCAATGCCAGACTCCTTCTTGAACTCCTCTATGATGTATTCCATCACGAGATGGTCGAAATCGTCTCCGCCCAGGTGGGTGTCGCCGTTTGTTGACTTCACTTCAATAACGTTGTCGCCGACCTCGAGTATGGAGATATCAAACGTACCGCCTCCTAGGTCGTAAACGGCTATAACCCCTTCTCCCTTCTTATCAAAGCCATAAGACAGGGCAGCAGCCGTATGCTCGTTAATGATCCTTTTTACCTCGAGCCCTGCGATCTTGCCCGCGTCTTTTGTGGCCTGGCGTTGGGAGTCGTTAAAATATGCGGGAACTGTGATAACCGCCTCTGTGATCTCGCCGCCTGTGTAGTCCTCTGCCGCTTTTTTCAGTTTCATAAGTACGTTTGAAGATATCTGGGGTGGTGAGTATTCCTTGCCGTCCACCTCTACCCATGCGTCGCCGTTTTTGGATTTTACAACTTTATATGGTAAACGCTTAGACTCATCAGCTACTTCTTCAAAGCGCCTTCCCATTAATCTTTTTATCGAGAAAATTGTGTTTTCGGGATTAACGACAGCCTGCCGTTTTGCAGGACCGCCTACAAGTATTTCGCCCTCTTTGGTAAACGCAACAATGGAAGGTGTAACCCTCGCTCCCTCTTCATTAATGATAATCTTCGGCTCCCCGCCTTCTACTACCGCTACTACAGAGTTTGTGGTTCCTAGGTCGATTCCTATAATTTTTCCGCTTTTCGCCATATTATTTAGCCTCCAGTTCTTTGATATTCGGTTTTTATTTCCGCAATGGGGCAGCACCCTTAGTCACAACCGTCTCTACAATGCCTTTTAATTTCTTAAGAGCGCCTACCTCAATCTGCCTTACTCTTTCCTTAGATATCCCCAGCTCGTCCCCGAGCTCCCGGAGTTTGGCAGGAGGATTCTTCAAATACCTGCTTTCTACTATAAGCTGTTCACGAGGATTGAGTTTTTCAAGACCTTGCGTTAATCCCGTGTGCATTAGCTCGTTATTTTCTACTTTCCCGACAACATCTTCCTGGTTTTCGTGTTGATCCGGCAGAGAGTCCATGTAGGTCATAGAGTTATCCTCAGATGTAACGGCATCTAGGGAAAAATCCCTGGCTGCCATTCTGAACTCCATGTCCATAACGTCTTGGGTTTTTACTCCGAACACCTCGGCTACCCTCTTTGCCTCTGAAGGGCTCAGCTCGTTACTCTCGATATCAAGCTCTTTTTTCGCTTTGCCTATCCTATGGAAGAGTTTTCTCTGTGCTTGTGTGGTCCCGATCTTTACATGACTCCAAAACTTCATAATATGGTTCTGTATCTTAGCTCTGATCCACCAAACGGCGTAGGAGATAAGCCTGTACCCTTTGTAGGGATTAAATTTCTTGACGGCCTTCATGAGCCCGATTGTTCCCTCCTGAACGAGGTCTGTAAGCGCAAAACCATAGGAGATGTATTCTGTAGCGATCTTTACAACGAACCTTAAATTGGACACAACAAGGGTATTTGCCGCTTCAAGGTCTTTTTCCTCATAATACCTTACGGCGAGCTTATACTCCTCTTTTTTAGTGAGCACGGAATACTTTTCAATTTCCTTAAGAAATATATTTATAGGCTCCCTTACAGCGAGCGTTTTCATCTTATTTGTAAACCTCCATATTTATATGTAATCATCATTTAAAATATGTCAAGGGAGTGAAATGGGTGAAAACAAATTAATAAATTATGAGATTTAAGGTAGTTATACTCACCTCATTGTCTGGTTCCGGACTCTTTAGTGGCTGTAGTAGACGCTACCGGACCCCGAGAGGGTGCTAGTAATTTACTTTATTGCTTCTACGGCTTTACCAGCGGCTTCGCGCATGTCCTTTCCGGTTATGATGTTAAGTCCGGACTGAGAGAGCATTTCTCGTCCCAGCTCGACATTTGTGCCCTCGAGCCTGACTACCAGAGGGACCTGGATGCCTACTTCTTTAGATGCTGCTATGATACCCTCTGCTATGGTGTCACACTTCATAATACCGCCGAAGATGTTTACGAAAATAGCCTTTACGTTCGGGTCGCTCAGGATCATCTTAAACGCCTGCGTAACTTGTTCAGTCGTGGCGCCTCCCCCTACATCCAGAAAGTTCGCGGGCTCTCCGCCGTGGTGCTTGATGATATCCATTGTTGCCATAGCAAGCCCTGCGCCGTTTACGAGACAGCCTATGTCGCCGTCGAGCTTTACGTAGCTGATGCCCCACTGTTTCGCCTCAAGCTCGGTAGGGTCTTCTTCAGTTGGATCGTGGAGCTTCTCTATGTCCGGGTGTCTGAAAAGCGCGTTATCGTCAAAGTTCATTTTAGCGTCCAAAGCGGTAACCTGCTTATCCTTGGTCAGAATAAGCGGGTTGATTTCCGCAAGTGAACAGTCCTTATCTATAAATAGATTGTAGAGTCCCATGATGAGCTTTACGGCCTGGTTAACGGCTTTTCCCTGAAGGCCGATAAAGTAGGCGATCTCCCTGCACTGAAACGGGAGTAATCCGACCGTAGGGTCAATGAATTCTTTTATTATCTTTTCGGGGCTGTGTTTAGCTACTTCTTCTATTTCGACGCCGCCTTCAGGGCTTGCCATAACAACTATCTTCTCCGTTGACCGGTCGATCACCATCCCGAGATAAAACTCTTTTTCTATTTGTGAAGCTTCTTCGATGAGCACCTTGCTTACAAGTTTCCCCTCGGGGCCTGTCTGGTGTGTGACGAGGTTCATACCCAGAATCTCAGAGGCCAGCTGCTTTACCTCTTCAAGCATGTTAGCGAGCTTCACTCCTCCGCCTTTACCCCTTCCGCCGGCGTGTATCTGCGCTTTAACTACGTATTTTTCAGAGTTTAAGTCAGAGGCTATTTGATTTGCCTCTTCATGGTTGAAAGCGACCTTGCCCATCGGGACTGAAACGCCGTAATCGGATAGAAGCTCTTTTGCCTGGTACTCGTGTATGTTCAATGTAATGTCTCCGGTTGTGTGATTTTAGCTCTTCTTAAATTTGCTGAATATCCAGGAAAGCGGGTCGAAATAGGTGTCGGCCACCCTTTCCTTTAGTGGGATAATCGCATTGTCCGTAATGTGTATCTCTTCAGGGCACACGTCTGTGCAGCACTTCGTGATGTTGCAGTACCCGACGCCGGCTTCTCCCCTGAGCTGCTCTTTTCGGTCCGCTGTATCGAGCGGATGCATCTCTAACTCGGCCATTTTGATCATTACGCGGGGACCGAAGAACTCGTTTTTCTTATTGTGGTTTCTGAGTATATGGCATACGTTCTGACAGAGGAAGCACTCTATGCATTTTCTGAACTCCTGGCTCCTTTCCACATCTTCCTGATACATAATCCATTCCGTGTCGGGGGCCGGGGTGAACGGCTGTACTTTTTTCCTCGCTTTGTAGTTCCATGAAACATCCGTTACTAGATCTTTTATTATCGGGAAAGTTTTTATTGGATATACGGTAATGGGTTGATTAAGCGGCAGGGTGTCTAAGCGGGTCTTACAGCTTAGAGCGGGCATCCCGTTAATCTCGGTGCTGCATGAGCCGCATTTAGCCGCTTTGCAATTCCATCTGACCGCCAGGTCGCCGTCATAATTGGCCTGTATGAAATGAAGGGCGTCGAGTACCACCATGCCCTCTTCAAGAGGCACCTCGTATTCCATTTCGCGTCCGCCTTCTTTGTCCCCTCTGTATACTCTCATTCTGGCTACTGACATTTATTTATATCCTCCCTCAACAATACTCTTAAGCTCTTCAGGCATCTCGGGAAGCGGTGAGGTGCTGATCTTCATATTCCCGTTGTCTTTGGATATTACCGAATTTACCTTGCTCCATTTCTCGTCGTACTCCGGGAAATCAACCCTACTGTGTGCCCCTCTGCTCTCCTCTCTCTGAAGGGCGCAGCGCGCTATGGCCTCAGACACTATAAGCATCGACTCAAGGTCTTTACATAGGTGCCATCCCGGGTTGTAAATACGTGAACCTTCGATTCTGAGAGTGACAGCCCTTTCCTTTAATACCTCGAGCTCCTCTATCCCTTCGCTTATCTTCTCTTTGGTACGGAAAACGCCTATGTATTCTCCCATTGTTTCCTGAAGCGCCTGGTGAATTGTATAGGGGTTTTCGCCCTCGGGGTTCTCAAAGGGCTCAAGCATCTCTTTAACAGCTTTATCGATTTCAGTGTCGTTAATGCCGAGGCTATTGTCGGAAATCTCATTTGCGTATTCGGTTGCTCCCATCCCGGCTCTCCTTCCGAAAACGATCAGATCTGAAAGGGAGTTCCCGCCAAGTCTGTTAGCGCCGTGCAGCCCGCCCGCTACTTCTCCTGCTGCGAACAGGCCCGGAACCGTGCTGCTCGTGGTTTCGGCGTCCACCCTTACTCCTCCCATCATATAGTGGGTCGTCGGGAAGACTTCCATAGGCTCTTTGGTTATATCAATTTCTGCGAATTCCTTAAACTGATGATACATGCTCGGGAGCTTTTTCTTAACATACTCAGCCCCCCTGTGGGATATGTCGAGGAACGCTCCACCGTGGGGCGATCCCCTGCCTTCGAGTACTTCTGTGTATATAGATCTGGCTACTATGTCCCTTGTGGACAGATCCATACGCTCGGGGTCGTATTTCTCCATAAACCTCTCGCCGTCCCTGTTGCGCAGGGTGCCGCCCTCGCCTCTTACGGCTTCGGTTACCAGCAGACCCTTCACGCTCAAGGGCCATACCATACCCGTGGGGTGAAACTGAACGAACTCCATGTCTATCAATTCCGCGCCTGCTCCGTATGCCAGTGCGTGTCCGTCCCCCGTGTACTCCCAGGAGTTTGATGTGACCTTAAAGGATTTACCAATCCCTCCTGTGGCCAGTATGATCGCTTTTGCTTGAAAGAGCACGAAACGGCCGCTCTCTCTCCAGTATCCAAACGCTCCTGAAATACGCTCTCCGTCTTTTAGGAGATGCGTAATGGTGCATTCCATATATACGTCCATACCCGAGTGTATGCCTTTGTCCTGAAGGGTGCGGATCATCTCGAGCCCGGTGCGGTCGCCAACGTGTGCGAGCCTTCTCCAGGTGTGTCCGCCGAATGGTCTTTGGTTTATTTTCCCTTGCTTTGTCCTGTCGAAAAGCGCCCCCCAGTACTCAAGCTCCTTTACGCGCTCGGGGGCTTCCTGGGCGTGTAACTGCGCCATGCGCCAGTTGTTCAGGAGCTTGCCTCCGTGCATTGTGTCGTGGAAGTGTGTTTTCCAGCCGTCTTCCGGGTCAACGTTCGCAAGCGCTGCAGCCACTCCTCCCTCGGCCATAACAGTGTGGGCTTTCCCGAGCAGCGACTTGCATACCAGCCCTACGGACGCGCCGTGGGCTGAAGCTTCTATTGCGGCTCTCAGGCCTGCTCCGCCCGCGCCAATAATTAGTACATCGTGTTTATGAGTCTCGTACTTTTCCATTTATATCAACCTCAAGTCTGTGATTACGCCTTTGGCCAAAAGGAATATATAAAAATCAGCGAGCGCAACGCTGAAAAGGCTAAGCCATGCCCAGAGCATATGGCGCTCGTTCCAAACGCTTACCCTGCCCCAGAGCATAAAACGCGTGGGGCATTTGGAGAACACGTCCAGCTTACCGCCCACAAGGTGGCGAAACGAGTGGCAGGACAGAGAATACATACTGGGTAACTCTACGTTTACGAAGAGCACTATGGTGCCTACACCGATACCGAACCCGTCTTCAAACCAAAGCGCATGAAACGCGTCGACCCAGAGGAAAAACAGCACTACGGCAGCTGCGTAGAAAAAGTAGCGATGAATATTCTGTAATATAAAAGGCAGAGCCGTCTCGCCCTTGTAGGACCCTTCCTTGGCCAACGGTCGTACAGCACAAGCCGGGGGCGCCATGAAAAACGAGCGGTAATAAGCCTTTCTATAGTAGTAACAAGTGGCCCTAAACCCAAGTGGCGCCCAGAGTATTAAGAGCGCCGGAGAAAACGGCCACCATGAAGCCAGTATATATGGTGAGTAGAACGGGGATAGATATGGTTCTACCAGAAAGTCTACGTTTGCAAATGCGCGCCATGTGGAATATAGGCCGAACGCGCCAAGCACGCCAGCTGTCATTAATGGTGCAACCCACCAATTGTCCCGCCTCAGAGTTATCCCGCTCTGCGCAGTCCCGTTTGCCATTGGAATTCCTCCCTGAATATTACTGATACTACTAGTATTTGGTCAGAAATAACACAGAAAAAACAGGCTTGTAATGTTATATTAAGACTCAAATCTAGTCAAGTCAAAGTGCTCGGAAACTTATAAGATTCCCATGCCTTCTATATGCTCGCAAAGCTCTTTTACGTGACTTGCGGATACGTGAAGGGCTCTTCGCTCTTCATCACTGAGGTTGATTTCCAGTATTTCTTCGACCCCGGCTCTTCCGAGCTTCACGGGAAGGCCTACGAACGTATCTTCAATCCCGTATTCCCCCTCTGCCAGAACGCATGAAGGAATTATTTTCTTTTTGTCTTTGATGATAGCCTCAACCATTTCTACTGCAGAGGCAGCAGGGGCATAGAAAGCGCTTCCGGTCTTGAGAAGCTTTACGATCTCTCCGCCTCCGCCTCTTGTCCTTTGAATGAGCGCCTCTACCCTTTCCTCAGGCATAAGCTCGGTTATGGGTACTCCCGCTACGGTCGTGTATCTCGCAAGAGGCACCATGTCGTCACCGTGTCCGCCGAGCACGAATGCGTTTATATTCTCTACAGATACATCAAGCTCCATGGCGATAAAAGCTATGAACCTTGCCGAATCGAGCGCGCCCGCCATACCCATAACTCTCTCTTTGGGGAAACCGCTCACTTTGTGCGCCACATGCACCATTGCATCGAGCGGGTTTGTAACGAGTATCAAGATGGCGTTTGGTGAGCTCTTGGCCACATTCTCAGTTACCTGCTTTACGATTGCGGTGTTGGTCGATATGAGATCGTCACGGCTCATGCCGGGTTTGCGTGGTATGCCTGAAGTTATAACTACGATGTCCGAGCCCGCGGTATCCGCATAATCGTTGGTACCGGTAACAATCGAGTCCCAGCCACGTACCGGGTTCATTTCCATCAGATCAAGGGCCTTACCCTGGGGCATGCCCTCGACAATGTCCATGAGTACTATATCTCCGTGCTCGAGTCCTGCGAGCATGAGTGCGGTCGATGCGCCGACGTTTCCTGCGCCTATGACCGAAATTTTAGGTCTGCTTCTGCTCATGTAAGTGCTCCTTACTATAGGTTGTTTTTATTTTAGGGGTAAATCCCTAGTCCCCATCTACTGTCCTTTTTCCTGTGTTTTTGTTGCTTATACACTATCCATGTTCTCGGCAACCGCCTTGCCGAACTGCGAGCAGCTCAGAAGCATAGCCCCGTCTAGCTGCCGCTCAAGATCGTATGTCACCGTTTTATTGAGGATAGTTTTTTCCATTGCTTTTATGATAAGCTCCGCTACCTCGTCCCAGCCGAGATACTCGAACATCATTACACCCGAGAGTATTACGGAGCTTGGGTTTACCTTGTCCTGCCCAGTGTACTTGGGGGCCGTTCCGTGTGTAGCCTCAAAGATTGCAAGGTAGTCTCCTATGTTGCCTCCCGGGGCCATTCCCAGGCCTCCTACCTGCGCTGCGCAGGCGTCCGAGAGGTAATCGCCATTTAAGTTAGGCGTCGCTATTACCTGGTATTCCCTCGTCCTGGTAAGAATCTGCTGAAACATATTGTCTGCAATTCTGTCTTTAACGATAACCGAGCCTTCAGGCTTCTTGCCGTCATATTTGTCCCAGAGATCGTCTTCAGAAACAGTAGTGTCTCCGAATTCCTCTCTTGCGATTTCATAACCCCAGTCCCTGAAAGCGCCCTCTGTGAATTTCATAATATTCCCTTTGTGTACGATCGTGACACTATCGTTTCCTTTTTGTAATGCGTGCTTAATGGCTTTTCTAACAAGTCTTTTACTGCCGAACGGGCTGATGGGCTTGATGCCGATGCCGGATCCTTCCCTGATATTCACGCCGTACTGGTCTACGAGATAGTTCCTGATTTCAATAGCTTCTTTGGAACCACTTTCCCACTCTATGCCCGAGTACACGTCCTCGGTGTTTTCCCTGAAGATAATCATATCCATCGCCTCGGGGTGTTTTACGGGTGAAGGGGTACCCTTTATATAGCGCACCGGACGCACGCAAGCGTACAGGTCCAGGAGCTGTCTGAGCGCTACGTTTAAGCTCCGGATGCCGCCCCCGATCGGTGTCGTAAGCGGGCCTTTTATAGATACGACATATTCCCTTAAATCCTCAAGTGTCTCTTCGGGAAGCCACTCCCCTTTTGCTTCATAAGCTTTTTCGCCCGTAAGCACCTCGCGCCACGCAATTTTCTTGGTTCCTCTGTACGCTTTATCCACTCCGGCGTCGAATACTATTTTAGATGCGCGCCATATGTCAGGTCCTATTCCATCCCCTTCTATGAACGGGATTATAGGGTTGTCGGGCACTATTAGTCTGTCATTATCGTGATCGATCTCGATCTTTCTACCCTCAAGGGGTTTTTCAACTGGCATTCATTACTCCTGTCGTTTTAATTTGGTGTGAAAATATAAACAAACTGTATCAAATATCAAATCCTAACCGTGTAGGTGTGTTCATTGAGATGCTTGATTGAATGAGATTGTTTTTGTAATTTTGTTCCCACACAGCGACAGACGGCTTATATTAATTCATATACTGGCTCGGAACCGCTTTAAGCTAGCCCGAAATCATTTGTCTCAGCACTGTCTGCAGAATGCCGCCGTTTTTGTAGTAATCTACTTCAACCGGGCTGTCCAGACGGCATATCACGCTGAACCGGACTTCATCCCCGTCGGGCTTAGTAGCCTTAACCGGGATTTCCTTCCCTGGCTCAAGCCCTAGCTCTATACCCTCTATATCAAATATTTCGTACCCATTAATACCGTACGTTCCGGCGTTTTCGCCTTCCTTAAATTGAAGGGGCAGCACTCCCATGCCTACGAGGTTACTTCTGTGAATTCTCTCAAAGCTCTCTGCGATAACCGCTCTTACGCCGAGCAGTTTTGTCCCTTTGGCCGCCCAGTCGCGTGAGCTCCCGGTGCCGTACTCTTTTCCGCCTATAACGATGAGGGGGGTATTCTCCTTCTGGTACATAGAGGCGGCTTCATAAATCGAAAGCTCTTCGTTTGTGGGCACGTGTTTTGTGACGCCTCCCTCGGAGCCTTCTATCATAAGGTTCTTAATGCGTATATTTGCGAAAGTTCCCCTGACCATTACCTCGTGGTTTCCCCTCCTCGATCCAAAGCTGTTAAACTGCCGGGGCTCCACTCCTTTTTCGATCAGATACCGACCAGCCGGCCCGTCTTTGGGTATGGAGCCTGCGGGCGATATGTGGTCGGTAGTAATCGAGTGTCCTAGGAGCGCCAGCACATGCGCGCCCTTAATATCCTTAGTTTCAGGAAGATCGAGTGAAAAATCGTCAAAGAAATTAGGCTCTCTTATATATGTCGAGCTATCGTCCCAATCATAGAGATTGCCTTCGGGCACAGGGAGAGACTGCCATGTTTCGTCGCCGTCGAATACGGTTGAGTACTGTGTTCTGAAAAGCTCTGGATTGAGCGCTCTCTCGACCGTGTCTCGTACTTCCTGTTGGGTGGGCCATATATCTTTGAGATAAACGTCTCCGCCGTCTGATCCCTGTCCGATCGGTTCCTTATATACATCGATGTCAACGCTCCCTGCAAGGGCGAAAGCCACGACAAGAGGTGGTGACGCGAGATATGAGAATTTGACGTAGGGGTGTATGCGTCCTTCGAAGTTTCTGTTTCCGCTTAATACTGCTGCGACGGTGAGGTCGTTTTCCTTTATTGCCTCTTCAACGGCTTCAGGAAGCGGGCCGCTATTACCGATGCACGTAGTGCAGCCGTAACCAACGAGATTAAAGCCTAGCTGATCAAGATATTTTGTAAGATCGGCAGCGTCCAGGTAATCGGTAACGACTCTTGAGCCCGGAGCGAGGCTTGTTTTCACGAACGGATTTACTGTAAGCCCTTTCTCAACGGCTTTTTTAGCTACGAGCCCCGAAGCTACCATTACAGAAGGATTGGATGTATTAGTGCAGCTCGTTATGGCGGCTATCGCAACCGACCCGTTTCCTACCTCGACAGGCTTTGCGTCGATCTCTATTGCTACTTTTTTATCCGCGTCCGCGTCCGCCCCGGCTTTTTCTCTGAGCACGGTTTCATAAGACCGCTTTAACTCTTTTAGCGATACGCGGTCCTGTGGCCGGCTCGGCCCGGCCATCGAAGGCTCGACTGTCAATATGTCAAGCTCTAATGAATCAGTGTAAACCGGGTCCGGGGTATCGTCCGTTCTGAACAGTCCCTGCTCTTTCGTATAAGCCTCCACAAGCTCAACAAGCTCTTTGTCCCGTCCTGTGATTTTGAGATACCTGAGAGTCTCGTCGTCTACAGGGAAAAACCCCATTGTAGCGCCGTATTCAGGAGCCATGTTGGCAATAGTCGCTTTGTCCGAAAGCGCTAACTGGCTGAGCCCCGGGCCATAGAACTCGACGAATTTTCCAACTACTCCCTTTTGTCTCAGCATTTCAGTTACAGTGAGAACTAGATCAGTGGCGGTAACCCCCTCTGAAAGCTCGCCGCGGAGCTTAACCCCGACTACGTCCGGCACCAGCATATAAAGCGGCTGCCCAAGCATACACGCCTCGGCTTCTATTCCACCGACTCCCCAGCCGAGAACGCTAAGACCGTTAATCATAGTCGTATGAGAGTCGGTGCCTACGAGTGTGTCGGGAAACGCTATGGTCTCTCCCCCAACTTCCTTTGATCCTACTACGCTTGCCAGGCGTTCGAGGTTTACCTGGTGCACGATGCCGGTTCCGGGGGGCACTACCCTGAAATTATTAAACGCTTTCTGGGCCCAGCGTAAAAACGCGTACCTCTCTCCGTTGCGCTCGTACTCGCGCTCTACGTTCAATTGAAACGCTTTTTCGTTGGCAAAGTAGTCGACCTGGACCGAGTGGTCTATGACGAGGTCTACGGGCACAATCGGATTTATCTTGGCGGGATCATCCCCGAGGTTGTTTACGATTTCGCGCATAGCGGCAAGGTCCACGACGCAGGGTACTCCCGTGAAGTCCTGGAGTATTACGCGCGCCGGGTTGTAGGGTATCTCCCTGGCTTCTTTATTGGCCGGGTCCCAATTGGCTAACGCCTCTAAATGACCGTCGTTTACGACCTGTCCGTCATAGTTTCTTATAATGTTCTCTAAAAGTATTTTAATCGATACGGGAAGCCGCGTAAGGTCTGCTCCCAGCTTATTCGCCACTTTGGCTAGAGAGTAATACTTTAGTGTTGACGACGGTGTTTTAAGCGTAGAAAGCGCATTCGGCTTATTATTTATTTCGCTCATTCCTATCTCCTTAGCTTATTGTAAATGGGGGGTTAAACCCGCAATATTTTACTCTTAATTCGTGAAGAAGCAAGGTTCCAAGGATGTATGGTGCAAGATGCGGGATACGGGTTGGAATTAACCATGAACGGGGGCAGAGGCTGGGGGCGGCGAGTGAGCGTAGTCTGTGAGCGAGAGCAGGAATAAAATCAGAACAGCGATGCCGGGGAGTTAATATGGATACGCTGCGTAACCTACTCGTATTTTCTGAAAATTAAGGAGCCGTTCGTGCCGCCGAAGCCGAATGAGTTACTGAGTACTGTTTTAATAGTGGCTTCTCTTGCCTCATGAGGCACGTAATCTAAGTCGCATACGGGGTCGGGGTTGTCGAGATTAATCGTAGGGGGAATTATACCGTCTTTGATCGAGAGGATAGAGAAAGCCGCTTCCACGCCTCCCGCCGCTCCAAGCATATGGACGGTCATCGACTTTGTCGAGCTTACGGGCGTCTTATAGGCGTGATCTCCCAGGACTTTTTTAATCGCTTCAGTCTCATTGGCGTCGTTTAGCTGCGTCGAAGTGCCATGCGCATTAATGTAATCAATTTCTTCGGGGTTTATCCCGGCGTCTTTAACTGCGTCTTTCATAGACTTAACCGGACCTTGTAGTGAGGGGGCAGTGATGTGGCTTGCATCAGAGCTCATACCGCAGCCCAGTATCTCTGCATATATCCTGGCCCCTCTTTTCTTCGCAAATTCAAGCTCTTCCAATATGAGGATTCCGGAACCCTCTCCTATGATGAATCCGTCCCTATCTCTGTCAAAGGGCCGTGAAGCTCCCTGTGGATTTTCGTTATTGGTCGAAAGCGCTCTCATAGCGTTAAATCCGGCGATTGTAAGCGGCACAAGAGGCGCTTCCGTCCCGCCTGAAATCATAACGTCCGCCTCTCCCCTCCTGATTGACATTGTAGAGTAGTCTATGGCGTGGGAGCTTGCCGCACATGCGGTGGTGGTCGCGCAATTAGGGCCTTTGGCGTTAAATATTATAGAGACATAGCCTGCTGCCATGTTGGTGATGATATTGGGTATAAAGAACGGCGACAGGCGGTTCGGCCCCTTTTTTTCCATCATAAGCACGGTATTAACGTACGTTTCCATGCCTCCTATACCTGTTCCTATAACCGTACCGGTGCGCTCTGAGAGCTCTTCGGTGATTTCAAGTCCCGCGTCTTCAAGCGCTAGTTTTGTGCTTGAAACGGCGTAATGGATAAATATATCCGTTTTCCTTGCTTCCTTGGCAGGCATATACAGCTCGGGGTCGAAACCCACCACTTCGCCCGCTATATGAGTTTTGAGGGCAGAAGGATCGAAACGTTCAATCGTTTTCACTCCGGAGCGTCCGTTCAGGACGCCTTTCCAGCTGGCTTTATTGCCGATGCCGAGGGGGGTAATGAGACCAATCCCCGTAACCACTACTCTTCTTTCCATTATTTTTTGCGCTCTCCGATAAAGTTGACTGCGTCCTGCACTGTTATGATGGATTCGGCATCCTCGTCTGAGATCTCGAGCCCGAACTCGTCTTCCATGGACATAATAAGCTCAACTAAGTCAAGTGAGTCGGCGCCCAGATCTTCTATGAATGAAGACTCAGGAGTGATCTCGTCCTCGGATTTACCTAACTGCCCTGCAACCATTTCTTTTACTTTAGCAAGAATCTCTTTGTCATCTGCCATTGGTTAATACCTCCTTAGCTATTATGTGTATATTCCGCCGTTAACCCTGATCACCTCACCGGTGATGTATGAAGCCTCATCTGAAGTCAAAAAAGCCACTACTCCGGTGATATCTTCGGGCGATCCGAACCTGCCGAGCGGTATTCTTTCTATATAACTCTTTCTTATTTCCTCAGTTAGCGCCCTTGTAATGTCCGTTTCTATAAACCCGGGGCTCACCGCGTTAACTGTAATCGAGCGCGAGGCCATTTCCCTTGCCGCCGCCTTTGTGAAACCTATAATTCCCGCTTTTGAGGCAGCGTAATTAGTCTGGCCCGAATTGCCCATTTCACCTACTACGGACGTGAGGTTTATTATTCTGCCGTAGCGCTGTTTGATCATAATACGCGTTACTGCTTTAGTGCAGTTAAAGACACCATTTAAATTGACAGATATTACATTGGTCCAGTCTTCCTCTTTCATTCTGAGTATTAGGGTGTCGTGAGTGATGCCGGCGTTATTGATAAGTATATGGAGTCCGCCAAGCTCTTCAACGATATCTTCCACGGCTTTTTGCGTGGCATCGAAATCAGATACATCGAAAGGCGCAATTTGCCCCTTCCCTCCGGCGCTTTTAATTGCCGAAAGAGCATCCTGAGCCGCTTGTTCGTTGCTCACATAATTAATGACAACGTAAAACCCTTCCTTGGCAAGCCTTTTGGCTATAGACCTCCCTATACCTCTCGACCCACCAGTAATCAGAGCTATTCTACCGTTAGTTTCAGTCATACCTTATGGACTCCAATTGTGCCGTCTTTTCAAAGTTGTTTACTGATACGTCTGATAATGTTCTTTTTATAAGTCCGGATAATACGTTTTTAGGGCCGATCTCGAAATAATCCTTAACGCCTAGCCCGTATAAGGTCTCTACGGATTCGTGCCACCTGACGGGGCTTGTGACCTGCTCTATCAGAAGCCCTCTTAGGAGGGCGGGGTCGTTGGTGACAGCGGCTGTACAGTTAGAGACCACGGGGGCGCTCATACGGCTGAACTCCACGCCGCTCAGCACCTCTGACAGTCTCCGGGCGGCGGGCTCCATCAGAGCGCAGTGAAAAGGGGCGCTTACATCTAAAGAAACTACTCTTTTTGCGCCGTTTGTTTTGGCGATTTCAGAAGCTTTCTCCACTGCTTCTTTGTTTCCGGAAATCACTACTTGTCCCGGAGCATTCAGGTTTGCGGGGCTTGCTATGTGAGAATTATTTGAGACCTGCCTGCAAATCTCCTCTATCTGCTCAATATTCTGTCCGAGAACAGCAGCCATAGCCCCTATTCCCACTGGTACCGCTTCCTGCATGAATTCTCCTCTCTTTCTCACAACGTATACAGCGTCTTTGAGCGTCATAGAGCCGTTAGCTACAAGAGCCGAGTATTCACCAAGACTGTGTCCCGCAACAAAATCGGGTTTCAGAGTGGATTCATCCTGAAGCACTCTGAACGCCGCTATGCTTGCAGTAAGAAGCGCAGGCTGAGCGTTATATGTAAGGGACAGCTCTTTTTGCCCGCCCTCAAAACAAAGAGTCGCAAGGTCAAAGCCCAACACCTCGCTCGCCTCGTCAAAAGTCTCTTTTGCCGAAGTGAATTCGTCGTATAGCTCTTTTACCATTCCCACATATTGGGAACCCTGTCCGGGGAATACGAATGCAATCATAGAACAACTATCCTTGTATAAAAATCCTTGTGAACCTTATTTCTTGGGGAAATTAATACTTTGTTTTCTAATTTGATATCTGCTCCGGCATCGCACGAAAGCGCTCGCCTCTGTCCCCACTATTAATTCCCCGGCATCGCTGTGAGGCGCTCGCCTCCGTCCCCAGGGAAAACAATAATCCTTGAATCGTGAGATACTGGCTTATCAAAGCTCTTCTTGCTCTTGCTCTCTTACGAAAGTCCTTCCCTTGTAGAACCCGCAGCTCGGGCATACTCTATGAGGCGATTTATGCTCACCGCAGTTTTGGCAAGTCGATAAGCCGGGTCGGCTTATCTTGTAATGGGTTCTTCTTTTTCTGCTTCTTGATTTTGAGTGTTTTCTCTTGGGAAGCGCCATTTTAATAATCTCCCTTTTAACCTTATATTTTCAAATTTTTGAGCACCGAAAGCCTGGGGTCTACCCGCTCACTTTCACAGCCGCACTGCTCGGTGTTTAAATTTACTCCGCAGTTTGAGCATAAACCCTTACAATTCTCCTCGCATATTACTTTGAAGGGTAGCGACATTGTAATCTGCTCTCTTATGTAGTCGCTTATATCCACTTCATCGCCAACGTAAGTCTCGTGGTTTATACCCTTGTCTACGTCCTCAATACTCTCCCTGGGAGTAAGAACGAGGTTAACCTCGGGTTTCAGATCGAGCTTTATCGTCTTCAAACACCTCGAGCAGGGAGCTTCGATCGAAAACTGCACATTGCCTGACACCGTAACCTCTTTTAAAACTTTATTCAGTTGTAAGTCGATGTCAAACCTTGATGTAAGCTTAGTGTTTTTATCCCCGGCGAAAAGCTCAGGCGCGTTCACGAGCCACTCAGGATTTTCGAATGTCTCTATGTGAACACCGTCCTCTTTAATATCGGAAACTCGAACTTTCATAGTACTAATATATAATCACGAATAATTACAGCTTACCCATCTAAAATAACGGCTTTAAATAATAATACAAGATAGCAGGTTTGCAAGTGTAATCTTTAACCCCCTAGACAAGGTGGCAAGATACGGAATGTCCTGAACCCATGTCTCTTAATTGGGGCTCAGAGGTTTTGCACTTTTCAACCGCAATAGGGCAGCGCGGGTGGAAGCTGCATCCCGGTGGCGGGTTTATCGGGCTCGGCACATCGCCTTTGAGCGCGCTCGGCGCTCTTTTCTTCAGTGGGTCGGCAATCGGCACAGAGGATATAAGTATTTTCGTATATGGGTGAAGCGGGCTTTTATAGAGCTCCAGGCTCGGAGAGAGCTCGACAATTTTCCCGAGATACATGACAGCCACACGGTCGCTTATGTGCCTTACGACTCTAAGGTCGTGTGAAATAAAAAGATATGTAAGCTTAAATTTATCCTGAAGCTCGATAAAAAGGTTTATTATCTGAGCCTGCACGGAGACATCGAGTGCCGAGATGGGTTCGTCGCACACTATAAACTTGGGCTTTAGCGCAAGCGCACGAGCGATTGCGATTCTCTGGCGCTGTCCGCCCGAGAACTCGTGGGGGTATCTGGGGAGCGCGTCTTCCCTGAGTCCTACTGTACTTAACAGCTCTTTAATAATGTCGCGCCTCTCTTTTTTGGACGCGATTCCATGGATAATAAGCCCTTCGGACACTATGCTCTCTACCTTCATCCTGGGGTTGAGCGAGCCGTAGGGGTCCTGGAACACTATCTGCATCTCTTTACGGTAAGGTCTCATATTTGAAGGAGAAAGGTGGGTGATGTCCCTGTCCTCAAAATATATTTCGCCTTCCGAGGGCTCAAGCAGCTTTAATATTGTTTTTCCCAGAGTTGTTTTACCGCACCCGCTCTCTCCCACAAGGCCCACTGTTTCGCCTTCACTGACACAGAGGTCGATACCGTCTACGGCCTTTACAAAGTTACTAGCTATCGAAAATACCCCTGACTTAACTTGGAAGTATTTCTTCAGCTTCTCTACTTTAAGGAGTTCTTTTGTAGACATAATTAACCCTCTAATTTTACCTCATGCGCTCTGAAACATGCTGAGTAGTGTCTCACGCCTACGTCCGAGAGCGGAGGCTCTTGTGCTCTGCACCTGTCTATCACCATTGGGCAGCGGTCCAGGAACCTGCAGCCTGTGGGATAACTTCCCGGAGAGGGTACGACGCCTGGAATCGCGTTCAGCTCCTCCTTACTCTCTCTTAAGTCCGGTATGGAATTAAGAAGCCCTACGGTGTAGGGATGTTTCGGGCTCGCGAATAAGTCGCGGGTATCCGCATGCTCCACCACTTTCCCTGCGTACATGACATATACCTCGTCGGCGACTTCTGCGATGATGCCCAGATCATGAGTAATCAGCAGCACGGCCATACCCATCTTGACCCTGAGATCCTCAATCAGCTCCAGGATACCGGCCTGAATTGTCACGTCGAGCGCCGTCGTAGGCTCGTCCGCGATCAGCACCTCGGGGTGACAGGAAAGCGCCATAGCTATCATCACCCTCTGAGACATACCGCCGCTCATCTCGTGCGGGTAGTTATTCATCCTGCGCTCGGGAGCCGGGATGCCTACCAGATTCAATAACTCGATTACCCTGTCTTTAATCTCACTGTTTGAAAGTTTAGTGTGCGTCTTGAGAGCTTCCCCTATCTGATTGCCTACGGTAAACACGGGGTTGAGTGAGCTTATAGGCTCCTGGAATATCATGGATATCCTGTTGCCGCGGACGGCTCTCATGTCGCGGTCCGAGTAGCTCAGTAAGTCGCCGCCGTCGAAAATGATCTTACCCGAATCTATGCTTCCCGGAGGGTTGGGAATGAGTCTCATTACGGAAAGCGCAGTTACGGTCTTGCCGCAGCCGCTCTCTCCTACGACGCCTACGATTTTCCCTTGAGGAACAGAGAGTGAGACGCCGCTTACGACTTCAACTTTCTTTTTGTCAGATACAAAAGAGACTCTGAGGTCTTTTATTTCAATAGCGTTAGTCATTTTTTATTTTATCCCGCCCTCGCTCACTTCACTTTAATTACCCTCCTATCGGGCTCCGCCCTCCGGTCTGTCTGCTTAATTAATACCTCCCCCGGCATCGCTGTTCTAATTTTATTCCTGCTCTCGCTCACACCGCTCACTCGCCGCCCCCAGCCTCTGCCTTCTTATTTAATACCTGCCCCGGCATCGCTGTGAGACGCTCGCCTCCGTCCCCATATTTTATACCTGCCCCGGCATCGCTGTGAGATGCTCGCCTCCGTCCCCATA
>Ga0114931_10001038_pt1 | contig 35136 bp, 35 predicted proteins | sample 2SBtaG_FD_89579 | JGI IMG/M metagenome (GOLD analysis project Ga0114931, IMG submission 89579) | Deep subsurface microbial communities from Kolumbo volcano to uncover new lineages of life (NeLLi) - 2SBTROV14_V59a metaG | ecosystem: Environmental > Aquatic > Marine > Volcanic | place: Kolumbo... | reverse complement strand
CTTGCGCGGCGCCGTCTCGCGGACGCGCGACGTGCCGATGCGCGGGCCGGCGAGGCCGAGGCGCTCCGCGGTGAGGCCGACCTGCTCAGCGCCTACGGAGCAGGGTTGCCCGAGGGCGCGGGGCGCGCGACGGTGCCCGGGTTCGACGGCGACCCCCGCGACCTCGTACTCGATCCGAGGCTGGACGCCTTCGCCAACGCCCGCAAGCGCTACCAGCGTGCCCGCCGCATCGAGGAGCGCGCCGAACGTGCGAGGCGGGATCGCCCCCGCCTCGAGCGCGAGCTCGCCGAGGCCGAGGCCGATCTCGCGGGGCTCGACGACCTTCCGGACGCGGCGCTCGAAGAGCGGGCGCAGCGGCTCGGCGACGAACGCCGGAAACGGCAGCGGGGCGCCGGGCCCGGGGTTCGGTTCAGGGATCGGCACGGCTTCGAGGTGGTGGTTGGGCGCAACGCTCGCGAGAACGAGGCCGTGACCTTCCGGGTCGCCCGCAGCCGCGATCTGTGGCTGCACGTGCAGGGCTTCACGGGCGCGCACGTGGTGGTCCGCTCCGGAGGGAAGGAGCTGCCGTTCGAGACGGTGCTCTACGCCGCCGCGCTGGCGGCCGGGTTCTCGCCCGCGCGCCAGTCCGACAACGTGCCGGTCGACTACACGCTGCGCAAGAACGTGTGGAAGGTGAAGGGGCAGCCTCCGGGCGCCGTCCACTTCAGCCACCAGAAGACGGTCTACGTCACGCCGATGCGCGGCGCCGCGGCGGGGGAGGCCGATCGCGCCAGGGCGGCCGGAAGCGGGGACGCGCCTTCGCCCTAGCGGCGCAGGCCGTGGGTCGTGCGCCGCGTCGCGCGTCACCGTCCGGTCCCGAGGACGGGCCGGTAGACTGTGCGCCATGCGCGCGTCCGCCCGACGTCCCCTGCTCGCTTCGGCCGGCATCCCCCTGTTGCTCATCGCCGTCCACGCCACCAACGATGCCTTCTCGGCCATGTTGGCCGCGCTGCTGCCCACCTTGCAGGCACGCTTCCACTTGAGCGAGGCCGCGTTGGCGGTGTTCGTGGCTACGCTGTCGTTCAGCTCGGCGATGACGCAACCCCTGCTCGGAGCGGTGGCCGACCGGGTCGGTCGTCGCACCATGGCAGCGCTCGGCATCGTCACCAGCACGGTGCTGCTCAGCCTGGTGGCGGTGGCGCCCAGCCCGCTCGCGCTCTTCCTGTTGCTGCTGTTGGGGGGTCTCGGCTCGGCCGCCTTCCATCCCGCGGGGACCAGCCTCATGCGCGTGCTCGGCGACCGCTTCAAGGAGTTGGCGGTGGCCGTGTTCAGCAGCGGCGGGACCCTCGGGATGGCGTTTGGTCCCGTCGTCATCCTGCTCATGGCACGCACCGTGGGCCTGCGCTTCTCGCCGTTGCTCATGATCCCCGGCCTGGTGCTCGGGGTGCTGCTGCTCACCGTGCTGCCGCGCGTGAACGGCGTCAAGCAGGCGCGGCGCATCGCCTTCCTCGATCCCAAGCTGGTGAGGAGCGCGGTGGGGGTTCTGAGTCTGGCCGGCATCCTGCGCAGCCTGGCCTTCGTGAGCTTCAACAACGCCATGCCGTTGTGGCTGGCCCAGGTGCGGGGCTTCGCGCCGGATGCGCCGGTGATCAGCTGGACGCTGGCGGCGTTCGCGCTGGCCGGCGGCCTCGGCGGCATCGCGGCGGGAGCGCTGTCGGCGCGCGTGCCGCGCAGACCGCTGATCGTGGCCAGCATGCTGGTGGCGCTGCCGGCCCTGCTGTCGGTGCTGACGGTGCCGGTCGGCAGCCCGGTGTACTACCTGCTCGTGGTCCTGGCGGGCGCCAGTGCCAACGCCTCGGTGCCGCTGCTCATCGTGAGCGCGCAGGATCTGGCGCCCGGCTCCATGGGGGCGGCCACCGGCATGCTGATGGGGTTCACCTGGGGCACGGCGGGCGTGCTCTACATGCTGGAGGGCGTGCTCCAACAAGTCGTCGGGCTGACGCCCGCGATGATCATCGCCTTCCTGGGGCTGGTGCCGGCGGCTCTGCTCGCCTTCGCCGTCCTGTCGCGAAACCGCGCCGTGGTGATCGCCTGAGCGTTCCCTGCGGGGGCGCTCAGGCGCGCCCGGCCGACCGGAACAGGGAGATGCGGTCGCGCACGAGCGCACGCATCTCGTCGCGCGCCGGGCCCAGGATCTTCCGAGGATCGAACTCGCCCGGCCGGTCGCGCAGCACCTCGCGCACGCGGGCGGTGAACGCCAGGCGAAGGTCGGTGTCGGTGTTGATCTTGGCGATGCCTTCGGTCACGGCCTGGCCGATGTCGTCGGGGTGGATGCCGCTGGCGTCGGCGAGCGAGCCCCCCGCTGCGTTGAGGCGCTCCACGAGCGCCGCCGGCACGCCGCTCGCGCCGTGCATCACCAGCGGCTGAGAGATGCGGCCGGCGATCTCGCGGATGCGATCGTGGTCGATGTAGGGGCGTCCCTTCCCCTTGCTCGCACCGTGGGAGGTGCCGATGGCGATCGCCAGGTAGTCGGCTCCGGTGGCGTCCACGAACCGCTCGGCCTCGTCGGGTCGCGTGAGGAACGCCTCCTCGGCGCTCACCACCACGTGCTCCTCGACGCCTCCCAGCCGGCCGATCTCGGCTTCCACCGTGACCCCCACGGCGTGAGCGGCGGCGACCACACGGGAGGTCTCGGCGATGTTGATGGCTTCGCTCTCGTGCGACATGTCGATCATCACGGAGGTGAAGCCGGCGCGGATCGCGCGCAGGCAGGAGTCGTACGACGATCCGTGGTCGAGATGGACCGCGACCGGGACGCTGGCCTGCGCGGCCATCGTCGTGACCAGTTCGACCAGGGCGGCCCGCCGTAGGACAGCCCGCCCTCCGAGAGCGCGACCAGAACCGGGCTGCGCGTCTCCTCGGCGGCCTCCAGGATCGCCTGCGTGATCTCCATGTCGTTGGTGTTGAAGGCGCCCACGCCGTAGCCGTGCTCGCGTGCGGCGGCCAGGATCTCGAGTCCGGTGACCAAAGGCATGGCCGGAGTATACCCTGGTGGGTCGGAGGGGCCGTCCTGGACGGCGCTCGGTGGGATCTAGTCGCGGTCGGCGGGAGGGGCGTCGTCCGTATCGGACGCGGCCCCGGGCCCCGCGGTCGGTTCGCCGTCCGCTCCGCCGGCGCCGCCGGCGCCCGGCTCTCGCCGGCCGAGCTCCGGCGGGGCGGGTGCCGCGCGACCGCTGATCACGCCGCCGACGCCGGCGAGGAGGACCGCCGGCAGGACGGTGGCGACGTTGCGGTTCGACACGACGAGCAGGCCGACCAGGAGCAGCAACGACGAGCCCCAGCGGCCCGCCGTGCGCCGGCCCCGGCCCATGGCCGGGTCGGGACGGTACGCCACCAGGTGCCCGGTGAGGAAGGCCAGCCCCAGCACGATGAAGTAGCCCCACAGGGGGATGGACCGGAGGAAGCTCACGCGGCCGCGCCCAATGCCGGAAGCGCCGCCGCCAAGGCCTCGCTCGAGGCTCGGACCGCGCACGGGACGTCCCAGGCGCGCTTGTCGCGCTCGCCGACGATGTTGCTCACGCCGCGCAGCTCCGCGAAGGGGACGCCGAGCGCGCGGCAGACCTGCGCGGCCGCCGCGCCCTCCATCGACTCGATGGCGACGTCGAAGCGGCGCTGGAGTCGGTCGGCGGCCTCCAACGAGGCCGTGACGCGCTCCGACGTGCCGAACCGCACCAGCGGTGCGCGTGAGGGCGCGGCCAGCCGCTCGCTGAGCGCAGGGTCGGTGGGCATCACGTTGAAGAGCGGGGGAGGCCCGGACAGCAACGGGAACCCCAGCTGCTCCATCGACTGCCAGGCCTCGCCCTCGCCGGCCCCGCAGTCGAGGTGCACCTCGAGCGCCGCCACCGCGACCATGCCGACGCTGAGGAAGCTCCCAGCGAAGGCCCCACCGATGCCGACCTGCACCACGGCGCGCGGGCGCCAGCGCTCGATCGCGAGGGCGAGAGCGGCGGCCGCGTTGGCCTTGCCGACGCCGGTGACGCTCACGACCGCCTCGCTGGTCGCCGCCCGGCCCACCCACGCCGGCCCCCAGCCGAACGCCGCCTCTACGCCGGCGAGGGCGTCGACCACGGGCTGCACCTCGAGGGCGGTGGCGCCGATCACGAGCAGCGGTGCGGGCATGCCCACCTCCGAGGGGTGTGGGTGACGGGGCTCAGGCGGCCTTCGCGGGCATGTCCAGCAGGGCCCGCACGAACGCCGCCGCGTCGTAGGGTTGAAGGTCCTGGGCGCGCTCGCCCACCCCGACGAACTTGATGGGCAGACCGAGCTCGCGGGCGATCCGCAACAGGATGCCACCCTTGCCGGTGCCGTCGAGCTTGGTGACGATCACGCCGGTGACGCCCACGGCCTCGTGGAACTTGCGGGCCTGCTCGAGGCCGTTCTGGCCCGTCACCGCGTCCAGGACAAGCCACACCTCGCGGGGCTCGCCGGGGTCGGCCTTGCCGATGACGCGCTTGACCTTGCGCAGCTCCTCCATGAGGTTGTGCTGGGTGTGGAGGCGCCCGGCCGTGTCCACGAACAGCAGGTCCGACCCGCGCACCGCACGCGACTTCGCGGCGTCGAACGCCACCGCACCCGGGTCGCTCCCGTCCGGCCCCGTCACCGTGGGGATGTCCAAGCGCTCGCCCCAGACCGCGAGCTGAGCGCTCCCAGCGGCCCGGAAGGTATCGCCCGCGGCGAACATGATCGACCGGCCGCGCCCCTGGTAGTACTGCCCGAGCTTGGCGATGGTGGTGGTCTTGCCGACGCCGTTGACGCCGACCACCATCACCACCGAGCCGCGCACCTCGACGACGTTGCGCTTCACGTCCAGGTCGAAGCCGACCCGCCGCAGCTTCTGCCGCAGGCGGTCGGGCTCGAGCTGGTCCATCAGCGCCTTCTCGAGGGCGTCGCGGAACGGCGTCCCGCGGTCGCGCTCGCTCCGTGCGTCCGCCACGACCTCGGCGGCGAGCTTGGCCCCGACGTCGGCGCTGATGAGGGCGAACTCGAGATCGTCCCAGTCCATCTCCCAGTTCGCGCCGGCGTCCGCGGTGAGGACGTCGCGCGTGCGGGAGAGCCCCTGGCGCAGCCGGTCGAACCAGCTCATCCCACCGAGCCCCGCTTGGTTCCGGCGGTGCCGGCCTTTGCCCCGCCCTTCTGGCGCACCTTGGCTCCCTCCTTGACCTGCTCCGCTTCGCGCTGCTGGCTGTCGTCGGGGAGGCCTTGGTTGATGGCGTGCAGGGCGGCGCCGATGCGCCGGAGCACGCGACGCTTGCCCAGGATGGTCACGAGGTCCGTGACGCCGGGCGCGTGGGTCGTACCGGTGAGCGCCGCCCGCAGCGGCTGCAGTACCTTGCCCATGCCGACGCTCTGGTCTTGCACGTAGTCGTGCAGCAGGTCGTCGACGCCGTCGTAGTCGAAGAACTCCAGGATGGAGAACTCGCGCTCCAGGTCCTCGAGATACTTCTGGCCGGCCGCGAGCTGCTTGCGCGCCGAGCCGTCGTAGCGGACGTCCTCGGTGAAGAAGTAGCCCGCTGCGTCGACCACGTCCACCAGGGTCTCGGCCCGTGGGCGGAGCACGTCGACCACGTCGAGCAGGTAGTCGTGGTCCTCCCAGCGGTAGCCTCGCTCCTCGAGGAGCGGCGCCACCCGCCCGGCCACGTCCTCGAGCGAGAGCTGGTCGCGCAGGTACCTGGCGTTGAAGTAGCGGAGCTTCTTGAGATCGAACACGGGCCCGCCGAGCGACACGCGCCCGATGTCGAAGGCGGCGATCATGTCGTCGAGCGTGAAGAACTCACGCCCGTCGGGCATGCTCCAGCCCATGGTGGCCAGGAAGTTGAGCAGCGCTTCCGGCAGGATGCCCTGCTGCCGGTACGACGCCACGGAGGTGTCGAGCTTGCGCTTGCTGACCTTGCTCTTGTCCGGGTTGCGCAGCAACGGCATGTGCACGAACCGGGGCAGGTCCCATCCGAAGGCCTGGTAGAGCAGCACGTGGATCGGGGTGCTGGTGACCCACTCCTCGGCGCGGATGACGTGGGTGACGCCCATCAGATGGTCGTCGACGACGTTGGCCAGGTGGTAGGTGGGGTAGCCGTCGCTCTTGAGGAGCACCGGATCGCGGATCTCCTCGTTCTGGATGCTCACGTCGCCGCGAAGCTCGTCGTGGAACGTGGTGGCGCCCTGTTCGGGGGTGGCGAGGCGCACGACGTGCGGTTCTCCGGCACGCGCCCGCTCCTCCCGCTCGGCGGCGCTCACCTTGCGGCCGCGACCGTCGTACCCCAGGGCCCGGCCGAGCCGCTTCTGCTCGGTCCGCATGGCGTCGAGCTCCTCGGCGGTCTCGAAGGCCCGGTAGGCCTTGCCATCGGCCAGGAGCCGGTCGACGTGCTGCCTGTAGAGCTCGGTCCGTTCGCTCTGGCGGTAGGGTCCGTGCTCGCCCCCGACGTCCGGCCCCTCGTCCGGGCGGATGTCGAGCCACTCGAACATCTCCAGGATGCGCTGCTCGGCTGCAGCGTCGTAGCGCTCGCGGTCGGTGTCCTCCAGCCGGAAGATGAAACGCCCTCCGCGGCTCTTCGCGTAGGCGTAGTTGAACAGGCCGATGTACGCCGTCCCGACGTGCGGGTCGCCGGTGGGGGAGGGTGCAATCCGCGTTGCGACTGTCATGGAGGCGCCTCCTCTTCGGAGCATTGTAGCCCAGGGCCGCGGGCACCGATGTCGGCGCGCGCCGCGTCCCCGGCGGGCTTCAGAGTGTCCCGCGGGCGCGCCGGGCGCGCCGGCCGGTCGCCAGGCTCAGTGCAGGGCGACGGTGATCAGGGTGACGGCGGCCACGGCCCAGAGGTAGGGCGAGAACATCCGGAAGCGTCCGCGCCGCAGCACCGCGAACAGCACCATCAACGCCAGGTACCCGGTGACGAAGGAGGCCACGAACATCGCGACGACCGGCCCCCAGCCGATGCCGGCCGCCTGCACGTCCTTCACGCCGAGCACGGTGACGCCCACCGAGACCACCAGGTACATCAGGAACGACAGGCGCGGCGCCAGCTCGGCATCGGTGCCGCGGCCCAGGAAGGTGGCGATCGTGATGCCGGAGCGCGAGATGCCAGGGATCACCGCCAGGCCCTGGGCGATCCCGCCGATGAAGGCGTCCAGGAAGGTCACCTTCGCCACGTCGTGCTTCGGCCCGCTCTTCGGCGCGAACCACAGGATGAAGCCCGTAGCGATCAATGCCAGCGCCACGGGGAGCGGGGCATTGAGGCGGTCGAACACGCCCTTGAGCCCGATCCCGATGATGGCGGTCGGGATGGATCCGACGATCACCAGCAGCGCCATGCGCCAGCCGCTGCGTTGCCGCGCCTCGGCCGAGCCGAGGCCCATGACGAAGCCGCCCACGGCGCTGGCGACGTCCCGTCTGAGGTAGATCAGCACGGCCAGCAGGGTGCCCGTGTTGGTCGCGATGTCGACCCACAGCTTGAGGCCGGACCCCCAGCCGAGGAAGTAGTTGGTCAGGACCAGGTGACCGGAGCTGGAGACCGGTAGGAACTCGGTCAGGCCCTGGACGATCCCCAGGACCGTTGCGTGGAACAGGCTCATGGCGTTCGGGGCCTCCTGGCGTAGGGTCGCCGGCGCGCGGCGCCGGGCTGGTGCGGGGCTCAGCCGCCCCTAACGAGGGGCGGAGCGTCACCCGAGGAGGAAACGCTCCGCCGCAACCGGTCCATCGGCCCGTGCACCCCGAGGGGCGCACGGGCCGAAGATCAGCGCTTGCTGTACTGCGGAGCCTTGCGCGCCTTCTTGAGGCCGTACTTCTTGCGCTCGACGATCCGCTGATCGCGCGAGAGGTAGCCGCCCTGCTTCAGGGTGGTACGGAAGTTAGGGTCGACGCGCAGAAGCGCGCGTGCCACGCCGAGCTTGATCGCGTCGGCCTGACCGCTCGACCCGCCGCCCGCCACGGTGATGACAGCGTCGTAGCGGCCCGCCGTGTTGGTGGCCTTGAGCGGCTCGAGCGCCTGGACCCCCACGAGGATGCCGCGGAAGTAGTCCTGGAAGTCGCGGCCGTTCACCGTGATGCGGCCGTTGCCCGACCGCAGGAACACGCGTGCGACCGCCGACTTGCGGCGTCCGGTGCCGTAATACTGATCCATCAGGCGACCTCCAACTGCTTCGGCTGCTGCGCCTGATGCGGGTGCGCTTCGCCGGCGTACACCTTGAGGCGGCGGATCAACCTGCGGCCCTGGCGCGTCTTGGGGAGCATGCCCCACACCGCGTGACGGAGGACCCGATCGGGGTGCCGGTCGAGCATCACGCGGGCCGTGGTGGTCTTGAGGCCACCCTGGTACCCGCTGTACCGGGTGTAGACCTTCTGGTCGAGCTTGCGACCGGTGAACACCACCTTCTCGGCATTGACGACGATGACGTAGTCACCGCCCGCAAGGTGGGGCGTGTAATCGGGCTTGTGCTTACCGCGGAGCACCGAAGCGATCCGGGTCGCGAGGCGGCCGACCGTCTGCCCGGCCGCGTCGATGACGACCCAGTCGTTCTGGGTCTCCTTGGGGAACATCGTCTTCACACTCGTCACGTCCTTCGGAGGCTTGCCGGGTTTGATCGGGGCCGACAATGCGCGAAGCCAAACGTGACCTTAGCACGCCGGGCTCGCGCGCGGCAAGCGGTCGCATTCACTCAATTGGAATCGTACCGAAGGGCTATTGGGTCACTCATAAGTAAATCGAACCGTACGTTGGGGGATGGCGGCGTATGCCGGAGCGGTTCGGTCGTCGGTGGCGGCCAAGCGGGAGTACGTGGGGGCGACGCGCAGGCGTTGTCGCGCGGCCGCGGGGCGAGGAGCGCGTCGCCCGAGGAGGTGGTGGGGTTCGATCTCGAGCATGCCATCACGGTGACCAACCAGCCCGCCTCGAAGCGCTCCGGGCCGGTGAGGCAGCCGCCCGGCAGGGCTCCCGCGAACGCCACCAGACGGTCGTGATCCTCGCGTGTGTTCGGCGTCCGAAAGCGCTCGCGCCGGCCATCCGGGCACTCCACGCTCAGCGCGGGGCCAAGCTGCGCGATATCGATACCCACCGGCGTCACCTCCTCTCTACCGTGCATCTGGTCAGCCATCACCGGGTACCCCAAGGCTCCAGGGCACCTCGGGATGTTCGGCCCGGTGACGGCCGACTACCCACCCGCTTCTACTACGGCGCGAAGGGCGTGGGTGGGCCCCACGGGCGGCCGCCGACGTAGAGCGTCTGGTTGCGCGGCGGCGACCGCGCGACGGCGGTGGAGCCGGCCGGCCACGCCTTCGCCGGGAACGGTAGAATGCCGCGCAAGCCCGGGAGGAGAACCATGAAGCTCGCCCTACGCATCGTCGCCGTGGTGGTAGCCCTGCTCGTCGTGGTGGCCGCCGGTGGTTGGCTCTACCTGCGCACGTCGCTGCCCAGGACGCGGGGCACCGTCGTGCTCTCCGGCCTCCACCAGGGCGTCGACGTGGTCCGTGACGCCAACGACGTGCCGCACATCTACGCCAAGGACAAGCCCGACGCCCTCTTCGCGCTGGGCTACGTGCACGCGCAGGACCGCCTTTGGCAGATGGACTTCCAGCGGCGGGTGGCCGCCGGGCGGCTGTCCGAGGTGCTCGGCGCCGCGACGGTGGACACGGACAAGTTCCTCCGGGCGCTGGGCGTGGAGCGGGCGGCCGAGGCGGCTCTCGGCCACCTCGACCCGCAGACGCGCACGTTGATCGACGCCTACGTGGCGGGGATCGACGCCTACATCGCCCACCACCGGGGCGCCTGGCCGCCCGAGTACGTGGTGTTGGGCGTGAAACCCGAGCCGTTCACCGCCGCCGACGTGATCGCGTGGGCGAAGATGATGTCCTGGGACCTGTCGGGCAACTGGAGCGACGAGCTCCTGCGGGCGCGGCTCATCGCCAAGCTGCAGCCCAAGGATCCCCAGAAGCTCGTCGCCACGCTCTGGCCCGGGTACCCGAAGGACGGGCCCGTCGTGCTTCCGGACTTCACCGCGCTGTATCGTGCGCTCCCGCTGGACGCGCTGGCGGCGGCCTCGCCCACGCCGCCGCCGCCCGGCCTCGGCTCGAACGACTGGGTCGTCGACGGCACCCACACCGCCACGGGCAAGCCGCTGCTCGCCAACGACCCGCACCTCGAGCTCGACGCGCCGTCGCTGTGGTACCTGGCGCAGATCTCGGCGCCGGGTCTGGACGTCATCGGCGGCACGCTCCCGGGGACGCCCGCGGTGTTGCTGGGGCGCAACGACCGCATCGCCTGGGGCTTCACCAACACCGGCCCCGACACCCAGGACCTGTTCATCGAGAAGGTGGACCCTAACGACCCGACGCGCTATCTGACGCCGTCGGGGAGCGAGCCCTTCGCGACGCGGCGCGAGGTGATCCACGTCAAGGGGAAGGACGACGTCGTCCTGAACGTTCGCACCACCCGTCACGGCCCGGTCGTCTCGGACGTGGCATCGAGCGCCGCGCAGGTGGCGGAGGAGCAGGGCGCGAACGTCGTCCTGGCGATGCAGTGGACCGCGCTGGAGCCCGACGACACCACCATCCAGGCGGTGATGAAGATGAACACCGCGCAGAACTGGGACCAGTTCACGTCCGCGCTGCGCGACTTCGTGACGCCGGAGCAGAACATCGTCTACGCCGATGTGGACGGCAACATCGGCTACTACGCGCCGGGGCGCATCCCGATCCGCAAGAGCGGCAACGGCACGGTACCGGTACCGGGGTGGTCCGGCGCCTACGATTGGGTCGGCACCGTGCCCTTCGACGCGCTGCCGCACACCTTCGACCCGCCGGCCGGGCAGGTGGTCACCGCCAACAACAAGGTCGTTCCCGACGGCTACCCGTACTACCTCACGCGCGATTGGACCGTGCCCTACCGCGCGGAGAGGATCAAGGCGCTCCTCGCGGACAGCCCCAGGGCCACGGTCGACACCATGGAGCGCATCCAGGCCGACCAGACGTCGCTGATGGCGCGGACCTTCCTCCCCACCCTCCGGGCCGTCAAGCCCGCGAGCGAGCTCGCGCGCAAGGCGCAGGCGCAGCTCGTCGGCTGGGAAGGGAACATGGGGCGCGACCAGGCGGCGCCCCTGATCTTCGCCGCCTGGTACCGCGCCTTCTCCAAGCGCGTCTACGCCGACGAGATGGGCGCGCTCTTCGACGCCTACTACGGCTTCCACCCGCGCTTCCTCGACGACGTGCTGACCCGCGACCCGAAGTGGTGCGACGACGTGCGTACGCCAGGGGTCGAGACCTGCGATCAGCAGGCCGCAGCGGCCTTACAGGACGCCGTCGAGCAGCTCGCCAGGAGCTACGGGAAGGACCCGTCGCGCTGGCGCTGGGGCGCCGCGCACCGGGCGCGCAGCGCGCACCAGGTGTTCACCAACACGCCGCTGCGTAGCCTGTTCGACCTGCGCATCCCCAATGGCGGGGGCGCCTACACGGTCGATGTGGGACGCTACGACATGGGGGCCAAGCGGCCCTACGAGCAGATCGTCGGCCCCGGCTACCGCGCGGTGTACGACCTCTCGCAGGGAGGGACGTCGCGCTTCATCCAGACCACGGGGCAGTCGGGCAACGCGCTATCGCGCCACTACCGCGACTTCCTCCGGAGATGGCGCGACGTGCGGTACCTGCCCATGAGCCTGCGAAGGAGCGACGCCGAGAAGGGACAGATCGGCACCTTGCATCTGACCCCCGGATCCTAGCCGACGTCTTTGGGCGCGGCGGGGTAGGGCTGCCCGCGGTGGAGGGCCCGCAGGCGGTGCCGCAGGCCGAGGTGATCGAGCAGGGCTTCGGTGGCCTCGGCGAGGCCGGCACTGTCGCGGGTCAACAACAGCGACCAGCCCGGCCTCCCCAGCGGCCGGGCCCGAACGCCGGCCGGCACACGGGCGGGCGGCACGATGAGGTCTTCGGGGGGGACCGCGTCCTCGCGCCCGTACTGCACGGCGATCGCTGCCAATACGAAGTAGAGGGCGCTGCGGGAGGTGATCGGCAGCGCGACCCCGTCGAAGGCGACGCGTAGCCTCCCCCGCAGGTTCGCGACCCCCTCTGCGTGGAGCAGTAGGTCGTCGAGGTCGATGGTGGCGAGAGCGTCGGCCTCCCGCACCACGCCGAGCTCGGTCGCATGCAGGGTGAGGTCGACCGCCCGGCGCACGGCACGCTCGTCGATCGCGCGCCGCTCCCGGAGCAGATGGTGCGCCCGCAGCAGGTCCAGCACCGTCTCGGGCCGCGCCTCGGAGCCCCCGAGCACGCGCCGCAATTCCTCGAGCCCGACCTCGCGCGACAGACGTGCCAGCTTGTCGGCCAGCCAGTCCTGCTGCAGCAGCGAGCGCGCCAGCTCGACGCGGCGGGTGACGTCGGGCCCGCCCACCTGGAACAGGCGCGCCAGCACGCTGGGGAAGATGTCGTCGTAGAGACTGAAGCCGTACGCTTCCTCGCCCCGCACCAGCAGTTGCCAGTCGCCCCCGTTGGTGCGGACGGTGAAGGCGCCGTCGACGCCCTCTCCTTGAGCGATGCCGCGCGTCAGCGCGACGCCCACGGCGTGCACGGCGGCCACCGCCCACCCATCCCCCGACTGCACGCGGTAGAGCATGCGGTCACCGTCCGTGGTGCCCCGGAGCATGGCCAGGTCGAAGACGTCGACGCCGCACGCGTCGAGCAGCGGCAGCAACGCCACCTGCGCCACGCCGAGGGCGTCGGGGCGCGGTTGGACGACCAGCCGCTCCTTGACGCGCGCGACCGCGGCCGAGAGGCTGGCGCTGCCCGACCCTGCATGGCTGGACGTGAGGTAGGCGATTCCCATGAGCGGCCCCGGCGAACAGCATAGCGGGCGTCCGCCCGTTCGAGGCGACGGTTGCCACCCCTGGTCAAGTGTCGCTCTCTAGATCGGGCTCGGGGTCCCTGGCGTCGGCTCCGAGGTGCTGGATCTCCTCGATGAACCGGTCGACCGAGTCGAAGTCCCGGTACACGCTCAGGAAGCGGATGTAGGCCACGTCGTCGAGGTCGCGCAGGAACTGCAGCGTCCGGCGGCCGATCTCGTCCGAGGCGATCTCGGGAGCTTGCACCTCGTCCTCGAAGCTGTAGGCGAACTCGCGCAACTGCTTCTCGGTGACGGGCCGCTTGTTGCACGCGATGCGGAGCTTGTCCAGGAGCTTGTCGGGGTTGAAGGCCTCGTGCCGGCCCGAGCGCTTGCGGACCATCAATGCCTCGAACTGCGCGCGCTCGTAGGTCGTGAAGCGCCGATGGCACACGGCGCACTCACGCCGGCGGCGGATCGCGGCACCCTCGTCGGAAGGGCGCGAGTTGATGACGCGGGTGTCGTCCGAGGAGCAGTAGGGGCACTTCACGGGGCGCCCTCCGTCCGCGGCGCGTCGTCGCTCATGGGAGCCGGTGTCTCGGCGTGTCGGCGAGATCGCCCTCGAACTCGCCCTCGTCCTCGTCCACCAGGTGCCGTCGTAGCGCCGGCGCCCCCTGGAGTCGCTCGAAGGGTTCCAGCTCGAACTCGTCGAGTCCGAGGTCGTGCTCGTCCCCCTCGTCGTCCGCATCGGCCTCCTCGTAGAGGCTGGCTTCCAGGTCGTCCTGACGGATGCGGTCGTCGAGCGCTGCGCGAACCTCGGGCAGGAGCGTTTCGGTGGCGCGTGGTGGAGGAGGCAGCTCCACGAACACCTCCTGCCCCGAGATTCCCAATGCCGAGGACGATCCCAGGAAGCGCACGCTCCGCACGAGCGCGGCGTCATGGCGAGGGTCTGCGGCGTCGCGCGAGGGCACCACCAGGTTGGCCCGCGGGTCCTCGTACCGCAGGGCGAAGCTGGTCGTCAGACGGGAGAGTGCCCCCAGCACGGCCGCCATCTGCGGCTGCCGGTTCCCCGGTGGAGCGATGACGACCACCCACCCCCCGTCGAGCAGGCGTGCCGCGGTCTTGAGCGTCAGGTAGGCGCTGCGCAGGTCCTCCGCCACGAGCTCCGCGAACTTGCCCTCGCCCAGGTCCTCGAACGGGGTGTGGCTCACCTGGCTCGACACGTGGACGACGCCGCCCAGCGCACCGAAGATCTCGAACACCTTGTGGAACGCGCCCAGCACGTCCATCTGCGTGGTCATGTCGGCCTGGATGGGGATGGCCTGACCGCCCAGCTCCTCGATCTCGGCTGCCGTCTTGGCCGCCAGATCGACGTCGCGATCCGCGCAGACGACATCGTAATCGGACTGGCCGTAGGCGAGCGCCACGGCCCGCCCGAAGCCCTGGCCCACGTTCGTGACCAGGACGACCCGGGCTGGTTCCATGCCCATCACGATACGACGCGGCGCCGGCCGGCTTCCAGAGCCCCTGCGACGTGCACCGCCCCTGTGAAGCCTTTTATCCCCGCCCGTCCGGGAAGCGGGGTACAACCGAAGCGAACCCCCCGGTCAGTGCACCGCGTCGACCCATCCGTGGGGCCCTAGCTCGGCGAGGGAGAGGAAGGCATGCTGGGACGCAGCAACAAGAAGCGCAAGCAGGAGACGACGGCCAGCGAGCCGTTCACGTACATCCACCGTGGCACCACGCTCGCCGGGGATCTGGAGGCCAGTGGGCGGGTGAGGGTGCACGGAACCGTCCGCGGCAACGTCAGGGTCAGTGGTGTCTTGGAGGTCGCCGAGGCCGGCGTCATCGAGGGTGAGGTCGTCGAGGCCGACGAGGTCAAGATCCTCGGCAAGGTCCGTGCCAACGTCGACGCCAAGGGGAAGATCGAGATCTGGAAGGACGGTCTGCTCGAGGGCAACGTTCGTGCGGCCGCCCTAGACATCGAAGAGGGCGCGTCGTTCACCGGTCGGAGCGAGATGACCGCCGGCAAGCGGGCGGCACCCCGCCTGCCGGAGAGCGCTGGACCGTCGCGTCCCGCGACCTCGAGCGGCGAGGCCGCGGCCACGCTGGGGCCGAGCCCGTCCGAGCGCGACGGGGTGTCCGAGCACCCGGAGGACGTGCAGGAAGACGCGGCGCCCAACGAGGACGCGTCCAGGCAGGAGGAACGCGCCGGAAGCTGAGACATCCGTCCGGGACGCCTTGAGGCGACGGTGCGGTCGGCTGCTAGAATGGCACGTGCGTTCCGCGGCGGTCAGGCGACACTCTGGGCCCGAGACAGCGAGGAGGCCGCATGGCGCTTGAACGGTGGTTCCGGAGGAACCGGCCCACACGCAAGGAGGACGACAACGCGCCGGCCGGGCTGTGGCTGAAGTGCGAGGCCTGCAGCGCCCAGATCTATCGCAAGGACCTCGTTGCCAACGCGTACGTGTGCCCCGAGTGCGGGCATCACTACCGGATGCCGGTGGAGGCCCGGATCGAGTTGCTGGCCGATGCCGGCACGTTCGAGCCGTGGTCCGGCGACATCCGTGCGGAGGACCCGCTCGGGTTCGTGGACACGCAGGCCTACCCGGAGCGCCTCGAGAAGAACCAGCAGAAGCACGGCCGACCCGACGCCGTCGTGACGGGCGCGGCACTGCTCGATGGTGAACCGATCGCCTTGATCGTGATGGACTTCTTCTTCCTCGGCGGGTCGATGGGCTCCGTGGTCGGGGAGGAGATCGCACGGGCGGCCGAGCGCGCCGCGGCCGAGGGCCGGGCCCTGGTCGCGGTGACGGCATCGGGCGGAGCTCGCATGCAGGAGGGAGCGCTGTCGCTGATGCAGATGGCTAAGACCACGGTGGCGCTCGAGGCGTTGTCCCGCAAGCGCCTGCCGTATCTGAGCGTGCTCACCGACCCGACCACGGGCGGTGTGACGGCGAGCTTCGCCACCCTGGGAGACGTCATCGTCGCCGAGCCCGGCGCGCTCGTCTCGTTCGCCGGGCCGCGGGTCATCCAACAGACGATCAAGCAGGACCTGCCCGAGGGCTTCCAGCGCTCCGAGTTCCTGCTCGAGAAGGGCATGCTCGACGACGTGGTGCCGCGCAAGGCGCTCAAGGAGCATCTCGCAACGACCCTACGGTTGCTCCGCGCGCGGCGACCCGAGCGGGACGCCGACGCGGAGGTGACGCGTGCCGCTGCCGTTTGAGAAGCCGATCGAGGATCTCGAGGCGAAGATCGAGGAGATGCGAGCCTACGCCTCCGAACAGGGCATCGACCTGGCCGACGAGATCGGTCTCCTGCAGCGGCGCCTCGAGCGCCTCAAGCGCGACACCTTCGACAACCTGACCCGCTGGCAACGCGTACAGGTGGCGCGTGCGGCGGGGCGCCCGACCGCGATGGATTATCTTCAGGGCGCGTTCGACGGCTTCACGGAGCTACACGGCGATCGCACCCTCGGGGACGATCCCGCCATCGTGGCGGGCCTCGCGCGCCTCGGCGAGCGGAGCGTCGTGGTGATCGGGCAGCAGAAGGGCCGCGACACCAAGGAGAACATCCACCGCAACTTCGGGATGTCGCATCCCAGCGGCTATCGCAAGGGCATGCGTATGTTCGATCTGGCCGACAAGTTCGGCCTTCCCGTGGTCACCCTGATCGACACCCCCGGTGCCTACCCCGGCATCGCGGCCGAGGAGCAGGGGCAGGCGTGGGTGATCGCCGAGAGCATCCGTCGTATGAGCCGGTTGACGGTCCCCGCCGTCTGCGTGGTGATCGGGGAGGGCGGGTCCGGCGGCGCGCTGGCGATGGGCGTCGCCAACCGGGTCCTCATCCTGGAGAACGCCATCTACTCCGTCATCAGCCCGGAGTCGTGCGCCGCGATCCTATGGCGCGATGCCGCGGAGGCGGAGAAGGCGGCGGAGGCCCTCAAGCTCACCGCCTACGACCTGCTGGACCTGGGCGTCGTCGACCGCGTGGTCGACGAGCCCATCGGCGGGGCCCACAAGAGCCGCGAGGAGACCATTCGGCGCGTGCGCGATGCCGTGCTGGAGGAGATCGCCGCGTTGAGCCCCATGGACGCCGATGCGTTGCAGGAGCAGCGCCGACGCCGCTTCCGCGAACTGGGGCGCTTCCGCGACGCCGCCTGAGCGACCCCGCGCGCCTTCGGGCGTGCCCCGATGCCCCGGCCGGCCTCGCTCAGGACGCGGCCGCCCTCAGGGCGGCGATGTTGTCGGCGATCGTGCCGGCGCCTCCGAACACGGCGCTGCCCGCCACCAGGGTATCGGCACCGGCGGCCCGGACGGGCGCGGCGGTGCCGGGGGCGATCCCGCCGTCGACCTCGATCGCGCAGGTGGCCCGAGCCGCGTCGCGTAGCTTGGCTGCGGCTTCGATCCGCGCGAGGCTCCGCGGGATGAACGCCTGCCCCCCGAACCCCGGGTTCACCGTCATCAGGAGCACCGCGTCGAGATACGGGAGCGCCCCCTCGAGCACGGAAAGAGGCGTCAGCGGGTTGAGCGCGAGTCCGGTTCCGACGCCGCTCTCCCGCAACTGTTGCAACAGCCGGTGCAGGTGCGGTGCCACCTCGGCATGGACGTGTACGACGTCGGCCCCCGCTTCGACGAAGGCGTCGATGTAGCGCTCGGGGTTCTGGATCATCAGGTGCACGTCGAGCGGGAGCGAGGTGCACCGGCGTGCTGCGGCGACCATCGCCGGACCGAAGGTGATGTTCGGCACGAAGTGACCGTCCATCACGTCGAGATGGATCAGGTCGGCGCCCGCCGCCTCGACACTGCGGACGGCCCCGCCGATGTCCGTGAAGTCGGCTGCCAGGAGGGAGGGCGCGATGCGGACGGGGTTCACGCCGCGGAGTATAGCAGGGGCGTGCGAGCGCGCCGGAGGGCGCGCTCGCGTCGAGTGGGCGCTCAGGCGACCGAGCCCACGGGTTCGAGCACCGCGCGGAACGACCGCTCCAGGATCTCGAGCCCCTCGTCGAGCTCCGTGTCGCTGAGGCGCAGCGGCGGCAGGAGCCGGATGACGTTGCCGTAGGTGCCGGTGGAGAGCAGCATGAGCCCCTGCTCCCGCGCCTGGGCCACGATGGCCGACACGGCGGCGGCGTTCGGCTCCTTGCTGCCCGGCTCCACGAACTCGATGCCGATCATCGCGCCGCGCCCCCGGACGTCGCCGATCTGCCCGAACTCGCGCTGCAGCGCCGTCAGGCGCTCGTTGGCGAGGCGGCCGATGACGCGGGCGCGTTCGACGAGATCCTCGTCCTCGAGCACGTCGAGCGTGGCCAGCGCGGCGGCGCAGCTCACCGGGTTGCCGCCGAAGGTGGAGCCGAGCATTCCGGGCCCGATCGCGTCCATGATGCTGGCCTTGCCGATGACCGCGGAGAGCGGGAAGCCCGAAGAGAGGGCCTTCGCGCTCGTCACGAGGTCGGGCTCGAGCCCGTAGGCGTCCACGGCCCAGAAGTCGCCCGTGCGGCCGATGCCCGCCTGCACCTCGTCGTCGATCCAGAGGGCGCCGATCTCGTCGGCATAGGCACGCAGCCCCGTCAGGAAGCTGCGGGGCGCGGGGATGAAGCCCCCCTCGCCCGCGACCGGCTCGATGATGAACGCCGCCACCTCCCCCTCGCCGATGGTCGTCTTCACCTGGTCGCGCAGGGCGCGGAGGGTGCGCTCGCCCACCTCTTCGGCGTCCTCGAGCCCCCACGGGTTGCGGTAGGCATAGGGATAGGCCGCGCGGTAGACCTCACTGGCTCGGGGTGCGAAGTGCGCCTTGTAGGGGTTGGCCTTGGCCGTCAGCGACATCGCCATGTAGGTGCGGCCGTGGAAGGCGTGCGTGAACGCAACGATGCCGGCTCGGCCGGTGTAGGCGCGAGCGATCTTGACGGCGTTCTCGACGGCCTCGGCACCGGAGTTCACGAGGAACGTCTTCTTGGGGCTGTCGCCCGGCGCGAGCGCGTTGAGGCGCTCGGCAAGCGCGATGTAGCTCTCGTGCATGGCGACGGCGAAGCACAGGTGCTGGAACGACGCGGCCTGCTCCTGCACGGCACGGATGACGCGCGGGTGGGAGTGCCCGACGTTCATCACGGCGATGCCCACCGAGAAGTCGAGGTAGCGCTTGCCGTCGGCGTCCCACACGTAGGCTCCCTCGGCCCGCGTGGGGTAGAAGGGGTGCGTGCTGTAGGCCGCGGGCGCGACGGCGTTCCGTCGACGTTGGGCGAGGCTGGCGTTGCTCATGGGCGTCCTCCTTCGAACGAGGGATTGCGATCGTAAGCAGCCGAGCCGGAGTACTTACGAAGCGTAGGCGAAGCTGGTGCCTCACCGTAAGAACCGAGGCGCGTCGTGCATATCCCCACTGCATGGTATCACCCGCCCAGGGCGCCGTGAACCCCGTGGGTAGCAGGGTCGAGCGCCCCTCCGACGGGGGTCCCGGCGTAGCATGGGAGGCGTGAACGCACCCCGCCACGAGGCTGTCGTGCAGGCCCTGGACGCGGCCTGCGGACCGCACGCCGGGGTCTGGGCGGCGCGCCTGGGCCTGCCCTTGCGAACGGCGAGCGCGCCCGTCGGCGACGAGGTCGTCCTCGAGGTCGGGCCGGAAGGGCTGGCGTTGCGTCTGGGGGCCGGGCCGCGCGTCGCGGTGGCGCCGCGGGCCGCGACGCATCGCCAGGCCGGGCGTCGCCGCGACCTGCTGCTCCGTGCCGTGGGTCGCGTCGAGGACGACGATCTCGTCGTGGACGCCACCGCAGGGTTGGGGGCCGACGCGTTCCATCTCGCCGCCCACGGCGTGCGCGTGCACATGTTCGAACGCCACCCCCTCGTCGCCGCGTTGCTCGAGGACGCCCTGGAGAGGGCGGCCGCAGGACGCTCGGGCGAGGATGTGCGCCTCGCCGCGGAGCGCCTGAGCCTGACGGGTGGCGACGCCCGGGACCGGCTCGCCGCCCTCGATCCGGCCCCCGCCGTGGTGCTGCTCGATCCCATGTATCCCGTCGCGGGGAAACGCGCCCTTCCGACCAAGGGGATGGCGCTGTTCCGGACGCTGGTCGGGGGCGACGACGACGCCGCGGAGCTGCTCCTGGTCGCGCTGCGGGCGGCGCGCAGGCGCGTCGCCGTCAAGCGGCCCGTGCGCGCCCCGCCGCTGGGGGCGGCCTCCGATGCGCCCGCCCCCAGCGGCAGCGTCGTGGGTACCACCACGCGCTACGATCTGTACGCGCCGCGGGAGGCGGCGACCTAGACTGGGGGTCGTCGACGCGGTGCCCGGCGGCACGTCTCCTCGCGGGACGCTCTCGCGGGTCCGCCGCACCCCGGCCGGAGAGGCCGGGGACGCCTGTATCCGGAGAGCGAGGCGATCGTGACGAGCGAACGGACCACGAGCGAACCGACCACGAGCCAACCGACCGCGAGCGAACCGACCACGAGCGAGGCAACGACGAGCGATTCGATGGAGCGAACGGCGGAGCCCGCGCCGGTGGCGCGCGTGGCGGTCCTCGGGGCGGGCACCATGGGGGGTGGGATCGCCAACGTGCTGGTAGCGAGCGGGTTGAGCGTGGCGTTGTACGACGTGGCGCGAGAGGCCCTCGAGCGCGCAGCCGAACGCGCCGGCCGGCGCAGCGAGGCCGCGGCCGTGCAGGCGCGCCTGCGCCTCACCGGTGACCTTGCGGAGGCGGTGGCCGACGCGGACCTGGTCATCGAGGCGGTGCCCGAGCAACTCGACCTCAAGCGCGAGCTGTTCGCGGCGTTGAGCCGTCACGCGCCGCGGAGCGCGGTGCTCGCCACCAACACCAGCGAGTTGTCGGTCACGGCCATCGCGGCGACGACGACGGGCCCCGAGCGCGTGATCGGGATGCACTGGTTCCATCCCCCCGAACGCATGGCGCTCGTGGAGATCGTTCGGGCCGTCCAGACGTCCGAGAGTACGCTCGCTACGACGCGGGCGCTCGCCGAACGGTGCGGGAAGACCACCGTCACGGTGGCCGATCGTCAGGGCTTCGTCACGACGCGCGCGGTCGCCGCGCTGTTGCTCGAAGGCGTGAGGATGCTCGAGGAAGGAGTCGCGAGCGTCGAAGACATCGACGCCGCGGTGCGCCTGGGCCTCAACCATCCCATGGGTCCGCTGGAGCTGTCGGACTTCATCGGGCTCGACACGATGCTCTACATCGCCGAGTCGATGACCGATGCCCTGGGCGAGCGCTTCCGCCCTCCGCAGCGGCTGCGGAAGCTGGTGGAGGCGGGTCACCTGGGCCGCAAGAGTGGCCGGGGCTTCTACGACTACCACCAGGACGGCTGACGCCCCGCACGGCCGCCGGCGCCCACGATGGGTGCCCAGACTAGGTGCCCAGACTAGGTGCCCAGAATGGATGCCGAGAAGGGGTGTCCACGGCCGGAGCCCACGACGGGAATCGCCTCCCGGAAGGGAGGCGATGCTGGCTGGCCCACAGGGATTCGAACCCCGACCGACCGGACCAAAACCGGTTGTCCTGCCATTAGACGATGGGCCAACGGGGGCGGGCGGCACCGGCCCCTCGGGCCGGGACAGGCAGAGTGTATCCGCGCCCGATCTAGAGTGTCAACCAGCCACGTCCTGGACGCAGCTTCCGCCGCTCCAAGGGTCGTCGTGTGGGGGTGGAGAGAAAATGGCTGGCCCACAGGGATTCGAACCCCGACCGACCGGACCAGAACCGGTTGTCCTGCCATTAGACGATGGGCCAGCGAGGACGCACACGAGTGTATGGAACCCGCGGGGCCCCCGTCAAGGGTCGGGCCGCCCGTCCCACCTTGCCGTCGACGCACGCGAGGCTGGTAGGGTATACTCTCGACGCTCCGAGGCCGGGCGGCCGTGCCGCGCGCGGGCCGGCCGGTCGACGAGATCCGTGGAGAGGTGCCGGAGTGGTTGATCGGGACGGTCTCGAAAACCGTTGTGTGGCTGTGCTGCACCGTGGGTTCGAATCCCACCCTCTCCGCCAGGCCGGCCGCTCCCTCAGGGGGGCGGCCGTTCCATGCAGCACCCGCTCGGACAGGAGTGAGCCATGCCCGTCACCGTCGTCGACCACCCGCTGATCCAGCACAAGCTCTCCATCCTCCGCGACCGGGAGACCACGGTGCGCGACTTCCGCGAGCTGTGCACCGAGATCACGATGCTCATGGCGTTCGAGGCGATGCGCGACCTCCCGCTCGAGGACGCCGTCGTGCAGACGCCGGTGGCCCCGGCGCGGGTCAAGCGACTGTCCGGCAAGAAGCTGGCGTTGGTCGGGATCCTGCGGGCGGGGCTCGTGATGGTCGACGGGATCCTCGGGCTGGTGCCCAACGCGCGCGTCGGACACATCGGCCTCTACCGCGACCCGGAGACGCTGAAGCCCGTGGAGTACTACAGCAAGCTTCCGGGCGACATCGCCGACCGACAGGTGTTCCTGCTCGATCCCATGCTCGCCACGGGCGGGAGCGCGGCGAAGGCCGTCGAAGTCCTGGAGGCCCACGGGGCGAAGTCGGCCAAGCTGCTGTGCATCATCGGAGCGCCCGAAGGGATCGACGTGGTCCAGGAGGCGCACCCCGATCTCGACATCATCCTCGCCGCGCGCGACGACCGCCTGGACGCGCACGGGTACATCGTGCCTGGCCTGGGCGACGCAGGCGACCGCATCTACGGCACGCGTTGAACGCCGCCCTCGCCGTTCCGGCGGCGGGCGCCGTGGTCTCCGGGGCGGCTCGCGGCGCGCCATCGCGCCGTCCTAGAATGGTCCCGTGAACGGCGCCATCATCGCGTTCCTGCCGGGTGCGTCCATCGCCTTCGTGACGGCGCTGATCGCGGTGGGGCTGTTCGTGCCCCGCCTGCGTCGTTTCGCGCTCCGTATCGACGCCGTGCAGCAGGGGGGCGGCGTCCACGGTCGGGGCCGACGGATGCACCAGGGCGCCGTCCCGAACATCGGGGGGATCGCCATCCTCGTCGGCTTCCTGCTGGCCCTGGTGGTGGGGAGCCTGGTGGCGCCCGACCTGATCGATCCGTTCCGTGTTCAGCTCCTCGCGATCGCGCTGGGAGCCGCGTTGATGGCGCTGGTGGGGTTCATCGACGACATGTGGGAGGTGCCGCCCGCCATGCGTCTGGCCTCGCAGTTCGTGGCGGCCGGCATCCTGGTGGTCAACGGCGTCAGCATCGGGTTCGTGACCAACTACTTCGGCCCCACCACGTACGTCTTCATCCCCGAGCTGGCGACGGTGATGGTGACGCTGCTGTGGGTGGTCGGCTTCACCAACGCGTTCAACTTCATCGACGGGCTCGACGGACTTTCGTCGGGGATCGCCGCGATCTCCAGCATGAGCCTGCTCGCGGTGGCGATGCAGTTCCCCGACCGAGGTGCCGCCGTCGTGCTGCTGGCGTCGCTGGCGGGCGCCGCGCTCGGCTTCCTGCGCCACAACTTCAGCCCGGCGAAGATCATCATGGGCGACTCCGGCGCCTACCTGCTCGGGTACGTCCTGGCGGCCGTGAGCGTGCTGGGGGCCCTCAAGGTGACGGCGGCGGTGACGGTGGTCGCCCCGATCCTGGTGCTGGCACTGCCGGTGGTCAACATCACCCAGGTGACCTTCCGCAGGTTGCGGCGTGGCGCCAGCCCGGCGGAGGCCGCGAACGACCACATCCACGATCTGCTGCGCGCACGCTCGGGGTCCAATCGCGGCACCGTCATCGCGCTCTGGGTCGCGACCCTCGGGCTCGGCCTGGTCGGCATGCTGCTCTCGGACACGCCGCCGGTGCTGACGCTGCTCACCCTCGTGCTGACGGTCGTGATGATCGCGGGCGTGTCGGTGCTGCGCCTGGCCGAGGTCCGCCGGGAGCGGCGGGAGCCGGCGCCGTGAGCGGCACGGAAGGCCCCACGAGTGAGACCGCGCGCGTCTGCGTGGCGTTCGGCACGCGGCCGGAGGCGAACAAGATGGCGCCCGTCGTGCGGGCTCTGCACGCCGTGCCCGGCGTCCATCCGGTGACGCTCGTGACCGGACAGCACCGCGAGCAGCTCGACGCCTCGCTACGCATCTTCGGGCTCGCGCCCGACGCCGACCTGGCGGTGATGACCGAGCGCCAGACGCTGCCCGGGCTCACGGCGCGCATCGTTCCTGCCGCCGCCCGAACGCTACGAGACCTGGCGCCGGATTACGTGCTGGTGCACGGCGATACGCTGACCACGTTCGCGGTGGCGCTCGCCGCCTTCTTCGAGGGCATCCCGGTGGCGCACGTCGAAGCGGGTCTGCGGTCGCACGACCTGGCGCAGCCGTTCCCGGAGGAGGCCAATCGTCGCCTCACCGACGTCCTGACCGACCTGGACCTGCCGCCGACGGAGCTCGCGAGGCGCAACCTACTGGCCGAGGGGAAGCGGGAGGAGGCGATGGTCGTCACCGGCAACACCGCCGTGGACGCCGTGGCGTGGGCGAGCCGCCAGGCGCGGTTGCCGCGGGCGTTGCCGCCGGGGCCCGTGGTCGCGATCACCATGCATCGTCGCGAGAACCTGCCGGTCATGGCCGAGCTGGCCGCGGCGCTCGCGCGGGTGGCGAGGTCGCATCGTGAGCGCACCTTCGTGTATCCCGTGCACCTCAACCCGGCCGTACGCGAGGCGATCGAGCCCGCCTTGAGCGGGCTGCCGAACGTGCTGTTGGAGGATCCCTGGGACTACCTGGGGATGCTGGCCCTCCTGGCCCGCAGCGAGCTCGTCGTGACCGATTCCGGCGGCATCCAGGAGGAGGGGGCGGCGCTGGGTGTGCCCGTCGCCGTGCTGCGCAACGTCACGGAGCGGCCCGAGGGCGTGGAGGCGGGGGGGCTCACGTTGCTCGGCAACGACCCACCCGCGGTCGAGGCGGGCCTCGAGGCACTGCTCGCCGATGCCGCGACCCTCCAGGCCATGCGGGAGGCCCCCAACCCCTACGGCGACGGCCGGGCCGGGCCGCGGGTTGCGCAGGCGGTGGTGTGGCGCCTTGGCCTCGCCGAGCGCCCGCGCGACTGGACGTTCGACGGCAGGGGACGGGGCCGGGCGGCGGGCGGTTGCTCCGCCGATGCTCCGGCCTACGAGGCCTCGACACGTGGCTGAGGGCGCGCACGTGGACGCGGGCGGGTCCCCGGGAGCGCAGGCGACCGGCGCCAGGGAGCGCACCGGCGCACCGGGTGGGGCCTCGTGGGCTTCGGAGGGCCACCGCCTCGCGTTCGGCCGCGCCGTCCAGGGAACGGAGCGCGAGGGGGACGTCTGGGTGTTGCGCTGGCGGGCGGCCGCCCTGATGGGGATCGTCAACGTGACGCCAGACAGCTTCAGCGACGGCGGTCGCTTCGCCGGCGACCCCGGGGCCGCCGTGGAGGCGGGGCTCGCACAGTGGCACGAGGGGGCCGCCTTCGTGGACGTCGGCGGCGAGTCCACCCGACCCGGAGCCGAGCCCGTCGCGGAGAGCGAAGAGCTGAGGCGGGTCCTGCCGGTGGTCGCGGGGCTCGCGGAACTCGGCGTGCGCGTCAGCATCGATACCGTGAAACCGGCCGTGGCGGACGAGGCCGTGAAGGCGGGTGCCTGCCTGGTCAACGACGTTGGCGGCCTGGCCGAGCCCGCGATGCGCGCGGTGTGCGCCGACCACGGGGTCCCGGCCGTTGTGGTGCACATGCAGGGCGAGCCCCGCACCATGCAACGCGCGCCGCGGTATGGCGACGTGGTCGGGGAGGTCGAGCGCGCGCTGTTGGAACGCGCCGGCGAGGCCCGGGACGACGGCGTGCCGTCCGTGCTGATCGATCCCGGGATCGGGTTCGGCAAGACCGTGGAGCACAATCTCGCGTTGCTGGCCGCGACGCGGAGGCTGGCCGGTCACGGCCTTCCGCTGCTGGTCGGCGCCTCCCGCAAGCGGATGATCGCCCGACTGGCCGCCGCGGGCGGCGAGGGGCCGGAGCCCCACCAGCGGCTCCCGGGCAGCCTCGCGCTGCACCTGTTCGCGGCGGCGCGCGGTGCGGCCATGCTGCGCGTGCACGACGTGGCGGCGCACCGTCAGGCTCTGGCCGTGCGCGCCGCCCTGGACGGGGTCGGCACGGCCCCGGAGGCGTCTCGTGGATAGGATCGTGCTGCAGGGGCTGGAGTTCCACGGCTATCACGGCGTCTTCGAGGAGGAGTCCAAGATGGGGGCGCGCTTCGTGGTCGACGTCGAGCTGAGCGTCGATCTCCCGGAGCGCGACAGCCTGCGACAGACCGTCGATTACAGCCGGGTCTACGGGCTGGTCCGGCGCGAGGTGACGGAGAAGCGCTACAAGCTCATCGAGGCCCTGGCCACGCAGATCGCGGGCGTCCTGCTGGCATCGGAGGCCCAGGTCCAGAGCGTCGTGGTGCGGGTCCACAAGCCCCACGCCCCGCTTCCCGGCGTGGTGCGCGACGTCTTCGCCGAGGTCCGACGCGAGCGCGCTTGAGGCGGACGTGAGCGCTCCTCACCACGCGCACGCGCTGGTGGCGCTGGGCAGCAACCTCGGCGACCCCCTCGAGCAGCTCCGCCGGGCCGCGCGGGGACTGACGGACTTGGCCGTCTCGGTGCGGCTCTCCTCGCTCTACCGGACGGTGCCGGTCGGGGGACCTGCCGATCAGCCCCCGTTCCTCAACGGCGTGGCGCTTCTCGAGCCCTCGCCCGGTTGGTCCCGACCCGAGGCACTGCTCGAGGCGCTCCTGGCGATCGAGCGCCGGCAGGGCCGGCTGCGGCGCGAGCGCTGGGGCCCGCGCACGCTGGATCTGGATCTGCTCGCGCAGGGGGGCGAGCATCTGCAGACGCCCCTCCTGACGCTTCCCCATCCCCGCATGATGGAGCGCTCCTTCGTGCTCGCGCCGCTGTGCGAGCTTTGCCCCGACTGGCGCCACCCCCTCACCGGCGAGACCGCCTGCGCGGCCCTGGTGCGCGTCGGGACCTCCGGCGTCGAGCGCACCCGGCTGGCCTGGGGCACGGGGTAGACTGGGCCCCCGATGCGCCTGTTCGCCATCGCCGACCCCCATCTCTCCGCCATCGACCCGAAGCCGATGACGATCTTCGGGGACACCTGGAAGGGTCACCCCGACGCCTTCTTCGAGGGCTGGCGCAGCGTCGTGGGGGACGACGACCTGGTCCTGGTGCCGGGGGACGTTTCCTGGGCCATGCGGGTCGAGGACGCGCTGGTCGACCTGGCCGACATCGCTGCCCTCCCGGGACGCAAGGTCCTCCTGCGCGGGAACCACGACTACTGGTGGCCCTCGATCTCGAAGTTGCGCCGCAACCTTCCCGTTGGGATGTACGCGGTCCAGAACGATGCCGTCGCGGTCGACGGGGTGGTCGTCGCGGGGACGCGCGGCTGGGTGTGCCCCGGCAGCCGCGGCTATACGGAGCAGGACGAGAAGATCTACCGCAGGGAAGCCGAGCGCCTGACCCTGTCGCTGCGGGCCGCGGAGCGGCTCGAGGGCGCATACCGCGTGGTGATGCTCCACTTCCCGCCCACCAACCCCCGGCTCGAGCCCTCGGCCTTCACTCGCCTCGTGCTCGAAGCGGCGCCCGACGCACTGGTGTTCGGGCACGTCCACGGCGAACCGGAGGGGATCCTCGAGCGCCTCGACGCCATCGACGTGCACTTCGTCGCCGCCGATGCGTTGGGCTTCGTGCCCCGTTTGATCCACGACTTCGGCTCCGAAGACCGGGCCCCGGCAACGATCACTGCCGCACGCGACGAACGCTAACGCGCACGCGGCAACGACGCGCCGCGTCGCATGGGGGGTTCCGGGTCAGGCGCTGGGGTGCTCGCCGGCATCACGGCCGTCGTCGACCGCTCCGGGGAGGGGGCGGGTGTCGGTGTCGCCACTCAACGGATGGTAGTGGGTGATGGCGCCCTGGCCCTTCTCCCAGGTCAGGCACACCACTTCAGCGCCCAGCTGGCTGGGGAAGTCCACCAGGCCGACCTGCACGTCGCGCAGCTGGACGCCCAGACGGTCGAGCTCCGCCTTGCTGGCGTGGATGACGTCGAGCAGGAAGGCCATCTCGCGGGCGATGTTGGCCGATTCGACGGACGCACCCGGGAGTTCCGAGCTGCGCTCGCGCAGGCGGCCGAGATCGGCCGCGGCGCGCTGCAGTTCCCCGAGATGCTGGTCCACCACCGGGAGGAGGCGGGTCGCTTCGCTCAGGGTGAACAGGCGGTACATGGACTCCTCCTCTCGCCTTTCGAGGATACTCTCGACGGAGGCTCCCTGCCTGTGCCCATTCATACAAAACCTGAGCGCATGGCGCTAAAGGCAGCCGTCCCGGCCGCGGCTCCGGGCGCCCGCGACGCTCTGGTAGACTCTGCCGGGACCCCGCCGCCGCACGGGCGCCGGGGTCGCGGTTCCGGCGGCGCCGCGTCGGGACCTGCGGAGGAAGCCATGCATGAAGCCAGCGTCCTCGTGGTCAACGCGGGGAGCTCCAGTCTCAAGGTCAAGCTCTTCCCGGCAGGGGATGCCGTCCTGGTGGAGCGCATCGGCGGCGACAGCAACCTCGTGGCGAGCTTCGCGGCCGCGCGCTCGGTGCAGGTGGCGCGGCACGACGAGGCGCTGCGGTTGGTGCTAGACGTGCTGGAGGACCGCCTCCCCCCGGGCGGCATCCGCGCGGTGGGGCATCGGGTGGTGCACGGAGGGATGCGCTTCACGCGCCCGGTGCTCATCGATGGGGCGGTCGAACGGATCGTCGACGAGCTGTCCATCCTCGCACCGCTCCACAATCCAGCCAATCTCGAGGGGATCCGCGCGGCGCGCTCACTGCTGGCCGGCGTGCCGCACGTGGCCGTGTTCGACACCGCGTTCCACGCCGGCATGCCGGCCCGCGCCTTCCTCTTCGGCCTGCCCATCGAGCTCTATCGCGGACGGCGCATCCGCCGGTACGGCTTCCACGGAACCAGCCACGACTTCGTCAGCGAGCGGGCGGCCGCGTTGCTCGGCAGGCCGCGCGATGGGCTCAAGATCGTCTCGTTGCACCTCGGCAACGGGGCCAGCGCCGCGGCCGTGGCCGGCGGGCGCAGCATCGATACCAGCATGGGCTTCACGCCCTTGGACGGGCTGTTGATGGGCACGCGGTGCGGTGAGCTGGACCCTGGCGTGCTGCTCCACCTGATGCGGGGAGGGATGGACGTCGATCGCGTCGACCGGTTGCTCAACCGCGAGTCGGGCCTCCTGGGGCTGTCCGGCGTCTCCAACGACATGCGCGACGTGCGGGCCGCGGCCGAGGGTGGGAACGAAGACGCTCGCGGAGCGCTGGAGGTGTTCGCCTACCGCATCCGCAAGACCGTGGGAGCCTATGCAGCCGCCATGGGCGGCCTGGACGCCGTCGTCTTCACGGGCGGCATCGGCGAGCACGACGCACGCATCCGCGAGGAGAGCATGGCCGGCCTGGGGTTCCTGGGCGTGCGGCTGGACGACCGCCGCAACGCCGTGCATGAAGAGCGCATCTCGACCGACGACGCCTCGGTGGCCGTGCTGGTGGTGCCCACCGACGAGGAACGCATGATCGCCCGCGCGACCGCCGAGCTGGCCGGCCTCGGGCAGCCCGGCGACGATGCCGTGCGGGAGGAGACGACGTGAAGACGCTCGGGCTGGACCTGGGAGGCACCAAGATCGCTGCGGCCGTGGTGAGCGACGGGAAGATCCTCGACGCGACGCGCGTCGAGACGCCGCAGACGGGGTTCGCGGACGTAGCCGAGGCCATCGCAGGGGCAGCGCGCAGCCTCCTGGAACGGGGGCACGAGGAGGTGGCCGCCATCGGGGTCGGGTCGCCGGGGCCCCTGGACTACAAGGCGGGGAAGGTACTGTTCGCCCCCAACATCGCCGGGATGGAGAACGCGCCCATCGTCGCGGAGCTCGAGCGCCGCCTGGACCGCGTCATCGTGTTGGAGAACGACGCCAACGCCGCGGGCCTCGCCGAGCATCTCTACGGCGCGGCCCGCGACCTGGAGTCGAGCCTGTACATGACCATCTCCACGGGCATCGGGGGAGGCCTGTTCATCGGCGACCGCGTCATCCGGGGTGCGCACGGTCTGGCCGGGGAGATCGGCCACATGACGGTCCTCCCGTGGGGGCCGATCGGGGGCGACGGCTTGCTGGGGACGCTCGAGGCGATCGCCGCTGGGCGCTCCATCGCGCGTGACGCGAGCTACGCCTACGGCCGCGACCTCGATACCCGCGAGGCCTTCGAGCGGGCCCGGGCCGGCGAGATGAAGGCCCTCGAGATCGTCGACAACGCCGCCCGGTTCACCGGGATCGGTATCGCCAACCTCGCGAAGATCTTCGACCCGGAGGGGTTCGTCATCGGTGGAGGGATGAGTCAGGTCGGGCCGTTCTACCTCGACCGGATCGCCCGTGCCGCGGCTTCCTACCTGCGGGGCTATCCCGACGCCGACATCCGCATCGCCGAGCTGGGGACCGACGCCGGCGTCATCGGGGCGGCGGCGGTGGCGGCGCAGTCGCTGCGGTAGGACGGACGCTCGCGGCGGCCACGGTGTCGTCCGGGAGCAACTATCCCGTGAGGTAGACGGTGCCCGCAGGCACGTCGCTCAGACCGGTGACCAGGAGTTGGCGGCCGTCGTCCAGGTACGCCCGCGCGCGGCCGTTCCCGAGCGGCGTGAGCGTAGCGACGAAGGCCGTGGCCGGCGGCGCCGTGGTCGGACAGCACGCCGCGAGGACGAGGGTCAGTCCCAGCGCTGCCGCCGCGCCCGCGCGCGTGCGCCGTGGCATGTCAGGGGTGGCTCGGCGCCTCGGCGCGCCCGGACGCGTCGTTCGCCCCAGCCGAGACGCGCCCGTCCTCCGGCGCGTCGTCGCGGAAGTCGGGATTGGCGCGGACGTCGGGCGCGCGCCGATGGTGGGCGGCTTCGATCTCCAGGCGCGCGAAACGCGGGTCGTTCGCACGCTCCTTCCACAACCGCGGCCTGGCCGGGATGCCGAGCCCGACCACGTGCGGGTCGAGGTCGTGCGTGGCGAGCGCCAACGCGCCGAGCATGCTGTCGTCCGACAGGACCATCCCCGCCAGGACGGTGGCGTGATACGCCACCCGGACGCCGCGGCCGATGACGGTCTTGCGGAGCGTGACGTCGGGCTGCTCCAACAGATCGTGCGTGTGCGAGTAGACGGTCGCGTAGTCGCTGAGGCTCGCGCCGTCATGGAGCTCAACCCCGCCGATGTCGTCGACGAACACGTTGCGGTGGATCACCACGTCGTCGCCGGACTCGATGTTGTAGCCGACGGACACCTCGACGTTCTGGAAGATCTTCAAATTCCTGCCAGCGCGCGCGAAGACGCGCCGGGCGAGCATGTTCCGCAGCGCGACGCCGCTAGCGACCGACTGTCCGAGGGGGGTGGCGTCGAGCGACTTCCACAACCACAGGAGCGGCTTGACGCGCGCGAAACGCTGCGGGTCGGTCGCGGCGTAGCACTCCGCCTCGAACCGCGCGTTGCGCGGATCCAACGCGAACGCCGCCATCGGGGCGTCGTTCGTCAGGTCGTCGAAGGAGCGGGCGTACAACTGCCGCGCCAGGGTCTCGCGCACGACCTCGTTGCGGTCCTGCGAAGGGTCGTCGAGCCGTTCGGCCAGAGCTCCGATGAAGGCGCGGAGCCGGGCGTCGGCGGGCGGATCGAGGGGCCGTTCCTGCAGCCAGGGCATCGCACCTCACGTTAGCCACAAGGCAGGCCCGCCTCGTGTCGGACTGGCTACCCTCGCTCCGCGCGCGGCAGCGGTGCGCCCTCCCGCCGGACCCCCACGATCGAGCCGTCGGACGTGAGCCGCAGCGTGCAAAGAACGCCCAGCACCTCCGCGGCGCGTGCCGTGCGCGCGACGCGCGCGTCACCGCCGGCGCCGCCGGGCGCCTCTTCGACCGCGTGCACCAACACCGGGCGCGCCTCCAGCGCGATGCTGCGGCACAACCGGAGCCTCGCCCACACCGCCTCGTAGCTCCAGTCGCTCTGGTAGAGCTGCTTGAGCGCCATCAGCGCCGGCCTTCCCCGCACGGCGACCCGACCGTCGTGGTGGGGGCGGCGCACGTGCAGACGCTCCGGGAGACCCTTGGTGGCGTGGTAGAAGTCGTCGATGGTCTCGTCCAGCATGTAGTGCTGGCGTACCAGCGCCTGCGCGGCAGGGCACGCTTCCTCGACGTCGTCCTCGTCCGGGTCGGCCGGGTCGACGGCGGCGAACAGCTCCTCGAGCAGGGCAGGCAGGTTGTTGAGCCGGTAGAACCGCTCTTCCAAGGCGGACGGTACGACGACCAGCGCGCCGACGGGCAGGCCGGCCGCCGACAGCGCCGTGAGGTCGGCCACCTCCGGATGCTCGGACGCGAGCCCCGGCGGAAGGTCCTGCAGCGTGGACGGACGGGCGAGGGCAGGGGGCGCTTGCATGCCTACCATTCTAGGAGCGTCGCCTCGAGGGGGCGTCGCCGCGGCGCCGCCGGATGTGAAGAAAGCCCTTAGGGACGGCGCTCGGTCCTCACGGGGCGTTCATGGGCCGTGGTAGACTCCGGCCGTGGCGCAGAACGGCGGAACGACGCGCGAGGCGCAGGAGCGGGTCCTGCGTCGCAGGCGGTTCCGCCTCGTTGCGCTGGCCACCCTGCTGGTGGTCGTCGGGGTGTTCGCGGTGATCTCGGTGCGCGACTACTTCACCGTGCACGAGGTGCGTCTTCCCGACGTCGTGGGGATGCCCTTCCCGGACGCCGCCCGCGTCCTGCGGCAGGCCGGCCTGCAGCCGCAGGCGTTCGTGGAGAACCTGCCCGGTGCCACCAACCAGGCGGTGACCGCCCAGGCGCCCGATGCCGGTACGGTCGTGCGCCAGGGGCGGGTCATCCATGTGGGGGTCAACAACCCGCCGGCGCAGATGCGGGTGCCGACGATGACCGGCTCGAGCGAAGCGGACGCGCTCAAGCGGGCCTCAGAGCTCAAACTCCCCGTCACCTCGCTGATCTACCAGGCCGACAGGGCGGACGCCGGCACCGTGATCGCGCAGGAGCCGGCCGCGGGCGGCGAGCTCGGCGCCGACGGCAAGCTGGCGCTCACCGTCAGCACGGGGCCGGCACGGAAGCCGCTCACCATGCCCGACCTCGAGGGCATGGACCACGCGGCCGCCGTCGCCAAGCTGAAGGCGCTCGGCTTCACCGAGGTCGAGGCCCTTCCGGGCGGCGTGAGCTTCGACAAGGTCGGCGCCGTCACGAGCACGCGCCCGAAGGCGGGGTCGACGGTCCCGCCGGGGACCCCGGTCGCGGTCTTCTACGCCCTCTCGGGCAGGGCGATCGTAAAGGTCCCCGACGTTGCCGGCATGGCCGTCTGGCGCGCGCAGCTGGCCCTGGAGGCGGCGCAGCTCCGCATCGGTCACGTGACGTACGTGCAGCAGAGCGACAAGCCGCAAGGCGTGATGAAGGTGGAGCCGTCCGGGTACACGCTTCCCGGTACGCCCGTGCAGCTCACCGTGAACGGCACGCCGGGCGCCCGGCCGCTGCAGGGCGGCGGCGTCGGCAACGGGCCGTCGTCCACCGGAGCTGGCTCCGGCTCGAACGGCGGCGGCGCGACCTCCGCCGGAGGCACGCGCACCGTGCCGTTCAGCTTCGATCCCAAGTCGATGGGGTTGAAACGGCTGATGGATCATGCCTACCAGCTGAAGCTGGTCGTGCGCGACGCGCAGGGGGAACGCACCGTGCTGGACCGTGCCATGAAGGCGGGGGAGAGCTTCGTGACGACCGTGCAGGTGCACGGGAGCGACGCCCTCCTGCAGACCTACATCGACGGCGTGTTCTTCCAGGCCTGGCGCCCCTGAGGGTCGTTCAACAGGGGACGCAACGCACGGAGGCCGCCCAGCACGTTGAACGTCCGTTGGAAGCCCGCCTGTTCCAGGTACAGCCCCGCTAGCTCGCTGAGAAGGCCGCGTTCGCAGACGAGATAGACCGGCGCCTCCCGGTCGACGTCCTGGGGGACCTCGCCCGCCTGGATGGCGTCCAGCGGCAGGCTGCCGCTTCCGGGAAGACCGTCGCGGGCGTGCTGCGCCCGTGTCCGTACGTCGAGGAAGACGGCCCCGTCACGGAGGGCCCTGGCAGCATCGGCCGCGCTCGCGCCACGCATGCCCGAGCCTAGCGCACCGGCGCTCCCCCGGGGCCGTGGAAGGGGCGGCGAAGGCCGCGGGAGGTCACGTCGGAGGCGCGCCGTCCGGCCCCTTGGCTAGTGGGAATTGTCGCTGCGGATGGGCCTTCGGGCCGAAACACTGGTTCCTGTATACTCGCTCGTGACGGAAGCGCCGATGACGGAGGAGGTCGTCCGTGAGCCAACCCGAGATTTCACCGCTGGCCAGGAGGCTGGCGGAAGAGAACAACGTCGACTGGCGTGATCTTCACGGCAGTGGCGCGGGAGGCAAGGTCGTCGAGCGGGACGTGCTCGAGTTCCTGGCCCGGGTGATGGCGGGCGAGGAGGACATCGACCCCACCCCCGAGCCCGTGCCCGAAGGGATGGAGGCCTGGCCCGAAGAGGACGTCCACGCCTTCCAGCAGGAGCTGCGGGCGTCGAACAAGAACGTGGGGTTGCACGAGATCCAGCAGGAACTCTCGGCCTCCGAGCGCCATGTGGAAGGAGCGGGCTCCTCCGACCTGCCTCCCGTCGACACGGACGGGCCCGCCGTCGATGCCGCGAGCCCCCCGCAGGGCGAGGACATCAGCGAGGACATCAGCGAGGACATCTTCCTGTTCGGCGACGAAGAAGATCCGGCGGAGCCGCCCGAACGGGAGGCCACGCCCGGAGGCGCCACGCGCGACGACATGCCCTGGCGCGCCGACGTGCGGGCGCAGGAGGGTGGAGCCGAGGACGCCCTGCTGGTGGCTGGTGAGCAGGCCGGTGGCTGGGACGCCGGGGCAGCGGACGCCGGCGGCGACGATGCGGAGGAGGCGCTGTGGGGGGACGCGCCGAGCCAGGCGACGTCTCAACACCTGCCTGACGTCTTCGGCGAGCCCGATACCACGCCACCGGCGACCGGGCGGGACCTCGGCGGCGCGGCGTTGTTCGACGACGGTGGTTCGGGTGGTCGTCGGGCCGGCGAACCCGGCGAACCCGGCGAACCCGACGAGCCCGACGAGCATGTCGAGCCCGACGAGCTCGATGTGTCCCCGCTGGGTGACCTGGACCTCGATGCCGAAGAGCGAGCCGGCGAGCGGTACGCAGAGCTCCAGGGGGGCGTTGCCGAGGAGGAGCGGTTCGTCTCCGACTTCGAGTCGGAGTTCGGCTCCGGGTTCGACGCTCCTGGTGACGACGAGGTTCGGCTGGAGCCGGGGACGGCCGTGCCGCCCTACGAGGAGCAGGCTCCCGTGG
>Ga0114931_10001037_pt1 | contig 35143 bp, 28 predicted proteins | sample 2SBtaG_FD_89579 | JGI IMG/M metagenome (GOLD analysis project Ga0114931, IMG submission 89579) | Deep subsurface microbial communities from Kolumbo volcano to uncover new lineages of life (NeLLi) - 2SBTROV14_V59a metaG | ecosystem: Environmental > Aquatic > Marine > Volcanic | place: Kolumbo... | reverse complement strand
TGCGCGCCGCGGCGCCCAAGGGCGGCCAGGCCTACGCCGACCTGATCGCCGAGGGGCGCCGGATCTACTACAAGAACTGCCTGTTCTGCCACGGCGACAACCTGGACGGCCGTGGCGTGTTCGGGGCCGGATTCAACCCGCGCCCGGCCAATTTTCAGGACGTGGGCACCATTGCCCAGCTACAGGAATCCTATCTCTTCTGGCGCATCACAACGGGCGGTCCGGGCCTGCCCCGCGAGGGCACGCCCTGGGCCTCCGCCATGCCGGTCTGGCACGAGATGCTGACCGAGGACGAGGTCTGGAAGGTGATCACCTTCCTGTACGACTATACGGGCCACGAACCGCGCTCGTGGGAGCTGGCCGAGCCCGGCGCGGCGGCCCCGGCGCAAGAGGGCGCCGCGGCCGGCGAGGGCTCGGTCGGCGCGGACCAGGCGGCGATCGAGCGCATCTACGCCAAGCGCTGCGCCCAATGCCACGGCGCGGAAGGCGGCGGCGACGGCCCGGCGGCGGATTATCTCTATCCCAAGCCGCGGGATTTCACCCTCGGCGTCTTCAAGTACAAGACCAGCCACGCGGATTCCGAATTTCCCTTCGACGCGGATTTGCGCAAGACCATTCGCGGCGGCCTGCCCGGCACCTCCATGCCGGCTTGGGGCGGGGTTTTGAGCGACGCGCAGATCGACGGCCTGATCGGCCTGATCAAACGGTTCGGCGAGTGGGACGGGGAAACCCCCGAGGACCTGGGCACCAAGCCCATCGAGATGGGCCAGGCGGTGAAGCCGTCCGCCGAATCCCTGGCGCGCGGGGCCAAGCTGTTCAAGAAGGCGTGCGTGCAGTGCCACGGCGCCAAGGGTCGCGGCAACGTGACCTCCGGCAAGAAGCTCAATGACGATTGGGGCGACCGCATCTGGCCGCGCAACCTGACCCGGCCCGAGACCTGGCGCTGGACCAAGGACGCCAAGGATATCTTCCAGCGCATCAGCGCCGGTATTCGCGGCACGCCCATGCCCGAACACACCACCACCATGCCCGAGCAGAGGCGCTGGGACGTGGCCAACTACGCCATGACCCTGCGCGACAACGCGGTGCAACTGAGCACCGGGCAGACGGTCTTGCGCGCGGCGCGCATCGAGGGCGATGTGCCGGCCGCGCCCGACGACCCGAAATGGGAGGCGGCCAGCCCGATCACGTTCCCGCTCGTGCCCAATGTAATCAAGGATGAGCGCCTGTTCTTTTCCCTCAACGACACGGTGACCGTACGCGCCCTGTTCAACGGCACGGATATCGCGATTCGCCTGGACGTGGACGACCGGACCTATTCCGTGCCCGGCGATCCGGAGGAGAAACGCTATCGCGATGTCAAGACCGCGCCCACCCGGGACGCGGCGGCCATCGAGTTGCCCGTGGAAATCCCCACCACGAGCGAAAAGCCCTGGTTCCGCCACGGCAACCCGCGCCACCCGGTCAACATGTGGACCTGGCGCGCGCCCAGCCGCGAGCCGGCGGCGGATCAACAGATGGTGGAGCTCGACGCCGCCGGCCCGGACAAAGCGCCGGTCCCGCGCCAGGGGCCGAGCGGACTGCGCGGAACCGGCGCCTGGGCCGACGGGCGGTGGCGGGTGGTCTTTACCCGCGCGCTTACCACCGAGGACGTGCGCGATCTGCAATTCGAGGTGGGCCACTACATCCCCATCGCCTTCGCCAACTGGGACGGCTGGGCCGGCCAGAGCGGCGGCCGCCATACCCTGAGCTCCTGGTACTGGCTGCTGCTGGAGCCCGAGGACCGGCCCATGGTCGTCTACGGCTCGTCCGGCGCGACCGGGATTCTGGCGGGCCTGTTCTTCGGCCTGGCCGCGCGCCGCCAGCGCCGCCGGTACGCGCGCGCGGCGAATAACCCCAATTCCTAGCAATGGATGAACTGGCGGCGACGAACATGATTGCAATCAGGGCGCGCCGCTCCGGGTTCGCCTATCCCAACCATGGGCGCCAGCCATCCCAACCATAGGCGCCAAGCAGGGACCGCGGGCGACGCCGAACAAACGTCCTCGAAAGGGGGGCTGTTTTGATTTGGGTCAAGGACGGGGATTTGGGCGTGGGTCCAAATTGCCCATTGGGTCCGAACCAGGACGGGGCCGGATGAACGGCGCCATGGGCCGGGCGGTGGCGGCCGGAGCCAAATCGAACCGCCCGCGCATCGCGGGATCGGCGGGATCAAACGAGACGCATGAGCGGAGGGGTCAGATCATGGCCATATCAAGACCCGGAACATTCTTGAAGAGCGTCGCGGCGGTGGCCACGGTCGTGGTCGGGTTCGCCACGATCGCATCGGTCGGCTGGGCGGCGGAGCCGTTTGGGCCGGTGCCGGCGATCAAGTTCGACAAGGCCAAGGCCGAATTGGGCAAGCGCCTGTTCTTCGACAGGCGGCTGTCCGGCGACGCGGCGATCAGCTGTTCGAGTTGCCACATGCCCGACAAGGGATTTTCCGACGGCTTGGCGCTTTCCAAGGCGTATCCGGGCTCCAATGGGTTTCGCAATACGCCGACCCTGATCAACACCGCGCACAAGGCGGCCTGGTTCCACGACGGGCGCCTGGGCACGAACCTGAACGACGTGACCCGCGAGATGATCACCGAGACCTACCTCATGAACATGGACATGAGGCTGATGCAGGAGCGCCTGAAGCAGGATCCCGTCTACGTCAAGATGTTCAAGGACGCCGGTTATGGCGAGCCCAGCAACGGTAGTGTCCGCAAGGCGATTCCGGAATACCTGAAGACGCTGATCTCGCGCGGCGCGCCCTTCGACAAGGGCGAGCTGTCCGATTCGGCGAAGCGCGGGTTCAAGCTGTTCACGGGCAAGGCCGGCTGCGCGAACTGCCACTCGGGGCCGCGCTTCTCGGACGACCAGCCGCACAACATCGGCGTGCCGGAAAACACGGATATCTTCACCGATCCGCTCAGGCACGTGACCTACGTGACCTTCGGCTTGTTCATGGGCATCGAAAACATCATGAACATCCGCCGCGACGTGGGCGCGCACGTGCGTGAGCACAAGGCCGACGGCACGGACATCGGCACGTTCATGACGCCCACCCTACGCGAGCTGAAGTACACCGGGCCCTACATGCACAACGGCACGTTCTCGACGCTCTCTTCCGTGGTGGCGTTCTACAACGGCGGTGGCGGCAGCGACGTCAACAAGGATCCGGCGCTCAAGCCGCTCGGCTTGTCCACCCAGGAGCAGATCGATCTGGTCGCGTTCCTGCAATCGCTTTCGGGCGAGCCGCTGACCGGGCCGGAATTCGTGTGGCAGGACCCGATCCCCACCGACTATCCGGCCATCGAGAACTGGCGCGAGACCCGGAACTAGGAGCGGAACCATGAATATTGGCAAGATGTCACTGATAGCTCTCGCCGCCCTGGTTGCCGCGGCGGCGCAAGGGGTGCTCGCGCCGGCGGCACGGGCTGGGATGAAACCGACCCTATCCGCGTTGGGCCCGCCGCCGGTGCCCTCGGACAACCCGCAAACCCCGGCCAAGATCGAGCTCGGCAAGAAGTTGTTTTTCGATCCGCGCCTGGGCGGCGACGCCTCCACGGCCTGTGTTTCGTGCCACGAGCCGAGCCAGGGCTGGGCGTTCTACGACGATCTGTCGCGCGGCTATCCGGGCACGGTGCATTGGCGCAACAGCCAGACCATCGTCAATTCGGCGTATCTCGGTAAGCTGTTCTGGGCCGGCGCCGCCAAGTCCCTGGAAAAACAAGCGCCTTCGGCGGCCAAGGGCGCGGTCGCGGGCAACGGCGAAAACGATATGATGGAAGCGCGGCTCGCCTTCATTCCGGAATACCGCGAGGCCTTCAAGGAGGTGTTCGGCGACCAGTGGCCGAAGATCGGCAATGCCTGGCGGGCGATCGCCGCCTTCGAGCGCACCATGATCCAAAACGACACGCCGTTCGACAAATACATGCGCGGCGACACGTCGGCCCTCGACGACCAGCAAAAACGCGGTCTGGAACTGTTCAAGGGCAAGGCGGGCTGCATCGCCTGCCACAACGGCCCCCTGCTCTCGGACCAGAAATACTACAACATCGGCGTGCCGCCCGCGGGCCGCTGGGAGGAGGACGGGCTGGCCCAGATCACCTTCCGCTACGAGCAATACGCCAAGGGCGTGACCGAGGAGATGTATCGCTCGATCAAGGACGACGCCGGCCTCTACTACCGGACCAAGGAGACGAGCGACAAAGGCAAGTTCCGCACGCCGCCCTTGCGCTACACCCAGTATACGGCGCCCTACATGCACAACGGCGCCCTGTGGGACCTGCGCGAAGTGGTCGATTTTTATAACGCGGGCGGCGGCGAGAACGAGTTCGCGGCAACCAAGTCGAGTCGGATCGTGCCGCTTGGCCTGACCGACTCGGAGGCGGACGACCTGGTCGCGTTTCTGGAATCGTTGAGCGGCCCGGAGATCGTTGTTGAGGCGCCCAAGCTGCCCGACTACGCGCCGTTGCCCATCTCAACCGAGTGAGGAATCGTCATGACAAGCCAAACGAAGGTAAACAATCCCGCGGCGAGGGTGGCGAGCCCGCCGGACTCGAAGGGGGATGTCGTCCCATCGGGCGCCGGCAAGTGCGTCATGTCCCGGCGCAACTTCCTGTTCGCCTCGGGCGCGGCCACGGCCACGTTCACGGTCATGATGGTCCTCAACCCGGGAACCGCCCAGGCCAAGAAGGTGCCGGCGACGGTGGCCACCTATCCGCGCAAGCTGATCGGCAAGCTGAGTCAGCTCAAGGAGGACGTGCCGGTGGAGTTCCCCTATCCCGACGAGGGGGCCTATTCGGAAGCCATGCTGGTCAAGCTGGGCAAACCGGCTGGCGGCGGCATCGGGCCGCGGAAGGACGTGGTGGCCTTTAGCTACACCTGCACCCATCAGGGCGGTCCGTTGGCGGGCACCTACAAGCCCAAGGACAAGGCGCTCGGGCCGTGCCCGTTGCATCTGTCCACTTATGACCTGACGCGGCACGGGATCCTGATCTCGGGTCAGGCCTATCAGAGCCTGCCGCAGATTCTGCTGGAGCTCGAGGGCGACAACATCTACGCCGTCGGCGTCTTCGGCCTGATCTTCGGCCGTTTCGACAATCTGCAAGGTTAGGAGGGCGGACGATATGGCAACGCCTTATTACATCCCGGAATCGAAGGTCCCCCTTCCGCCAAAGGATGCCGACGTTATCTCGACCGCGTGCGATTATTGCATCGTGGCCTGCGGCTACAAGGTCTATCGCTGGCCCGTGGCGGGCGGCAAGGAAGGCGGGCCCAAGGCGAGCGAGAACGCGTTCCACGCGGATTTCCCGGTCGAGCCCCTGGGGCCGTGGATCGCGCCCAACCAGCACAACATCGTGCTGCACAACGGCACGCCCCATAACGTGGTGATCATTCCCGACAAGGACGCGCGGTTCGTCAACACTCACGGCGATTCCAGCATCCGCGGCGGGGCGATCGCCAAGAAGTGCTACAACCCGCAAACGCCGACGCGCGATCGGCTGCGTTCGCCGCTGATGCGGATTTACGGCACGCTGATGCCGGTGCCGTGGGACCTCGCGCTCGACGTGGCCGCCGAGGTGGGTAAATACGTGATCGCCAAGCACGGCGCCAACGCCTACGGCCTCAAGACCTATTCCTATCAGTACATCGAGAACACCTACGCGATCACCAAATATGCCCTCAGGCATATCAACACGGCGAACTTCACCTTCCACGACACGCCGTCGAACGTGACCTCCACGCCGGGCTTTCGCGACGCGGGCTTCGATAACTTCGGCGCCTCGTACGAGGATTGGCGCGACGCCGAGACCCTGCTGATCTGCGGCACGGACCCGTACGAGACCAAGACCATTCTGTTCACCCAGTGGATCATGCCGGGGATTCAGAACGGTCAGAAAACGATCTTGATGGTGCCGCGGCGCACCGCCGGGGTCGCCTACGCGGAGAAGCACGGCGGGCTGTGGCTCGACGTGCAACCGGGCACCGACCTTCTGGTCGTCAACGCCATCGCGCGGCTGATCGTCGAGAACGGCTGGGAAGATTCCGATTGGATCAAGAAGTGGGTTAACAACAAGTGGGAGTCCTCCTCCGGCTTCGGCCAAGGGACTCGTAACACCCCATGGCAGTGGCGCACGACCTGGGGCAAGTTCCAGACCAAGGGCTTCGAGGACTGGAAGAAATGGCTGCTCGCACAGGATGAGTTCAAGTTGGAGAACGCATCCAAGGCCTCCCAGATCGATGCCGGGAAAATCCGCACCGCGGCCGAATGGATGGCCAAGCCCAAGGGCGGCAAGCGGCCCAAGACCTCGATCATGATCGAGAAGGGCTTCTACTGGTCCAACAACACCGGCAACACCGAGGCGATCGGTGCGCTGGGCATCGTTTGCGGCGCCGGCGGGCGGCCCGGCCAGATGATCTCGCGCGCAGGTGGGCACCAGCGTGGCGGTCAGAGCGGCGGCAAGTATCCGCGCAACAAGTCGCCCATGAAGGTGCCGGGCCGGCGTCGGCGCGCCTTGAATACGGATACCTGGCTGATCTCCGGGCACACCCGCTTGGCGCACGCCATCGGCGTGACCTGGATCCAGTCCATGTGCTCATCGCAACTCATGGCCAAGCGCTTCGGCGAGCTCACGGTGGCCAATCCCCATCAGGTGCGCTCGTACGATAAGCAGGAGATCATCGATACCCTGAAGGCCCGCGCGGATTCCGGCGGCATGGTGGTCATCAACCAGGACATCTACCTGGTCGATCCCATCGGCAACCGGTTCGCGGACATCATCTTCCCCGCCGCCACCTGGGGCGAGGAGACGTTCATGCGGGCCAACGGCGAGCGTCGCCTACGGCTCTACAACAAGTTCTACGACCCGCCGGGAGATGCCAAGCCGGACTGGTGGATCATGGCCCAACTGGGCAAGCGCATGGGCTTCGACGGCTTCGACTGGAAGGATTCCAACGAGGTCGCCGAAGAGGCGTCGCGCTTCTCGCGCGGCGGCCGCAAGGACTTCAACATGATCAAGGTGGCGGCCCATCGCGAGGGCAAGACCCTGCACCAGAAGCTGGGCGAGTTCGGCACCGATGGCATTCAGGGCCCCGTATTCATGAAGGACGACGGCACCCTGGTCGGAACCAAGCGCCTGCACGATACTCAGCGCGTGCTGGACGCCGCCGGCCCCACCGGCGCCAACATGTTCAACAAGAAGCTGACCCACTTCAACAGCCAGACCGGCAAGTGCAACATCCAGAAGTCTCCCTGGTCCCTGTTTTCGGACTACTGGGAATGGATGAAGCCCAAGGGCGACGAGCTGTGGTGCACCTCCGGGCGCATCAACGAGCGGTGGCAATCCGGCTTCGACGACCGGCGCCGCCCGTATATCGTGCAGCGGTGGCCGGAGAACTTCCTCGAAATCAATACCGAGGATGCCAAGGCGCGCGGGATCGAGAGCGGCGATTACGTCATGGCCTACTCCAATCGCGTGCCGAGCACCAAGGAGACGCTGATCGGCGTCGAGGGCAGCGACTACCAGTTCAGCTCGCTCATGAAGAACGGCCATATCGAGCTGACCAAGGCCGTGGTGACCGCCGTGGCCATCGTGACCCCGGCGATCAAGAAGGGGGTCGTCTACATGGACTTCCTGCACACGCCGCAGCCGGCCAATTCCCTGCAGGGCCGGGTGGTCGATTGGATCAGCGGCAACTACAACTACAAGCTGGGCGTGGCGCGGGTGAAGAAGATCGGAACCTCGCCCTATAAGCGAACGTTCCGCTCCATGTCGTTCGCGCGGCGCGATATCGCCTAGCCTTTCGACGCGTGGCCCGGCCGGGGCAATGTTCCCGGCCGGGCCCGGTTTTCACCTTCTCGCGACCCGCCATTGATCTGGGTCAAGGTGCGCCTCCGTCGATGCCGGCATGATCGTCATGTCTCGCTCGTGGGGCGCCATTTTTTATGCGGGGAAGTCCATGTCGACCATTCGCGAAGTCGGTGCCGGGAATGCCGCCGCCAGCAGCGTGGGCGAGGCATTGTGCCAAGTATTGCGGGCCGGCCAGGATGTGCACCGGTGCCTCGCCGCCCATGCCTTGGGCCGCATCGGATACGGCCCCGCCGTCGATCCCCTGATAGACGCCCTCCTCGACGAGGACGAGGACGTGCGCGGCGAGGCCGCCGAGGCCCTCTTCCGCCTGGGCGATCCGCGCGCCGGAGACGCGCTTGTGCGCAATCTGGTGGAGGACCCCTGCGGGCAGGTCAAGATCAACGCGACCGAGGCCCTGGGGGCCATGGGCGTGCGCGGTGCGGAGCCGTTTCTGCGGCGCCTCGCGGTCGGCCGCGACGACGCCGTGGCCTGGGACGACGAGGAGTTCCTGGGCGGCGGTTGGGACGACTGGCTCGACGTTCAGATCAAGGCCATCGAGGCGCTGGGTGCCCTCGGCGCGCGCGACGCCGTATCGGACATCGTGGCCGCGCTCGACGACGAGATGGGACAGGACCTGAGCGAAACCGCATTTCGGGTGCTGGCCCGCCTGGGCGAGCCCGGGGCCGAGGCGCTGGCGCGGTATGCGACGAAGGGCGATGCCCGGGTGCGCCGGCGCGCGGTCGGAGCCCTGGCGCGAAGCGACACCGCGGTCGCCCGCGCGGCGCTTCTCGCGGCGCTGGAGGATGCATCGGCGGATGTGCGCCTGGCGGCGTTCGCGGGGCTGGCGGCGCGGGACCCGGCGGCGGCGTGCCTGGCGGCCGGCTTGGACGATCCGGACCCGGCGATCCGCGCGGCGGCCGTGCGCCTTTGCATCCGGTACTGGCCGGATCGCCTGCACGCCCTGCTCGACGACCCGGCGGACGCGGTCCAGACGGCCGCGCTCGACGCCCTGACGGCGGACCCGGCGTTGGCCTATTCGAGCGCCCTGGAAAATCTTGAGTTCCGCCTGCGGGTCAAGCTGCGCGGCCCCTCGGCGGAGGTCGCGGTCGCGGCGTGCCGGGCGGTGGCCGCCCTTTTTCCCGCCGCCGGCACCGCGGATCTGGCGGAGCAATTGCACGACACCGGCTGCCCGGTGCCCCTGCGCGCGGCGAGCGCCAGGGCTCTTGGCGAGATCGGCTCCGAAGCGGCCGTCGAGGCGTTGCGCGCGGCGGTCGGGTCGGACACGCGGCAGGTGCGACTGGACGCGATCGCGGCCCTGGCGCGGGTCGCGGCGCGGCCGGATCGCCCGGCGCGGGCGCTTGAGGCATTGCTGGCGGCGGTGCGCGGGGAGCTTGTGCCGGCGCCGCCCGCGAGCGCCGCGCCGGAACCGGTTGAGATTGAGGTGGTCGAAACCGCGCCCGCCGCGCCCAAACAAGGGGATGCGGGAGAGTGGCCGAGCTCGACCCTGGCGGCGCTCGGCATCCACGATTTGAAAGCCCAGTCTCGCGCCGACGCGCCGGCGGTGGCCGAGCCCACCATCGAGCCCAGCGCGGAAGCAACACCCGATGTCGAAGACGATGTGCCCCTCGCGGACGACGATGTGCCGCCGGATCTGACCGACGAGGAACAGGAGTTCTTGGAGCGGGCCCGCCAGTGGGACGGGCCCCGCCGCATGCGCAAGCACGTGCCCCTGGAGCCGGACGTCGCGGCGCACGAGGATGTGCGCCGGTTCGCCGCGCGGGTCATGGGGGACGTGCCCGGGCCAGCGGTGGCGGCGGCGCTGACCGAGGCGCTGTCGGGCGCCGATCCGGAGGTGCGCCGCGTTGCCGCGGAGTCCCTGGGCCGGGTGGCCGGGCGCCTGGGTGGCCTGGGCGCGCCGGGCGCCGCGGCCTTGATGGACGCCCTTGGCGACGAGGACCGGGATCTGCGCTTGGCGGCGGCGCGCGCCCTGGGCAGCGGTGGCACCACGCCAGAGATAACGGCGCCAGGGATCACGGCGGCCGTGCGCGGTCTGCTCGACGATCCGGACGGGCACGTGCGCGCGCAGGCGGCGCGCACCCTTGCGGCGCTTGGCGCCGTGGGGGACGAGGTTACGGTGCTGCTGGACGATCCCGATCCCGGCGTGCGCCAGGCTGGCGCGGAGGCCCTGGCCGCGCGCGGCGATGCGGATACGGAGAAAATTCTGGTGGAATTCGCCTTCGCGCACGAGGGCATGCATGGGCGCGCGGTTGCCCGCCTGTTGCGCGACGCGGGCCTGACCGGCGCGGGCGCGCGCTTTCTTCGGGTATTGGCGGATGGCGCGCAAACGCCGCGCTGGCGGGTCTCGATCGAGGCGTTGGAGGAGCTCCATGCGCCATTGGGCGGCCCGGCCGACGCCTTGGCCGCCTGATGGAAAAACCAATCGACCAAAAAAAGGAGTGATCTTACATGCGCAAGATATTCACGGCGGTTGCCGTTATCGCCGGTCTGGCCGCCCTGGCGAGCGGCGCCGAGGCGGCCAAATACAAGGAAACCACGGTGACAAACGGCGGCACCTTGTCCGGCAAAGTGCTGCTGAAGAACGCGAAGCCGGAGGTGCAGCCCTTCACCATCTCCAAGAATCCGGAGGTGTGCGGCACGGGCACGCGGGATGTCGCATGGGTACGCGCCAATGGCGGTGCGCTGATGGACGCGGTTGTCTATCTGGAGAAGGTCAAGGCCGGAAAGCCGTTCACCGCCGATTCCAAGAAGATCGAGATCGACCAGAAGACCTGTACCTTCGAGCCCTACATCCAGGTCATGGCCAACGGGGGTGAGCTGACCGCGGTCAACGAGGATTCGGTGCTGCACAACATCCACACCTACGAGCTGATCAAGAAGGCCCGGCGCACGGTCTTCAACGTAAGCCAGCCGGACCAAGGCAACGCGTTCACCAAGAAGATCAAGCTGCGCAGGGGCGTGGCCATGAAGGTGGAGTGCGACGCTCACGATTTCATGCACGCCTGGGTCTTTGTCGCCAGGAACCCCTATTACGCCCTGGTCAACGACAAGGGCGAGTTCACCATCGGCGATATCCCCCCCGGCAAGTACGTGGTCAAGGCATGGCACGGCCGGCTCGGCGAGCAGAAGACGACCGTCGAGGTCAAGGCCGGGGCCACCGCCCAGGCCAACCTCACCTTCTAGCTTCAATACTCGGGACAAGAGGGTGACGCCCATGATCTCCCGTTGGCGCCGCGGCCTCCGCCGCCGGATCAACGCGTTCGATGGGGTCGTGTTGGCTGGCGCGGCGGTTAACGTGCTGGTGGTGATCGTGCTGGTCGTCCACTGGGCGATGGGAACATGATCGCGGCGGCGCGCCTTCTTCTGATGATCGGCTTGGCTGGCCTTGGCGCCGACGCCGAGGCGCCGGGCGGAGACATGGTGCTGATTCCAGCCGGTCCCGCGATCCTGGGCGGGGTCGGCCATTCGACCATGCCGGGGCCCATGAGGGTCGACGTCCCCACGTTCTGGGTAGACCGCTTCGAGGTCACCAATGTTCAGTACCGGGCCTTCGTGGCCGCTTCCGGCCACGAACCGGCCCTTTTCGACGACGATCCGGCGCTGAACGCCCCCGATCAGCCGGTCACCGGCGTGACCTGGGCCGACGCCGCGGCGTATTGCCGCTGGGCGGGCAAGCGCCTGCCCAGCGAGGTTGAGTGGGAAAAGGCCGCGCGTGGCACCGACGGGCGTATCTATCCCTGGGGCTCGTCGAAGGATTTGACTCGGGCGCATCTGAGCGGCGAGGCGCCGGTCTCGGTCACCGCCTTTCCGGGCGATGTCAGCCCCTATGGCGTGCGCGGCATGGCGGGCAACGTCTCGGAGTGGGTCGGCGATCAATTCCTGGGCGGCGGGTTCTGCGGCCATGCCGCGGGCCGGGTGAACACCACCGCCGCGCCCAGCCCGCGCGCCTACATTCGCGGCGCGTCGTGGGCGGCCTTGCCGCACATGGCCAAGAGCTATCACCATCTTTGGGATTATCCCGACGCGGTGGCGGAGTTCGTCGGCTTCCGCTGCGTGCGCGCGGCCGATGGCGGCTGAGCCGGCGGGCATTTCGATAGAAACGGCGTTTTGGGGAGCGACATGCCGAAGGCCACACCGATGGTAAGCTGCATCCATGCCCAGCGTGCCCAGCGGGCGCGGAGCGACGAGTTGGATACCGCGCCGGTTTCCCTCAAGCGTATTCTGGTGGCGCTCGATCAGTCGGATCACGCGGATCGGGCGCTGGCCGAGGCGGTGCGTTTCGCTGGCTCCGCCGGAGGCACGATCACCGGCATCCATGCCTACGCGGCCAAGCTGCACGACCACAGGTTTCGCCAGATGGAGGGCGGCCTGCCCGAGCGCTACCGCAAGGAAACCGAGATGGAGCACCAGCGCGTGGTGCACGATAGCCTTATCACGCGCGGGCTCGGCGTCATCAGCGACAGCTATCACGACGTGGCCGGCGCCGCGTGCGAGGCCGCCGCCGTGCCCTACGGGCGCCTCAGCCCCGAGGGCAAGAACTACCGGCGCATCGCCGAGGCGACGGCGAGCGGGGACTTCGACCTGATCGCGCTCGGCGCGCTCGGCCTGGGCGCGCTTCCCGGCGGCACCGTGGGCACCGTGTGCGAGCGGGTCGCGCGCCGCTGCCCGATCGACGCCCTGGTCATCCGCGATCCCGCGCGCACCATCGGCGATGGGCCGTTGGTGGTCGGCGTGGACGGCTCGCCGCGCTCCTTCGGGGCCCTCAAGACGGCGCTCGATCTGGCCCGGCGGGTCGGCGCGCCGGTGCACGCGGTGGCCGCCTACGATCCCTATTTCCATTACGTCGCCTTCAACAAGATCTCCGGGGTGCTGAGCGAGGAGGCGGGGCAGACCTTCCGCTTCAAGGAGCAGGAAAAGCTCCACGAGGAGATCATCGACGCGGGCATCGCGCGCATCTACCAGTCGCACCTGGATGTGGCCCGCGCCATGGCCGAGGCGGAGGGCGCCGAGATCACCCGCGAGTTGCTCGAAGGCAAGCCCTATCAGGCGATCGCCCGCTATGTGGAGGCGGTCGGCGCCAGCCTGCTGCTCGTGGGCAAGACCGGCATTCATGCGGACCCGGACCTGGATATCGGCGGCAACGCCGAAAACCTGCTGCGCATGGCGCCGTGCCACATCTGGCTCGGCCAGGTCACCGCCACGCCGCCCCTGGAGGATGTGGCGCGCGAGACCATCTCCTGGACCGAGGAGGCCGAGGAAAAGATGCTGCACGTGCCCGAGGCGCCGCGCGCCATGGTGCGCATGGCGGTCCTCCGCTTCGCCCAGGAAAGCGGCCACACGGTGGTCACCTCGGCGCTGATCGAGGAGGCGACGGCGCGCTTTTGCCCGGATCGGGGCGGCCACGTGGAGGCAACCGGCGCGGTGGAATGGTCGGCCGAGGCGGCGCGCCTGCTCAAGGCGGTGGGCGATCCGGCGGCCGGCACCAGCATCCGCCTGCGCGCCGAGAAGCGCGCCCGGCGGGCCGAGGCGACGGTGGTCGAGGCGGCGCACGTGCGCCCGTTCCTGGACGAGAGCGCGGCACCGGCGCCCAACTGGAACGCGGCGGCGCTGGCGCGCCTGGCCCGGGTGCCCGACATGGTGCGCGGCGCCACCCGCCGGCGCGTGGAGGCCCACGCCCTGGAAGCGGGCGCCAGCGAGATCGGCGCCGAGATCGTGGAGGCGGCCATCGCGGACGGCCGCGACGCCATGGACCGGGCCATGCGCGCGGGCGGGCACGCCGCCGGACGCGCCGAGAGCTGACGCGCCATGGCCGCGGCGGTCGAGCCTCCGTATCTGGTCGCGCTCAATCTGACGCGGCGCTGCAACCTGGCGTGCGCCCATTGCTATCTGGACGCGGGCACGCGCCGCGGCGGCGGCGCGGACGAGCTGACGACCTCCGAGTCCAAGTCCATCATCGATCAGATCGCGGCGCTGGGCGACGGGATCATGGTGGTGCTCACCGGCGGCGAGCCGCTGCTGCGCCCGGACATCATCGATCTGGCGGCCCATGCCAGCGCCCTTGGTCTTATGGTGGTCATGGGCACCAACGGCACCCTCCTGGACGATAAGCGGGTGGCCGCGTTGAAGCGCGCCGGCGTGGCCGCGGCGGGGATCAGCCTGGATTCCCTGGACCCGGCCTACCACAACGTCTTTCGCGGCCAGCGCAAGGCCTGGGAACGGACCATGGCCGGGATCGACGCCTGCCGCCGCGCCGGGCTCATGTTCCAAATCCATTTTTCGGTCACCGACGACAATGCCCACGAGCTGGACGAGATGATCGACTTCGCCCGCGCCGCCGGCGCCTCGGTGCTCAACCTGTTTTTCCTGGTCTGCACCGGGCGCGGCGAGCGGGTGACCAACATTTCCAACGAAGTTTACGAACGCGTGCTGATGCGCGTCGCCGAGGCGGCCCGCGACGAGGGCGAGCTTCTGGTGCGCGCGCGCTGCGCGCCGCACTTCAAGCGCATCGCCATGCAAATGGACCCGCCCCTGCCGATCACCCTGGCCGATGGCTACGAGGCGGGCGGCTGCCTCGCCGGCACCCGCTATTGCCGGGTCACGCCCGAAGGCGAGATCACCCCGTGCCCCTACATGGAGGTCTCCGCCGGCTCCCTGCGCGCGCGTGGCTTCGCCGAAATCTGGCGAGACGCCCCCGTGCTCGCGCGCTTGCGCGCGCCCAAGCTGGAGGGTCGGTGTGGCGCCTGCGCCTATGCCAAGCTCTGCGGCGGTTGCCGGGCGCGGCCCTTGGCGCGCGACGGCAACTTGATGGGCGAGGATTTTCTGTGCGGCTATGAGCCGCGCGACGACGCGGTGATCGAGCCCATGCCCGCGACCGGACGCGGCCTGCGCTGGACGCCGGAGGCCGAGGCCCGCCTGCGGCGAGTCCCGCCCTTCGTGCGCCGCTTCGTGCGCCGTCGGGCCGAGAACCACGCGCGGGAGGCTGGCGCGCCGGCGGTCACCGCCGAGCACCTGCATGCCCTGGCCCGGCGCCGATTCGGGGCCGGGGGGCCGCCCGGCGGTCGGCCGAGGCGCCCGGCATGAGGGTCGATGTGGCGGTCATCGGCGGCGGCGTCTCCGGTTTGAGCGCCGCCTGGGCGCTGCAACGCCGGGGCTATGAGGTCGCGGTCCTGGAGCGGCAGGTGCGCGCCGGCGGCAACGCCATATCGGAACGTATCGGCGGCTTTCTCATGGAGCATGGGCCAAGCTCGGTTAACGCCGCCGCGCCGGCGGCGGGCGCGGTGTCCACGGCGCTCGGCCTGGATTCGGCGTGGTGCGAGTTGGGCGCGGGGGTGCGTTACAGGTATCTCGTGGGCGCGGCGGGGCTGCATCGCATTGGGGCACACCCGCTCGGCTTCCTATGCTCCGGCTACCTCTCCCCGGGGGCGCGCCTGCGCATGCTGGGCGAGGGGCTGGTGCCGCGCGGGGTGGCGGGCGCGGAGGAAACCGTGGAAGCGTTCTGGACCCGGCGCTTCGGGCCGGAATTCGCCGCGCGCGTGATCGACCCCCTGGTCGGCGGGCTGTTCGCCGGCCGCGCCGACCGCCTGTCCATGCCGGCGGTCTTTCCGGCATTGGTCGAGATGGAGCGCCAATATGGCTCGATCACCGCCACGTTGCTGCGGCGCGGGCACGGGTGGGGGCGCGGGCACAAGCCCATGCCCGGGCGCCGGCTCTATTCGTGGCGCGAGGGTATCGGCGCGCTACCGGCCGCGTTGGCGGCGGCCCTGGGGCCGGCGCTCAGGACCGGGGCCGTGGCGCGCCGGGTGGCGCGGCGCGGCGACGGCTACCGGATCGATCTCGGCGCCGGCGGCACCCTCGCGGCCAGGGCGGTGATCGTCGCCACCCAGCCCCACGTGGCCGCCGGGCTGCTCGACGGGCTCGACCCGGCCGCCGCCGAGGCCGCCGCCGCCTTGGACGCGCCGCCGCTCGCGGTGGTTTTTCTGGGCTACCAGCGGGCGCGGGTGGCACATCCCCTCGATGGGCTGGGCTACCTCGCCCCGCGTGGGGCGGGCCGGGCGCTTTCGGGCGCGCTCTTTTGTTCCACCATGTTTCCGGGCCGGGCGCCCGTGGGCCATGTCGCCCTTGCCGGTTACCTCGGCGGCGCCCGGGCGCCGGAGCTGGCGCTCAGGCCGGCGCGGGAGTTGGTCGTGCTCGCGCGCGCGGAGTTCGGCGACCTTCTGGGCGCGCGCGGCGCGCCGGTGGTCACCCGGGTGCGCCAATGGCCGCGCGGGCTGCCCCAATACACGATTGGCCACGGTGCCCGCGTGGCCGCCCTGCGCGGCGCCGAGGCGCGCGTGCCCGGCCTGTTCGTGACCGGCAACTATTTGCAAGGGATCTCCCTCGGCGCGTGCGTGGACCAAGCCCACGCGGTGGCCGCGCGGGCCGAGGCGTATCTGGAGGGCACGCGCGCGCGCTCAACCCATGCGCACGAGTGGGTCGGGCGGGCCAATTCCGCCTGAACGAACAAAAATCTATGGCGCCGGGGCTTGGGTCACGAACCGGGTGGCGAGATAGGCGTCCAGCCCCTCGAGGCCGCCTTCCGAGCCATAGCCGCTTTCCTTCATGCCGCCGAAGGGAGTTTCGGGGGTCGAGATCGTGAAGTGATTGATGCCCACGAGGCCGGTTTCCAGGGCGTTGCCGATGCGTGTCGCGGTCTCGACCGAGTTGGTGAAGGCGTAGCCCGCCAGGCCGAAGGGCAGGCGGTTGGCGCGCTCCACCACCTCGTCGAACTCCTTGAAGCGCACGATGGGCGCGACCGGCCCGAACGGCTCCTCGTTCATGATGCGCGCGTCCTCGGGCACCTCGGCCAGCACGGTCGGGGCATAGAAATAGCCCCGGTTGCCGATGCGCGCGCCCCCGGTCTTGAGCTCGGCCCCGCGCTCCACCGCGTCGCGCACGAGGGCGTCGATCGCCTCCATGCGCCGGTCGTTGGCGAGGGGGCCCATCTGGCTCGCCTCATCCAGCCCGTCGCCCACCTTGAGCGCCGCCGCGCGCTCGGTGAAGGTTTCGAGGAAGCGCCGGTAGATGCCGTCGTGCACGAAAAAGCGCGTGGGGCTGATGCACACCTGCCCGGCGTTGCGATACTTGCCCGCGACCGAAAGGGCGGCGGCCTTCTCCGCGTCCACGTCGTCGAAGACGATGACCGGGCCGTGGCCGCCCAGCTCCATGGTGGCGCGCTTCATGCCGTCGGCGGCGAGCCGCGCCAGGTGCTTGCCCACGGGGATCGAGCCGGTGAACGAGATCTTTCGGATCGTGTCCGATGCGATCACGTACTCCGAAATTTCCGCCGGCACCCCAAAGACCACATTGAGCACTCCCCGGGGCAGGCCCGCTTCCTGGAGCGCCCGCGCGATGGCCAGCGCCCCGGCGGGTGTTTCCTCCGAGGGCTTGATGAGAAGCGTGCAGCCGGCGGCGAGCGCGCCGCCGATCTTGCGCGCCGGGGTCACCACCGGAAAGTTCCACGGGGTGAAGGCGGCGACCGGGCCGACCGGCTGCTTCAGGACCATCTGGCGCACGTTCGGGTTGGCGCCCTGGACGATGCGCCCGTAGGCGCGCCGGCCCTCCTCGGCGTACCAGTTCAGGATCTCGATGCCGGCAATGGTTTCGGCCTTCGCCTCGGCCAGGATCTTGCCTTCCTCCAGGGTCATCTGATGGGCGATCTCGCCGGCGCGGGCGCGCATGATCTCGGCGGCGGCGCGCAGGATGCGGGCACGCGCGCCGGGCGCGGTCGCCGCCCATTTTGGCTGCGCGGCGCGCATCGCCGCGAGCGCCCGGTCCAAATCGTCCCGCTCGGCCAGGGGCAGATCGCCCAGGCTTTGCTCGTTGGCCGGGTTCAGCACCGCAACGCGCCGGTCGCCGGTGCCCTCGCTCCACTCGCCATCGAGCAGCATCTTCAGATCCGCGTACATGGTTGCATCCCTATTTATTTGATGATGACGCCCCAGCGTGGGGGCATGCGGCTTGTCTAGGCCCAAGATTCCATGGAATTGTGCTGTGTGTCGAGGGGCGCGGCGCGGCGGCGATCGGGGAAACGGACATGGGCGATGTTACCTTGGGCGGCGTGTTGTTGCTCGGGCTTTTGGTGGGGATGCGCCATGCGCTGGAAGCGGATCACATCGCCGCGGTTTCGTGCATCGTGGCGCGGGAGCGCTCGGTGCGCCGGATCGTCGCCCACGGCGCCGTGTGGGGCCTGGGGCACACGCTGACGTTGATGGTGGTGGCCGGCGGGGTGCTGCTGTTCGGCCGCGCGCTGGCGCCCCAATTCGCCATATGGCTGGAGTTCGCCGTGGGGGTCATGCTGGTGCTCTTGGGCGGGCACTTGCTGGTTTGCCTGGCGCGGGAGCGCGTCCATTACCACCTGCATCGCCACGGGGACGGCACGGTGCATGTCCATGCCCACTCCCATGCCGGCCAGGGACGGCCCCACGATCCGATTCGCCACGAGCACGCGCACCCGGCGGGCCTGCCCGTGCGCACCCTGCTGGTGGGCATGACCCACGGCATGGCCGGCTCGGCCGCGCTGGTGGTCCTGGCCGCCTCGGCGGTCGGCTCCCCGGCGCTGGGGATCGCCTACGTGGCGGTGTTCGGGTTCGGCTCCGTGGCCGGCATGGCCGCGCTCTCCGCGGTGATCGCCGTGCCGCTCGCGCGCGCCGCCGCGACCCTGACCTGGACCGGCCGCGCCCTGCAAGGGGCGATCGGCCTGGCCACGCTCCTCCTCGGCATGGTGGTCATGTTCGAGACGGCGCCAATGGGTTAGGCTCCCCGGTCATGTCTTGGGGTGGATGTTCTGGTTCATGCGGAACATGTTGCCCGGATCGTAACGGGCCTTGATCGAGGCCAGGCGGCGGTAGTTGGGCCCGTAGGCCTGCTCCACGCGGCCGCCGTCGTCCTCCGGCATGAAATTCACATAGACGGTGCCGGCGGCGAACGGCGTCGCGGCCTCGAACAGCCCGCGCGCCCACGCGATGCACGGCCCATCGTCGCTCGGCTCCCGCCATCTGGTATGCACGTTCATGATGAAGTGGGATCCGCGCTGGGGATAGGCGGTCGCCTCCGGGGCAACCCGGCTCATGGCGCCGCCCACGTGGGCGATGAAAACCTCGCACTCCGGGCCCGGCAAGTGTTCGATCGCGCCCAGGATGGCCTCGATCGCGCCATCGGACAGCGCGGTGAGATCGTGACTCTTCCAGTAGTTGCGCGCCCCTGGCTCAAGCAGGGGATCGAAGGCGCTTTGCCAGCCGACAAACGGATGGGGAGAAACCACGTCCGCGATCGGCGTGCCCAGGGCGCGCAGGGGGGCCGTCGCGCGCTCGCCCGCCGCCATGTCGCCGCAATGGCACAGGGCAAAGATAAGCACCTCGCGCCCATGCCATTCCTCGGGAATAAAGGGCAGGGGTGGGGCCTTGCGCAGCACCACCCAGCAGGTCAGCTCGTCCGGGGCGTCGGCGACGATCTCCCGATACGCGCGCAACAGCGCGTCCGCGCCCTCCAGGGGATGCACGATCAACCCGGACAGGACCTGGGGCCCCACCGGGTGCGCCTGGAACTCGAACGACGTAACCACGCCGAAGTTGCCGCCGCCGCCGCGCACGGCCCAGAAGAGATCGGGCTCGTGGGCCTCGCTGGCCCGGATCAGCTCGCCCTCGGCGGTGACCACGTCGGCCGACAGAAGGTTGTCGATGGACATGCCGTACTTGCGCGTGATCCACCCGAAGCCCCCGCCCAGGGTCAGGCCCGCGATCCCCGTGGTTGAATTGATGCCCGTGGGGACCGCCAGCCCGAACGCCTGGGTTTCCCGGTCCAGGTCGCCCAGGGTCGCGCCCGGCTCGGCTCGCACCGTGCCGTGCTCCGGGTCGACGCGCACCGATTTCATGGGCGACAGGTCGATCATCAGCCCGCCGTCGCACACCGCGTTGCCGGCGATGTTGTGCCCGCCGCCATGCACCGCCACCAGGGCGCCGGTTTCGCGGGCCAACTTGATCCCGGCGCGCACGTCGGCGGCTCCCGCGCAACGCACGATCAGGCCGGGGAGGCGATCCACCATCGCGTTCCAGATCGTGCGGGCGTCGTCATAGCCGGGGTCGCCGGGGGTGCACAGGGTTCCACGCAATTGGCCGCGCAGGGCGTCCAACTGGTCGGCTCCAACGGTGGCCGCGCCGCCGTCCAGAGTGGTCAGTGTCGCGTCCGTCATCATCCCCTCCCGGTCTGATTCGATGCGTGTGGCGGTCGCGCCACATCCGACAGCATCAGTATACCAAGTGAATTAATCAACTACAGTATCTGTACTCGACAGGCCGGACGCCGCGCGGTAGCGTCACGGGCGCTCGCAGCACGGGAGGCGATGAGATGCCCAACGGTGGATACGGCCAGTTCTGCCCGGTCGCCATGGCCTCGGAGGTTCTGTGCAGCCGGTGGACCATGCTGGTGTTGCGCGAACTGTGCGCCGGCAGTACCCGGTTCAACGATCTGCGGCGCGGGGTGCCGCGCATGTCGCCCACCCTCTTGTCCAAGCGCCTCAGGGAGCTCGAGGCGCAGGGGGTCATCGAGCGGGTGCGCGGGACCGGCGGCGCGCCGGCGGAATACCGCCTGACCGCGGCGGGCCGGGACCTGCGCTCGATCATTTTCGCCATGGGGGTCTGGGGCCAGCGCTGGGTCGAGACGCACGATACGTTGAAAAACCTGGATCCATCCCTGCTGATGTGGGACATGCGGCGCAATCTGGACCCGACGCCCCTGCCGCGCACGCGCAGCGTGATACAGTTCATGTACCCGGAGCTGGCGCGCGCCCGGCAGAACTATTGGCTGATCGTCGAGGAGGGCGAGGCCGACCTATGCGCGCAGGACCCCGGGTTCGATGTGGATCTCTACGTGGTCACCGATGTGCGCACCATGACCGCGATCTGGATGGGCCTGACCTCGGTGGCGAAGGAGGCACGCGCCGACCGGATCGAGCTGACCGGCCGCGTGGATTTGAAGCGGTCCATGCAAAAATGGCTCGGACTCAGCCCCTTCGCGCGAGAGCGCAACCGGCGCGCCGCTTAAGCCGCTCCGGCGCCCCGTGCGGCGCGCGTCGCGGCGCAGCGGCGCGGCGAGCCGCCCTCGGCCAGGCATCGCAGGCGCGCCAGATCGAGCAGGCGGATGCGGCTCGGCCGCGGAATCGCGATGGTGCCGTCCCCGGTCAGCCGGGTCAGCATGCGGCTGACGGTCTCCGGCGTGAGGCCCAGGTGTTGGCCGATCTCCTCGCGCCGCATGGGTAGATCGAGGGTGCGGCCCTGGTCCGGCGAGGCTAGGCGCGCGCGCATGTCGAGCAGGAAACTGGAGACTTTTTCCACGGGCGTCATCAGCGCGAGGCGTGCGATGCGCGCGCTGGCGGACCGAAGCTCGCTTGTCAGCGCGTCGCTGGCCCGCGCGTTCAGGGGTATGCCGTCGCGCAGCACGGCGGTCAGGGTCGGTTCCCGTATGTGGCAAAGGCTGCTTTCGTCGATCGCCTCGATGGTCCACGGTGAAAGGCCCTCCGTGAGAATGAGGAACTCGCCGGGTAGGCGAAAATCGACGATGACCATGCGGCCATCGGCGAGCGAGGTCTGCATCTTGACCCCGCCGCGCACGACCGCGTACGCATAGTCGACCGGCATGCCCTCCACCGCCAGGGTTTGCCCCTTGGAGAGGGTCATGCGCAGGGCAGGACAAGGTGGGGCGCCTTGGGTCGCGTGGGTGAGCGTTGTCCAAAGCCGGCAAATCCGCGGCCGGGCCGCCGGGGCCGGCTTCGGTCCCGGGTCCACGTCCTCCCGGCACGCCTCCGCAACGGTGTCGCGCACGTTTCTTGTCTCCGCTTGTGATGCGGCGCCGACTCTACTCGAATGCTGCGGTGCAACATTGACAGAGGTCAATTCCAACCGCGAAAAATTCGAGCCGCGCCGCGCGCCGAGCCTTGGTATGACTTGAATCATTTCCGATCCCGCGTATTGGGCGGACGATGAGGCGCCATGGGAACGCCCGATAAGTCCACGATCACGAGCCGGCGACAGGACCCAAGGCATGAGGACGCGGGCACCGACGCGGCGGTGCCGTGGCACGCCCGGCCGGCGGCCGATGCGCTGGCGGCGCTCGGCTCCGGCGAAGGCGGCCTCGACTGGGCCGAGGCGACCGCGCGCCTGGGCGTTCATGGGCCCAATCGGGTCGACGCCGCCCCGCGCCGGGGCATCTTGGCGCGCTTTCTGGCCCAATTTCACAACGTTCTGATCTACGTCCTGCTCGCCTCGGCGGGAATCGCGGCCCTGCTCGGGCACTGGGTCGATACCGGGGTGATCCTGGGAGTCGTGGCGATCAACGCCTTGGTGGGGGTCGTGCAGGAGGGCAAGGCGGAGCGCGCGCTCGATGCCATACGCGTCATGCTGTCGCCTACCGCCGTGGTGGTTCGCGATGGGCGCCGGGCCACGGTGCCGGCGGAAACCCTGGTGCCCGGCGATATCGTCGATCTCAAGTCCGGCGACCGGGTGCCGGCGGATCTGCGCCTGCTGGCGGCGCGTGGCCTGCGGGTTCAAGAGGCCGCCTTGACCGGCGAATCCGAGGCGGTCGATAAATCGCCCGCGCCCGTACCCCCCGGCGCGCCGCTCGCGGAGCGATCGTCCATGGCCCATGGCGGCACCTTCGTCACCCACGGACGCGGGCGCGGGGTGGCGGTGGCCACGGGCGCGGCGAGCGAACTTGGCCGCATCGGCGCGCTCGTGGCGGGCGTTTCGCCGCTGGAAACCCCGCTGTTGCGCCAGACCCGGCGCTTCGCGCGTTGGCTCACCGTGGGCATCGTGCTGTTGGCCGGAGGCACCTTCTCCGTGGGCTACTGGCTCGCCGGCTATGGCGCGGGAGAGATGTTCATGGCCGCCGTCGGCCTGGCGGTGGCCGCGATTCCCGAGGGACTGCCGGCGGTCATGACCATTACCTTCGCCATCGGGGTAACCCGCATGGCCGGGCGCAACGCCATTATTCGCCGCCTGCCCGCGGTCGAGACCCTGGGCTCGGTCACGGTCATCTGCACCGACAAGACCGGCACGCTGACCCGCAACGAGATGGCCGTTCAGGCCATCGTCACCGCGAACCGCGACTATACGGTCAGCGGCGAGGGCTATGGTCCGGAGGGGGAGATTCTACTGGATGGCGCGCCGGTCGTGCCCGAGGATCATCCTGGGCTGGTCGCGGCGGTGCTCGCGGCCAGCCGGTGCAACGACGCCGAATTGATCGAGCATGACGGCGCGTGGCGCCTGCACGGCGACCCGACCGAGGGGGCGCTCCTGGCGCTGGCACTCAAGGCGGGGCGGGACCCGAGCTTCGATGCCCGCGCCTGCCCGCGCGTCGACCTCATCCCGTTCGAATCCGAGCACAAGTTCATGGCGACCCTGCGCCGGGATCACGAGGGTCACGGGCACATCTACGTCAAGGGCGCGCCGGAGCGCATTCTCGACATGTGCGCGTGGCAGGGCGAGGGCACCCTCCATTGCGCGCTCGACCGCGCCTATTGGCGGGCCCGCGCCGATGCCCTGGCGGGCGCGGGCATGCGGGTTTTGACGGTGGCCTACCGGCGCGCCGCCGATGGTCAGGCCGGTCTCACCTTCGAGGATATGAGCGGGGGCTTTTGCCTGCTTGGCCTGTTCGGCCTGATCGATCCGCCACGCGCGACGGCGGTTGCCGCGATTGCCCAATGCAAGGCCGCCGGTATACGGGTCAAGATGATCACCGGCGATCATGCCGCCACCGCCCACGCCATCGGCCGGCTCATGGGTATCGGCAACGAGGAGGCGGTGGTGACCGGCGCCGAGCTCGATGCCGCCGACGACGCGGAATTGGCCCGGCTCGCGCGCGCGGCCGATATCTTCGCGCGCACCACGCCCGAGCACAAGTTGCGGCTCGTCCAGGCCTTGCAGACGGCGGGCGAGGTCGTGGCCATGTCCGGCGATGGGGTGAACGACGCTCCGGCGCTCAAGCGCGCCGACGTGGGCGTGGCCATGGGACGCAGGGGCACGGAGGCGGCCAAGGCGGCGGCCGAGGTGGTGCTGGCCGACGATAATTTCGCCTCCATCGCCCACGCCGTGGAGGAAGGTCGCACGGTCTACGACAACCTCAAGAAGGCGGTTCTGTTTATTCTGCCCACCAGCGGTGGCGAGGCCCTGACCATCATGGCGGCGATCGCCCTCGGCTACACCCTGCCCATAACCCCGGTGCAGATCCTCTGGGTCAACATGGTCACCGCGGTCACCCTCGGCCTGGCGCTGGCCTTCGAGCCGGCGGAGGCCGATGTCATGGCGCGCCGTCCGCGCCGGCCCGACGAGCCGATCCTGACGGGCTTTCTTGTCTGGCGCGTGGTTTTCGTGTCCGCCTTGCTGGTGGCCGGTGTCTTCGGCCTGTTCCTGCTGGCCGGACCGGCGGCCGACATCGAGGCGGCGCGCACCGTGGCGGTCAACGCCTTGGTCGCTGGCGAGATCGTCTACCTGGTCAACAGCCGCCGCATGCGCGGGCCCGCCTGGACCTTGGACGGGCTGTTCGGCAGCCGACCGGTTCTGCTCGCGATCGCCGCCGTTGTCCTGTTCCAGGCACTTTTTACCTACCTTCCGGTCCTGCAAGGCCTGTTCGGCGCGGCACCCATCGGCTGGGCCGCTTGGGGGCGGGTCGCCGCCTTCGCGTTGGTGCTGTTCACCTTGGTCGAGGCGGAAAAGGCCGTAACGCGCCGCGCCGCGCGCTGAGGCCAATCTCCGTCAGTCGCCGAACACCCGGCCCACGCGCGCGAACAATGTCCAGACGACCTCTTTCTCGTCGTCCGGGTCGCCCCAATGAGCGGCCAGGGCCTCGGCCACGGCCGGCAACGGGTCGCGCCCGGTCGCGGCGCGGTAGCGGGCCAGGGCGGACCAGGTATCCAGAAAGCCCAGCAAATGGCCCAGCGACCATGAGGCGCCCATGGCGATGGGGGGAAAGGCGATCTCCGCGAAGGGGAACGGCAGGGTTCCATACTCGGTCTCCGTATGTGCCCGCTCCGGCGGCCAGTACGCGCCCAGGGTCTCGCCATAGAAGGCGCGCACGATGTCGTCGATCTCGGGGCCGATGGTCATCAGGGCGTATCCTACCAGGGCGACCACCCCCGCCGGCCGCGCGACCCGGCGCACCTCCGCGAAGAAGGCGTCGAATGTGAACCAATGGGCCGCCTGGGCGGCGAGGACGAGATTCACGCAGCCCGAGGCCAGGCCGCTCGCCTCGGCGCGCGCCACTGAATAGGCGACGTTGGCCGGGCCGGTCGCGTTGGCGATTTGCCGTTCGCTCGGGTCGGTGGCCCGGACCTGGGCGAAGTGCGCCGCCAGCCCGACCGCCGCCTGCCCGTTGCCGCAGCCGCAGTCCCACGCCCGCGCGCGCTCGGCGCACACCGAGGCCAGAAAGCGGAACAGCTCGTCCGGATAGTGCGGCCGGTAACGGCTGTAGCCGGCCGCCTGGGCCGAGAAATGGTCCTTGAACGCGGGGATCGCGGGGTCTTCGGTCATGGTCTGGGTCCTTTCGGCCGCGTTTCGGTATAGCGGTCCGACGCGCGCCCCATCAAGGTCGGGGCCGCCGGGCGCGTCATGGGCGGGACCGTGAGCGTGATCGACACCGCGACCCGGAGCATCTTGGCCCGCATCGGCTTCAAGATTCCCGGGATGCCAAGCGAGACGATCCAGCCCGTGGGGGTGCGCGTGACCCGCGACGGGCGCTTCGCCTTCATCGCCCCCCGGCCCGGCCAGCCGGGTCGCGGGGGGCGATGCCCAAAGCCTCCAGTTTCCATGGGGTATCGCGGTCAAGGTCTGAACGGCCACGGCCGATTGCATGGCGCCGGTTTTTGGGGCATGACTCAAGACCACGCGGGGCGGATCGACCGCCCGCGCGGGCCGGGAAAGGATGAGGCGCGTGGACACCAGGGCGCTGGCAGGCGGGTTGGACCCCTCGCGCCATGACAACGTGGCCACGGGGCCCGATCGCATCCTGATTCGCGATCTCATGTTGATGTGCCGCATCGGCGTGCACGACTATGAGCACGAGGCGCCCCAGCGGGTGCGCGTCAACGTGGAGCTGCGGGTCATGGTGAACCCGGCGCCGCTTGCGGACGACGTGGCGCACGTCATTTCCTACGAGAAGATCATTCTTAAGATCAAGGAGCTGGCCGCGGCCGGCCACGTCGAACTGGTGGAGACCCTGGCCGAGCGCATCGCGCGCATGTGCCTGGCCGATCGCCGGGCGATCGCGGTCCGCGTGCGGGTCGAGAAGCTGGACGTGGTGCCCGATGCCGCCGCTGTGGGCGTGGAAATCGAGCGATTGCGTTAGCATGAGCGCGCGCGCCTATAGCGATGGGGAAACCGAGGCGCGCCTGCGCCGCGAGTTGCCACGCTGGTCCCTGGAGGCGGGGGCGATCCGGCGCGTGTACCGCACCCATGGGTGGAAGGGAACGCTCATGGTCGTCAACGCGGTCGGGCACCTGGCCGAGGCGGCCTTTCATCACCCGGATATGGCCGTGTCCTACACCTCCGTTGAGGTGCGCCTCGTGACCCACGACGCCAACGGAATCACCGACAAGGACTTCGAGCTCGCGCGCAAGATCGAGGACGTGATCCAATGGCGGCCGGGCGCGCAAGGGGGCGCCCTGGAAGGGACCCCCACGGATCCGCGCTTCGCCTATATCAAGTACGATTGACGGGGTTTGGTGACCGGACCTTGTGACCGGCCCCGGTCAGGATGCCGTGGCGCGGCCGGCCGAGGTTGCCCGCCGGGTAAACGCGGTCGCGGTGCGCGGTAGGTCCGTGTTGGGCCGGCCCAAATGGTAGCCCTGGAGCAAGTTGACGCCTTCTTGGGTCAGGGCCCGCGCCTCCTCCTCGGTCTCCACCCCCTCGCCCACGGTGACCAGCTTGAAGGCCCGCGCCAGGGCAAGGAGGTTGCGGATGAAGAGTTGGTTCTCCGCGTTGTCCGCGATATCGCGCACGAACGAGCCGTCGATCTTCACCACGTCCACGGTGAGCGCCTTGAGGTGCCGGAAGGTGGTGTAGCCGGCGCCGAAATCGTCGATCGCCACCTGGCAGCCCAGGTCCCGCACGACGGAAACGAACCTGGCCGTATCGTCGATGTCGTGAAGTGCCGCGGTTTCGGTGATCTCGACGATCAGGCGGCTGGCCAGGTCGGCGCGCTCCTTGAGGCGCGTGACCAGGGCGCGCAGCCAGCCGCGATCGGCCGCGGTCAGGCCCGAAATATTGACCGCGAGCACGATTCCCGGGCTGGCTTCGAGCTTGCCGAGCGCCATCTCCAGGGTGCAGCGGTCGATGGCGCGGACCATGCCCAGGCGTTCCACCACGGGCACGAACTCGCCGGCGCAAACCAGCCGGCCGTCCAGCGCGCGCATGCGCAGCAGGCATTCATAAAAGCGCACCTCGCGGGTGCGCGCGTCGACCACCGGCTGATACTCGAAAAGCAGGCGGCCGTCCTTGAGCGCCTGGGTCACCTGCTCGCCGATCTTGATGCTCGCGCGGTAGGTCCGGCGCTGCTTTTCGGACAGCTTGTACACGCTCACGCAATCGCGGCCCGCGGACTTCGCCTTCAGGAGGGCGCCCTCCGCCTTCGCGATCACGTCGAAGCTGGTGCGCGATTGCTTGGGAAAATGAACCAGGCCGATGGAAACCGTGATGTGAATGCGGTTGCCCGCGGCCACGATGGGGCTGTCGCGCAAGCCGCGCAGTATTCGCTCGGCGATCGCGGCCGCCTCGTCGTGGGTGCATGTGGACAGCAGAATGCCGAAGCGATCGCCGCCGATGCGGCCAATCCGGTCGATGGCGCGCACCGTGTGGTCCAGCCGTTGGGCCACCTGCACCAAAACCCGGTCGCCAACTTCGTGACCGTAGGCGGTGTTGACCCGGTCGAGCTGATCCACGCCAACCACCAGAAACGCGCCCGCGCGATCGTGGCGCAGGCTCCGCGCCAGGGCATCGTCGAGCGCCTCGCGCAGGCGGGTCTTGTTGTAATGGCCGGTCAGCTCGTCGTAATTCGCCAGGTGCTCCAGGCGCGCCTGGTGCCGCTTGCGTTGGGTGACCAGGCGGAGCGTCCCCAGGAGGCGAATCGGGGTGCCATTGGTCGAGAACTCGACGCTGCCCCGGTCGTGCACCCACTGAAACTCGCCCGTGCCCGATCGAACCCGGTACTCGCAGTCGTACGGGCCGGCACCGGCGAAATGACCGGACAGGGCCTTCATGCGCAGCGGCAGGTCCTCCGGATTGATCCGGCCACTGAACCTGTCCCCGCAAGTGGGCACCTCGTCCGGCGACGCGGCATCCGAGGTAGCGCCCACTGGGCAACTTGGCTCTCCGGCGCCGAAGAAACTATCGACCGCGCCGAGCCACTCCAGGCGATCGGTCGCCAGATCCCAGCTATAGATCAGATCGCCGGACGCCTCGACCGCCGCGCGTATGCGATGTGATTGTGCCAGCCCGTCGTTTCGGCATGCGATCTGGTGCACGGGCCCCGTGACTCCTACCTGAAGTTCGCGCGCCTTGTTGGTCCGCGCGCTCATTATCCGCTCCCTGGATCCGCTCCCTGGGCGCGGGGCGCGATCTCGCAAAAGACGTTTCAAATATGCCAGTCGGCAATTAATAAATCGTGAAAGGAATAAATACTTTCTTAGTTAATGTTAATTGAAAGTCGCATATATATTATGATGTTGACCATTTATAATTAACGTAACGGAGGTTTAAAGCATTACCATTCTTGGTTAATTTCTTATATATGATGTCATCGCGGTGTAATGCTTGTATTTTCAACGGGAATTGAATAAAATCCTTCTTAAATCCCCGTCTCCGCTTGCCGCGCCCACTGGCCGTTCGGGTTCGGCGGGCGGTCTTGCATCCGCGGTGGTTGGGGCTACCTCCGGGCGTGTCGGCCCGGCGTATGAAAAGGAAGGCCGTTCGAGCGCATGAGTGTATCGACCTTGCCGGTACCCGCTTCGATCGTGACCGTGCTGCCGCCGGAGTCGGGGCCGCGCGGCGCCGGGGCGCGGCGCGCGCGAGCGATCGTCCCGCCCGAGCGTCCGCGGCCCGTACGCGAGGAGGATCGAGGGCGGTTCGTGCGCCCCGAGCCGCGCGAGAACGAGCGGCGCCAGGCGCGGGCGGACTCGACCGCCGCGCGCTTGCCGGTGGCGCGGCCCCGGTTCGCCTTTTTTCACGATGGCGCCGCGCGCCCGTCGGCCCGCTTTCTGGTACAGGCCCTGAGCCAGGATCTGGGCGCGCCGCGGCCGGCTCTGGCGGAGCATCGCGATGGCGCGGTCCTGGGCGCGGACGCTTATCGCCGCGCGGGCGCGGAGCCGGCGCTTTATTCGGAGCAGCCCACGGTTTTTCGGATTTCCGCTTAAGAGTTACTTGGCGCGGCGGTGGCGCCGATCTTTTCCACCAGCCATCGGGCGGTGCGCAGCAGGCGCGCGTCGTCGCCGCGCGGTCCCACCAGTTGCACGCCCATGGGCATGCCGTCGGCGCCGTTCAGCAAGGGCAAGCTGATCGCCGGGGTGCCGCAGAATGTCCAAAGGGTGCAGAACACGGGATCGCCGGTCGCTTCCAGCCCGCGCGGCGCCTGGCCCGGCGCCGCCGGGGTCAGGATCGCGTCGAATCGCTCAAACACTTGGTCGAGGCCGGCGTTGAGCACGTCGCGCCATTCCAACGCGTGCTTGTAATCCACGGCCAGGCACCGCTGACCTTCCTCGACCATGCCGACCAGGACATCGCTCAGCCGCTCCTTGCCGCGCGTGTAGAACGCGGCCAGGCTGACCGCGATATCGGCGCAGTAGACGGTGCGGTGCGCCGTGATGCCGTTGGCGAAAACCTCCGGCAGCTCCACCTCCTCGCACACCTCGCCCAGCGCTTCGGCGAGCTCCGCGAAGGCCGCGCGGGTATCCGCCTCGGCCTGGTCCCAGGCCGGGCCCTTGACCATGGCCAGCGCGGGCGTGACCGGCGGTTGCTGGGCCGCGGTCGCCACGAGACGAGGCCAGCCCCGGGGCGCCATGTCCGGGTCCCCGGCGTCGTAGGTCATGACCTGTTCGGCCATGAGGGCAATGTCGCCGATGCCGCGCGCGTATACGCCGAGGGTGTCGAACACCCGCGACTGGGGCAGGACGCCGGTGCGCGAGATCAGCCCGTGGGTCGGCTTGTAGCCGAAGGTGCCGCAAAAGGAGGCTGGGCGGATCATGGAGCCATTGGTCTGGCTGCCCACGGCAAGGGGGACCATGCCGGACGCCACCGCCGCGGCGGAGCCGCTGGACGAGCCGCCGGGCGTGCGCTCCGGATCGTGGGGGTTGCGGGTCTTGCCGGGCGCGTAGAGCGCGAGCTCGGTGGTCACGGTCTTGCCCATGATGACCGCGCCTGCCTGGCGCAGGAGCGCGACCATGGTCGCGTCGCGCTTCGGCGCGCGTCCCGCTTGCAGGGGCGTGCCCTGCTCGGTTGGCATGTCATGGGTATCCAGGATGTCCTTGATGCCGACCGGCACGCCGTGCAGGGGCCCGAGCCCCATGCCGGCCTGGCGTGTCTCGTCGGCGCGCCGCGCCTGGGCGAGCGCGTGGTCGGGATCGAGATAGGTCCAGGCCTGGACCGTCTCCTCGATATCCTCGATACGCGCCAGGCAGGCGCGCACCAGCTCCTCGGACGTAATCTCGCCGCGCGCGATCCGCTCGGCGGCCTCGGCCGCGCCAAGCAACGCAAGGCTTTGGTCGATCTGCGTCATGGCACCTTCGATTGATTCCGGTTTAGCGGTTTTGATTTGGGCGCGTGCCGCGACGATTGTTGCCGCGGCGCAGGGCACGCAAGAAATCATAGACGGCCATCACCATGACAATAATCATGACGGCCCACAGAGCCGGCTCGTTGATGAAGGTCGCGATGATACCTATGAACCCGATGAACAAGAGCAACGAGAAAATGGCGATGATCTTATCCGTCATGGATTGCTCGCCTCCGCCGGGGCGCATGCATGGCTGTCGTTCATCGGCCGTACACCAGCTTGGGCAACCACATGGCGATCTCCGGAAAGATGTAAAGAAGGGCCATCGCCAGGAACACCATCGAGAGGAACGGCAGCACGCCCTTGAATATCTCGATGAGTTGAACGTGCGGTGGCGCGACGCCCTTGAGGTAATACGCCGCCATGGCCATGGGTGGGGTCAGGAACGACGTTTGCAGGTTGAGCGCGACCAGGATGCCGAAGAACAAGGGATCGACCTGGAAATGGGGCAGCATGGGCAGGAAGATTGGCACGAAGATAATGATGATCTCGCTCCACTCCAGGGGCCAGCCGAGCAGGAAGATGATGACCTGCGCCATGAGCAGGAACATGACCGGGCTCAGGTCCATGGACAGCACCCAATCCCGGATCAGGTCGTGCCCGCCGAGGTACGAGAACACCGACGAGAAAGTCCACGACCCAACGAACAGCCAGCACACCATGGCCGACGTGCGCACGGTCAGATAAACCGATTCCTTGAGCCGGTCCCAGGTCAACGCCCGATATCCGATCGCCAGCACGAGCCCGCCCAGCGCGCCCATGGAGGCCGCCTCCGAGGGGGTCGCCAAGCCGAAGAGAATCGCGCCCAGCACGGCGAGGATCAGGAACGCGAGCGGAAAGAACGAGGTCAGCAGCATGACGGTCGTCTGCATCAACGTCATGTCGCCCACGTCTTCCTCGCGCGGCTTGGGCGCCAGCTTGGGGTTCAGGGTCGCGCGGCCGACCACGTAGATCATATAGAGCCCGGCCAGCAGGAAACCGGGCAGGATCGCGCCCGCGTAGAGCCGCACCACCGAGACGTTCGAGGTCGCCGCGTAGACGATCAGCATGATGCTGGGCGGAATCAGGATGCCCAGGCATCCGCCGGCGCAAATCACGCCGGCCGAAAAGCTCGTATCGTAGCGGGCCTTGAGCATGGCCGGGAAGGCGAGCAGGCCCATCAGGGTGACCACCGCGCCGATGATGCCGGTCGCCGTGGCGAACAGCGCGCAGGTGGCCAGCGCGGCCACGGCCATGGAGCCCGGCATGCGCCGCGCCGCGATTTGCAGGCTGAAGAACAGCCGGTCCATGATGTTCGCGCGTTCAACGATGTAGCCCATGAACAAGAACAGGGGCACCGCGGTCAGCACGTCGTTGGCCATGACCGAATAGGTCTGGTTGACCAGGAGATCGAAGACTCGGTTGTCGAAGATCGTCTGCATGCGCTCAGGGTCGTAATAGGCGTAGTAGCCGAACCCGAGGCCCATGGCGACGAGGGTGAAGGCGATGGGAAATCCGAGCATGATGGTGAAGATGAAAATCCCCAGCATCATGACCGCGATTTGCGGGTCGGTCATGCCGCGCCCCCCTCGGCGGGGCCGTCCGAACGCGTGCGGGCCGTCTCGGGTTGGATCTGCAACTCGTCCTCGTGTTGATGCTGCAGCATGGTTTCCATTTCCTCGACGTCCTCGAGGCGCTTGGGCCACTCGCCCCTGCGCAGGCACAGGATGCACCGGCAAACCTGCGCGAGCCCCTGCAGCAACAAGAAGAACCCGGCGGCCGGAATGATGGTCTTGAATTGGAAGATCGGCACGTTGGCCGGGCTCATCACGCTGACTTCACCGTAAAACCAGGACTTTTCCGCGTATTTCCATCCCGCGAAGATGAGCGCCAGCACCCCTGGAAAGAAGAAAATGATGTACAAAATAAGCTCGACGGCCGCCTGAACGCGCTTTGGCCACAGGCGATACAAGACATCGCCGCGCACGTGGCCGTCGCGCGAAAGCGTGTAGGCGCCGGCCATCATGAACAGGGTGCCATACATCATGTAGCTGACGTCGAAGGACCACGACGTGGGGTCGCGCAGCACGTAGCGCACGAACACCTCGTAGCCCACGCCGAACGTAAGGATCAGGATGCACCAGGCGAAAGCCTTGCCGATCCAGGCGCTGACGCCATCGATAAAGAAAATGAACCGTTCCATCGAGTCTTCCTAAGGCGCGCGCGGCGCTTGTGCGCCGGAGGGGCGGCGCCGGTTCGCGACGCCGCCCCGATCTTTCAATCGCGTCCGAATCGGATCAGAACTTGATCTCGCCCGGGAAGTAGTGATTGAAGGCCAGCTTGTAGTCGGCCGCGTTCATGATGTCGTAGAAGGCGACGCGGTGCGACCAGGCCTTCTGGCTGTCCACGATCTTCTTGAAGACCGGATCCTTGGTCAGCCTGGCGAGCACGGTGTCCCAAGAGTCGAGCTCGGCCTTCAAGATTGAGACGTCGGTGCGGTAGACGTTGACCCCGTCCTCGTTGATGAGTTTTTGCAGGTCGCGCGAGTAGCGGTCCATCGCATAGCCGTAGTTGGCCGTGCTGGCCGCCTCGGCCGAATGCTCCAGGATCGCCTGATGCTCCTTCGGCAGGGCATCGAACTTGCCCTTGTTGAAGATGATCTCGAAGAACTCGGCGGCTTGGTGATAGCTGCTCAGGTGATAGAACTTGGAGACGTCCTGGGCGCCGAACTGGCTGTCGGCGGTCGGATTGTTGAACTCGAACGCCTCGATGACGCCCTTTTCCAGCGCCGGCATGATCTCGCCGCCGGGAAGCTGGGTCACCTTCAGGCCCATGCCCTGCATGATGTCGGTCGCCAGGCCCACCGTGCGGTACTTCAGGCCTTGCAGGTCGGCCATGCTCTTGATGTGCTTCTTGAACCAGCCGAGCGGCTGGGTCGGCATGGGCATGGCAAAGAAGCCGACCAGATTGAGCTTCAGGACGTTCTGCACCAGATCCCGGTACAGATCCTTGCCGCCACCATGTTGAATCCAGGCCAGGATCTGCGAGGCGTTGGCGCCGAACACCGGGCCCGTGCCGAACAGCGAGGCCGCCTTGTTCTTGCCGTACCAGTAGGCGGTCACCGTGTGCGCGCCGTCCAAGACACCGTCGTTGACCGCGTCTTGAACCTGGAACGCCTTGACCACCGCGCCCGATGGCAGATAGTCGATCTTGAGGCGGCCGCCGGACATCTTCTCGACGCGCTCCACATACTGCTTGGCCATGTCCGTGAACACGCTCTTGGCGCCCCACGAGCCCTGCATCTTGAGGGTCACCGTCTGGGCCCGCGAAACCTGGGGTGCCGCGATCAGCGCGCCGCCGCCGGCGACGGCGCCCGCCGCCGCGGTCAGAAACTTGCGGCGCGACGAAACGTCCCCGCGCTCGTTGGCGGCGACCTTCGATTTTGTCTTGGTTGTCATTGAATCGATCCTCCCATGTGTGTTGAACGCTCGTAATGCCGATCTTTCGTTTTGCGTTCCCCGCGTGTGCCAGCCGGGCCACCACGATCGGCGCGTCTGAGTCGGAGCGTGGACGAGCGCAACGGCTGCCAAATATACAAGGCGACACGGGCTTTTGGTAGGGGGCAGTTGGCTTTATTGCCGGCGGCGCGGGTTCGCGAGAAAAAATGGCGGTTATCAAAATGCTTGGCCCGGGAAACGCGGCCCCGCGCAGCTAAAGTTTGTGTGCTGATCGGTCTGTATTTTGAACCAATTACCCGCGCACTCGCGGCTTTTTTGCTCCGCCGGGGCGTGACGTAATATTGCGCCGCCCGTCCGGCCGGCTCAGGCGACCCGGTCGCGGGGCGCTTGCCCGGCGAAGAAGGCATCCAGGTTGTCTAGCGCCCGAAAGCCCATGGCATCGCGGGTTTCGTGGGTGGCGCTGCCGATGTGGGGCAACAGAAAGGCGTTCTCGATCTCGCGGAACGCCGGGTCGATCGCCGGCTCGTTCTTGAAGACGTCGAGCCCCGCGGCCGCCAGCTTGCCGGACCGCAAGGCGGCCATCAGGGCTGCTTCGTCGACGATCGCGCCGCGCGCCGTGTTGACCAGGATGGCGCCGTCGGGCATGAGCGCCAGGCGCGCCGCGTCGATCAGGTTCTCGGTCTCCGGCATCGCCGGGCAATGGAGCGACAGCACGTCGCAGTGGGGCAGAAGGTCCTCGACGGTCTCGTGCCAGATGGCGCCCGCCTCAGCATCTGGCTCAAGGCGCCGGCGATTGTGGTAGTGAATCCGCATGCCGAAGCCGCGCGCGCGCCTGGCCGTGACCTGGCCGACCCGGCCCATGCCGAGTACGCCGAAACGCTTGCCGGTGATCTGGGTGCCGACCATGAAGGCCGGGCTCCACGAGGTCCAGCGCCCGGCGCGGATCAGGCGTTCGCCTTC
>Ga0114931_10001036_pt1 | contig 35152 bp, 34 predicted proteins | sample 2SBtaG_FD_89579 | JGI IMG/M metagenome (GOLD analysis project Ga0114931, IMG submission 89579) | Deep subsurface microbial communities from Kolumbo volcano to uncover new lineages of life (NeLLi) - 2SBTROV14_V59a metaG | ecosystem: Environmental > Aquatic > Marine > Volcanic | place: Kolumbo... | reverse complement strand
TTAGGTAATATGAGTTCATTGGTCGAAATACAAACCAAAAATATGTTAATAATTTAGAATTTTTTGATTTTCTTTAATAATATCATCAATACTTCATATCATTCAATAAAATTTATTCCAATACATGTAAAATCAATTATAAAATTTCCCCATTTCAAACAAAAAATTGCACAAAAAACCAATGAATAATTCATCAGATAGAATTATACCCGATAATTACCATATAGTGATATAATGAGTGAAAATTTATCACTTGAGGAAAATGCCTTACAGGTATTAACCAAGACATCAGATATCATCTCAGATGAAATCAGCGATGAGACAAACCCAAAAGACCTGCAAAAGGCAATGGATGTATTTTCTGCCATATCAAAATATGATGCATTCTCACTGTTTGTCCTGGCAAAAGACGGGATAAAGTCAGATCTTGACATATTTGAAAAGATTGGCCTTACAAGAAAGCAGTACTATACCAGGCTAAAGCAGCTGCTTGATGCCAACCTCATTGAGAAAAAAGAAAACAAGTCTGAATACTACCATTCAGCATTTGGCAGCATGATATACCAAAATCATCTGGTGGGCGTTGTAAGTAATTTAAAAAAAACCAAGGAACTTGAGATAATAGATTCTCTGAAAAAAAATCCAAAGTTTACTAAAAATGACATTGATGAGTTTTTGGAAAAAATTGGCATATCTGATACCGTCGCGGGAACAGCAAATTTGAAACCACAGATAATTTACAAGAACAAAAATGCAACAACCATCACCACATCTTACAATGACATGGTATCAAAGATACTGGAAGTGGTGGCAATGGCACAAAAGGAGGTTCTATTAATATCAAGATTCTCAAATGACTTGATAATCAACGCAATGCTACGAAAGGCAGATGCGGGAGTAAAGATAAGAATACTTGCTGATGTTGACATGGTGGAAAACTATTTGGAATCAGCTGAAAAAGAAAAGATACAAGAACGGCAAAACAAGAAAGAGAGAACAGAGGTCGTTGCAAATCCGTTTTATCCATCCAAAATCAACAGGAGATATGTCACTACCCCATACTGCGCAATTCTGATAGACGGGGGAACATATGCAGGAATCGAGATGGTTGATGTCTCAAACCCAAGAAAGTTTAGCATGGCATCATTTACTGCAAATGATGAAGTGTTAGCTGCAAACATCAAAGACACATTCGAATCGTTGTGGAAGATATCTGAGGAGAATCCGCCGCAGACAGTTTCTACACCAGATATGAAAAAATCTATATGAGTTTAGATTTAATAAATAAAAATTTTAGGTGATTATCAATTATACCCCCAATTACATAATCTGTTAATAATGAAAATGTATTTGAATCTCTGTTGTTGTATCTCCATTCCCTCTCCTTGATGTACAACAAGAATTTATCAGTACTGATACCATGATATTTTGTTATTCTTTCTTTTGCAAAGCTCCAGAATACTTCAATTCCGTTGATGTGTACTTGCCGTTTGCAAATCTTTTCTGGTGATCTATTGACATGTGTCGGTAACCATAAAACATCAGAGAATCATAACACCCACTTGTCAGTGTATATGATGCTTCCCTTTCTGACCTTCTTGACTGTACTTGACAGCAATATTTTAGCTGAGACATTGTTTACAATCTGAACTGAGACCTTGCCTTTTCTTTCCAGTATTCGAAATACTACGGTCTTGTTTTTAGCCTATTTCCTATGATTTCCTTCCTTTTTCCTCCAAAATACGCCTAGTCAGATTGATTTCACCTTTAAGCTTCTGATCTGTCTTGGCAAGTTCATGAAGTATCGAAATCTCATGCAGTCAAATATGTTTAGTGCAGTTGGGTAGCTGACACTAGCTTCTCTTGCAGCTAATCTGGCATTAATTCCAAGATCAAATAGTTTAATGAGTGCAAACCATCTTACAAAATCCATACTAATTACATCAAACCATGTTTCACTAAATGGTCTGTAATCTGTTTGTACATTTTTTACATCTTAATTTTCCTCTTGTCATGATGTAATATTCTCTGTAGTTACATGATGAACAGCAAATGATTTTCTTTGTTTTGTATCGTTTATACAAAAATTCAAGCACTGTTGATCTGTCAGTTATTATTTTAGAAAATTCAAAATCAATTATTCTCATGAATAATTATGTAAAATTAGTTAGTGGTAATAGGTTTACAATCACCTTCCTCTATTATTGGCATTTAATATTTTGAATGTCTTGTATTGTAGGATTTTGTTTTGTCAAAGTCAGTATTTGTTCAAAATGTTCTTGAATATGATAACAGTTCAAAGTAATTTGTATTGGATCTGTATGAAGTACAACCAATTCAGATTTGACATTGTTTAAGCTGTACGAATAACGTATTTCTGAATCTTCAAAATATGAAACGCTAAAGGATAATGCCCAATTAGGGTAAACTTTTTGAAATTCTTTTACAATTTCCATAGAGTTTGTAGAAAGTAAAAGCTCTGTGAATTTATCTTGAGATATTTTAAAGTGTGCTAAAAAGATAATAATAATCATAATTACAATAACAATTGGGATTACGATATAGATTTTTTTCATGATGTATCTCTCATAGGATAAAATAAAAAAGATTTAGGTGAACATTATTGTCCAACCTGAACCAAATTGCTGTCCACCATTATAGAATGCATTAGTAGTTACTAGTACTATTTGATTCCAATTGATGTTATTACAAGTGATGTTTGACCAATTTCCAGATGCCGGGAATGTAAAAACGTAACAAGTAGTGTTTGAATCAACTAATTGATAATATGCACTAATATCATCATATGAGGTGCAATTACCAACTACACCTGTAGCTACTGTTGCAGGATAATCTGCAAAGTAATCCATAGTGGTACTACTTGCTGAGGATGTTCCAGAGGCAGAGGGATGTGCAAATTGAGTATTTGGGTTATCACAATCAGCGCTTCGAGTTTTTGTTAAACCAAAACTCACATTATGAGTATGAGAAACGGTTTGTATGCGACTCTCTTTGGATACTCCTTGTACTACTTCTGAATCTTCTATACTATTTTGAATATCGGCAATGATTTTTTGTGCTTGAGATTCTAATTTCTTGATCTGTATTGGATTATTCTCGTTAAGAATTGCTTCCTTTAGATCAATCAATTGACCAAATTTGTCAAGACGTTCAAGCTTCTTTATAGCTTGTTTATCTGATTTATCAGATTTTATTCTATCTTGTTCTTCAGCAAGATGTGCTCGTAGAAGATCAGCATTGAATGTGGCTCTCTCATCAGGGTTTACTTCTTGTGCTATTGCATAATTCATACCACCAAGTGGAAGAATCATTGCAGCAATCAAAGAAGCAAACAATATTGTTTTTGCATTTTTCGCAATCATTACTATCTCTGATATTGGTACTAGTATATAATTAGATCCTATATTAGATATAATTATATTATAATCTCTTTATTAGTCTATTAACTGTAAATATTATCATAATATAGTTAACATCTCAATATTGATCGCTAGTAAAACCTAAAACTTGTATTTATTCTAGATTATTTGATTTTGAATTGACAGAAACAATATTTTGCCATTTTATGGAAACTACCGAATAACTAAAACATTACAAAACATGATCAAAATCTAAATTGTTTATACAAACAATACTCCAACCAACAAAGACCCTTGAATTGCAAATACGCTATACCTCAAGGTCATTCTTGCTGTCTTTATCTTCTGTTTGAATTGGTGTTTGTCAGATACTTTTCTGATTTGAAATATGACCACTCCAATTGTTGCAATGCCTAAAACCATGCCTACAATATTTATTCCAACTAACAGATATGACAAGACCAGCATGGTTCCAATTATCCCTACAATAAAATACATCAACAGAAAGGTCTTCTTTACTCCAATCACAATTGGAATTGTCTTTCTGCCACCTTTCTTGTCGCCATAGAGATCTCCAATGTCACCAAGAGGTCCCAACACAAAATAAAACAAAAATGCAACTGCTGACGAAATCATTACTGGAAAAGACATCATTTCAAGACTAATATCATAAACAGATGATGCGTTTGCAGCAAAGAATCCCATCATAGACATTACAAACCCTCCAGCTGCAGTAACTACAGTCTTGATGACAAACATGTCTTTGAGATGTGTTTTTGGATGCGAATACGCAACTGCCAATATTGCAAAAACCACAGACATTACACCTGTCATAATTCCAATCGAAAATGCCATAATTGCAGATACGGTAAAACACACAACAGTACAATACAAAATGGCACGATACGAGACATCCTTTCTGTAGGAATTTTCATCACCAGAATAAAGAACGTCTCTCTTGTTTGCCTTGTCTGTCTTGTAATCCGTCAAATCATTGTAAAAGTATGTGGCAAGAGCAACAAGATAAGATGATGCCACCAGTCTAACCAAAACAGAAAAATCAGGCACCATACCCTCAGATGCAATAAGAAATGTCAACAAAGATGTTACTGCAAAGACATACACAATGGGGGAACGTGATCGTACCAGTCTGGAAACAACACGAGTCCCTTCGAACCAATCCTTATTACCAAAATGACTATATTTATTCCCAGGATCATTATTATTTCCCATAATTGGGTATTACTGTATTATTATTTCCCTATATTGGAGAATATAATAGCAAAGTACTAATGATTTGGAAATATATTGTATAATTTTGGGCAAAAATATAGTATTGTAACCCAAGATTAGTCTAATAATATAGAAATATCCAATACATGGTACTAGGATGTACTAGTATTGGATAATGGTAATAATTATGTACTAGTTTTAAGAGATCATACTCCTATCATGGTCAAGTATGTCTGGAGAAAAGTGGTGCCAAAGTGATCAGAGACAAGATGCATCAGATCAACATCAGGCTAAATGAAAAGAATTTTGATAGGCTAGACAAGATCTCACGTGAGTCAGGCCATAGTCCTAGCACCATGGGATCTAACATCATAAGCCAATGGGTAGATCTATATCACTGCAAGATACGCCGTGGCGATGTGATATTCTCAAAGCCAATATTGAAAAAACTGCTTGATGCACTTGACAGGTCATACATTGATGAGATATCTGAATACATGGCAGGCCACATAATCAAGGAGATAAAGATGCAGGAAGGGGATGTAAACTATGCCAGTCTGGTAGAGCACATTCTAAAATGGAACAAGGTAAACCATCTGCCGATAAACAAGATAAACAAGAATGCCAATGATTTGAATCAAGCAAATCTTGATGAAACAGAGATGTTTGTCTCACGCCACATGTTGGGCAGAAATTGGTCTGAGCTTGAATGCAAGACATACAAAAAGACATTTGAGAATATTGGGAGAACCATAGTATCCAGCGAATACGACGATGACACTTTTTCATTTGAGGTCATCAAGAGAAGGGAACTGGCAAGATAGATTTCAAGAATTAAAGACACGGGTCATAAAATAAAATATTTAAACAGAACATGTCATCACAAGACACATTATTTTAGATGCTAGGATTTGTAGAATCTGTAGGATTTGTAGAAATTCTAGAATTTCTAGCAAAAGTAACATGGGTGGTTATATGCAATTGGTATCATACTCTGTTACATGACAGATTCTCAAAACATCAAAACAAATCATACAATAAATAGAACAGAAAAATTACAATCATCATTACAAGACACATGTCTATGTAAAAACAAAAAACCTCAGTTAGTTACGACAGTTGAGGAAAGTGAAATCATCTGTAAGAACTGTGGAGTCGTGTTTGGGTTTGATGAGGAGGATAACAACAGTAACACCATTTCATACCAGCACATTACAAAATCTAAAATCAATCTATATCAAAAAAGACAAACAGGTGGAAATCCACATGATACAAAAAAGATTACACACATTTCTAATCTAAGACTGGAGAAAAATAATTCAGATATCCTTTCATTTGCAGACATTTGTGACAAGCTAAAACTGTCAGATGTCACATCTGAGAATTGTTGGAGGTCATACTGTGATTTAAAAAGACAGACAGGAAAACTTACCCGGGCAAAGGCAATATGTCTTGCCATTTACCAGACCTGTCGATTCCATCACATTCCATTTGATGAGGGCAACATCCGAGATATCGTCGGTCAAAGCCTAGGGGTCAAAAATTCACCCATGCTAAAAAATGTCATATTCAAGATACATTCAGACAGAAAATTCAATCTCAGCCAGAACAGTTCAAAAAAAGAGAGATTCTACATGAATCTGCATCTTTCTCAGGCACAAAAAGACCACAACATTGAAGACATCACCATATTGAGGCGGATTGCTGCAAGATATTGTGAAAATCTCATCTGCCCCCGCTTAAATAATAACGACTCGTCACAATTCATGAAAAATTCAGACTATAACGTATTGGCCAAAAGGGCAGTAAGACTTGCAATCCAGAGGTGTATAATACAATGATGAGAAATAATAGCATCCTCGAATCCAGAACCAAGGTAAAGATCTCAGAGATATTGTCCCCTGCAATAAGTGTCGGAATATCAACTACATCAAACATTGCAAAATTTGCAGAGATGGCAAGAGAGACACCTGAACTGCTTCCCACAATAAAGATAGGAAAGATTGATGATAAACTGTACGCAATTAATCACCATGATGTAATACTTGGATGCAGGCAAGCAGGTCAAAGTGTCATATCTGAAATCAATGCAGTGATCATTGATGGCTGCAACGGCTCGACTGATATCTTTCAGAAACATTTCATCGAAATTCTGGAAAACGAGTCCCTGAATTCTGCTGCAATATATGATGCGATATATTTCATGGAGGAAAAATTGCAGCTAGGAAAACCTGAAATACTAAAGATCTTACACATCAGTGGAACACCATTTGAGAAGATAATTCTTTCAAAAAGCATTGATTTTATCTCTGCTCGCTCCATTGAGCAGCTGCAACTAATTGTAAGGCAGTTGTCCCAGAGAAAAAACCTGATACCATCCCAGATATGCGTCCCGTTGTATGTCATCTCAAAGATTTCAAGACTGGAGAAAGAATCACACCAGCTGCAGCTGATATCTCAGATTCATGCAGACCTTGATGCTATGAGTGATGGAACATTTGCGTGGACTACACCTGAGCAGATTGATTTCATGATAAGATACATCAGACAGGATGCAACACATGAGGAGAACAACAGGGAAGAGTCAACAACTGGAATACCTACAAAGACTGAAGATGTTGGGAGAAAAGAAGAAGAGACGATACCAAAGAGACCAGAAAAAAAGGAAAGTAAAAAACAGGAAAATCAGCAGACACCAACAAAAGACAATCCAAGACAAAATCAGCAGGATGATGATTCTGACAAACCTCACGATGAAGAATTGGATCCTGAAACTCTTACAGTAAAAAAGTCAATACCCAACATGATAATAATTATTGATGAAAACACAGGAAAGCCCAAAATGCTCGTAAACAAGAGGACTGGTGCAGTATCAAAAATAATACCAACAGACAATCATTCCATCATAAAGACCGCATCGGTAGGCACAAAACCACTCTACTCCATACCTCTGGATGTGACAAAGCACCTGCAATTTGATGAATCCAAGATAAAACACAAGAACTTTGATACTCCGGGGCAGTTAATTGACGCACTGGAAACATTTCCAAAAGATGCACCATTATCAGTATTCTGGAGTGTTGCATGAATACATGAACAACTCAAGGCAGACATTAACAAATCAAAGGATAAAGGATTTCTTGCTGTACAAGAAAAAAATCCACAAAGATTCTACATGCTGCAAGATACTTGGTGTGTTGTATCCTGATGTAAAACTCTCAATCAGACAAATAACGTCACACATAGACAAGCCATACAGTTACGCAAAAAAGATAATCCTGCAGATGCACTCAGATGGATACCTGCACTGTAATAATTCTGATGGAAAAAAATACAACAGGAAATACTGCCTATCCCCCACAGGACGATGGTTTGCAGTATGTGTGCAGCTGGATTACATACCGTTTCAGTCACTGTTGATTTTATCCCAGACATATTGCAGGACAAGGAAAAACCCAAAAAGCAAGACAAACTTTTACATGATATCAAGGTTTAGAGGAATGTTTGACAAGTCATGTGACAAAGACATGTTATGTGCAAGTGCAGTATACTCAAACTCTAACATATCAAAATCCATAAAACAACTGACAGACAGAAACCTTGTCTATTTGGCAAACCCTGATTTTCTAAAGATTACTTTTGCAGTATTTGAGTTTCTTCAAAAGTATGATGAGGAGTTGATGTCGCTTGTGGAATGGTGCAACAAAGCATTTGAAAAATGCAAGGATGAATACCTGGAGAGTTTGGAGATTGGCAGAAAGAGAAAACATCTGTTTGAACTGACTGTTAATTCTTGAAAGGCCCACTCTGACTCCGTTTTACATGGAGTGAGACTGGTCCTCTTGAAATTTTGGTTTTATGAAAATCTGAATCATATATTGTGGATATAGAGACTCTAAGAATTTTACTTTTAGTGTCAATGTTGGGCATTGCTGGAATGCTTGATGTAAAGTCAAGAAAGATTCCCGATGTAATATGGCTGATTTTTGGTGGAAGTGGTGCAATATTGTACATCTGGGATTATAATGGAATGACTCCATACCATGTCATTACCATATTCACATCTGTCTTTGCAGGAATGATATTGTGGAGATGGAGAATTGCAGGACTAGCTGATACGTTTGCCGTTCTTGCAATGACAGTAATCCTGCCTATTCATTACGAGTTTGTAATGATGCCAGTAATGATTCTGGTGACATCATTTTTCCTAGTTGTGATTTTTGGTATGTTGTATAATGTGTCTCTGAACTTATCAGATGTCATTAGATCAAAAAAGACAGACATTTTCTCTGAGTTTTCAGAACCAAAACACAAAAAGATATTTGCATTTGTGGCAATTCACAGAAAAAGAAAATATGAAAAGTTTGTCATTCCAGCAGAAAATTCAATGAAGATAACACCACACGTCAAGTCATTTGTGTTTCTCTCATCTAGAAGAATAACACATAGACAGTTACTACAGTCAAATGAAATGTATGTGCAAAGTATTACGCCGCTAACAGCCTACATGTTTGGAGTTGCGATATTTTTGTTGTTGCCTGAAATTTTCAGTATGCTATTTTTGATTTAATAATTTGAGTTAATCTCTAATGGACAAGATTTTTTTACAACAACATAGCTGGCAGGATTGAAATATTTTCTGCGATTATTCTGGTATCAATTGCACATTAAATCTATTTTAACACAGTGGCATGATGGGGTTATTTTTTATATACATTGGATCGATGTTTTGCCTTTACCAACTGCAAAATCATTTTGTCATTAATGATGCTGACTATACCCCGATAAACTCCCACTCTAAACTTGTAATATGGCGAGTTTGTCATCTTGTCAAGTCTTTGATACGGATCATCCTGTGCAATCTCTTCTATCCTCAAGATGATTCTCTTGGCAACATCGTCTGGTAGTTTTGCAAGATCTCGCTCTGCCTTGGCAGTAAAGATTACAGTCCAGGCCATCACAGGCCGTATTTTGCTTTCATTTGTTCTAATGTCTTGAATTTGCCCTTTTTGATGTCTTTGATTGATTGCTCTATTTCTAAAATATCCTCCTTTGTGAGCAACTCTGCATCCTCTTCTGCCTGGGATTTTAAGATCCGATTAATCATGGTCTCAAAAGATTCCTGTTTGTGGTTCTTGAAGCGTTCCCATTCTTCTTTTGATTTTTTAGAGACTGCAATAGATGTCTGATCCATAGGCATATATGGATATCCATAGTATTTAATCATTCATGTCAATATTTGGTCTTTTATCAGAATTATTTATATCATTTTGATTTGGGAAAATTCTGGTCACTATCTAACATCCAAAAGCCAAACGGACAGCTTGACTCTGCAAGAGACTTTCTAGGGACAACTGACAGGTCAGATATTTCATGCTGTCAGGTAATCGTACCCATATCAATTGACGTCAGAAATGCCATCCAGTCAGCATCCAACATTCTTGGCATTCCATCAAAGAATCCCTACCACAACACAGTGCGCTCCTTTGAGGTATGGTGGGATGGCACAAAAAAGCAACTGCAGATAGTTTTGGCATCGCATTCCCCACAAGACCTGGAATCCTTCAAGACTGCATTTTCACAAATGTATCCCAATGCCACATATTCTCATCTAAATACAATTACACCACAATGGTATCTTCCTGTTATCTCCAAAGAGGATTACAAGATATTTGATGTATCGACTCATCACGGTCATTACAGTGCCATATTTGACAAATCAAATGCACATAACACCATCACCAGAGTTGCAAACACTATCCAGCTAGCCAAATATGCATGGATTCAGTTTGTGTTTGCATCATACAACTTTACCCCGTATCTCAAATTACACCACAACCAGCTAAACCACAAAATTAAATTCGTCAAAAGCAAAAAGTTTCGAAATTGGATTGACGAGATAAAAAATACAAAACCGTATGAGAACCCAGAAAACGGAATGGACTTTTACAATCATTACAGGATTTTACAATTAGACACATCTCAAAAGATGCAAAAGCCACATGTCATTATTAGCATCAGGGGTTTGTTGTCCTCATCTGAAGATAATAGTTTGGAATCGATTCCATTTGATGACATCAAGTCAGACTATGAGCATATTACATCATACACATATGATGTCTCAAGATTCTACAACCATACAAAACCAAAAAGAGCGGGCTCCCCAATCACGATATCTGGAGCAGAGAGACCATTTGAACGACAATCGTTATTTGAGTTGCGATTAATTCCTGCTGCAAAAAAGCTACTAGAGAATGCAATTAATGATTACTTTAACGTATCAAAATTAACAGGGGACTACAAGACAAGAAAGCCACTGCCATTTATGATACTAAACAACGACGAGATGTCACTGTTTGTACACCTGCCTGATCCAGTAACTACAAAGAACCTGCAGACATCAAGAAATGTCTCGCTGCCATCAAAGATAACATCAAAGGATGGATTCAATCTCGGATTCCTGCAGGAATCAAAAACTTTCAGCCAGTATGGCAAAATTGTAAAATCAACTGATGAGGGATGCTCAGTGATGTCACCTGTTGATTTCTCAAGGCATGGATATATAGTGGGCGGGACGGGCTCAGGCAAGACCACTTTACTTAGAATAATTGCAAAGCATCTGGAGACATCAAACCTCAATGGAGCATTTCCAAATTCCTTCATCTATTTGGATCCTAAAGGCGATGACTCGCTAAAGTTCATCGAGCAATGTGACATACACTCAATTGAGAATGGAAATGTACATTTTTTGGATCCAATGGAGACAGACTTTTCAATCAATCCATTGGAATTGCCAAAGTATAATCCAAAAGAAAGACAAGAGACAGTGTCACGATACGTTGGATATTTTATGGATATTCTAAAGGAATGGTATAATCAACAACAAAGCTTTGTGCAGATGGAGAGAATATTTCGCGTGTTGCTATTTTACATGTACCAGAACAATGATGCACCAACTTTTCTTGACATGTATGATATTATTATCAACATACAAGAAGAGCAAGAGAAATTCCTGCAGATAATGTTCAAGGCATTGGGGATGCCAGAGTCTGAAGCAATGAAGCAAGCTTTAACATCAATTGCAACACTGCGTCCTGAATCATTTGTGCCATTGCTAAACAGAGTCGAGCAGTTCGCAACTGATCCAATACTAAAAAAGGTATTCTGTGTCAGACATGGGACCGTAAAGTTTGAGGATCTGATAAAACCTCACCAGTATACAATAGTTAGGATATCATCATTGCATTTAGCACATCATGTACAGCCATTGGCAATACAGGCCTTTGTCATAAAGTTGTGGTTTACCATACAGGAAAGAGCAGCTAGAATCAAAAATGAGCAAGACAGAAACCATGTCATACTAGCTTTGGATGAATTCCAGATAGTATCAGATTTGCATGTGTTGCCAATGATATTGTCACAATCTAGATCATATCGATTGGGACTGTTACTGGCACACCAAACAACTGCGCAAATCTCTGATTCATTACTGGAGGAAATCACTGGAAACTGCGGAACCCAGATGGCAGGACGAATCTCAGGCAAGGACGCATCCAAATTGGCAAAAATATGGGATCCCAGATTCTCAAAGGAGATTACCCAGCAACTAGCCAGTCAGGAGGACTTTCACTGGACCATCAAGATGCGTGCAGTACCAGGCGAGGAGCAGCCAACTCCCTTACAGTTCTGGCTTCATCACCCTCCAGATATTAGTCAAGACAGACAGTTTCTGGATGATTTTATCTCAGAACAAAAGAGATTGTATGGCAGGTCTGAACCAAACCCCGATGAGAACGTGTCAATTCTTCATCAAACACAGATGTCAAAAAACAGATGGATGAGACACCTAACAGTGGAATTGCCAGAAAAGATACAGTGGCAAATCATGTTGTATTTGTGGACTGAAGGGACGCAACAGCTAGGCAAGATAACTGAGCATCTTCAAGCTACACAAAGAGACGATATCTCTGTAGTTTTGCATGATATGGTTCAGAAAGGAATGCTGGATACTATTAATGATTCTAGAAATACCAAGTATGCACTATCTGAAGAGACAATCAAGAAATATTTTACATTTGATGATACCAAAATTGGAACAGCTGATGATATTTCATACATTACAAAAAATGCAGTAGAATCCTATCTCAAAAAGGGATTGTTTGTAACAATGGCAGACCAGACAGTCAAAAAAGACGAGGACAGGACAGATCTCATAGCATACAGCTACGACAAGGACATGGCAATCTCAGTGGAGATAGAGTCGGCAAGCGAGCTGGCATCTCATCCCGAAGCTGTAAGAAAAAACATGGTAAAATGGAAAGAGATGGGGTTTGCTGCATATCACGGATGGTCATCTGATAAGAAAATTCAAGAGATAATGGAATCTCAAATAAATACAGAACAAAGAAAAAACGTGTTGGTGTTTGTTGTTTAGAGGTCCAAGCCATCCAGTGGGTTGGAGTTATTTTCCTTGTTTTCTGGTTTGATGATATCAGGTGATTCTTGTTGTGAGATATTTTTTGCCTTGTTTATCTCGCCTTTTGTCAGATGAATGTCATGCTTTTTCATAACGATTAGATCACCGACCAATTCAACATACAGCCTGTCATTTTGTGTTATGTTTAATTTTTTGATAATCTCTAGCGGAAGACTCAGGCAATAGCTTTTTCCGCCTTCCATCCAGATATTTCTGATACTTTTAGATGATTCTTCCATGAAATGGCAATCATTCTTTTTGATTTAACCACCTGATATTCCGGATATTCTAACTCCTGATATTCCGGAGAGATATCTTCCTGATATTCCTGATGTGTTTGGGGCTAATTACGCACGAAATTTGCCATTTTAGTCAAAATCTACTCAAAATTTCAAAGATTCGCAATATACTATAATCTATAAGATACAACTTAGATCTAATTTTTTTTCTGAATCTGACGATTTAATGAAATTAATTAATTCTAAAGAATCTATCTGAGTGTATTAATTCCATTGACTCTCCAATACCAAAATCTCTCACCTTAAATTCAATTGATACTCTATATGGTATGATAATTCTAATTCGGTGTTATTCCTGTAAGAAACTAACAAATGTAACTGACAGTAGCATAACAGAAAAGATGAGTACCTTTGAGTTTATGGATGTTCCATGTTCGTGGTGTAACAAAAACATGACACTCTCCGAATATGACATATTTCATAGTGGAGATCACCACACCATAGAAGACAAAATTTTAGAGGAATTTTTCCTGTATGGATTAGAGGGACTACCATTGAAGGAACTAAAAAGCCGCAAGGTGAGGTATTGGTAATTTTATTATTTTGAATCTACGATTCTGATATTGATTCTAACGAATCTATGATTATTGATTCTGTTGGATTCTCCTATAGAAAATTCCTTTGATCCTCCTAAAGAGGATCTAGCAGGTTAAATCAAATTGAATCATTACTCTACATGAAACAAGTAATAGTTGTTCCAATAGATGATCTTCCCAGCATGAATGACAAAATCAACAAGACAGTATTTGAATTGGAAAAGATCGGGGATAAAGTAATTGACATCAAACCATTCTGTTACTTTACTGACATACTTGTCATGATAATCTTTGAGTGTATATGTCCGGATGAATCCCTTCGAGATATGGTTTAAATTAAATTGATTGACATTATTTTATGACTGATGATGTTTTTTCTACAATGTTCACTTTTGTGGTCGCATTTACATTGGCCTGATTTTTTCAGAGAGATTACTATACCAAAAAAATTAAGAAATTAAAAAAAGATCAATATTGTTGTTAGTTTCTGAACTTTTCTTCTCTGTATGATTTACATTCAGATAACAATATCCCACCAATCTCATCTATACAGCAACCACATTGAAGTTCCATGGAACAGATTGGACTACAATTGATTAAACCATTGACATATGTTTTATGTTGACATGGAATGGATACGTAATTTACATAGTTACAGTACTGGAAATTCCTCAAAATGTAGATCCATGGGTTTGAATCCCAGTCATCAGTTGGCATCCCATTTTTTATCTCATCAAAGAGGCAATCATCAGAGCAGTGGGTAAGCTCAGGGTAGTCCATCTTTTTATCACAATTCTGACATCTCTCTCCCATAAATACAACTCAAGTGTTGTCAATCTTAAATGGTTCTATTGATTTCATAGGAAGAACTGTTGTTCCTGATTTCTTCTAATTTGTAAGTACTAAGATAGATCTTGTATGTACTCTGATTCTCTGAGCGGCATTCTCAACGTCTATTGTAGGTTTAACAGATATGAATAAGGAGTATCAATCAATTATAGCATATACAGCCATAGTTCACAAAACCCTGATATGTAAGTCCAGACTTTTTTGAGGTGACATATGACCACTTGGAACTGTAAGGACTGTGACATGCCCATGACTTTGGCTGAACACAACACTAGAAGTGTAAAATGTCCACACTGTGGCAAGACAATGAGGGAAATACTGGCTAAAGACCAGTAAAAAAATAGAACATCCTTTTCCAGATTAGAGTTTTTTCATTATGGTACTAGAATAACATATGTTAGTTTAGATGATATCTTGATGAATGATTTATCATTTCTACTATTGCTTTTATCAAATTATTCCAACACATAACATGTAAATACAAATACCCATACCTTGTCCCAAGTGTGAAGGAAAGATGCGCTGCATTTCATATGATGGTGTCACGTTACAAATTTTGAGAAAACGGAGCTGGCAGGTCTGCAAGACTTGTGATTTTGAGAGAAGCACTGATGAGTTTAAACGATTGCTTTGTTGTGTGTGAGGATTGACTTTGGCTTTTATTGTTTTGAATTATACCATTTCATGAGAATCAAATGCAAGAAATGCTCACACATCCAAGAGATAACCATAGATGCAATACTCTTTGATGATGAGGACGAGAAAGTTTTTGTCAGTTACCTGGCAGCAGAGATGGCAAAATCTGAAGATAATACAACAGAACAAAAATAGTATTTTTTGCTTTTATGAAAAATTTTCATTGCCATTTAATGGAGAAGTCATCCAAAGAATCTTCTTGCAACATCTCAAAGAATGCCCATTGTGGCAAAGTAATCACTGATGAATATGCGGGGGAATTGATCTGCGGCAAATGCGGTGTCGTACTGGAAGAAAAGACTCTGTCATACAGACAAGAGCCAACAAAAAATGACTCCAATGAAATGTCATCTCACATGATGATGACTATGGATACAAAATACATCGGTTTATCCACTATCATTGGTAACCAAAAGTTATTTGGAATCAAAGACCACACAGGAAAGGCAATACCTAAGATAACCCAAGACTCGCTAAACAGGCTGTACAATTCAGGCAACATCCAAATGACGGGCTGCCAAAAATCCCAGAAAAGCATTGTTTCAGGCATGGTAAAACTGGACGGACTGGTACATAAGCTTAGTCTTTCAGAGAATGTCTCCCAGGAGACTGCCAGACTTTACAAGAAGGCACATGCTGCAAAGATTGTCAGTGGCAGAAGCATCATTGGAGTAATGTCTGCCTGTCTTTATTATTCGTGCAAGAAATTAGACATTCCAAGGGACATGACAGAAATTTGTAATGCTGCCAACATAAAGAAAAATGTTCTATTTTCATGCTACCGAACAATAGTTGATTCAATGGAATTGTATTGCTCTGAAAAAAATCATGATGATGATAAAAAAAATAGTAGAAGATGTGCCAATGATAATACCATCACAAAGCAGAGACACATAAAATGCATCCCAAAGATCATCTCCAAACTTGGTCTAACTCAGAGAATATCCAGACAAGCTGCAAATCTTATTTTGCTGCAAGATGATTATTTTCTTTCAGGTAAGAATCCCAATGCAGTTGCAGCGACTGCCATTTACATTACATGCAATCATGACAAAAAATACCATTCCATAACTCAAAGAGAGATATCTGAGGCTTCAGGAATCACTGCAGTGTCAATCAGAAATATCTCAAAGAAAATAATGATGGAATAATAGTTTCTGCCTTTTAAAAAAACCAAATATTGTTTTTTGTGAAATCCAGAGTCATTCTAGTTGTGCTGTTGATCATTCTTGGCACGTTTGTCGTTCCATTAAACAACAGCAACTATTCGTATGGAGACTCCGTATTGTTGTATACAGTTCACCAGGTAGCTGGAAGTGGCGATGTGAATACTGATACCCTGAGAAAAGATAGATGCTTTGTCCACGTAAAAATTGATGTGTATTCAGCACATCATGATTCATTTCACCGTAACAATCCTGACAAGACATTCTATCCGGGAGACGCATTTGACTATACCACCACAACATGGAAGGATGGATGCGGTTCCTTTTGGCAGCCATGTCCAATACAATCAACTCCAAACAATTCTGTTCCAAACGGTCCTAACTGTATCAAGGGAGTCACATATGGCAGCTCGTCAGATTCCGGAACTGGGGTGATAACACCAGACTATACTGCAGGCTTAGTATCCTTGTCAAAAAAGGCAATAGCAGAACAGTATGTCTGTCATAAAACAGATTCTGGATGGAGCTGCAGCTGGAATACAGTATCTGCAGGGGCAACACAGGCAGTACCGATGAGACTGCCAAACATGACTGTAGACATGTGGACAGTGGGAGAAGAGTTTACTGAAAGTGCAGGATATACATCAAGGAATCTTGATGAGTCATACTATGTATGGGATGCAATCAACGTGGTTCACAATCCGATATACCTGTTTAAAAATGACAGGGTCGGAACCATCTTCGTGGAGTATGAAAAGATTCATGATCCTCTAGTTTTAGAAGATGAATTCTTTTGTGATGTATCTCTTTGTGTCAATACGATGGAAATTCCGGGATTTCTTCCGTGGACTGGAACCTTTGATTATGGAGGGGGCAATACCGTGTTTAATGCAACTAGTCTAGATGACATTGGGGAACACGAGATAAAATACATTGCAAGACTATACAACATTGTTCCGCAGATAGACGAGTTTACTCAGACCATTGATGAGTTGGTAGTGGAATACGAACCAATCTATGAGAGTTACGTGTATCCAGTTTTGCAAGATGACGGAAAGGTTGCATTTGATGACAGGATAGGATATGCACTACACTATTTTGGAAACGAAAGCACTGATGCAAACCCAGATGATGAGATTGGCATCCATGAGGACCGTCGTTCCAAGATTAATGATTATTTCTATTCAACTTGGGGTACAGATCCTTGGGAGTTTGACTTTATTGACGGAACCACGCCAATTGTAACAGACTATTCAGAGGACATCCAGTTGACATGGGATGAGGCACATGATGTGGGGATTATCACAAACGAGGTTCCTGTTGGAAAATCAGTCGAGATAGAAGACGAGTTGATACCAACTGAATTTCCAAGTATAATTCCATATGAGGTAGGAGAGCATGGTACTGCCAATTTTTTGAAGGCAGGATACGGTAAGGTAAAGTTCAGCTATGACGGAATACTGGATGTCGTGATGGATCCAGTGTTAAAGATTCCAAGATACGAGAATGCTACGGTGTACAACACGTTGGAATCTGTAAATTTTGCAGGACATGACACATCATTTCTTACATTTGATGAATACATGTATCCTGAATCATTTTTCCATAATACGGTAAACGTACTGGCAGTAGATTCAGATGGCATGCAGGATAACTCCACTAATCTTTCAATTACTTTAATTCCAAGAGAAGAGATTGCAGGCACTACTTACTTGGACCAGTATGTGCATGACAAAGTCATCTTTGATACAGACGATGACGGCTTTGCGCAAATAATAACAGGACTTGACATGGAGGGAAATGACATTGTCATAGTTAATGGCCATGACATCCATCCACTGGACAATCTTACAATAGAAGGAACGGGAAGCATATCACTTGAAAAGACCAGGCGTGTGCTATCATCATTTACACAGTATGACACTACAGTTGACCAGACATTTGATCCAAATGAGATAACTGACATCTCAAACAAGTATCTATTAGACACTGAGGATGGCATACTTCCTATTCCATTGACCACTGGACTTGATGCATTATCCCCATATTCAATATCAATTACTGCAGATAACGGCTCTGTAGAATCTACAAATGAGTTTGACCATATCTGGTATGATTTCTCAATTGATTATTCCTATCAGCTAAACATGGATGACTCCAACGTGCTCAACATGCAAAGAGATCCTGCAAACATGAAGGTGCTCAAATATTTCTATGATGAGAACTTTGGTGTACTGGAATCATTGTCAGTAAATGGCATTCCATATGATGAACTACCCGAATGCTTTGGAGTAAAATCAAGTGGTGCATGTTACATTTCAGTGCCACAGGATCAACAACTAGGGGAGCTTGAAATTATTGGAGTAAACATGTGGGGAGGAGAATCAACAGTAACACTTTCAGAGATTACTCCGGAACAACTAAACCCTGTATCACCTGACCCCATCAATTCCATATTCAATCTGACACTGTTTGACTTTGTGTCGATTCTTTTGGTATTAACCATGATAGCATACATCCTGTATAGAACAGTACGTTGGTACTTTAGGACAATGCTGCAATAGAATGTCTTTTTTGCTCTTTTATGGAATTTACATTTATTTTTTGTGAGAAAAACAATCCGATTGCAACACAGGGAATATGCCAGTTACAACAAAGTGACAAAGTACAGACAATGCAGAATCAACATTACACAGAGAATAATCAAAAAAGTAGGATGGGGAAAAGAAAACAAAATTACAATGTCTATAGAATCAAGAAACGGCAAAAAAATAATATCGCTAAAAATCATAGACTAGTAGTGTTGTTACTGTTGGTTTTTGCCTTTATACAAACCAAACATGAGTTTTTGTGAAATGTCTAACTGTATTTGCAATAATAACAATGATGATGATGATTGGATCAATAATGATTATTCCAAGTTCCTATGCAATTATTTCTACATCTTCTTCTGGTGCAGACTATAGCGAGCAAGTCTCATGGCAGCAAGATCACATGTGGCATCTTGGAAAGAATCTCTCAGTTGGGGACTCTTACACATACAAGATTTGTGATCCTGATGCAATCCAGACTTCAGCTGCAAACTATCACTATTTCACCCAAGGAAATGAGGACCATAATTCCAGTGTGTGCTATATCATAAAACTTGATTTTGTCAACCTGTTAAACTCTGATGAGAATCAGATTAGCAGTAATGTTTGGGTGGTACAGGCTGCAATTAGTGATGTTGCAGACAGTGGAGATGTAAGATATTCTGTGTTTCACATTGACACACAGACATTTGAGGTAAGATCAGCTGATACAATCCATCCTGATACCATAAAATACACTGATTCACTGCAAAAAACTCTGTTCTCAATTCACAAGTATACTGCTCAAGAGTCACAGTTGTTGCAGATAGGTGCAGTATGGGGTGAGGTGACTGAAGCACTTTATGAAAAAGGAACAAACCCGCACATGACAGTAATCGATAACAACCAGGAATATTCTGTAATTCAAAACAATGTCAATCAGTTTAACCATCAGAACGTTCCAGTTGAAAGAAACATTGCAGATGTATTTCAGGTGGGATATGAGATTGACATTGTTGATCCTTTCATGATATCTGATGATGATAAGAAAAACAAGACAGATGAGGAGGACAATAACAATAATGTAACAAATTCCTTTTTGATATCATCTGACTTGCCGTTTCCGTTATCTGCTACATCTTACAGCCCAGTCCATGTCATACAACCTCAAAAGCAATTTGAGTTTGAATTGGTATCATTTCTGACTAACAACAAGAACGTTGACTTTGAAATAAAGAAGCCTGTATTTGAAGAACCTAAAGATGATGTTTCTGAATTGTTAACAGATAGAGGAATCATTGAATTGACCTTTCCAGATGATGTGATTCCAGATGACGATGACATGGAAATCATTTCAGAGGATGAGATTGACAATGATGTTGTTTCCAAAGATGACGACATCATAGAAATTATTTCAGACGAAGAAGATGTTATAGAAATTATTTCAGTTGACGACATCGAAGTCAGTGATGATAGTATAGCTCATGCCAAGATCGGTGGGCTTGTAATATTGCTGGTTGTAATGATTGCAGGATTTGTGGTCTTTAAGAAACTCAGGGAAGGAAAACTAAGAATGAATTCCATGAAAAAGACTCTAAAGAAAACGAAGATCGTAAAAAAGAAGACCATCATATCCTTTGAGGAAAAACTACACATTGACATCAAGACATTAACTGATGATGATGTCTAGAATTTTCAGAATAATCTTTCTTCCTTTTATACAAATGACACATCATTATTCATGAGTACTAGAACAATCGAATTGGTAACATTTGAAAATGATTCGGTACTAAACCAAAAGTCAATCTCACTTCCCATAGGTAAGGTATCAATCAGACAGACTGCGATACTGTTCTCTGGAATACTAGTTACGTTTCTAGTTTTTATGACAATGGATAATCTTGTCATATCTGGTCTGGTGTTTGCCGTTTTTCTGGGAATTGGATTAATAGGAACAAGGGTGATGACTGCAGATCAGATGATAAAGAGCCACTTGAGGATGCTGATAAGGGGAACATCACTTGAGCAAAAACCCCAATACATGGAAAAACCAAAGAAAAAACAGCAACAACAACAGGCTGGCAATGAAAAATCCAATCCAAATCAAAATGAACAACAAAAAAACAACAACGGACTGGTAAATCAGGTCCTTTCCCAGATTGAATCACTCTACAAGAAAAAAGAGGATGTAACTGCAAACGCAAAAAAAGAATTCAAATTAATCGATGACAAAATAGAGAACAATAATAAAAAATTCTCTGCAAGCATTGAATTGACTGATCAAAACATTATACATGTCACATCAAAAAGTAATAATGATGGTTCTGCCAAACCATTACCATCTACTGAAAAGAAAAAAAATAATGATCTTGTAGATAGTCTGATAAGTAAACTCTCAAAAAAAGAAAAACCTGAATTGGATTCAATAAAAGATCACATCACAATATCACTTGATGGCAAACCCATAGATGAATCAAATGGAATGATAATAAAATCAAAAGAGTCTCTCTCACTATTACTGGAAGACAACCAGCAATATGCCATTACAACAACTGCAGATGATGAAACTCCTGAGACGTTACAGGACTAAATCTATTTTTTCTGCCTTTTAAACAAACCAAGATAACTATTCAATGATTAGAAAAAAGGACGGTGAGCTGAAGGAAGGTGAATCCATTGGTGGCTTTTTCATAAAGCTGGTAGTGGCCCTTGTGGCAGTAATCATCGTTGCAACCATTGTACCTGATGTACTTGGTGTCAACGTGCAAGAACTATGTATCGTAGATGGCAGCATCTTGGGTGGAATAACTGCAAACCATTGTGGTGACGCTTCTGTGTTCCTCACTGATGCAGTTAAGACCATAATTGGAGACGGCTATAGTTTCTTGCTTGTGGGAATTGCACTTGCGTTCATCGGTATTGGCGCATACAAAGGAGTCACCTACAAGGTTCTACCTTCTGTATTGCCACTAGGCTCTGCAAGAACAAAAAGTATAGCAGCAGAATAAGAAAACGACAAAATGAATAACAAGACAGACTGTAAGAAAAAATATCAGAGGATTCTTCTAGTCTTGTTTTATTCGTTTTTGTTTTCTCCACTCTTTTTTTATTTATGGTTATTTGATAGACCGGAACTGTCTTTTTGGGGAGTTGTAATTCCATTGTATTGTTTTTGGATTTTGTTTATGTCCCTTGACATGAGAATTACATTGTCACTCAAGCACTTGATTTTACAATATGAGGCAAACCCGATATTTAGAACACTTTATGCAAAATACAAAACACCAGTTGCAGTATTCATACAGTTACTTATAGAGTCATTATTCGTTTTTGTGCTGCCTTCTCTAATGTTTCCAAGGGGTTTTGAAGTGAAACTATTTTTTGACTATCAGAGCTCTGCAATCTTTGCAGGAATTGTTGGTGTGATACATTTGATTGCATGGTTCAATAACAGAAAAAATATCAAAGAGATTTTAGAGGATCAAAAGTTCAGATGAATCATCAATCTTTATTGAATTTTAGTTTAGTTCTTCTTCCATAGTGAAACCATGTCACAAAAATACAGGTGCCTAAATGAAATCAACGCTACTATAACATGAGACATTTATGATGACATGAACTGGTATTGTTATTTTGTATTAAGGTAAAAAGTATCAGAATCACTTTCAATGTTTTTCCCTTTTATACAAATGATTCATCATGAATCGTGAAATCAATCTCATTTAGAAAAAAACCTAAAGCAACTGCTAATTACTCCACTGCAAAACAACAGATAACATCATCATCAAAGAAAAAACATCCAACTAACTTTGCTTTCAGTTATTCCATAATCCCAACTAATTTTATCAATTTATCAGAAGAATCCCAAGTCCAGAAGCTCGGCCAGTTCTTTGACATTCTAAATGTCATTGATGATAGAATAAAAATCACCATGTCAAGAAGAATCATACCAATAACAGTAGAGGGTCAGATTCAGCAGATGCCTGTAATGCAGGTACACATAGAGTCCCATTCACCATTAGCTGACACATTGGAGCAAAACAGAATTGAATACATCTCTGGTGTAAAGCCTCCTGAGTTTAGGATAAAAAAAGAGCATTACTCCATGATGGAGTTGGAATTGGTATCTGAACAAAATAATTCACAGGAACTTTATTCAAAAACATTTACACTTGACGGGATACCTGCAACCTTGCCATATGCGTGGATCACCCGAATCTTTGATATCTGCTCGCAGATTCAAATCTGGATTAATCCCCTTGAAAAGGATGAAGCCATAACACGGATGGTCAGATTCAAGGATATCATATACGATGATGCAAAAAACAACAGAATAACATCTGAGCTATTCAAGAGAGCAGACGACATTGAAAACTCGCTCAGGCGTGATACAACCAGGCTTTACGAGGTAATTGTGAATTGTACCATAGTTGGGAATGACAGAAAATCCCTCAAAGAAAATACAAAGACATTCAAGAAACACATCAAGAGGTATGGCGGTCATTTTGGCGCCGTGTCATCCAAGCAGGCAGCAATGCTGTTTGAGGGGTTTGGAAAAAAGATAACCTTTGACAGGGGTTCCTGTGCAATTCTGTACTCGTTTGCATCAGCTGACATGCTTGAGATTCCAGACGGCATCCCGTTGGGAATCAACATGGATTCCAAGGGACCGATAATATTTGACATTGGAAAAAGAACAAACTACAACATTGCAGTTATTGGAAAGTCAGGTTCCGGTAAATCATTTACTGTCAAGATTCTGCTAAACAGACTGACAAAAAAGTTTCCTGACTCGCATGTCTATGTGGTGGATCCAATGGGCGAATACTCCAAGATTGCAGACTTTTTTGGAATGGATGTGTTATACCTCAAGGATGAATCAGATCCACTTGGTTTGGATCCCTTTGTATTGCTGGATCCTTTAGATGCAGCAGACATTCTAGCTGAAATCACAAATGCACCTGGTGATGTCAAAAGACAGTTCCAAACATACTGTGGTAAATCTAAATCCTTTGAGGAATTCTATGACATGATCCCAAAAGAATATCAAAATAGTCTGATCAACCTAAAAAAAGGTCCACTTTCTAGAATAATTCAAGGCAAACCCAAACTCAACACCCAGAAAAAAGTAATAATGTCAATGTAGGGGGCAACCGGTTCTGAAACTGAGCAGATGATTCTGTTGTTACTACTAAACAAGATATTCAAGATATGCAATGACTTGTCTGCAAGGACAAGAAAGATCATTTTGGTAGATGAGGCATGGATGCTATTAAGAATGAAAAATGCTGCAAAGTATGTCAACATGATTGTACGAATGGGAAGAAAACTCAACATCACGTTTATCTTCATTTCACAAAGACTCGAGGATATTTCAAAGGAAGATGATTCAGGTATTGGCAAAATAATTGACAACATGGAGACCAAGATAATTTTGGGACTAGAAGAGCAGGCAGCTGAAACTGCAAGAACCGTTCTCAGGTTATCTGATTCAGAAACAAACAAAATCAGGGCATTTAATGCGGGACACGCCTTGTTTTTTACTAAAAACCACAGAATTCATGCAAAATTTGAGCCCACTCCACAGGAAAAAGAGATGTTTGATACAAGGCCACTGGAATAATCTGGAAAAATATAGATTCAAACAAAAAGAGATAATTTGACAAAAACTACTAGAATTTCTCACACTTTGTTCTTAAACAAATTATGTAATTTATGATTATGCAGGAGAATGCAGGAAGAGTTATTTGCAGGAGAATGCAGGATGATTCATTGATTAAAATTGTCTTTATGTGCAGAAATATTTCACTACTGAATCTAATAACATGTCAAAAATATAGTTTGCAGGAGAATGCAGGATAAATGTTAATACAAGAAAGAATTCTTGATTCACGAAATATCAAGCGTCAAAAAGATGCTAAATACATTGTAAGTTATGGTGGAGGGATAAACTCTACTGCACTGATTGTATTTTTAGCCAAAAATAAATTCCCACTTGATTATGTAGTTTTTTCTGATACTGGTGATGAAATGCCTGAAACTTATGAATATCTAGATGTTATGGAGAGGTATCTCAAAAGACGAGACATTCCATTTGAAATTGTAAAGAACAGAAGAAAGGAAGCATTATCAGATAAATGCCTTAGACGTGAAGTAATTCCATCTCAAGTATGGAGATGGTGTACAAGAGACTTCAAAGTGTTGCCAATTCATGCATTTTATCGTAAACTGCAATCACATGTGTATCAATACATGGGAATTGATTATGGTGAAGTACACAGAATGAAACCTGCCAAAGTAGATTATGTTACTAACCTCTATCCGTTAATTGATTACAAGATTAATCGTGATGAGTGTGTAAAACTAATCAAAAATGCAAGACTGCCAATCCCAGTAAAGAGTGGATGTTATTTCTGTCCATATAATAACATGGATAGATGGGTTGAGATTCATCAAAAACATCCTGATCTATTCAAATACTCTATGAAAATAGAAGAATCAGGTAAACATTTTGAGACTCAAAGACTTGCTCCTAAGGGATATTCCCTTAGGGAGATTGATAAAATGATGAAAAAGAAAAAGAAATTACCCATGGTGGAAGTTGATAGTCCATGTGGTAGTGAATGCATGATTTAACTAAATGTAGTTTTAGTAATACTGTGTGGAACAAATTGATTGCCCTCTTTGTAATAAACAAATTTCTGATTTATTAAAACATCTTAGATTTAGTCATAAAATTAAGAATGATAAAGAATTTGATAGAGAAGTTAAACATAAAGAAACCATAAAAAAATCACAAGAGGAATTTTCGGCATATGTTGAAGAAATTAAATATAAAAAGAAAAAAAATGAAATTACTGATGAAGGATACAGAGAATTAATTACTGAGTGGATAAATCAACATAAGAAGAGATAAAGAATATGCAAATAGATATCAAAAAATTCGTACCCAATCTCAAATTATCCTTAATTGATGTTGCAGCAGACAATGTACGAAAAACTGGATTGGAAAAAGGTTTAGATGAATTAATTGATAGTATAGATAGATTTGGGCTATTACAACCAATAACAGTTTTTCCAAAGGATGGACGGTACAAAGTTCTTGTAGGTCAGAGAAGGTTTCTAGCATGCAACAAATTACAATGGACTGAAATTCCAGCTTTTATTATAGGTAATCTGAGTTCAAAAACAAAAGTAATTGTATCATATAGTGAAAATGCACACAGACAACAGTTACCATATGAAGACAGTGTTCAAGCATGCAACAAATTATTTGATCAGTATACTGGTAGTAAAAAAGATAGAATTGAGAAAATCCAACGTGATCTTGGCATTTCCAAATATCAAATTTCCAAATTTCTGGCTCATGTTATAGTTCCTCCAGAAGTACGACGAATGATATCTGAAAAAACAATTTCAGAAGATCTTGCATATAGAATAACAGCTACAAATTTTCCAAATACGTCAAAAATTATTGAAATAGCAAAAAAGGCACCAAGAATGACAAAAGCTGAATCACAAAGAACTGTTGAATTTGGAAAAAACAATCCTAAAGCTTCTGTAAAAGAAATTTTAGATTATGCAAGAAAACCTCCAACTCTAATCAAATTCATCATTCATCTTGAACCCGATACAATGGAAATAATGAAAAAAGTTTCTAAAAAACGACGTATGAGTATTGAGACTTTTGTGAAAGATGCCATAGAGCGTTCAATCGAGGAAACATAATATGAAAAATGAAAATGCTGTTCTGGCTAATTTATTTACTAATCTAAAAGGAAGTAAACAAAAAAATGATGACTGGATTACTATTGCAAAAACATGTCAAAAAATACTCAAAAATAACAATAATGATCGAAAAGTAACTGCACAAAAACTTGGAGTATCTCCAGAGCTAATTCGTTCGATTGTTAGTTTATTGAAATTACCAGATCCAGTTCAACAACTTATCAAAGACAGAAAAATTTTGTTGGATGCTGCACAACGTATTAACACAATAAAAATCCCTGAAAAAAAGAAACGTGAAAGTAAACAAATTCAAGTTGCACAAATAATAGTAAATTTACCATCTCATGAACAACGAGAAATTATTCAGTTTGCAAAAAAATTTCCAGATTCAGATATTAAAAATTATAAAAAAAGAGTTATGACTCCTAGAGAAACCAAAAATATGCATGTGTTGGTAGTTACTTTGGAGGAAAATCCTTACAAAATACTGCAAAAGAAAGCAAAACAAAAGAAAGTATCTACAGAATCATTAGTTCAAAAAATTATTCTCGGTTGGACGGAGGGCAGTCGTAAATGACATTAATAATTGCTGCACAGGGCAAAGATTTTCTTATTTTAGGTGCAGATAGCAGAGGCACTATTGAGGATATTGCTAAAAATAGGTTACAAATTAACATGATGACAAAATTGTATGAAATAACAAATCGTACTGGAGTTTTAGTTGCAGGTGCAGGGGATCAAGCAATATATCTTATTGATAAATTTAAAAAACAAATTAAAACCCCTGATGAAGATGTAACAAAAACTACTGAAGCATTAATAAAATTTTGTAGAGATGAATTCAAGAAAACAAAAGATGTTCCAGTCTTAGATTTACCTGCATTTACGTTTATTATTGCAGGTCTAGATAAGATTGGCGGTATCTTTGTCCCATATTGTAATTATTTACATAGTTATTCAGGATTCATACCTGGAATTGCAAAACATGGATACGTCATTAAAGGTAAACCTCTGATTGCAGAATATTTATTTACAAAACATTATGATGAAGAAAAATCTGTCAATGATATGTGTGAACTAGTAGCATTATCCATTAGTGACACAATTAGTGTTGATGGAGATGTGGGAGGACAAATACAAATGGCAATAATTGACAGAGATGGATTTCGAGAATATTCAGAAAATGATGTAGAAAGTTTCATTCAAAAAAATACAGATGATTAATTACAAATAATTTTAATCAAATTTTCTAGATAATTTTTCACAATTATTCATCCCCTTCTCCTTTGATCGACCAAACTTGAATTGTACCTCTCTTATTTTGAAAATTCATTTCTAATTTATCCAAAATTTCTTTCCTTTTAAACAAACAACTCATTATTTTTTGTGAAGTTTGATTTTCGTTCATCACATGATGGTTTTGTCTTTTCAATCCCATTAATGATTGGAATTGCATTTATCATATTTGCAGCATTAATTGGAATCTCTCAGGGATTTGTAGAGGTGGGCGGTCTGCTAGTACCCGAATTACTCACTGACATGCCTACCTTCTTTGACTATGATGAAATAACAGGCGACATGATACTTGATGGTGATGGCAATCCCGCAGCAAACGAAAGAATTGATCTCTACTGGCTATTAGTATCAATTTCTGTAATTATTTTAGTTGCAGTTGCAATGGTTGCTGTTTTGGGTTATGTCTTTGAGATAGTAAGATGGATTCATCCCGGTACTGCAATTGGAATAATCAAAAAGATCGTCTTGTTTCTAATTGTCTTTTTGGTCTTTCCGTTTATCTGGGACATTTACGCAATAATCATTGAAAACTTTTCATTGTTTTTATTGGATCCATTTGGAACAGGTGATGATCCTGCAGACAGAACATTGGAGTTGTGGCGTGCAATGGGAAGTGTAATCCCAGTTGACATCTTTGATCTTGATGCATGGGCCTCGGCATTTACAGATCCTGGTGCATTTGCACAGGGAATGATGAAGGATGTGTTTCTGGCATTATTCAAGGGATTTGCAGTAATGTTCATGACTGCAATGATGTTCATCATTAGTACAATCAGGGTATTACTTACGATGATTATTGCAATGTCAATTCCGTTGTTACTCACATTGAGTCTGATTCCAATGTTCAGATCAGTCAAGGACATGCTTGTAAAGAATCTGATTGGGTTGAGTATTGCACCAATATTTTCAGCACTCGTATTGACTACTGGATTAGCATACTTGGATTCCACTACTTTGCCTGCAATGCAAGACTGGTTTGCGTCCCTTGCAGTAGGATTTCTGGCAGTATTTTTTCCTGTGATGTTGGCACCAATGCTGGGAAACATTGTGACACAGGTAGGACAGATGATGTCTACTGCAATAATGGCTGGAAGCATAGTTGGAGGAATGGCAGGACAGAGTGCACTAGGTGGTGTTGCAAAAGCAATGAGCGGTTCAGCAGGATCTGCCGCTGCTATGGCAGGTATGAGTGGAGCTTCTGCAGCAGCATCGGGACTTGGAAGAGGATTAGGAGATAGAGGCTCTGGTGTAAAACCACCAATATCTTCTCAAGAACTTGGAATGGCAGGAATGGGTGGTACTGCTATGAATACCAAAATGGGCAGCAGTCATCAAAATGGTTCTCCAATGGCATTCAATGACGGTATGGTACAACAAGCCGGAATGATAGAGCAGACACCACTTTCATTTGGTGAAAAATTAAAGATTGGAGCAAAAGGTGCGTTTCATGGAGGAAGTGCAGGTCTTGCAGCTGGAAGTCTTAGGGCAGCAGGCCATGCAATGAATGTGGATCAGGCAGTAAATCCAATGGTTCATGATATTCAAAATGCTGGGATGAATAAGGCATTACAAGTAGGACAAATAGGAGCTGCAAACCATTCCATCAGGGACATTGGTAATTCTATGGCTGCAATGGAGCCACCCAGAATCAATGTGATAACAGAGACTGCAGTAATGCCAGGTAACATTCCAAATGCCACCCATATGATAAATCCAGGGGATTCAATAAACAACATGGAATCAATAAACAGAGGACATCAAATATTTGATAATTTACAAAACCAACAAGAATTCCTAAACATTCAGAGACAAAATGTTGCACAATATGAAAACTTGACACCTCAAATCAAACATCAAGTTGACACTACACTTATGGAACAATTACAAAATCATCCAGCAAGTGCAGGAAAGATAGTTGATTTTGCTAGAGGATCAAAGTTGGTGACATCACAGATTAATGAACTATGATAATAATTTTAGAATATTCGAAAGAATTCTGTGATTAAATAATTTGAGTTGTTTGATGTTGATTCCAAATTAAAAATAACCTTGTTGGCTTGTTATTCTGTCATTATCAAGACTTAGGATGTGCCTAACCTAAAAAGACACTGTAATAGTTTTAGATCGAGAGTATTTGATTTTAACAGAGCGTATCTAAAGATAACAAATAATTTAGGTAATTAATTTCTCGGAATAATTACTATATCTAATGTCTGGGGTTGACTATAATCTGTAACTGGGAATCCTGCTGGGAGTTCACCTTTTCCCAAAATATTAAATTTCACAACATGTGGTTCCATAGATTTAATTGTGATTGGAATATTACTTGTTCCTGCAGCAGTATGGATTCTATTTTCTTTGTAAACTGACTCTTTATCGATTAGAATTTCAAAATCATATTCCATATGTTGGCGAATTTTTCCTGTTTCTTGATCAATAAAATTTAAACTGACTTTTACTTCATCACCTAATGTAGGATATAGTGGGATAATGGTCAATTCAGCATCTACATCTGTACCTTTGTAATATTCAGTAATTACTAAATCATTATATTTTTCTTGATCCATTTCAGTATCTTGATACAGGTTCAGCCATGCCTCTGTGACTTCAGCTTCGTCATAGGTACTAGCCCATACCTCTTTGGTTTCAATCAGCACCATCTCATTCAAGGATGACGATGTTTCTTTGATTTCAACATCAGTAAGCCCTTTCTTTTCTAAAAATTCATTGTATTTTTCTGGAAGTGATGTTCTATATGCCATCTCTCTTATCTCAGCGATTTCTAGAGGATGTGGAATTTGATTACCCGAATCTTCAACCAAAAAACCTCCCTCTATATTTTTAAATTTTTGAGGATGAGTTTCAGCCCATTTGTAAGATTCTTTTTTAAATTCTTCACGATATTTTTTTAGTTCCTCATCATTCAAACTATCATGAAGAGAGTTAAGTATGCCATTTAGTTTACCTCCTTCAGTTTTTAAGGTACTAAAGGGCAAAGCAAAATCTGCTCTCATTAACCCATTCAAAACATCATCTTTGTTTTCATTTGTTATTTGTCTAACTCCTCCATCATTAATAATAACAGCACGCGCTTGAGAATGATCAACCATGGGATAGGAAAAGAAGGTCTTACCTTTTTCATGGTTTAGAATCAATTCAGGAGTTCCAACTGGAAGATTGTCAATTATATCTATCCCTCCAGCTAATCCAAATGCCAAGAAAATACCTGCTTCCTTACCTAGATTGTTACTTTCCCATTCTGTTATTTTTTTGTCAAAAACATCCTTGAATTTAGGATTAGTGTCAATAATTAAATTAATTCCATATTCTGATGCACTCATACCTTTTGGCATGATTTCAGCTTGTGCTTCTTGTACAGGATTAGTTCCTTCCTCAATCATTTGAAAAGCCATTAAACTAACAGTAAACATTACTACTGCCATAGTAGTCACGATAAATGATTTTTTTAACAGACTTAATCATTTTCATTTTATCTTGATAATACTACCATTTTAATTCTACTTTTTAGATTAAACCATAATTAAATATGATCTTTGGAATAGAAATCGAACATAGTTGTACAATCCGGTAGTGCATGAATTAAACATCATCAACTAAATTACTATTGTTTCTTCTTTTTCTTTTCTTTTTCCCACTGTTTGGTTTCTTTATTCATTTGCTTTAGTTGTTTTTGATATAGTTTAGAATCATATGGTTTTCCAGAGATTGTCTTTAGAACTTCAATAGGCGTCTTTGACATAAATGGCATAAACTCTTGTGCATACAAGTATTCTTGCTCTGTTAGATATCTGCCTAAAACACTAATCCAAGGTTCTGAACCTACAGTGTAATAGTATGCTTTGTTCTGATTTTCAGGTTGAAGTTTTCCTTTGACAATATCCAACGTTAACATCTCATCATATAATGTCGCATAAGAATACCAAATTGGTTTTTCTTCTATATCTTTTTGTAAAACTGATGGATACCCAAACCTGAACTGAATCTTTTCTTCCTCGATGATTATACCGAGATTTGTGATTAATTCTTCTTCATATTTTTTCTGAATGTCTCTAGTTCTGGCATTTGGAATCTCATAGAAATATTTGTTAAACGTAATGTATGCCTTTCTTGTTTCATCATACCAACAGTCATTCCATACATGCTCATCTGGAATACTGGTTGGAATGTTTGGGTTTCTAAAAAATACTGCATTCTTTGTAACATCTATTGCCTCAGATAATCCGGAAATAATCTCTTTTACCTTTGAAATCTTTTCTAATGCGGATAGTCGTTTTTGTTGATTACCAGCTGTGTCATCAAAGGAATCTTCCAACTGCTCTAGTTCTAATTCCATTTCATCTAATATTTCTCTTAGGAAAATTATCTTCTTTTCTCTAATTACATCTTCATTAATCTGGGATTGCAGTTTACTCATGAGTAATTAAGCCCCATTTGCATAAAAGTACTTCTTACCTTTGTTTCTCTTTTCATGTGTATGCTAGGGGCCTATAGTATATAATGATTAGGGGCCTAGTTTATATGGTATTGATGAATATCAGTAACAGTTGATTCAAAAGAGAAAAACAAGACTCCAGAGTACGATAAATAGAACAATAGAAGGAGTTACATATTACAAAAATCGAGTGAATGTACCTTCAGAGTTTTTAGATGAACTGCAATGGAAGAAAGGTGAGAAACTTTACATATCAATCAGAAATCACAAGTTGGTTATTGAAAAAGTGTGAATTGTTCCATATGTCACTAAATCATTTTATTATGTTTGATATTCACTATTTTTGAAATGGTCTGCAAGGGAATATGTGTTAGATACAAGGCAAACAAGCCATTTGGGAAAAACAGTAGATATGGCAGAGGACAAAAAAGATGTACTGTTTGTGATATTTTCATAAACTGGGATGGCAAGAATTGTCCTTGTTGCAGTTTTGTTCTCAGAACAAAGCACAAAGGCACACAAACCAGGCAGAAATTAATGATTTTACAACAAGTAAAAAGAATCTAAGAAATAATCTTCCCTTTAGATATCTCCGAGTTTGTTTTCCCTCTTATGTAAATCCGTATTAAGAATGTATGAGATTAGAATCACACATTCTCAAAGATGAACTTGAAAAATTAGAAAAATCAATTGGAATCAAAACAGAATACAAGGTAGTTTGGACTCCCAAAGTAGAATATACAAAAGAAGGTGAGGTACTGGGAAATACAATCTATATCTTTTCATGCAATTTGGAAGATGCAATTCATACATTGCAACACGAGTTTTTTGATATTCTAATTTGCAGAACCCACAAACCATACATTGAGGTCATTAACACATTACTCTCAATAATATCTGAAAAGACATACCAAGAGAAAGAAGATGTTGTAGAAATTCTAGTCAGATTAGCTAGATGCTCTGATTTGATTTCTGCAAAGAATGATCTTGCCGTTGCTTAGTTCCTTTACTATATTCCAGCCTTCCTCAACGCAGGACAACAATTCATCCTCACCATGTACAATCCTGCTTTCATACTTTTGGGCTGTCTGTTGATTGGATTCATCTCTATTCCTTCTTATCATGCTCTGGATTGCAGTTTTTATTGCATCAATTTTGCTATCATTTGATGTCTTCGTAATGACGTCTGATTCTTGGACCAATCGCTGTTTTTCTATCTTGATTTTCATTGGATCAATACCATAGAGTTTTGCCTGTTCTTTCCACATCTCAAGTAGGATCTCTTTTTTGTCCTGCTCCTTGTTTGTGTTGTTCTGTATAGTTGACAGGTATGGTTCACTCTGCATGAATACCCTCTTCATCTCTTGTATTAGGGATTCTGGAAGCCTTCCCTTGTTGGTGGTATATCTTGCCTCAATACTTCCCTTGTGTCCCATAAAGAACACACGAAAGTCATGGGCAATCTTTCCATGACTTTCAGCCAAAAGGAGATTGGTGTCAAAGTATGATCTGAGCACGTACGGACGCTCCTTTATTACAACCCTTAGCGTGCTTCTGAGCTCATCTCTGATTGTTGTAGTTGTTATGAACTGTGATTTTTTTGCATCCTTGTTTTGTGTTCTTTTGAATTGGTATCCCCTTGATACGGTAATTATTGGAGATTCCGGTGTCAAGATTTCACCGTGTGATACTCGCTGGGCAAGATATCCCAACAAATACTGGCATCCCTGCCTTGGAAGAAATGTAAAGTACTTGTGGCCTGCCTTGCTCAAGGATGGCCTTATGGCAATCATTGCAGGGATATTTTTAAAATGAATCTTGTCGTTGTTGTTATCTGGTATCACCAAATCTGAAACATCTGACAGCTTGATTCCATCGCTTCCAATGTCGTCTCCAAGTGATTGTGGCCTCAGCCCTGCAAATGCAATAAATGATATTGCAGTTCTTGCCCTGGGGCTTGCCGCATCAAGGATTGCCTGCAGTTCTTTTTTCTCAGGGATTTTTTCGTCTTGGAGTGTAACTGGAATTGTTGCATTTTTGATTTTTATCTTTCTTTTGAGTTCGATATAGTTGAATTCAAGCCAGGACTTTATTGCCTTGCGAGTGTTCTCAATATATCCTGGTGCCATTCCAAGGGACTCCATGTATGTAATGTGATCAAATAAAATATCCTCAACTTTTTTGTTATCTTCTTTTCCAATTACTACAAGATCTTTTGGCGTGGTGTTGTTTTGCTCACAAAACAAACCCAGTCGTCTCAACCTTACACTGGCAGTGTTTCTGCTGCCTCTCACAAGATTGTCATACCATCGTTTTACATCTAAATCCTCTTTTAGTAAATTGTGTCTGCCTTTTCTATTCCCTTTCACTTTTTCTCTGAAAGTAGATGTTTCATTTTGATTTAAGGACAGGTTCCGTAAGGTGGAGGAGGCGGGTCTAAAGGGATTCGGACCCTTGACAACCGGATTAA